>OWKE01000694.1_pt1 | contig 16193 bp, 12 predicted proteins | sample 1732631 | NCBI WGS metagenome assembly OWKE01 (sample SAMN05065736, study PRJEB22554) | human gut metagenome | biome: ENVO:2100002; feature: ENVO:00000062; material: ENVO:00002003 | host: Homo sapiens | place: USA | reverse complement strand
TCTACACTCGACTAGTCGTCGGCAGCGTCAGATGTGTATAAGAGACAGACATTATATACATCACCATTAGCATTAAAGTTTCCACCATTTTTTGTTCCAGAATGATCCCACGTTACATTTTTTGAATCATACTTTCCACCCAGAATCTTATCAGTAAACTCTAATTTATTCTGATTTTTCTTCATTTCATAGTATACCGTTCCGTTGGTTACATCCTTGCCTTTATAATATATCCTTATTCCTTCAGGCTCTGCCGGTGCCACATACTCCACATCTGCCCCGGTCGGTACCTTATTTCGCATAGTGAAGTTCTGCTTTGATGTATACTTCTTGTCCCCTGCTTTAAAGTCCACGACAAGTCCGACAGAGTTCTTGCTTTCTGCCTCGCTTAAATCAGGTGTAAAGCCTGTGACATTTTCTGCCATAAGCGATTCCTTGCCCTGACCATCTGCCTTCACCGCACCTGTTGCAGGATCCAGTGTATCCTTTCGCAGATAGATTTTGTGCTCTGATGGTCTGTATATGATATTGTATGTACAATCCTTGTTGTAGATAATCAGCTTGCTGTCAGATGATGCTTCTTCGGATGACGCTTCTTCCGCTGATGCAGTTGCAACATAACCGGCCTCAGGAGCTGCTGATGCCACCTCCACCGGCGCTGCCACTGTAGCAGGCTCATACTTGACACCCTTTTGCGCATCAATTATCAGGTCTCCTATCTGATTCATCGTAAGCTGTGCCTCATACTGTAAATCTACGTCCTTTGAAGCGTACTTATACTGCTTCGTGCTCGTACCGATAAAGCCTGCAACAGCCAGCCCCAGTATTCCCATTATCGCCATGACAATGACAAGCTCAACAAGTGTAAAGCCACTGTTTTTCCTATTATTTGATTTGTTCATGCGCCTTAAAAGTTTCATGGTTCATCTTCCTCTCCGATTTCATCATACAACCTTATAACAGCCTTGCGTCAAAATAAAATATTCATCATTAAACTATGTAAATTACTCACATATCACCTTACCGGTCTCCTTGTATATCGTGATAACCTTCTCAGTGCTGTTTTTTTGAATCCAGATACGGCTGCAGTACTTACCATTGGCATCAGGCTTTTGTGCACCTGAGCTTCTGTCAAACTGAAGCACTATATTGTCTGAGCCGTTCAATTGTGTCTTGCCGGTATAATCATCATTCATGGAATAGTATACATCAATCCTGCTCTTTCCGATTTTACTTGGATCAGATTCCGTACCATTTATAGTCGTCTTATAATAGTAGGCACCATCTGATGCATCCTTATATATCTCAAGAACTGCACTGTCCTTTCCCATAGTGGTGACTCTTGTTTTATTAATTATCGATTCAATATTTCTGGCACACTGCTTCACCTCAACACCCATTACCGAGCGAATGGATATGGTTGCCGCACCTATGAGTACGACAGATATCGTTATCACTACTATAAGCTCTACCAGAGAGAACCCACCATTATTCTTTTTTTCTTTTACAGACATATTGGATTCCTCCCTTGTATATATCGTCAAAATTTGTCAAATATAAATATTTCGCAGCTGTTTTGTGCCTTAAAAGCCGCTTGTTTTCTACTCCTTGGTCCAGTTCTGGTATGTAATGAGCGTAGCATAATCTATTTTTGTATCTGCCTCCTTCTTATTTGAAAAAGAAGAAACATTACCCAGATAGTTGGCACCGTCCATGAACACATCATACAGGTGCAGTGCATCGTCTGCATCACTTACCTTTTCAAGAAGCAATGCCTTAAATAGCTCCTGAGTACCATTATCAATCTCGCACTGGTCTTTGTTTACAATTATCCTGCCCTTTGCAACTATGGTACCTGTAAAGTCAGCATTCAGTGTCACATCTCCCGTAGCAACAATTATGTCAACATTGTGTGATTTGTCATTTGCATCATAGGTGTAGTTACCGTTTTTGACAATTGCCTGGTATTTTTTTCCCTGATATTCAGTCTCAAATATATGTTTATTACCAGAATTTGGCACTATTTTCAGCAAATTGGTATTGTTAACTATATTTGTAAAAAGCGAAACACTTGCTGCATTTGTCGGTAAATCCGCATAATTCGTCAAAAGCTTTGAGTTTAGTGCAGTATATGTGCGCTGTAAGGCATCTGACTGTGCATCCATGTCCACACCATCAGCTATGCCCTTCAAAAGGCTTAAATTGCTGCCATCGTAGATGCTGTAATTGCCGGCAGTATAGATGCTTGCAGCCTCATTTACCTGTATGCTGTCAGTATAGAACTTAGTGTATCTATTGAGCTTGTCACTGTCTGCACCAAAATAGTCACTGTAATACTCAGCAGCCTTATCCGTTGGCAGATTGACATAATAGTATACAAGTCCATCATCACTATTATCAGTAGAAGGAACAAAGACTTTCTTTATACACTTATCGATTGTCCTGCCCTCCGGCAGATATGCCGAGAGCGCCTTGCCTGTCTTTGTGCTGACCACATTGGTATTTATCTCAGTATACTTAGTCTGATCCTGTCCGGTTGCAGTAATATCCTTGTACTCCTTATAGGAAAGTGGATTCTTGTTGTAAAGTGATTTGGCATCCGCACCATCTCCACTTGTGCCTATGCACTCAGGCGGCACAAGGTATGCTATCTGGTCACCCTTTACAGAGATTGACTCACCCATGCCCACATTGCTGTTTTGTGTACCCACACCACTTGAATTAACAATAGCCTGGGTATTGATATATGCGGTTCCTGCTAACATAAGCTCCCTGATATTTGACATATCAAGAGATGCCTCCCTGCCGTTTATGATAATAGCAGAGCTATCGCCTGCGACAGGATTTTCCTTGTCAGCGCCTCCATTGCCGAAGCCGACGTACTTCGCATTGTTATTCCTATTATTCTTTCCAAGTGTGACCTTTGAGCCTGTACCCTTTAAGGTCATGTCATCTGCCACATATGTCATGCCATCCAGCTTAACTGCTGCACCATTTACATTTATGTTGCTTGTCCACAGCTGACACTGTGAATCAACAGAAAGTGTACTATTATTGTGTACCCCCGCCATGTTCTTTTTTATCGTAGCAGTATCTTTTCCGGCAAAGTCTCCCACCTCTATATCGCCCTCTGCAATCATATAGCTGGTATCCTTTACATCAAGTGTGGCATTGTTTGGAATGGTAACACTCGTAGTAGAAGTTCCTGTGTCTGCCGCATTTTCACAGCCGGCATAGATATTGCCGGATAGATTTACTTTATTAAGTCCTGATGTAATTTTCAGGCCTTCATTTCCGACAAGAGAATATGTAAAAAGCTCCGGAACTCCTCCCGATGCTGTAAAGCTCATGGATGGAACTCCCAGAGAAATATCTGTTTCTATTATTGATTTAAATCCCTTTTCATCGGTATACTCTACCCTTAGTCCGTTCAACACGACACGGTTTTGGTACACCTTGAGCTGTCCATTGCCGTTTACATCGGCATTGGTCGATTTGATAATAGCATGTGGCTGATTGACTTTATTCTCAAGAAGCTTCGGGTCTACATATTGTATGAGCTTTCCCATATTAAACGTCATACCTGTACTGTCATACTCCAGGCTGGTCTTTAAGCTCTTCAGATACTCCTGCGCAAAATTGCTCTGTCTGCCGGCCTCATTTATGCTGCTGTCAGAGTAATTCTCCATAACCTTGGTATAGCCAGCTGAGTAAGCCTTGGAAATATCTCCCTGCAGACCGGTACATATCTGATCCAGCACACCCTCTGCCGAGTAAAAGTTATCTGTATTTTTTTTATCCGTCACCTTCATCTGGAGGTTCATAAGCGCTATCCACAGCACAGTCACAGCTAAAACAGCCACTATAGCCATTGCAACTACAACCATCACAAAGGAAGCACCACGGTTATCGTTACGCTTCATAATTAATACCCCATGCTTCCGGTCATCGTAACAACCGGGTCTTTATCATTAAATATATCATCCAGTGAAGCCTTGCTCTCGTATACAGCCACCTTCACATCATACAGCCTTTCAGATGCATTGCTTTTTGTCAGATTCTTTATATCGACAATTGCCTTTACATCATTCTGAATTACATTGTTATTAAAGCCATATATAGCTTGATCGGGCTGTAGTGGATTATCCGGTGCTCCCATATTTACATTCAGATTGGTGGCTATATGAGTATAAGCATGACCTGTACGATTTCCCGGCTCACTTACCTTCACATATGCCTTATATGTACTCTCCTTCGTGCTCAACTCTGACTGATCCGATATAGTCTTTTGCTTTACAATATTTACCGTGCAGTCCAGCTTGCCCTTATTATTGATTATAATGACATCGTTGCAGGTATTGTAAAGTGCTCCTGTAGATGTGTACCATGGATTGTAAAACAGATAGACATTTCTCAGATTATGGTTCACAGTATCTGAAGAATTGTCGTAAATCACCATGGTATAATCATCCTTCAGTGCACTATTCGGATCCGGAAAAGTCTTTCTTACTCCATTCTTATTGATAGAATACGAATACGACACCGTCACCTTGGTAGCCTTATTGCTCGCAGCTCCACTCTTTTCTATATCAATTGTGATAGTTCTCTTTATATCACTCTGCTGTACACTGAAGCCTGGATTCATATTGTTAAATGCAGATATAATATTTGTAGCAGAATACCTGTCTGCACTCATGCAGTCGAAATTTGCGTCCATGGCGGACATATCTGCCACCTCGTCCATGTTGTATTCTGTAACCTTATTGTCCGCCTCTTTCTTGCCCGTTGTAGGGTTTACCTTTGTCGCATCTGATTTTGCATCCACTGTCACAAGAGCATTGTATTTCTTTGTGCCTGACTGCACGCCTGACATATAGAAATAATACTTGTGCGCATCCGACTCCCTGAAATCCCAAAGCGATGTATCGATTATTTTGGCTGATGCATCAGTCTTGTGGATACAGCTTGTGATGACATCGTCCTTGTTTACAATCTCAGCACTGATATCCTCAAGCCTCTTTACATTATCAAACTTGCCCGACTTCTTAAGAAGCTCACATGCACTGCTTCCATCTGATATATTAAAGCCGTCCGCCACATCAAAGCCCTCCGACGGATAGTTGAACTGATACGCCAGTGTCTTCATGGAGTTCTTCTCAATACCCTCCATAATGTTTGTCGCCAGATGTGTGGCATTCATCTCGTTTTTTGCCTTTACATTGGTCTTTGTAGCTGTGACAAATGCATTCAAAAAAGGAAGCACGATTATTGCGAGAATAGCAATCGACACAATAATCTCCACAAGTGTTACTCCTCGATCATCGTTTTTTAGCTTTCTCAAATCTGCTTCCTCCCCTCTTGTATCTTGTTATCTCATAACTCAATAATCTAACATTTGATATTTATCACTTACGGTCTCAATAACCCGCTAATCTAATAACCTAATATTATAATAATCAGTTAGTTTGTTGTACCAAACAGATTATTTGTACCATGTGGTACTGCAGGTATGTATGGTGCCTCATATGGCTTATCAAGTCCATACAGGAAATATGAATCCACAAGCATCTCACCTGTCAGCTTGCCTGTCGAATCATCAAAGCTCACATTAAGTGTGCTGATGGTCTTCTTCTGTGATGAACCAATCACCTCGCCGAGCATAGCTTTAAGCCCATGATACTCTGTCTTGAATGCCATAACTGTGCTGACATCATAAAGCTGATAGCCTGTAACCGTAGACTTTGCAGAGCTTGATGATGTGCTACCATCAGCTGCACTGCCGTCGCCTGTCTGTGACTGAGAGCTGTTGCCATCAGCGGTCTGAGAGCTCTGCGAACTGTCTGCATTACTGCTATCCGTGGTACTGCTGTCTGAACTGCTTCCTGACGATGAATCTGTACCGGCTTCACCTGTCGGATTATTCACATCAATAGCTGTCGGTGAACCGACTGTAAGCTCTGTAATATTTGTATTGGTAGATTTCTCGATAGCAACTGCATCCATGATGCCATTTTCAATCTGTAAATATGAAGGAAAATTGTCATATACCTGCTGCATGGCATCAGACATATCCTTTGTCTTCTTTGTGTAGTCATCCGCCTTTGCCGCAAGGGCTGAAAGCTGATTGTACTGTGATTTCAGGTTCATGTTTTCGCTCTTGAGTGAATCCCTCTTATTGGACTGCGGCATATAAATCAAAAAAAATGTCAGTGCTAAAATGGCAACACCCGCTAATATAATAAGTAACTTTTTATCTCTCGTTGACATCCTAACACCCCCTACTGATTTGTACTGTCTGTATCTGATGATGAATTACTATCCGTCTGTGCCTGTGATGACGCATCTTTTGATGTATCATCTGACTCACTGCCCGTGCCATCAGCCGATTCAGAAGCAGCACTGTCGTCTGCCTTTACATATGTGCAATCTACTGTGAACTGAACCTTTGAAGCACCGGTCTCATCAACCTCCTCTGTGATGGTTGACACATTGGATACCATGATACTCTCAAATGTACGAAGCTGTGCAATCACATCAGCTGCTATATCCTTGCTACCTGTCTTGATGGTCATCGAAACACCATCAGTCGTAACAGACATATTCACAAGCTTGGCCTCCGATGGAAGCTTCTGCTCCAGCTCATCCACGAAACCCGTTATCTCATCATTCTTGTTGGATGAGGCGCTCTCAAGAAGCTTAGTCCAGTCATAGTCCTTCTTGGTCTGGTTGTACACATCATATATATTCTGTGCATATGACAAATCAGAAACACGAGCTTTAAGCGTCATATTGTCTGAAGTTAAAACAAGATTTGAAAAAATGCTGTATGCCGTGATACCAACTGCAACTACCACACACAATCCAAAAATGAGAAGCTGCACCGCAAAAGAAACAGGCTTTTCAGCTGTCTCCCCTGCCGGTACCGGAAGAGGCTTCCCATCAGGGCCAACAGGTGGATTTCCCTGCATCCCTGCCTGTGCACCGCCGGATGGCATAGCACCTGCAGCTGTTCCTGCCATAATCGGAGCACCGATTCCCTTGTTTTTCTTACTGTCAAGTATATCAAGCGGGTTCAGTGAACATCCGACACAGTTGAAATACTCTGCAAGCTTTGCCTCTGCGAGATTTATGCTCTTTGCCACATGTATGCCGTCAAACTGCTGGAGCGGAACCACCTTGACATTCAGCTCATTGGTCAAAAGCTTTGAGAGTCCGCTGAAATCAGCACCTAAACCAATGAGGAAAATTCTCTCGATAGGAGTATCTGAGTTTCTCGACTGATAATAGTCTATCACTCGTCCGAGACTACTTATCAGATTGGAAAGTGCGTATGACACATTCAGACGAAGCTTCTTAAAGCGCTCCGAATCAATCTCATGCCCCATAGGATCCATGCCGCCGCCCGCCGGCTCATCAGGTACTGTGCCATCAGGCCTTATTGCAAGGCAGGTCTTTCTGCGTGCCACATCAACTGCATCGGTAAATGACAGATACTCTCCAAAAAGCTCACTATCCTGAATCTCCTCTATAGCATCAGCAAGTCCATAGTTGACATTGCGCTGCAGCTTTACCATGCTTCCATCCATTACAGTCAGTGTGGTAGAAACCTCATCCACCTTGACAGTCACCTTCACATCTCCGGGAATCTCTCTTCTCATGAGCTGCTTGATGGCATTTCCACTATAGTCAAGTGCTACAAGCTGCAGCCTGCAATCAGCTGCAAGAGCACCATACGACAAAATAAGATCATTAGGCACAGCAATAACCGAAAGACGTAATTTCTTTTCTTCCGGTCTGTCAATCTTCTCTATAATCTGATGTACCAGCTTGTACTGGCTCAAATCCACCGGAAAATAATCCGATGCATTCATTGCAATCATTTCCCTAAGCTGCTTTTCCTTAACAAGCGGAAGCTCAATATCCCTGCTTGCTATACGCGCAGAATTTAACACAAAAACAGCTTTTTTTGTGGCAATCTTCTTTTCCTTCAGCTTGCTGTATAAGATAGAGCGAAACATCCCATCCAGCTGTACCACTCCATCATTAATCATCCCCGGTGGTGTCGGAAATCCGAACATATTGTAAATCTTGGGATTTTTTGCTTTGTAATCAATCTCAACTACTCTGGTAAGGTTCTCCCCTATTTCAATGCCGAGTACCCTGTTTGCCATAACCTAATCCTCCATGTTTATCTTTGTTTTACACTGTATACATCTGTAAAACTTTCGTAACTGTACTGAACAGTTACAAACTTTCTATATAAATTTCGGTATATCTGTGCTTTGCTCTGCTTTTATCTCCCCGTAAGTCATATCGCCTGCGTTTGTGTCAAGCACGCTTTATTATAACACACTTTTCAAAAGCCTGCGAGTGTCAAATATGCCGTTATCATTTTCTCACCCCATAGCATCGAAATAAATATTCCGGCTGCCAAGTACGGTCCCATCGCAAGCCTGTTGCCTGCGTTTGTTACTTTCATACGAATCAGATGTATCACGGAACCGATGATGCATCCCAAGAAAAATGCTAATGTAATATTCTGCCAACCTATCGCAAGGCCTGCACATGCCATGAGCTTGACGTCTCCGCCACCTATGGCTCTTCCTCCACTTACAAGAAGAAGGATTTCAAGAAATAAACTGACACAAAAGAATCCTATCACATATTCAGACCAGTTATCATGGTCTATAAACACATGCAGGATTCCAAGCACCAGTATAAATATATTGATTCCTAATGGAATTTCATATGTTCTCCAGTCTATCACACTCAGAACTATGAGTGCAGATGTAAGAAAGCAGTAGATGATACTCGTAAGCTCAAGTCCATTTACTGCAAAAACTACTATGTATAATATACCGTTTAACGCCTCAATAATAGGGTATTGAGGTGATATCGGTTCTTTGCACTTGCGGCATCTGCCACGAAGAAACAGCCAGCTGAAAACCGGCACCATATCGTACCACGCGAGCTGATACCCGCATCTCATGCAGTGGGACCTTTCGGTCACCACTGTCTCATGCTGCGGTATGCGGTAGATACAGACATTTAGGAAACTGCCTATAACTATACCGAATGCAAATATTAAGATGTAGATGGGTATCAGTTCTGTGGTCATGGTTGGTGGTCCTTAAAAATATCTTCTAGTTTTTATTTAGGTGAAATCTGTGAAGCTGTTTTGCCTGCTCCGCCTGTTGTGTAATATTCAGTTTTGCCTGTCTGATAAGACACCGCATATTGAATATCGCCTGTGCCTGGTGTATATGTAATTACAATACTAGACCAGTTTTTACCTTTCAGCTTAGTTTTATCTAATCCAGCGTCGGACAAAGCTGTTGTAGTCTGTGAGTCACCCGCAGCAAATGTCGGCGTAGCAGCACTAGTCAATGTAACAGTTACATTGTCCGGATATGTTTCTTTATCTGAATAATATGTCTTAATAGCAGTTGCAATGCTATCAGCATTTTGGATATCTGTAGACTCTCTAGACTTCTCAACATACTTGATAAGCTGTGGAGCAAGTACACCTACAAGTACTGCCATGATGGCGATTACAACAATAAGCTCTACGAGAGAGAAACCTTTGTTGTTCTTCTGTTTCTTTCCTAACTTTTTAAATACATTCTTTACCATAGTTCTTTTCTCCTTTTCATTATAACATGGTTTTTGTGCAAAGAGCTGTGCCCTATCAGCATCTCTTTGGTTTGTATGCGCTCATTGTACCATAAATCAAAGCATAATGCAAGTTATTTTCTAGTACAATAGTATCATTGCTGTATAATTTTTTTCGCCTTTTTTAGCAATTTTAACCAAATTTTAACCGATTTATTGCATTTAAATCATATTTTTTCAAAGAAATAATCTCCCGGGCTGTATTTTGGCACAGCGTGAGGGGCTTCACTCCATGTGACCGGCTAACGCATACACTCTCGTGAAAGCTACGCTACACTGCCAAGATACTGTAGGAATTATGCTTTTAGATTTTCTATGCTTGACGAAACCGTCGAAACGCGCCGTCCGTGGCGCGGTTTTCCTTGCCCATTACTGCTCACACCATCAGTGTGACCAATAACGATTACAGCCCATTAAAATTGCCTCTACGAGGCAGGGGCTGTAATCTGACAATAGTTGATTTATTGGCGCATAGCTTGACAGCGTGGTGTCAAGCTTGCGTTTGAACAGCAACGATATATTACATCCCAGTGGCAGAGCATTTCTGTGTATCGTGTGCATAATTCAACAGTATCTAAACAGCTTCGCTATTCGCTCACCCGAGAGTATATTCGCCAGCCGTTCGTAGAGAATGAAGTCCCATCCTACTGTCAGCAAAAGAGGAAGCAACCTCCTAGTTCTCACCCAAAGATTGCTTCCTCTAATTTACATTTCACTACACTATTAGCTCACAAGCCATTCTTTTACTGTTTCCTCGTCAAAATCCACGCACTCAGCTATATCTTCTATTGAGTGACCTTTTTTCTGAAGTTTTAAAGCCGTTACTTTTGCCTGACGAATTCTGCCTTCTTCTCGACCTAATTCCCGACCTTCTTCTCTGCCTAATTCTCGGCCTTCATTTTTCTGATCTTCCCACGCCTTACACATATCAATCACCTCTTCTTTCTCATCTATGTCTATATCCGTTCCTGCAAACAGGTTGATTGCCTCGACTGTCTCTCTGTCTACCATGCTAAATTTTTCATCATTCTGCAACACTTCCTGCATCTTATCCTTATCATACGCATTCTGCAGTACCTCGAAAAGTTGCCTGATGGATGTCCTGAATCCGGTAAAGTCCTTTATCTCCCTCGGTGCCAGCAGATTAATCCTGTAATCCGGTATAAACGGCAGAAGTTCCTCGTCTACTTCACCAAACATATCCGACAGCCTTCTTGGTCCATCCCATTCCTTTGTTCCGAGATATACTGTAATCGTAATCACCGGTATCAGCTTATCAGTTTTTGTAAATCCTGAGAGAAATTCATCCGATGTTGCCGTATCCTTTTCCTTGCGATGCTTTTTGGCTGTTTCCTTTACCTGATTGCCGTATGACATCACATCATAAAACATGTTTTTTACCGGAATGGCATAGTGTATATCAGACTGATTCTCTACTCCTATCAGTACGACATATGATTTGCCGGTATATTTGATGCTGGCATTTTTGAAGATGTCCCTCAGCTTCTGCATCGCTATGGTCTTTTTATCAAGCCCCAGTGCGGTCAGTACCTCCGTGGTGTCCCTTTCCTTAAGGTTCTCCGGCAGGATGACCTCTCTTCCTCCATACAGTATATTGTTGCACAGGTCAGCAAACCTGGCATTGTCAGCAAAGTATTCCTTTGCCATTGAGTCTTTTGCGCTCAATCCTTCTCCTCCTGTTCTCTTGTGTGAGCAGGAAAATTTGGTGCCAATGAGGGTACAGTGGTACAGTTTATGAAGTATACATATGCAGTCCCTCTTTATGTTATCTATATGTTTACATTATGATTATCACACTGTATACAGTTCATCCGCCTTTTGACTACATTTTCTGCATTCTGTCTACATACGGCATTTCAATTTTCCTGCTGTTGATTGGTAATTAAAGCATCGAAAACTTCCATGTCCTTTGTAGAATGATGCGAAGTGGTCTGCCCTCTTCAAAGTGGTGTGCACCTGTAAAAATTGTTATGTGGTGCCGCTTACAGAAATATAATGCTTTGAGTTGATTGTAGCATAGAGGCAGTGCTTTGTCATCACATTTTTTCTTTTTTGCCACAGCGTAAGGGACTTCATCCCCTGAGACCGGCTAAGGCACGCTCTCTCTCGTGAGCGAATAGCGAAGCTGCCTAGATACTGTTGAATTATGCACACGATACACAGAAATGCCCTGCCACGGATGGCAGGGCAAGGAGAACCGCGCCACGGACGGCGCGTTTCGACGGTTTCGTCAAGCATAGTAAACCTATAAAGCATAATTCCTACAGTATCTTGGCAGTGCAGCGTAGCTCACGCGAGAGAGTGTGCACAAGCCAGAGCTCATGGGATGAAGCCCCGTCCTACTGCCAATGTCTCTGCACCAAAAAAGCAGCCTTTGAGCTTCACACTCAAAGCCTGCTTTTTTCATTATTATAAGCTGTCCATAGCCTGATACATGGTAAGCATAGGAGCCATAACGGCTGCCACAAGCACACCAACAATAAGTGCCAGAACAAGGATAATCATAGGCTCAATAGCTGCCATAACTGTCTGGGTAGCCAACTCAACTTCCTCATCATAGTAGTCTGCCAGTCGGGTAAGCATGCCCTCCAAGTCACCGGTCTCCTCACCGATTCGTGTCATGTGTGAAACCATAGGCGGAAACAATCCACACGCAGTGATTGGCTCAGACAGTGGAACACCCTTACTTACCTCTTCCCTCGCACTTTTCAGTGCTTTTTTGTAAAGCGCATTCTTCATGGTGTCAGCAGTGATGCCAAGGGCTTCAATCATCGGAAGTCCGGAATACACTAGTGTTGAAAGTGTACGCGCATAGTTACTGGCCGCTGTCTTGATGTTTAGCTTTCCGAAAACCGGAATCTTTCTTGCGAGATTACCAAAGAACATCTGGCCGCTGTCAGTCTGCTTATATAGCTTTATGGCTATAACAATCGCTGCTATGACAGCAAGCACAATATACCAGTACCCGGTGACAAAATCACTCATCGCAACAACTGCCTTTGTGATGCCCGGAAGCTCTGTGCCCAGATCATTGAACATCTCTGAGTAGCTTGGGATGACCTTTACAAGCATTACAATAACAACCGCAATAGCTACAATCACAACGATAATCGGATAAACTGCCGCTTTTTTTATCATGCCGTTAAGCTTTGCTGATTTTTCGAAGTGTGCAGACATTCTGTCAAAAGCTACATCAATCTTGCCGGATGCTTCTCCTGCCGCAACCATGCTCACCATGATATCAGGGAAAACATTCGGGTATTTTTTGAGACCATCCGAGAGAGTCTCACCTTTTTGAATCTCGGCATGAACACCTCTGATAGCTTTCGCCATGACCTTGTTCTCAGTCTGATCGGATAGCATATCCAGCGTATCAAGAATCGTAACACCGGCATTGACCATACTGGTGAACTGGCGGCAGAATACCGATAGGTCTCTCGGCTTTACCTTTCCTCCTACACTGAATGAGATTTCCTTGGTCAGTGCTGTTGCCTTGGTTAGGCTTATGACCATGTTTCCATCCATCTTAAGCTTATTTTTTGCCTCTGCTTCTGACTCAGCTACTATATTTCCTTTTCTTTCTTTTCCGCTCTGGTCTATAATCTGATATGTCCAGTCAGCCACTTTCTTCTCCTCCTTATCCCTATTCTGAGCAACCTCCAGATAAATTAAATCATAATTTATTAAGACTCCACAACATTATACCATAATAGTAAAATACATACGATTATGCCATCAATAGTAAAGGTGTACACGGCTAGCCATGCTTACCGGATCATGTGCATATGCAACTGCAGTCTCCGGTGCTATAAGACCCTGGCTGTAATACTGTAAAATACAGTCATCCATCATCATCATACCCTCTCTCTTTGAGGTCTGTATGATAGATGGAATCTGAAAAGCTTTTGCCTCACGAATCAGGTTTCTAATGGCATTATTGGCAAGAAGCACCTCAAATGCTGCAATTCGTCCGCCATTTACCATTGGAAGCAGATGCTGTGCAACAATTCCCTCTAAAACTCCTGAGAGCTGCACTCGTATCTGTTGCTGCTGGTGTGGTGGAAAAACGTCAATCATACGGTCAATTGCGTCGGATGAACTGTTGGTATGCAGTGTAGAAAATACAAGATGTCCTGTCTCCGCCGCTGTAATAGCTGTAGATATAGTTTCAAGATCTCGCATCTCTCCTACAAGTATTACATCCGGATCCTGTCGCAGTGCAGCTCTTAGGGCTGCAGCATATGAGAGTGTATCCTTTCCAACCTCTCTCTGTGCCACTATAGAGCGGCGCCTTGTGTGCAGGTACTCGATAGGATCTTCAAGCGTGATTATATTTTTGGAATCTCTTGCTGCAATGACATCTATAAGACTTGCCAATGTGGTCGACTTACCACTTCCTGTAGCTCCTGTCACGAGGACAAGTCCTCTCATCTTTGTGGTGAGATTGACAACCGACTGTGGTATGCCAAGCTGCTGCGGTGTAGGCACATCATATGAGAGAATACGAAGTGCTGCTGCATATGAACCTCTCTGTCTGAACACATTGGCTCTGACTCGTGAAAAGCCCTCCACAGAAAAAGCAAAATCAAGCTCTCCCTTTTCCTTTAGCACATCTTTAAGCTCCTGCGGAACAATTGGAGAAAGCAGGTTGTCCGTCTCAACATTGGTAAGAACCTGATTTCCCTGCGGTACAAGCATTCCGTCAATTCTAAGCATAACCGGATTTCCCGGTGCGATATGTATATCCGATGAGTTCTGTTGCTGCGCTGCTTTTAAAATGTCTACTATCTGCATTTTCTTTTCCCCCTTAGTTTTCAAACGTGGTCTTTAACATTTCCTGGAATGAAGTAACTCCTTCGAGTACAAGCTTCTCTGCACTCTGTCTAAGTGTATGCATGCCCTCATCACATGCAGCCTTGTTTATATCCTCTATATCAACACCTTTTGAAATAAGTGACTTTAGCTTTGGTGTTATGGTCATTATCTCATATATACCGATTCGTCCCTTGTAGCCTGTATTGGCACATTTTTCACAGCCACATGGCTCATAAATCTTTACCGGACGGAATGCCGGTATATTCATAAAGGCCTTTTCCTCCTCTGTCAGCAGATGTTCTCTCTTACATGCCGGACAAAGTCTTCTTACAAGTCGCTGTGCAATGATTCCCTTTACCGAATCCGCAAGCAGATAACTTTCAACTCCCATGTCCTCCAATCGTGAAATAGTACTTGCCGAGCTGTTGGTATGCAGTGTGCTGACCACAAGATGTCCTGTGATTGACGCCTGTACTGCAATCTGTGCTGTCTCCTGATCTCGAATCTCACCAATCATAATGATGTCCGGATCCTGTCGCAGAATGGAACGAAGTGCTGATGCAAATGTCAGGTCAGCTTTATTATTTACCTGTACCTGGTTTATTCCGTCTATATTGGCCTCGACCGGATCCTCAACTGTGATGATATTTACATCCTCCTTGTTGAGCTCTGAAAGTGCCGTGTAAAGTGTGGTTGACTTACCACTTCCTGTAGGACCTGTAACAAGGATGATACCGTTTGTATTCATCAGTATATGATCAAATGCCTTAAGCTCTTCGTCTGAAAATCCCAGCTCCTTTTTATCTCTTGTAAGTGCCTTTTTCTGCGCAAGTCGCATAACGCATTTCTCACCGAATACTGTCGGAAGGATTGATACTCGGATATCATACTCTATCTTGTCTATCTCCATAGTGATACGGCCGTCCTGCGGCTTACGTTTCTCGGAAATATCCATACCACCTATAATTTTAAGTCGTGTAATAATTGCAGAAAGCAGATGTATACTATATGCTGCCTTCTCATAAAGCGCACCATCTATTCTGTATCGCACCCTGACTTTATTTTCCAGTGCCTCTATATGTATATCTGAGGCCCTGAGTCTGGCTGCCTGCTCAATGATAGAGTTGACAAGTAAAACTACCGGCGAATTGTTGACATCCTTGCTGGTAGCTTCCTCAGCCTCGGCATTTTTCTGCTCACGCTCTTTTCTCTCCCTCGCATACTCCTGAGCCGCTTTCATAGCTTCTGTATCACCGTAATATTTGTCAAGCGTCAAAAGTATGTCTCTGCCTGTCGCTACTGCAGGCTCAACCTGTAGATTGGTAACAATTGAAAAATCATCAAGCGCAACCATATCCATAGGATCAGCCATGGCCACATGCACTACATTGGCATTATTCTTGTCAAATGCATATGGTATCATAACATGCTTTCTAAGCACTGTCTCACTGACAAGGTTTTGCACCTCCTCAGGTATGTTGATTGCGCTCACATTAACAAGCTCCAGTCCCAGCTGCTGCGACAATGCCTTTGCTATCTCAAGCTCATTGGTGAACCCAAGCTCAATGAGTGTTTCTCCTATCTTCTTATGCTTTTCTTTGGCTATAGGCAGAGCCTTTTCCAGCTGCTCCTTAGTAACTGTCTCTTATACACATCTCCGAGCCCACGAGACGCGTAGTAATCTC
>OWKE01000690.1_pt1 | contig 16238 bp, 10 predicted proteins | sample 1732631 | NCBI WGS metagenome assembly OWKE01 (sample SAMN05065736, study PRJEB22554) | human gut metagenome | biome: ENVO:2100002; feature: ENVO:00000062; material: ENVO:00002003 | host: Homo sapiens | place: USA | reverse complement strand
GCGGTATCCGCCTTGAGGAACAGAGGAACGATCTTCATCACGAAGCCCTCGCCCAGACGATAGAGGATGATGAATCCGAGGTAGTACCAGATATGCTTTTTCTGGAAGAAGGCCCCGACGACCTCTTTCAGGCCCGAAAGGCCATCCCGCAGCGAATGCCGTTCGGCAGCGCCGCCCCCGGCGGGAAGCGCCCGGACATGGTAGACGCCCAGCAGGACGAGCAGGCCGCAAAGAATGGCAAGCACCACCGTCCACGAACGTACGTAGGCGTCGAATGTTGCTGCACCCACGGCGCTGAAGCCTTCGTAGAGAAAACCTGCGAACCACACCAGGCCGCCCGTGGCGACCAGTTTCGCAAGGTTGTAGAACGCACCCTGCCAGCCGATATACTTCGCCTGATCCTGCGTCGTGAGTTCCGACATGTAGACGCCGTCGGCCGCGATGTCGTGCGTGGCGCCGCTGAACGCAACGACGGCAAAGACGGCGATCGTAACGGCGAAGAACGACGGTAGGTGAAGCGACAGAGCAGCAAGGCCGAACAATATGCCGCTTAGGAGCTGCGTCGTGACGACGAAGAATTTTTTGGTACGGAAAATTTCCAAGAAGGGGCTCCACAGGAATTTGATCGTCCACGGCCACATGATAAGCGATGTCCAGAACGCGATTTGTGCGTCCGAGATCCCCAGATCCTTGAACAGAACCGCAGAGACCATGTTCAGAACCACAAACGGAAGGCCCATCGCAAAGTACAAACTCGGAACCCAACGGAGAGGAGAAAGCGATTGTCGGGAGTTTTGAGTAAGTTGATTCATTTTGTATACTATATATTAGATCCGACAAAACAATGCCATCTAATATATAGTTCCACAACTCAATAAGATTCCCTCTCCTAAAGCTCTTTTTTTGATTTTTTCTTAAAATTAGAAACGAGAAAAATTTGACCCAAGAACAGATCAGCCGATTATATTTCAGAATATACTATCAATAGCAATAAGAGCAAATAATCCTTCAAAGACAAGCGTAATTTCATTGCCGCCTGTTGTAATTCCCTATCTACTTTTTTGAGGTTGATGCATAGCATGTCAGCAATCTCTTTGTAACTTTTTCCCTCCAGTTTATGAGCTATGAATACCTGTTTGGTCAATTCCGGCATTTGTTCCAGTTGTTTGCGGCATATCTCGATGATTTCCCGCTGGAATAATTCGTTCGGATTGCAACTTTCGATCGTGCGGGTATAAAAATCCATCACTCCGCGCTCCTTCATCAGGATTTTCTCATACACGGCTTTCCCCGTATATCTATCCCGACGATATTTCAGACAGCGTTTTTTTACGACACCGAAAAGATAGGCCTCTATGCTCGTAAACTGTACAGTTTCCCGGTTCTCCCAAATTGTCATGAAACTGTCATGGACAATATCTTCTGCCGTATTTGCATCATGTACAAGGCTATATGCCACAGCATATAGTTTTCGCTGGTATAGGCGAAATAACTTGTCGAACGACTGCTGGGTCAGTATGATAGTATCCGGTTTCATTACAAGAACAAAGATAAGAAAAAATTAAAAAGATTATAATGCAAAAAAATATTTACCCATATAATTGACCTGCAACAGGTTAATTTAATAAAAAAAATTATTTGCAAAAAAACGCATTTTAGAGGAGGGAATCTTATTGAGTTGTGGAACTATATAAATAGATGCGATATTATGACAGAATGGAAAAAAAGGTTACAGATGCAATGTTATTCCGTTTCTTCGCAGAGCAAACGACTTTGGAAGAAACCGATATGATTTCGGCTTGGCTGAACGAAGATCCGGAAAAGAATCAGAAAGTTCTCGATAAAGCATATAATTTGTATGTATTGGGCATAATGTGTGCACCTAATCCGGAGGCGGGTATAAATAATTCACGCTCTTTCCTACGTTTCGGATGGCCGAAAGTGCTGCGTTATGCCGGAGTTGCTGCCGCCATTTTACTGCTCGGAATTGCTGTCGACCATGTGCTTTTGAGTCAACGCATGAACCGGTGGTTACAACAGCAAACGACTGTCGAGGTTCCGGCAGGGCAGCATATTCGCCTAACGTTGGGGGATGGCTCCATCGTGGAACTTAATGCGCAGAGCCGCATCGTTTATCCTGCGATTTTCCCAAAAGGGGAGCGGCGTGTCCAGTTGAGTGGAGAGGCCATATTCAATGTCGCCCATAACTCTGAATGCCCGTTCATTGTGGAAACTTTTGCCTGTGATGTAGAAGTATTGGGTACGCATTTCGATGTAATCGCCAACCAAGCGGAGAATCGTTTTTCAACAGCTCTGTTTAGCGGCCGGGTTGCCGTGACGAATAAAAAAAACGGAGAATCCGTCATTCTGCAGCCCAACGATATCGTCAATCTTCGAGATGGAGGGTTTCAAATCCAAGAACTTGAAGATAAAGACGATTATCTGTGGATGGATGGTATTATTTCAGTGTACGGAATGCCGTTTGAGCAGCTGATGAGCAAGTTGGAGCGTAGTTATAACGTGAAGATAGAGATTCGGCGCGAAACCATGCCCGTCGTAAAATACAAAAGTTTGAAAATCCGTGTTTCGGACGGTATAGACCACGCTTTGCATATGCTACAACTCGCCTCGGATTTCACCTTTGAACACGATGCTGTTACCGATGTAATCATCATTAAATAGTCCATCCAATTATTAACTTATCTCAAATTCTTTAGATGCCTATGATGTAAACCACGAACTATCAACTCTGAACATTTGCTTCCTGATATGAAAAACCGATGAGTGGGCGAACACTCACCGGCGTATAGTTCAATCAGGAATATTAACCAATTCCCAACCATTGAACCAAACTTGACAAATGTATGAATAAAAAGATTATTCAGCAAATCTGCCTGTCTTTTCTTTTAGTTCTTACGCTCGTCTGTATCCCTGTTACTGGGGTGCAGGCACAGACGCAGAAGGTTTCCATCAAGATGGAAAACGTGCGTATGAAGCAGGTAATGAATGAGATTGAAAGACAGACAAAATTTCTTTTCGGAATCAATGATGATGTAGATGTTAACAGGCTCGTTACGGTAAATGTGACGAACCAATCCTTGCAAGCAGCCCTCGACCAAATGGTCAAAGGGACGGACATCACCTATCAGATCAGTAGTTCCAACATCATTCTCTCAAAAAAACAGGCAAAGCTCCCTGTTGACATTTCCGGAACTATCCGCGATATCAATGGCTCCCCGATCGTCGGAGCGACCATTGTTATCCGGGGCACCTCAATCGGCATCAGCAGCGGTTCCGATGGCTCTTTCTCGCTTCAGATACCCCCCCCCGCTGCCTCCCGGCAATTGGAAGTCAGCTATTTGGGCTATGAGACTCTGGTGGTCGATGTGGGTAACCGTACTGCTTTCGACCTTACGCTTCAGGAGTCGTCCGCCGAGATCGAACAAGTCGTGGTCACTGCTCTTGGTATTAAACGTTCGGAAAAAGCCGTAGCCTACAACGTACAACAGGTCAAGGCCGAAGACCTCACGACCGTCAAGGACGCCAACTTCATCAACTCGCTGACGGGTAAGGTTGCAGGTGTCACGATCAACACCTCGTCGTCGGGAGTCGGCGGTGCATCGAAGGTGATTCTGCGCGGTAACAAATCCATTTCGCAGTCGTCGAACGCGCTTTACGTTATCGACGGTATCCCGATGTATAATTTCGGCGGTGGCGGCGGAACGGAGTTCGATTCGCGCGGTGCGACGGAGTCCATCGCCGACATCAATCCCGAGGATATCGAGTCGATGTCGGTGCTGACGGGCGCCGCAGCTGCGGCTCTCTACGGTTCGGAAGCCGCGAACGGAGCCGTGATGATTACGACGAAGAAGGGACAGGCTGGAGCGCTGAAGGTTACGCTTTCGAGCAATACGGAATTCCTGAATCCTTTCGTGCTGCCCGAGTTCCAGAATCGCTACGGCACGGGCCTGAACGGCACCCGCAGCGGCTCGGGGATTTACAGCTGGGGCGAGAAGCTGCTCCCGGCGGCCCGCTACGGTTATACGCCGAACGACTATTTCGAAACGGGACACGTGTACACCAACGCCGTGACCGTTTCCGGCGGTACGGACAAGAACCAGACCTATTTTTCCGCCGCATCGGTCAATTCCGACGGCATCATTCCCAACAACGAATACGATCGCTACAACTTTACTTTCCGCAACACCTCTTACTTTCTGAAAGATAAACTGCGGCTCGACGCCAGCGCCAGCTATATCTATCAGAAAGACCAGAACATGACCAATCAGGGCGTATATTCGAACCCGCTGGTCCCGGCCTATCTCTTCCCGCGCGGCGAGAATTTCGCGATTTACAAGAAATTCGAACGCTATAATCCCGGCACCAAACTCATGGAGCAGTTCTGGTCGGCGGACATGGAGGGCGGCGACCTGCGCATGCAGAATCCCTACTGGATCGCCTACCGCAACCTGCGCAATACCGACAAGAAGCGCTACATGCTGTCGTTCTCGGCCAGCTACGACATCCTGCCGTGGCTGAGCGTTTCGGGACGCGTGCGTCTCGACAACTCCAATTCGCTCTATACGCAGAAACTTTACGCCTCGTCCAACACGACCATCACCGACGGCGGCAAGAACGGCCACTATACCGAAGCCCGTGCCTACGATACGCAGACCTATGCCGACGTGATGCTGAACATCAACAAGACTTTCGGCGACGATTGGTCGCTCACGGCCAACGTCGGCGCTTCGCTCAACAACATCAAGACCGACGAACTTTCGTACCGCGGTCCGATTCAGGAGAACGGCCTTCCCAATATCTTCAACGTATTCGACCTCGACGACACGAAGAAGCGCGCCGAGAAGGTCGGCTGGCACGACCAGACGCAGTCGGTCTTCGCATCGGTCGAAGTGGGGTGGAAACAGATGCTCTACCTGACCGCGACGGGCCGCAACGACTGGGCTTCGCAGATCGCCGGGTCGCCCTCCAAGTCGTTTTTCTACCCTTCGGTCGGCCTTTCGTGGGTTCCCTCCTCGACATGGGATTTGGGCAACGCCTTCTCCTACCTCAAGCTCCGCGGTTCGATCGCCTCGGTCGGCCTGCCGTTCCCGCGTTTCCTGACCACGCCGACCTACGAGTACGATGCTACCGGCAAGATATGGAAGGATAAGACGCACTATCCGATCGGCGACCTGAAACCCGAACGGACCATCACCTATGAGGTGGGTATCGACGCCCGTCTGTGGAAGAACATCAGCCTTTCGGCGTCGTGGTATTCCGCCGATACGAAGAACCAGACGTTCGACCCGGCGCTTCCGCCGTCGTCGTCCTATACGACCATCTACCTCCAGACGGGGCATGTCCGCAATACCGGCGTCGAGCTGTCGCTCGGCTATTCGAACCAGTGGCGCGATTTCGGCTGGTCGTCGAACTTTACCTTCTCGTGGAACAAGAACGAGATCGTCGACTTGGCTTCCGGTGCGCTGAATCCCGTTACGGGCCAGCCGCTGAATCTTTCGGAACTCGACATCAAGGGGCTGGGCAAGGCCAAATACATCCTCAAGCAGGGCGGCACGCTGGGCGACCTCTATACCACTTCGGACCTGAAATTCAACGACAACGGTTATGTCGAGGTCGATAAGGCGGGCAACCTGCTTCTCACCGACGAGGGCGAGCAAATCTATCTCGGCTCCGTTTTTCCGAGCGAGAACCTCGCATGGCGCAACGACTTCCGCTACAAGGGGATCAACCTCGGCCTGCTGTTCACGGGACGCATCGGCGGCATCTGCTACTCGGCTACGCAGGCCAACATGGACCTGTACGGCGTCTCGGAAGTTTCGGCAGCCGCGCGCGATGCGGGCGGCGTGCTGATCAACGGCCGTGAGATGGTCGATGCCCAAAAATGGTATCAGGCTATCGGTTCGCAGTCGGGACTTCCGCAGTACTACACCTATTCGGCCACGAACTTCCGCCTGCAGGAGCTGTCGCTGGGCTACACGCTGCCGCGCAAATGGTTCCGCAACAAGATGGTACTCACCGTCTCGTTCGTGGGCCGCAACCTGTGGATGATCTACTGCAAGGCTCCTTTCGACCCCGAAGCCGTGGCTTCGACGGGGCTGAGCTATCAGGGCATCGACTACTTCATGATGCCGTCGCTGCGCAGTCTGGGTTTCAACGTGAAATTTGAATTCTAAACCATGAACAGCATGAAAAAGATAAATGCATACATGCAGCTACTGCTGCTTTCGGTAGTGCTGCTCAGCATTTCGTGTACGGGCGATTTCGAGAACATGAATCGCAATCCGAACGAGGTGACCGACGGGCAGATGGATGCCCTGAACTACAAGATCGGCACGAAATTCCAGTCGCTGCAGGGACTCGTGGTTCCCGTGCAGGAGCATATGTACCAGTTCAACGAAAGCCTGTCGGGCGGTCCGTTCGGCGGCTATATCGGAGCGACGGTAGACAGCTGGCTCACGAAGTTCGAGACCTTCAATCCTTCGGCCGACTGGCGCAAATGGCCGTTCGCCAACGTGATTACCGAGACTTACACGCCGTGGCGCGGCATCGTCACCGGTACGGACGATGAGGTGGCCGTCGCTTTCGCCAAACTGTTGCGCGTGGCGATCATGCACCGCGTCACCGACTCCTACGGGCCTATTCCCTATTCGAACCTCGAAACCAACGAGTCGATTACGGTGAAGTACGACAAGCAGGAGGAGGTCTATATGAAGATGTTCGGGGAGCTGGACGAGGCGATCGCCGCCTTCGCCGCCAATACGACGCTTCCGGCCGAGGCTTTCAGCCGCTACGACCGGGTCTACGGCGGCAATATCGCCCAGTGGCTCAAATATGCCAATTCGCTCAAGCTGCGCATGGCGATGCGCCTTAGCGAAGTGAAGCCCGACGTCGCCCGGACGAAGGCTGCCGAAGCCATCGCCGCAGGCGTCATCACGGCCAATGCCGACAACGCGGCCATGCACGCCGCCGAGAACCGCACGACGCTGATCTACAACGACTGGGGCGACCACCGCGTCGGCGCCGACATTCTCTGCTACATGACCGGCTACGAAGACCCGCGTCTCGAAAAGATGTTCCTGCCCAACGACAAGGGCGATTACGTGGGCATCCGTATCGGCATCGACGTCACGAGCAAATCGCAGGCGCAGGCCAAGTATTCGAACATGATCGTTACCAGTTCGACGCCTTACCTGTGGATCAACGCGGCGGAGGTGGCTTTCCTCAAGGCCGAATACGAGCTGCGCTGGGGAACGAAGGATGCCGCCAAGGCGCTCTACGAGCAGGCGATCCGCCTCTCGTTCGAGGACAAGGGCGCCAAGGACGCCGACGCCTATATCGCCGACAAAACCAGAAAACCTGCGGCCTATAACGATCCGCTGGGCAATTACAGCGCGACCGCCCTGAGTTCGATCACCATCGCATGGGAGGACGATTCCGCCGAAGGCGCCGACAAGGCGGCCATCAAAGAGCGCAATTTGGAGCGTATCATCACCCAGAAATGGATCGCCATCTTCCCGCTGGGTGTCGAGGCGTGGTCCGAGCACCGCCGCACGGGGTATCCGCGCCTGCTGCCCGCCGTCGAGGACAAGTCGGGCGGTACGGTGGATCTGGCTCAGGGCGCCCGCCGTCTGCCTTATCCCGTCGAGGAATACGACAAGAACAACACCAATCTTCAGGAAGCCGTACAGATGCTTAACAGCGAGTCGCAGGGCAGCCGCAAGGGCGACGGTATGGGCACCCGCGTATGGTGGGACGTGAAACCTTATAACAACTAAACGCTATGAAACAGCACAGAATAATACGTTTCTCCGGTTTGTTCCTGCTCCTCGGCGTACTCTTCGGCCTTGCCGCCTGCAATGACTGGACCGAAATGGAGGCCGTGGACAACAACGTGAAGAAACCGTGGGAGCAGGACCCGGCCTTGTGGGCGGAATATACGGCCGCTCTGCGGGACTATAAAAAGAGCGAGCATTTCATCGTCTACGCCCGCCTGCACAACTCGCCCGAACCGGCGGCCAGCGAGAAGGACTTCATGCGCTGCCTGCCCGATTCGCTCGATATCGTGGCGCTGACCAATGCCGACAATTTCTCGCGTTACGATGCCGAGGATATGGCCGTCATGCGCGAGAAAGGCACGAAAGTGCTCTGGCAGGTGGACTATGCCGGACGTGCCGCCGAATTCGCCGACGCCGCGAAACTGGGCGCATGGCTCGACCGGGTCGTGTCGTCCGTCGCCGCCAACGGCATGGACGGCTATTCGTTCACCGGGATTCCCAACGCCGGCGATCCGGCAGCGGTGCAGGCCGCAGCGCTGATCGTCTCGAAACTCTCGGCCGACGAGAGCAAGCTGCTCGTCTTCGAGGGCAATCCGCTCTTCGTCGCCGAAGCGGACCGTGCGAAGGTGGATTATTTCATCCTCGACACCGAGAAAACCGAAGATGTCGGCGACGTGAAGCTGCAGATACTCAACGCCACGGGTTACGCGGCCGTTCCGGCTTCGAAACTCCTGCTGGCGGCCGAGGCCGGAGCGCCCCTCAAGGACGAAGACCGCGTGGAGTATGCCGCCGTCGAGGAGATGTCGCGCCGCGTGATAGCCTACGGTCCGTTGTGCGGATTGGGGGCCTACAACATCGGCAACGACTACTACAATGCGGACATGAACTACAAAATGATCCGTCAGGCCATCCAGACGCTTAATCCTTCTAAATAACCGACGCTATGAAATTAATACATAAATATCTCATACTGGGCGTTGCGGCAGCGGGGGCCTTTACGGCCTGCGATAACTATGATGCCGATGACCACAAGTTCGACAATGTCGTGTACCTCGACGTGTCGAAGACCGACGAGGTGCAGCCGGCCACCTTCAGCAACAATACGCCCACGGTCGAAAAGCCGATTCAGGCGACGCTGGCCTATCCCGAAGGGCAGGATGTCGCGGTTTCGCTCACGGTGGATCCGTCGCTCGTGGCGACCTACAACGCCCGCTACGGTTCGGACTGGAAAATGCTCGACGCGAAGTATTACGAGCTGTCGTCTGACAACGTGACCATCCATGCCGGCAAGACCGCGTCGGAGGTGGTGACGCTCCGCCTGAAAGGGCTGATGGGCGAAGGCGAACAGCAGACCGGCGCGCTGCCCATCGACGAGACCTACCTGCTGCCGGTGCGCATCTCCCATTCGTCGATGTCGGTGCTGAAAGGCTCCGAGGCCGCCTATTATGTCGTCAAACGCTCTTCGGCCATCACCGTCGCGGCGCAGCTTACGGACAACTGGATCGAATTCCCGTCGCTCGACAAGTACGGCGACAACAGCATGCCGTGGAATAAACTCCGGGCCATGACCTACGAAGCGCTGATCTACATCGACGATTTCGCGCTGACCGACATTCAGGGCAATCCGGTGAGCATTTCGACCGTGATGGGCGAGGAGGACTATGCGCTGCTGCGTATCGGCGACACGAATTTCGAGCGCGAACAGCTGCAGTTCGACGGTTCGGGCGTCGGATTCGGCAAATTCCCCGGACGCGACAACACGAAGGTCCTCCAGAAGGGTTACTGGTATCACGTCGCCTGCACTTACGACCAAAACACCCGCGTCGTACGTGTCTATGTCAACGGCAGGATACAGAGCGAGGGGACCGAGATGGGGCCGGCCGCACTGGACGACAAGAACTTCATCCACCTGGCCCGCCGTGCGCTGTACGACCTGTGGGACAACGAAACTAATCCGGGTAAGAAAAATGAATACAAAACCCTCGGATACGATACGTATAGCGAAGCCCGCCAGTTCTTTATCAGTTATTCGTACAACGACTACCGTCCGCTGAACGGCAAGATCGCCGAGGCGCGCGTCTGGTCCGTCGCCCGCACTCCCGAACAGATCTGGGAGAACATGTACAACGTCGAGAACCCGAAGGACGACCCGACGCTGCTCGGTTACTGGAAATTCAACGACGGCAAGGGCAATACGGTGAAGGATTACTCGCGCTACGGCAACGACGGTCAGGCGAAATACGACCTGAAGTGGCCCGACGGCATCGAGATTCCGAAAATTAATGAAGTGGAGGAATAAATTATGAAGACGCAAAAGATACAGAATTTATTAGTAGTGACGCTTTTCTGCGCGGCGGCGCTCGCGGGCCTTACGGCCTGCGACGCCGACCCCGTGGAACGCGAAGGAGGCAAACTGCCCGACAAGGACGGGCTTGAGAATACCTACGGCATGCTGCGCAGTACCCGGAGCGTCCGGGACGAGGTGCGCGTATTTCTGACCGAAGGCAACGGATTCGTGACCGATAACTTCTATTATCAACTCACCAAGCCGCTCGGATCGGCGCTGTCCCTCGAAGCGGCCGTGAAAGCCGGGGAGGGCGAGACGGAACGCACTCTGCTGCCCGAAGCCAATTACGACTTTCCCGACGGCAAGAAGCTGGACATTGCAGGCGATGCCCAGCATTCGGCGCTCAAACGTATCCGTTTTTTTGCCGAGAATCTTGCTCCGGGCGAGTATTACCTGCCCCTGACGGTCGCTGCGGACGCTGCGGACGCTGCGGATGCCGAACGGCAGACTGTCAATTACCTGCTTACGGTCCGCGGTCTCCAGATGGGTGAGTACAAACTCAATCAGGAACAGGTGTTCACGGTATTTTACCTCAATACCGCTCTGTATCAACCCTTGCTCGTAGATGAATACCTGATGTCCAAACTGGACGAAAATTGGGAAAATGCATGGCCGGAACGACCCGACGGTACGAGAACCATCGGCGATATTGTAAATCTGCGTACGGTCGTACTCGATTACGACGCTGCAACGTCGCGGGCTTTACTGAATCTGGGTGCCGACATGCGCTATGTCCTCGGCCATGCGACCAAGTATATCCGTCCGTTGCAGGATAAGGGCCGCAAGGTCTGCATCAGCATCGAAGGCGGCGGCAAGGGATTGGGATTCTGCAACCTCACCGATGCGCAGATCGCCGATTTCACGGCGCAGGTGAAGGCGGTCGTTACCGAATACGGACTTGATGGCGTGAATTTCTGGGACCGGAATTCCGGTTACGGCAAAGAGGGCATGCCGGCGATGAATACGACGTCGTACCCCAAACTGATCAAAGCCGTGCGCGAAGCGCTGGGCGACGGACTGCTCGTAACGCTTACCGACCATATGGAGCCTACCGAATATTTCTGGGATACTGCGGCTATGGGCGGCATCGAGGTCGGCAAATACCTCGACTATGCGTGGTCCGGCTATCTGGATAACTCCAAAGACATGCAGATCGTCGATCCGTGGCATCAGGGCGCCGCGTTTGTTTCGGCGGAATGGCCCCGCAAGCCGATCGCAGGACTCGCTCCCGCCAAATACGGATGCGTCAATATTCCGTGGTATACGGGAGAGGCGGAAACAACCCCGACTGAGCGAATCGCACCTGTCTTTCTCTGGCGCGATGCCGGCTATAAACAGAGCAATATTCTGGTTTTCGAAGAGATGCGCACGGTTCTTCAGGACAAATACGAAAGTACATGGACCAGCAGTATCACGGATGGATATAAATTCTTTGCTGACGACGGAGTCTACCTTATCGACGAAAGCCCTTGGGGTAAGAATTACTTCTCGGAAAATGAGTATATGTTCGATGCTATTAAGCTGGGAGAGTTAGCGGATGGTAGGCGCGGATATAATAAATGGACAAAAGATTGGTAATGAATGAAGTCAGAAAAATGCCGGAAAAGTTCCGGCAGAATTATCAACGCTCCCGCCAAAGGGGGAAAATCAATTACTAACTTAAATTTTTGCGTCATGAAAAACTTATTTAAATTATCGATGGCTCTCTTTATCGGAGCCGCAATGTTCTCCTGCCAGCAGGCCGAAGAACCGACTATGGATCAGGGACAGGCTCCCGAAACCCGCGCATTCGGCGATACGCCGGTCGTGGCGATCTATGTCGAAACCAATGACACCAACCCGCTTAACGCGGGTGACTACACGATGTCGAACGGCAAGCCGTTTGCCGGTATCGTGGAACTCTTCGCATCGAACGTCCGTAAACGTACGGTCAACGGTGTGGTCGAGCCGACCCTCTACCTCAATGACAAGATGACCAATCTGTTGGAAAACAACGGTTATCTGACTTATGTGAAACCGCTGCAGGACAAGGGCATCAAAGTCCTGCTTACCGTACTCGGTGACCATCAGGGCATCGGCGTCGCCAGCATGAACAGCACGCAGACCACGCAGTTCGCCCAGATTCTGGCCCATGCCGTGGCAAAATACGGACTCGACGGCATCGGATTCGATGATGAGTACGCCGATGATGGAGGCTCCACCAATTCCACGTCGTATAGCGAGATCATCCTCAAACTGCATGCGCTGATGCCCGCCGATAAGCTTATCACGGTATTCGATTGGGGCTATACCAGCTCTATCAGTACTGAAGCAAGAGCTTGCATCGACTACGCTTATCACGGTTATTTCGGCACCTCTTTCGTCGGTGCCAGTCTCGTAGACAAAACACGTTGGTCGCCTGTATCGACCAATCTCGGTGGAGCTACCAATCCTTCTACCCTCAATTCACTTGCAACACGTACAAGAAGCCAGGGCTACGGTGCGTTCATGTTCTTCAATCTGCGCCGCAGTTCTCAGGTCAATCCGCTGAATATGTTCAGCGCTACGGCCAGCGGCCTGTACAACGGTCTGACTGTCACCAACGCCAACGGCAACCGTGCGCAGGACTGGACCTTCGTTCCGGCCGGTTATGAAATCAATATGGATGAAGTGCAGTAGATTGACTGAGGGCGATTGCGCCCGGCAGTTTGATCTTGTCTGATCTGTTGTTCCGCGCATCCTCTTTCGGGAGGGTGCGCGGTCTTTTTCCGGGGATGCGAAATGCACTTTTCCGGCTGTCGGACGAAATGACCGGTCCGAAACGCTGAGTCTGATATGCCATGTCCGAAAATTACCGAATCCGCAAAATTCACGGCCGGTTGCAACGGGCCGGCGGAAGCGGCGTAAAGGACAATCCGCGAAAATTATTACCTTTGTCGCTGAACATTTATCGTTTCCGTCTTATGAAATCCCCTTTCCTGCAAAATCTCGATGAACTGCCGGGGCCGGTGTGGCTGTTCGGCGCTTACGGCATGACCCGGCTGGGCGAATGGTCTTTCGCGCTGCTGATGCAGTGCGTGAACGGGAACCTGCGGCTCGACGGCTTGACCGCCGGAATGCAGCTGCTGGGACTTGCCGGGGCATTGCTGCCGGTTGCGCTCCTCTGCTCGCTGGCGCTGCGCAAATCCTATGGGCTGCCTCTGGTCCGCTGGTATGCCGGTTTGCGGGTGCTGGTGCACGGTGTGGCCGTGATCGCCCCGTTGGTTGCAGGTTATGATCCGGAGGTGTCGGGCGGTTATGCCGGGCTGGTGCGTACCGAGGTGCTGAATCTGGTCCGGGGCGGCCTGTGGTTCGGATTTCTTTGCTGGCTGGAACGCTCGCAGACCCTTGCACGGCTGATGCCTGCGGCAAAACGGCGCGCGCTTTGGTGGGCCGTCGTGCCGATGGCCGCACTGGCGCTCTTCGGAATGTAAAAACCGTTGTCGGATATGCGTGCCGGGCCGGATTTGCGGTCCGGTTTTTTGCGTCCCGCGCCGGCGGTTCCGGCGGCTGTGAAGTTCGGCCGTGAAGTCCGGGGGCGTATGCCGCCGTCTGCGTGCCGTTGCAAATCGGACGGCTGTGCGCACCCTTTCCCGGAAGACGCTGTTCCCGCAATATGAAATAAGATATTTTAGAATCAATATTGCCGTTTTGAATGTTTTGTCGTAAATTGTACTCACAACAGTCCCAAAAAAGAAGTGTCGGTGTTGTATTTTCCGAATATGTTTCCTCCATTTGTAGTAACATATTGACTAACACGGAAAGTGTAAGTTTATTCTCGAGTGGTAAATCTTGCAAATTATTACGAAGGAGAGAATAGGCCGGCATTTCTTCACGTTCTGTCCGTTTTCGGATATAGAGCGTGGGACTGTTGCTTATTTTATTCCGTTCCGGACCGGCCGGAAGGACCGACCGCCGGAACGGAATCTGCCAGAGAGCTGTGCGTGTTGATTGTCAGCTCTGTATGCGGGCTGCTTTTTGAAACCGATCGCCCGGAGTTCTTCGTCCAGCCGGGCTATTTCGGCCTCGGTGTAGGGGGCGAGGGGCAGACGGCAGTCGCCGCAGTCGATGCCGACGAGTTTCATGCTGGCTTTGCCGCCGCGGATGCCGCCGCCGTGGTTGATGATCACGTGCACGATGTCCACCGACTCCTGCTGCGCCGCGCGGGCCTGTTCGAGGTCGCCGGCCATGAAGGCGTCGTAGATGTTTTGGTAGGTGCGGAGCGAGTAGTTGTAGGTGCTGCCCACGCCGCCGCGCGCGCCGACGGCCATGCCGCAGAGCAGCATTTCGTCGAACCCGTTGAGGATGTCGAAGCGGCCGCCGTCGAAACGGATGCATTCGATCATCTCCATGAAGTTGTTCGACGTGAACTTGATGCCGTTCAGGTTGGGAATCTCTTTCGAGCCATTCTTCAGGAAGTCGATCATCGGCAGGTTGATGCCCGTCATCGAGGGAATGTGGTAGGCGTAGAAGGGCAGCGGTGCGCATGCAGCGGCGATGGGTTTGTAGAAGGCCACCAGTTCTTCGACCGAGCCGGGTTTGAGGTAGAACGGGGCGACGGTGCCTACGGCATCTACCCCCCCCCAGTCCGGCGGCATGGCGGGCCAGTTCGATGCAGTCGGCCTGACAGGTGCCGCCCACGTGGGCGATGATGAGGATGCGGCCTGCTACGGCTTTGGTCCACGCTTCGAGCACGCTCTTGCGCTCGGCGACGGTCATCGAGGTGCATTCGCCCGTCGAGCCGCAGACGAAGACGCCGTAGGCCCCTTCGGCGATGAGTTTGTCGGCGTAGGGCTGGATTTGCGAAAAATTGATTGCGCCCGTTTTGTCGAACGGCGTGAAGACGGCGGGAATGAGTCCGGATAGTTTGAACATAATTATTGGGTATTAGTTAGTCCTGTCGGTAATGAATGGGTAGGTATTGAATGGAATAATCTTATTTGTAGGACAAATACGGGGCGAGGAAATGAAAAAACAAAAAAAACGGCGCATTTTTCTGCTTTTTCGATGAATAATTTCGGTGGGCGGAGCCGGGTGAATGACGGAACGGGAGTGAACGGGGAGGAGCGGGTTGAGCCGCGCGCTGCGGGAAGGAACAGAGAGAGGGGGCGGAAAGGTGCGCAGGAGGGAATGGGCCGGAGGTGCAGGATGAGGCGGGAAGGGATAGGGTGGAGCGGAATGGAATGCAGAGTGGCATGGAGCGAGGACGAGTGAGACGGAGCCGGACAGCCGGAACGGAGACGGTGCGGGGCTTGGCTGGCGGAAGCCTGCTCGGAGGTGGAAGCCATATGGTTTTTACGGCAGAAACGACGCTACAACCGGAGTGTTGCAGCGTCGTTTGCGGTGTAAGGCGTGTTTTGCGCCGGGGCTTCTTTACGGAAGAGCCGGCGATTCGGCGGCCGTCTGACCGCCGGATTCCGGGCGTCAGATTTTGTCCAGCTCCACGGTGAAGTGCCGCAGGATCGGCGCCTCGAACGTGATGCGGTAGCCGGTGGTGATTTCGGCGCGGCGTTCGTAGATGTTGCGGCAGGCGGCGGCGATCACGCGGATGTGGTTGTCCGAATAGACCCGGCGCGGGATGGCCAGACGCAGCAGTTCGAGCCGCGGATAGCGGTTCTCGTGCGTGTCGGGGTCGCGGTCGGCGAGGATCGAGCCGATCTCCACGCCGCGGATGCCCGCTTCGAGGTAAAGCTCCACGGCGAGCGTCTGGGCGATGAACTGCTCCTTCGGGAGGTTGGGCAGCACCTTTTTCGCATCGACGAAGATGGCGTGTCCGCCTGCCGGACGCTGGTAGGGGACGCCGTATTCGTCGAGCAGGTCGCCCAGCAGTTTCACCTGACGGATGCGGGCGTCGAGCTGCTCGAATTCGGTGTTCTCGTCCAGTCCCACGGCCAGCGCGTCCATGTCGCGGCCCGACATGCCGCCGTAAGTCACGTAGCCCTCGAACATGATGCTGAAGGTCATGGCCCGTTTGTAAAGCTCCTCGGAGCGCATGGCCACGAAGCCGCCCATGTTCACCACGCCGTCCTTCTTGGCCGAGATGGTCATGATGTCGGCATAGGTGTAGATTTCGCGGA
>OWKE01000685.1_pt1 | contig 16344 bp, 10 predicted proteins | sample 1732631 | NCBI WGS metagenome assembly OWKE01 (sample SAMN05065736, study PRJEB22554) | human gut metagenome | biome: ENVO:2100002; feature: ENVO:00000062; material: ENVO:00002003 | host: Homo sapiens | place: USA | reverse complement strand
CGAGATTACTACGCGTCTCGTGGGCTCGGAGATGTGTATAAGAGACAGACAGTACGAGGTCAGCTTGTTGATGCTGAAACAGGTGAGCCTTTGGTCGGAGCCGCCGTAATGGTAGAAGGGACTACTCAGGGATCGGTGACCGATATTGACGGCTATTTCAAGCAAAGCGTTGCTTCTAATGCCACATTGTTATTCAAGTATGTGGGTTATAAAGACTTGAAGGAGAAAGTTAAACAGAAAGGCGCTTCTGTTAATTTGGGTATTATCCGGATGACCCCCGATGCTGTGATGCTGAAGGATGTGGTTATCACTTCATCCGTTGCAGTGGCTCGTAAAACGCCGGTAGCTTTGTCTACGGTAGATCCGGTTTTCATCGAAGAAAAATTGGGGACGCAAGAGTTTCCGGAGTTGCTGAAGTCCACTCCGGGTGTGCATGCCAATAAGCAAGGCGGTGGTTTTGGAGACTCCGAAATCTATATGCGTGGTTTTGACAATAGTAACATTGCCATGATGGTGAACGGTGTGCCCATGAACGAAATGGAACATGGCGGTGTGTATTGGTCCAACTGGGCGGGACTTAGCGATGTGGCCCGTAGCATACAGACGCAACGCGGTCTGGGTGCGAGCAAGGTGTCGGCTCCTTCTGTGGGAGGTACCATTAACATTGTGACCCGCAATCTGGATGCCAAGAAAGGTGGGTTCCTTTCCTATGGAATGGGTAATGACGGAATGAACAAAATACTCTTCTCTGTTTCTTCGGGCATCAGCAAGAGTGGCTGGGCTTTTACCCTGATGGGTGGTAAGAACTGGGGAGACGGATACATTCAGGGAACCGACTTCGAGGGATACAACTGGTTTGCTTCTATCTCCAAGCGCATCAATGATGAGCATCAGCTTACGCTGACGGCTTTCGGCGCTCCGCAGGAACATGGACAGCGCAGTTCCTCATACGGAGGTCTTACGCTGGCCGACTGGAAAATGGTGGAAACTGTTTATGGCGTGAAAGACCACAAATACAATCCTACTTTTGGTTATCGTTCCAACGGTGAGGCATACAACTCTTACCGTAATAAGTATCATAAGCCGCAGATCAGCTTGAATCACCAGTGGCAGATAAACTCCAAATCATCACTCAGTACGTCCTTGTATGTGTCATTGGGACGTGGTTCCGGCTTCTCAGGTCAGGGGAATACGGAATTTTCTCCCTATTCCTATTCCTCTTGGAGAGGGGCTTATAAAGGTACGCTGTACGACACTTTCCGCCGCAGTGACGGAACGTTCGACTATGCTGCCATCGAAGAGATTAACCGTACGAGCCAGTACGGTTCTGCCATGGTTGCGGCACGTTCCAACAACAGTCACGACTGGTACGGATTGCTTTCCACCTATACCACTAAGATAGGGCAGAACTTTGACTTCTACGGTGGTGTGGACTACCGTTATTATAAAGGTGTACACCGCAATGAGATTTCCGATCTTTTCGGCGGTTCCTATTATCTCGACTCCGAGCGTGGAAATGTGGATCCGAAGAATAATATACATGCGTCCGATCCCAACTGGCGTTATCAGAAATTGGGTGTAGGCGATGTTGTTTTCCGCGATTACGACGGATTTGTGATGCAGGAAGGCGGATTCTTCCAATTGGAATATAACAAAAACCGTCTGTCGGCATTTGTGGCAGGTTCGCTTTCCAATACGGGGTATTGGCGTTACGACCGTTTCTACTACGACAAGGAGCACGCCAAGTCTGATGTGGTGAACTTCCTGGGCTTCACAGCCAAAGGTGGTGCTAACTACAATTTCAATGACAACCACAATGTGTTTGCCAATGTAGGTTATATCAGCCGCGCTCCCAAATACTCTTACGGCGCGTTCATGACAGCCGACAAGAGCAACGTCCTGAACAAGGAAGCGGTGAACGAGAAAGTATTCTCGGCAGAGCTGGGCTACGGTTTCCGCAACTCTTGGATTACCGCCAATCTGAACCTCTACTACACCCGTTGGATGGACAAGACCATGACGAAGAGCGTGACGCTGGACAATCAGCAGAACGGTAACATCAATATGGCGGGTCTTGCCGCTTTGCACAAGGGTGCCGAACTGGATGTCAAAGTCCGTCCTTTCCGTTGGCTGGAGCTCACCGGTATGGTTTCTCTGGGCGACTGGAAGTGGGATAGCGATGCCACAGGCTACGTGTATGACGAGATGGGCAATGCCATGACCAAAGCCGGAACAGTGACTACTCCCGGTGCGGAAGATCATGCCAAGGCTGTTGTTAAGATGAATGGTGTACGTGTGGGTGGTTCGGCACAGACTACGGCTGCTGTGGGAGCCAACGTAAACATCACTAAAGCATTGCGTGTAGGCGCAGACTGGACCTACTACGGACGCAACTATGCATACTATGCCGTAGACGGCACGATCCTTTCTGTCGGAAAAGAGACGGCAGTGGCAGAGCCCTGGAAGATACCTGCTGCCAGCCAGTTGGACATGAACGCTTCGTATCGTTTCAAGTTTGGCAAGCTGGATGCCGTTCTTTCCGGTAATGTGAACAACCTGCTGAACTATCAGTACATCTCCAAGGCTTGGAACCCAAGTAGTGCGAGTGCAGTGGCTACATCCGATAATGTATATGTGTTCTATTCTTTCGGACGTACATATAACATAAGATTGAAAGTTAACTTCTAAAACGAAAAAACATTCACGATATGAAGAAGAAAATATTCGCTTCGATAGCGTTACTGGCTCTGTTAACTGCTTGTGACGACCATTACGATGATCAATTCAACATCAATCCCGGCATTACCGACGTAAAGGACATTGCCATGACACTGGCTACATCCGACTACGGCAGTATCTCCAAGCTGACCGCCAACCAGGAACTGGCACTTTCCAAAGACCCTGAGGGGAAGACGTTTGTAAAAGCCTTGGACGCAGTAGGCACCAACCACTATTTTACGGAGGAAGCTCCGGCGGAAGACTACATTCCCGCCTATCTGAAGTCCAAATACCCCAATGCCGATGCAGGCTCCAGGTTTGTGGTGACCTACAAGCTTTTCGACCCGTCGGACTATATGGACGATTTCAAGAAACTGTCCACTTATGATTTGACAGAGGAGGATTACAAAACGGTATGGGGCGAGAGTATAAAGGCTTCTTTCCTTTCTCCGTCCACATTGAAGAAGATTCCGGCTTTGCTGACCGCTGCTGTCAGCAATCCTACTGACGGTGAGATGAAGGTGGTGAACTATGCTTACTCCAACTTAGAACCCAGTTCGGGAGAAGGACTGGCAACTGTCTATCAGCTTACCAAAACGTTGGACAAAGAAGGTGGAAGATATGTGATAGCTGCTAAGGGAAAAGACGGAAAATATTATCCGTTTGGAAAGTTGGACAAGGACTCGTATTCTTATGGTTATATGAATCCTGCCCCGATAGCCGTTGGAGAAAACAATGTTATCAGTACAGAGGACGGCAGCGGCTGGGTTATAACCATTGCAAAGAGTGCAAATGGTTATACAATGCTTAATCCGCTGGAAAAATACATCTATCAGAAAGAAACGAACAACAGCTTTAATGTAAGCAGTAAGCTGCCCGATGAAGGAGCCGAATGGGCGTTTAAGAGCAATGGCGATGGAACTTTTGCCGTATCCAACGTGGAAAAGGGAAAGACTATCAAACTGACCTATTTCAAAGACAAGTTCTCCTTTGGTTCTTATCCGGCTGATATGTTCGAAGGAAAAGTTTATTGGGCTGAAACAGTAGCAGAAAATGACGGAGGCTTCAAGGTGCATAACGTATCCGATGGCGGTGCTCCAGGTGCAATCTGGACCTATGACAGTAAATATAAATATTGGAAAGCTACCGGGTATATCAAGGGAAAAAATTATGCTACGGAAAGCTATCTTATTTCTCCGGAAATAGATCTGACAGCAGCAAACAATCCACAACTCTCTTTTGATGCAGCTCTGAATTATTTGAAAGGTGCGGATGCATCGGCTGTCTTAGGAGTTAAGGTTTCCAAGGATTATACGGGAGATTATGCAACGGCTACATGGGAAGATGTTGAGGTGCCTAATTGGCCTGCCGGAAACAGTTGGGACATGGTAAATACCGGTGATATAGACCTGTCAAAGTTTAAAGGTGAAAAGATACATATTGCGTTGAAGTATACAAGTACCGACAAGGGAGGTACCACTTGGGAAATGAATAACTTCCTTGTGGAAGAGAAAAATGATTATTGGGATGTATCTCTCTATAAAGAAATTTTGGACAATGACGTTGTAGAGACCCGTTCTCTTGCCGCCACTCGTGCCACTACCATTTCTCCTACGGCTTCTGCGCTCTACGTGTACGACGGTGAGAACAAGACATGGAAGCCATACACTCTGAAAGAAGCCAAACTGCTTGTGGCAGAGCCTGCTCTCTACGAATCATTGGGTGCAGACATGATTGAGAAACCGGAAGCTGTGTTGCCCACCTATCTGAAACAAAAATACCCTTACGCTGCTGTGGGTGACATGGTTGCGGTGGTCTACAACAAGAAAGCCGATACGCCTGTGGTTGCCGAATACACGCTGGGAGAGGACTGGACAGAGACAACTTCCTGTAAGCTCGTCACTACCACCTTTACGCAGGATGCCGAGGGCATCAGTGTTGAGGCAAGCATGTATCTGAACGAAACGTTCAAGAAGGATATGGGCAGCTTTACTATTCAGGACGTATTCCTCAATGACGTGAACTGGGTATGGAAGTTGGATTCTTATGGTTATATGAAGGCATCCGCTTATGCCAACAAGGCTAATCATGCAGCCGAAAGCTGGCTTGTGTCGCCCGTCATGGACTTCAAGAAATCGAAAGAGCCCGAACTGTTGTTCGACCATGCCTGTCGCTTCCGCACTGAAACTCCTTCCGATAACCTCAATGTAATGGTATCCACCGATTACTCCGATGATGTGAAAACCGCTACATGGACAGCCCTGACAGTGGAAAACTGGACAGATGGCACGAAGTGGGACTTCATAAGCAACAAGATAGACCTGAGCGCCTACAACGGACAGAAAGTCACCATAGCCTTCAAGTATGTCAGCACCGATAATGTTGCTCCTACCTGGGAGGTACAAAACGTGATAGTTCGTGAAAAAGTGGCAGAAGGAGAAGGAGGAGAAGAAGGAGAAGGAGGAGACGCTGAAACTCCTGCCGAGTAGATGAATACTGTGGGGTGTGTCAAAACTCTGACAAACATATCATTAGTTTCGCTCAAAGTGTCTTTAAAATGTATAGTCTGCCATGCAGAACATAGCGAAGCCAATGACCGGTCAAAATGATCGTTGATTTTAGTTTTGACACACCATCATTATATTATCAGGAATCGCATTTTAAATCAAAAAGAAAAATGAAAAAGATAAGCAATATATTAGGATTGTGGCTGTTGATGCTTGCAATGGTTACGGTGGCTGCGTGCGAAGGTTCCGATGCGCCCTATAACGGATACGTTGAAACAACGCAGGAAAATGCCGCTACACTCGTGTTGAAAGGTTATGAAAATCCGCAGGCAGGATTTACGGTGTTCGAGCCGGACGGTTTCCAGTCTCCGTTCTACATTCAGGACAAGACATTCTACGGCAAGCAATACGCCTTTGTGAAGAGCACCTCGACCCGTCTGGACGAGATGAAAACCCGTCCCGAAGCCGATGCCTGGCAGGCTGACGGTGTTCCCGTAGTGGACGGCGCCACCTATTGGGCACATACGGAAACGCTGGCTGCCCACCAATACGTCAAGTTCCGCGTGTGCAGCATCAGCGGTAACAATGTCACAATAGAATATGTGGTAGAGGAAGACGTAAAGCCCAATGCCAATGCCAACGCCAAGGACAAAAGCGGCTATTCGCTCAACCTTGAGATACCCCGCCTGAACGAAGCCAACGTTTTCGTGGCACATTCGCTGAAAGTGAACGGTGCGGAGCTGCTGAACTACGCTTTGGAGTGGGACGACACAAAGAAGCACTCCTCATGGGTGGCTTTCGCGTTCGATGAAACAACCCGCAAGGCAGGCGATGGAGTGAAGCGCAAAGACAATTTCGTCGTCGACCCCTTGCTTCCCGAAGCCATGCAGGTCACCGATGAACAGCACAAGAGCGATGGCTTTGACCGCGGACACATCTGCGGTTCTGCCGACCGTCTTTTCACGCAGGAAGCCAACGACCAGACATTCTATTTCAGCAATATGTCTCCCATGATACACTCCTTCAACAGTCCTTACTGGGCTGAATTTGAGGAACAGGTACGCAAGTGGGGCGGTGCGGAAAAAGACTTCACCACTACTTACAGCAAGTTGTACGTGGTTAAAGGCGGTGCGCTCAATGAACTGCTGGTCAGCTACACAGGTCAGAAGAATGGCGGTGACAACATAAAGCCTACGACCGATGCAAACGGCTTTACCAAAGGCGGGCTGGCTTGTCCCAAATACTACTTTATGGCCGTCCTCTCCGAAACGGACGGTGCATATCATGCCATTGGTTTCAGAGTGGAGCATAAGGAATACAGCAAAGCGCCTACATTGGAGGAGCTGAAAGCCAGTGCTTTGAGCATTGATGAGTTGGAGGAAAAGACCGGAATCGATTTCTTCTGCAATCTGCCGGATGATTTGGAAAATACAGTAGAAAGCAGTATGAATCTGGACGATTGGGCATGGTAATTGTCCTGCCGGTTACTTTCATAATATAAAATGAATTAGTCAGAACTTATTCTGCCGGTTACGAATAAAAAGAGAAAGGGTGACGCCCCAATAAAATTCAGCTACTTTGAATGGCAGAATGATAACTGAATTTGATTTGGGCATCACCCTTTCTCTTTTTTAAGCATCTCTTGTCTCTTTCTTACTCTTCAGACTTTTCTTATTTTTCCCGATGCTTCTTTCCGGTTCTTTTTCCCGGCTCTTCTTTTCGAGCTCTTTTTCCCGGTTCTTCTTTCTCGGTTCTTCTTTCTCGGCTCTTCTTTCCGGTTCTTTTTTCCGAGCTCTTCTTTCCGGACTGTCCGCCTACCACTTCTCCCTCTTCACCTCGAAGCAAGGGCATTGCTTTGTCCATTCCATGGGTTCCACCTCGCCGTTGCCGTTGAGGTCGGGGCTCAGGTCGCGATGTCCCACCACTTGGGCGCCGGGATAGTCCAGCAGCAGCGTCCTGACGAGGACGCGGAGCGAATGGCGTTGCCACTCGGTGCGAGTGTCTTTGGGCATGCCGTAGTGGTCCAGACCGCCCTCATAACAGATGCCTATTGAGTGAGCGTTGTAGCCGCGGGCATGTGCTCCGGGACGTTCGGGGGAGCGGGTGGTGAGTATGCGGCCGTCGCGACGGATGTAGAAGTGATAGCCTGTGCCGTCGAAACCGCGTTGGCGGTGGGCGGCTTCCAGTGCCTGCTCCGTAAAGGGGCGGTTTTCGCACGTGGCGCTGCAATGGATGATGATCAGGGTGATTGTACGCATGGGAATGAGGAGATAGGAGTGAGGAACGATGAGTGATGAGTTACATGGGCATGGCTTTGGCGCCTACTGCGCCGAGAACGGCCGATGCTACTGCGATTACGATTTTGAGGAACTTGTCCCACCAAGATGATTTTGTTGCCATAGGAGTTTTGATTTTTTTGATTATTAATTAATTGTGCGAATCAGTATTTGAATTAAGTTTATAACCTTGCAAGTAATGAATGTTTTCACCACAGAGTACACAGAGTGCACAGAGTTTCACAGAGTGCATAGAATTTCACAGAGTGTTAATCTTGCTACTCGATAGTATCTGTCATTCAGAGCGTAGCGAAGAATCTACTCTCTCATGTCAATACTCACTCATGTCAATACTCATCCCAGTATAGGGAGAGCAGATTCTTCGCTACGCTCTGAATGACAGAATGTTTTGCCTCATAAATAAAATGTTTTGCCTCATAAAAAGAGAAAGACTCTGTGAGTCTCTGTGCCCTCTGTGGTGAAAAAGCTCAAATCCGTATAATAATGAACTATAAATTCAACTACTGATTCGCATTAATTGTGAAGGATTACCTTGCAATTACGAATTGTTACTTTGCAATTGCGAATTGTTGCTTTGTTTCCCCCCCCTCATACACAGGGAGAGGGGGAAACCGGATAGCTTTCCTTACGGGACTTATCCCAGCGGATCTTGTTCCTCTCCGCCGTCACCGCTGCCGCTGCCACCGCCACCGGAGGGACCGTCCTCTTTGGGGTTATAGAGGCTGAACGCCACGTTGTTGGGGCTGCCTTTGGTGGTGGCTCCGGAGTCGTTGACAAGGCGCAGACCGCTGTCGGTGAGGAAGCGGATGTTCACTTTGTCGATGTTCTTTACGGTGCATTCTTCCGAGCTGGGGGTTCCTTTGCTGTGGAAAGTGGTGTAGAACACACCGAGGCCGTCCAGTTTTACGCTGTCGCCGTCTGTCAGTTTGCGTTTGATGTTGCGTACGAGGGCGGTGACCACGTGTTCCACGTCTTCGGCGGACATGCCGCCCAGTTCTTCAATCTCTTGCGCGATGCGCTTGGTGTTGTACAGGCGGGAGTTGTTGGCTTTCCGCTTCAGGTAGTACAGTTGCGGGGAAGTCTTGTCACCGACCTTCTGATAGCGTTGCACAGGTTCTACGATGATTGCCATAATGAAGTTCGTTTTTTTCTAATGTTAATACTGATTGATTGTCTCTGACGGTTGGAGGAGAAGAAGTCTCCGCGGCGATATTCCTTACCTCGTTTCGTTGAAACAAAGATACGGCAGAGACAAGGCGGAAAATACGCTTCGGTAAGGTTGGGGAAGGTTTAGTAACGATAAGTACGCTTTAGTAACGATAAGTATGCCTTAACAGTGCTGTGCATGCCTTAACGATGCTGTGTATGCCTTAACGATGCTGTGTATGCCTTAACGATGCTGTGTATGCCTTAACAGTGCTGTGTATGCCTTAACGATACTGTGCATACCTTAACAATGCTGTGCATGCCTTAACGATACTGTGCATGCCTTAACAATACTGTGCATACCTTAACAAACGCTGTGCATCCATTAGTAATAATATACAGGCTGTTTCCTTTTATTTCTCCGGTAGTCGTATTTTTTTTGCTCCGATATTGTATTAATTTATAATAATCATGCAAATAATAACCAAAAAGTGTTATCTTTGAGCATCTTTCTTTCTGAAAGGGGAGTGAGGTATGTGTTTTTTGAGGGGTTTTCCCTTAGGTGTTTTTGTGTAAAGTTGATAAGATATTTCCTCACATAAACTAAAAAATATAACAGATCAATGGATAAATGTCCTGTATGTGCCTGCCTCATGAAGCGGGATTTGGAAGAGGCCGCCGATCCTTATGAATTTCTCGATGAGAACTTTTCTATTTCCGGTATTCTTGACAATTTGGATAAACTCTCCCCGAAAGAACTGAAATGTGCCTGTTGCCTGTTTGGGACGGCATTGCAGCAAGCCCGCAAGAAGAAAAAAAGAAAGTGGTATCGGAGATGAATTTCTCCGGGTTTGATTGCTTATCTCGCTGAAAATCACTATCTTTATGTCTCCAATCCGAATGAAAATTACACTAATGGAGACTCTGTATGGGAAAGCCCGATGAAGATATTGTAGAGAAAGCCTTTGTGGTGCGCAGCTACGGCAAGGGCGAATTGGCAAGCATGTATATAGACGGTGTGCAGCAGCAGACAGCCGTCAAGCAGTTCAACGAATGGATACGTACCGCGCCCGGACTGGAGCAGCAGTTGCAGGAAACGGGCATGGCGCCTACCGCACGACGGTACACGCCCGCACAAGTGCGGCTCATCATAGGGGTGCTGGGAACACCATGACCCCATGTTTCGCAGAATGAATGTTTTCCGCTTCGCAGGACAAAACTTTCCATTTCGCAGGACAAAACTTTTCATCCCGTAGGACGAAACTTCCCGTCTTACGGGATGAAATTATTTATCCCGCAAGGGGAAATTATCTGTCTCACAGGAAGAAATAGGATGTTATACAGGCTGTCGAGTGCTAATTCCTTGTCATACATAGATGCTTTCTTTTAGAATTCGTTGTTTCGGGCGGCTGTTCATGCGTTCGCATATTCTTATCAGGTTCATTTTTGTCCTTATTTTTCCAAAGAGCCCCCGCCCGTCGAATTGTCGGGGCGAGGGTTCATTTAGGGTTCATTTCCTTATAGCCCCTGTTTACCTTGCCTTTTTCTGCGTTTTCGGTACTTATCTTTCTGTTTCACAACGAGTTCTTGTTCAACGGCCTTTCTCAGGTAACGTTTGGCTGTGGACACAGATATGCCGAGTTCTTTGGCAGCATTGATGAAGTCGATGTAAGAAAAAATCCTCGGTAATTTCTTGAGAACGTCTTCAAACTGGTGGAATTTACGCATGGCTACCGGCGGGTGTCCGGTGTCGGGCAGCGAAGTGCCCAGCAGCAGGCTGTGCTCAATGACGGTGGCTATAATCTGCATGGCGGTGTCGAAGTCGGCATCGGTGCAGCAGTATTCCTTGGCATAGCGGTAGTCGTCCCACTTGCGGAAGATGGTGAGGATGGACGCGAGGCGCATGGCAAGCAGTCCATGACGGAAGACGATGCTGGTGGGGAACTCCTTTCCTTCCACCAGGGCCGACTTGAGCCACACGCCGAACTGTTGCGTATGGCGTTCCCACTGTCCGGGGGTGAAGGTGACGAGGGTGGGGGATTCCAGCAGCAACTTGTGCATCTCGAAGAGTTTCTTTCCCAGCGTATGGAAGTGCTCGCGCAGATCCACGCGTCCTTCGCCGGGGGCACATGTCTCCCAATGGGGGTTGAGCTGGCGGGTGTAGATGAGGAAACGACTGTACAGACCGTTTTCGTGGCTGCGGAAGAAGCCGGTGAACTGCTCCGGTGTGCCGGACATGATGAGTGCCAGGTGGGGGCGGGGAACGACTATCGGGTCGCCGTCTATCTTGTACGACTGTGAGATTTCCTCGTGGTGGGCAGCCTTGCAGAGGATGTCCTCATACTTGCCGTAGTCCTGTGCGAGCGAGGAGATGAGGGTGTTGATTTCGGTGGACGACATGTGGCAGCCGAGTTCGCCGTTGGTGGCGAGCTGCTCCAGCAGACGGCTCTTGCTGGTGGTGGAGGAGGTCTTCAGGTATTTGGCTTTGGGTTCTTCGGGCTTCTTGTCGGAGTCGGGAGAACGGTGTTCGCGCAGTGCCTGATGCACTTCGGCTTCCCATGCCATTTGGGCTTTCTCGAAGGCTTTCTTCTGATCGCGACGCTGGCGGTCGTAATATTCCTGGGTGGCATCGAGCAGGCTGAGGATGAATGCCACGACGCCCTTTCCGGCTGCTGCGTTTGCCACGAGGGCATGGTAGAAGTGGGAAGAGTAGAGGGCGTTCTTGTAGAAGAAGCTGACACCGGGGAAGAGGGCGCTGCAACAGTTAAGGCTGCCAAGCAGTATGATGTCGCGTTCGCGCGGGTCGGAAGCGTATTGCACACAGTCTTTCAGGAATTGGGGCAGACCGCTGTATGCGCTGTCGGGAATGTAGGGGGACTGGGCACGAAGTTCGTTGTTTTTTTCCAACAAATCTTCTTCTTCGGAGCCCGCATCGGGCGGCTCGGCGGGGTCATAAGGGAAATGAACCCTATTTGAACCCTCGCCGGGAATTTCCGTTTTTTGCGGAAGGGAGTCAATGAATTGATAACCAGCGGTTATGCGTTGACGGATGTCTTCGGCTGTGAAATCGGTTGCAGCATAGCGGCGGATGAAGAGGCTGATAACTTCTTCCAACTCCTTTTTTGAAAAACCTTTACTGCGAGACACACGACCCAGCTTCAACGCAAGGTCGTTTCGCTCACCACGACGGAAGGGGTTGCGGTGCTCAAAGTCGTTGAGGAATTGCACCAGAAAACCGGGAGCTGTTGTTCCTGAAACTGCTGTTCCTGATGCTGCTGTTCCTGATGCTGCTGTTCCTGAAACTGATTTTTCTGAGACTGATTTTTCTGAGACTGATTTTTCTGAGTTTGTCACTCCTGAGTCTTTTCTTTTTGAGTCTGTCACTTCTGAGATTGCTCCTCCTGAAACAGTTCTTCCTGAGTCTGTTGCTTCTGAGATTATTCCTCTTGAAACAGCTCCTCCTGCATCTGCTGCTGTTTCTGAAATTGTTCCCGTTTCAGGAGCCGTTTCTTCTCCCCACTGCATCTTGAAAGTCTCCGCATCGGGATTGTAATACGCATCTGCGTCCCACGAATAGAAGCTGGGTTGTGTCAGGATCTTGCATTTGGAGTCGTAGTTGTGTGCGGCATGCCGGCTAACGGCTTCGCCTACGGCGGCATAAAGCTGCTCATAGTTCCGCATCACATCTTCGGCTGCCACGCGTACAAACGCCCGTACGCCGTTCTGCGAGAAACTCTTGTGCACCACTGTCACGTAGGGCAGTTCGCAGAGCAGCCGGCACACTTCGTCCTGTTTATACACTTTGTAACACCTATAACGGTGTGTGACAACACTTTGCCTTTGTAAAAATGTATAAACATGGTTTTGGCGTTTATTTGTGCTTTGTTAACGGTTCAGGGCCTTTTCACGTTCTTTTTCCCTTTGTGCCAGCTTTTTTTCGTAGGCCTTAATCAGCTTCTCACATTTTTTCACTATACGTTTCAATGTGTGGTAGGCTTCGTCGCTCACCTCATAGTTCGCTTCGGTAACGGTTTTGATGCACTCCATGGCTTTTCTGATGTGGTTCAGATATACCCAGCCTTCTTTTTTTTATTTTCCATCATAATAAATTGTTTTTAGAATAAAGGCGGCAAAGGTATTTAATTTTTTTTTCATTGCAGCGAACTTCTGCTTCCGCTTTTCCGTCATGCCTTGCATACAGTGCACTTCTCTTTCTACTCTTCCCTCATGCCTTGCATACAGTGAACTTCTGCTTCTGCTCTTACATACGGTGCACTTCTCTTCCGCTGCTTTTCCGTTACACCTTATTATATAATACATCTTTCTGCTTCAGAATAATTTCTTAAAAAATGTAGCAGAATTGTAATGCTTTTACATATATTTTTGCGTACCTTTGCAAGTGTTTTAAGAAATATAACATTTTTCAAAAACCAATTAGAAACAATTATGTTAAAAAGAATGAGAGTTATTTTTACGCTGATGCTGGTCTTGGCGGCTATGGGCGTAAATGCGCAGGTCACTACCTCGGCCATTAGCGGCAAGGTGACCGACGAACAGAATGAGACTGTAATCGGAGCGACGGTTATAGCTATTCATGAACCTTCGGGTACACAGTATGGCGCTGTCACCAACGTGGACGGACGCTATACGATGCAAGGTATGCGTACCGGCGGCCCGTACAAACTTACAGTGTCCTACGTGGGCTATCAGAGTGCCGCCTTTACAGGCATCATGCTTGAACTGGGTAACACTTATACACAGAATGTGAAACTGACTCCCAGCTCGGAGCTGCTGGACGAAGTAGTGGTTGTGGCTGAAGCCAAAGCTGCTGCCGGAGCCGGACAGAACTTCTCCCTGGGAAAGATTGAGAACACACCGACCGTAGACCGCAACGTCTACGACATCGTGAAGAACATGCCTTTCGCCATGCCTTCCAAAATCGGCGGTATGACGTTTGCAGGCTCCAACAACCGCTACAACAGCTTCCAAATTGACGGTACGGTGAGCAACGACGTATTCGGCCTTGCCTCTTCCGGAACCAACGGCGGACAGACCGGAGCCAACCCCATCTCAATGGATGCTATTCAGGAAATACAGGTGGTCGTAGCACCCTTCGACGTTCGCCAGAGCGGATTCACAGGCGGTGGCATCAACGCCATCACCAAGCAGGGTACGAACACCACGAAAGGTTCTGCTTATACCTACTTCAACAACCAGTTCATGTACGGCAAGTACAGCGCCGTACGCGACTATGCCAAGAGCGAACTCGGACAGCAATACACACGCACCTTCGGCGGTACGCTGGGAGGCGCAATCGTGAAGGACAAACTGTTCTACTTCGTGAGCGCGGAAGCACAGAAAGAGTCTTATCCCGCCAGCATCTATCCGGGATACATCAACTCCTACCTCACTTCTGCCACTGCCAAGCAGATTGCCGACAAATACAAGGAATATACAGGCATCGACGAAGCCTACTCACAGCGCGACGTAGACCGTAAGTCTTTCGGCTTGCTGGCACGTGTGGACTGGAACATCAATCAGGACCACAAACTGGCACTGCGCTACCAGCACAACAACTCCTTCGATGACAACTACTCTCCCGGAGCATACTCCTACGTGTTCAACAACAGCGGCTACCGCATGAACAACAAGACCAACTCCATCGTTGCCGAACTGAACTCACGCCTCGGACAGAACCTCTACAACGAGTTCCGCGCCTCGGCCAGCTTCGTTCGCGACAACCGCGAAGTGGCCTATCAGGGACCCACCGTACAGATTGAAAACGTGAAAGGAAACGACGGCAAAACCAACATCACCGCCAACATCGGTACGGAATTCTCCTCCGGAGCCAACAAACTGGATCAGGACATCTATACCTTCGAGGACAACCTATCATGGTATTTGGGAAGCCATACGATGACCTTCGGTACGCACAACGAAATCTACCGCATGAGCAACCTCTTCATTCAGGCCGTAAACGGTTCATGGTACTTCAACTCTTTGGACAACTTCCTGAACGATGCACCTTATAAATATACGTATAAGTACACCAACCCCGAACTGACAGGCGGTGACCTCCGCTATGCCCCCATCATGAAGTCGGGACAGTTCGGCTTCTATGCACAGGACAAGTGGAACATCAACACCAACCTTGAGTTGACCTACGGTATCCGCTTTGACATCCCGTTGCTCTTCAACGACCCCACAACGAACGAAACGTTCAATACATTCGCTGCCGAGAACGACATCACATCGCGCGTAGGCGAAATGCCGGGCGCCAAAGTGCTGGTTTCTCCGCGCGTAGGCTTCCGCTGGTATACGGACGACTCTCATAAGACACTGATCCGCGGTGGTGTGGGCATCTTCACCGGACGTGTGCCTTTTGTATGGCTGTCCAATGCCTACAACAATACGGGTATGGAGTCCATGGGTACTACCATCGAACCCAAACAAGGCAACAACCACACCAATACGGCTCCTTCACTGGCACAATATGCCAAAGATCCTATGGGTGCAGCCACATCGGTGGAAACCGGAGCTTTGAGACCGGACATCGTTACCGTAGACAAGGACTTCAAGTATCCGCAAGTGTTGCGTGCTAACCTTGCACTGGAACAACGCCTGCCGGGTGACGTGAAACTGACTCTGGAGGGTATCTACTCCAAGACCATGAACAACGTGTTCTTTGAGAATCTCGCACTGAACAACGACGGCGAGAAGGTATATGCCATCCCCGGTGTGGAAGCGTCTGCCGCTCCTTTCTACTCTAAGACCAGGAGTAATTACTACTCCATCGTGAACCTGAGAAATACGAACAAGGGTTATACCTACGCTTTCTCCGCTTCATTGGCGAAGAGCTTCGACTTCGGTCTGGACATGTCGGCATCTTATACCTTCGGACGTTCCAAGTCTGTGAATGACGGTACAAGCTCGGTGGCTTACTCCAACTGGAAGTATAACTACTCCCGCGACACCAACTCCGAAAACGAACTCGGCTTCTCCAAGTTCGATGTTCCTCACCGCCTCATGGCACAGCTCTCTTACACCACTCCGAAGTATCTGAACGGCTGGACAAGCACCACCATTTCCGTTATCTACAACGGTTTCTCCGGTAGCCGTTACAGCCTGACGATGAATGAAGACAGCGACTTCAACGGTGACGGTCAGAAAGGTAACTCATTGCTTTACATCCCTACCGAAGCTGAAATGGACAACATGAACTTCGTGGATTATAAGGATAAGAAGACCGGAAAACTGATTATGAGTGCGGCAGACAGCCGTAAGGCCTTCACCGAATGGGTGAACAATGACGACTATGCCAAGAATCACCGCGGACAGTATGCCGTTCGTAACTCTAATCTGAGCAACTGGGAACATGAGATAGACCTGCACTTGGCGCAGACCATCTACAACGCTCAAGGACTGGGCAAACTGGAATTTACATTCGACATCATCAACTTTGCCAACATGCTGAACAAGAAGTGGGGCGCAAGTTACAGCTCTGCCTACAACTTGTCACCGCTGACAGTGGTAAATCTGAATACAGACGATGACGGTAATGTAACTCCGGGTTATGCATTTAATAATGCCAAAATCAACAAGAGTGACATCTCTTCACGCTGGCATGCACAAGTGGGCCTGTCTCTTATACACATCTCCGAGCCCACGAGACGCGT
>OWKE01000644.1_pt1 | contig 17187 bp, 15 predicted proteins | sample 1732631 | NCBI WGS metagenome assembly OWKE01 (sample SAMN05065736, study PRJEB22554) | human gut metagenome | biome: ENVO:2100002; feature: ENVO:00000062; material: ENVO:00002003 | host: Homo sapiens | place: USA | reverse complement strand
CATTATTTCTCTAAACATTATTCTACTCTGGGAACGGGATAGGAAGTGAGACTGTGTATGCTTTGCTGGGCATTAAGATATGAAAAAGCCTTTCTCACTTCCTTGTGAGAGAGGCTTTTTTTATTCAATCAACTTACGAAAAGGTATTAACAAATTTAAGACGATAAGAACTATGTCAGACAGATTATTTATTTTCGACACGACGTTGCGTGATGGCGAACAGGTGCCGGGTTGCCAGTTAAACAGTATTGAAAAGATTCAGGTAGCCAAAGCACTGGAAGAACTGGGAGTAGACGTGATAGAAGCCGGTTTCCCCGTATCGAGTCCGGGCGATTTCAATAGTGTTGTTGAAATATCGAAAGCCGTAACATGGCCTACAATCTGTGCGCTTACCCGTGCGGTGGAAAAAGATATTGATGTGGCAGCCGATGCATTGAAATATGCGAAGCATGGACGTATTCATACGGGTATCGGAACGTCTGATTATCATATCAAGTATAAGTTCAACTCGAACCAGGAAGAGATTTTGGAACGAGCTATTGCCGCAACTAAGTATGCCAAAAGATACGTGGAAGACATCGAGTTCTATTGTGAAGATGCCGGACGTACGGACAACGAATATCTGGCACGTGTGGTAGAAGCGGTCATTAAAGCCGGTGCAACTGTTGTCAATATCCCAGATACGACCGGTTATTGCCTGCCGGACGAATATGGGGCAAAAATCAAATATTTGATGGAACATGTGGATGGCATCGAGAAGGCTATCCTCTCTACCCACTGTCATAACGATTTGGGGATGGCTACTGCCAACACTGTACAGGGTGTCTTGAATGGTGCACGCCAGGTGGAAGTCACTATGAACGGTATTGGCGAACGGGCCGGTAATACCTCCTTGGAAGAGGTCGCTATGATTTTCAAGAGTCATAAGGAACGTGAGATTATTACCAATATTAACACAACCCGGATATACGGGGTCAGCCGTATGGTCTCAAGCCTGATGAATATGCCGATCCAGCCGAACAAGGCGATCGTCGGACGTAACGCGTTTGCTCATTCTTCGGGTATCCACCAAGACGGTGTTTTGAAGAATCGTGAGAGTTATGAGATTATCGACCCGAAAGAGGTGGGTATCGACGATAATGCAATCGTGCTGACTGCCCGTAGCGGACGGGCTGCATTGAAACACCGTTTGCAGGTGCTGGGTGTCGAACTGTCTCAGGAAAAGTTGGATAAGGTCTATGATGAATTCTTGAAATTGGCCGACCGCAAGAAAGATATCAACGACGACGATGTCCTGATGCTTGCCGGTAAGGATCGTACAGCTATGCACCGCATCAAGCTGGAATATCTACAGGTAACCTCCGGCGTCGGTTTGCAGTCTGTGGCCAGTGTTTGTCTGAATATCGCTGGCGAGAAGTTCGAAGCAGCCGCTTCCGGTAACGGTCCTGTCGATGCGGCCATTAAGGCTGTGAAATCCATTATCCACCGTACGATGACGATCCAGGAATTTCTGATCCAGGCGATCAACAAAGGTAGCGACGACATGGGTAAAGTACATATGCAGGTCGAATACGAAGGAAACCGTTATTACGGTTTTGCAGCCAATACCGATATTATAGCGGCTTCTGTAGAGGCATTTATCGATGCAATTAATAAATTTGTGAAGTAAATTGACAATTATGAATACATTATTTGACAAGATTTGGGATTCCCACGTGGTGACGATGATCGAAGAGGGACCCACACAGCTTTATATAGACAGGTTGTACTGTCATGAAGTAACCAGTCCGCAGGCCTTTGCCGGTATGCGTGCACGTGGTTTGAAACCGCTCCGTCCGGAACGTATTTATTGTATGCCGGACCATAACACGCCGACACATGATCAGGATAAACCGATCGAAGATCCTGTTTCGAAGAACCAGGTCGATACGTTGGCAAAAAACGCTGCCGAATTCGGTTTGACTCATTATGGAATGATGGATGAACGGAATGGTATTATTCATGTGGTAGGTCCGGAACGAGGACTGACCTTGCCGGGGATGACAATTGTCTGTGGCGACTCTCATACCTCTACCCATGGGGCAGTCGGTGCTGTCGCTTTCGGTATCGGAACCAGTGAAGTGGAAATGGTGATGGCTTCCCAGTGTATCTTGCAGGCAAAGCCGAAAACCATGCGTATCCGTGTGGAAGGCAATCTTGGAAAAGGGGTAACGGCGAAGGATGTCGCCCTCTATCTCATGTCGAAAGTGACGACCAGCGGTGCGACCGGTTATTTCATTGAATATGGAGGATCGGCGATTCGCAGTCTGACGATGGAAGGTCGTTTGACTTTGTGCAATTTGTCTATCGAAATGGGGGCCCGTGGTGGTATGATCGCTCCTGACGAAACAACATTTGCTTATCTCAAAGGACGTGAAAATGCTCCTCGCGGCGAAGATTGGGACAAGGCGGTTGCCTATTGGAAGACGTTGAAGAGCGGCGATGATGCCGTGTTTGACAAAGAGATCCTGTTTGATGCTGCCGATATCGAACCGATGGTAACATATGGAACTAATCCGGGTATGGGAATGGGGATCACTGGACATATCCCGACTGTCGGAGGTATGGGCGAAGTGGAGAAAGCTTCTTTTATGAAATCCCTGGAATATATGGGTTTCGAACCGGGTGAATCATTGTTGGGCAAGAAGATCGACTATGTATTCTTAGGCTCTTGTACCAATGGCCGTATCGAAGACTTCCGCGCTTTTGCTTCCATTGTAAAGGGACGGAAGAAAGCGGATCATGTGATCGCCTGGCTGGTTCCCGGTTCTTGGATGGTAGATGCACAGATTCGTGAAGAAGGACTGGACAAAATATTTGAAGAAGCCGGTTTTCAATTGCGTCAACCGGGATGTTCAGCTTGTCTGGCAATGAATGACGATAAGATCCCAGCAGGGAAATATGCCGTTTCGACAAGTAACCGTAACTTCGAAGGACGTCAGGGACCGGGTGCCCGTACGATTCTGGCCGGTCCGTTAGTGGCAGCAGCGGCAGCAGTGACGGGGAAAATTACCGATCCGAGAGGTTTTTAGCCTTTATCTTTGGCTCTTTTGATATCTACAGAGAATATAAATCTAAAAGGAAAGAATAATGAAACAGAAATTCAACATCATAATATCGACTTGCGTCCCCCTTCCTCTTGAGAATGTGGATACGGACCAGATCATTCCTGCCCGCTTCTTGAAAGCAACCGACAAAAAGGGGTTCGGTGAAAACCTCTTCCGCGATTGGCGGTACGATAAGCAGGGCAACAAAATAGAATCGTTTGTTCTGAACGATCCGACTTATAGTGGACAGATATTGGTGGCAGGGAAGAACTTCGGTTCGGGTTCCAGTCGCGAGCACGCTGCTTGGGCGATTGCAGATTACGGGTTTCGCGTAGTCGTATCCAGTTTCTTTGCGGATATCCACAAAAACAATGAACTGAATAACTTTGTTCTTCCTGTGGTGGTTAGTGAACCTTTTTTGGCCGAGCTTTTCGACTCGATTTTTGCCGATCCGAAAACGGAAGTCGAAGTCAACCTGCCTGCCCAAACCATTACCAACAAGGCCACGGGCAAGAGCGAGCATTTCGACATTAATGCTTACAAAAAAGACTGTCTGGTAAACGGTCTCGATGACATCGACTACTTGTTATCCAATAAGGAAAAGATCGAAGCATTCGAAGTTTTGAGAAATAACGATTAACATGGCACGCAGATGACGCAGATTGAACAGATGATCGCAGATTATTTATTTAAAGAAGAAACGGACGGGATTATTGCTGCATTCTATGATGTATATAATGCATTGGGGTATGGCTTTTTGGAACGTGTATATCAGAATGCTTTGTATTTGGAGTTATGTAAGAGAGGATATGCTTGTTCGGCTCAACAAAAAATAAACGTATATTACCAAGGAACTCTTGTCGGAGAGTATTTTGCCGATATGATAGTAAATGGTCATATTATTCTGGAATTGAAAGCTGTAGATTGTCTGTGTAAAGAGCATGAATTGCAACTGATAAATTATTTGAAAGCAACAAATATTGAAGTGGGTTTATTATTGAACTTTGGAGAACGTCCGCAAATAAAACGAAAAGTTTATTCAAACGATAAAAAAGAAAATCTGCGGTCATCTGTTTAAATCTGTGTTATCTGCGTGCAATGTTCATACTGACAAAATAGTGTAATTATGATAGAAATAATGGATACCACCCTGCGCGACGGGGAACAGACATCGGGAGTTTCTTTTGCGGCGCATGAGAAGCTGAGCATTGCACAGGCATTGCTCGATCTGGGTGTGAACCGTCTGGAGATCGCTTCTGCGCGTGTCTCGGACGGCGAGTTTGAGGCCGTGAAGCGCGTGGCTTCCTGGGCGGAACGTACCGGGAACATTCAGAAGCTCGAAGTGCTCGGTTTTGTGGATGGCGATGTTTCGTTGAATTGGATCGAAGCGGCGGGTTGTCGTGTGGTAAACCTGCTTTGTAAAGGCTCTTACAAGCATGTGACGGAACAGCTTCGTAAGACTCCCGAACAGCATTTTGCCGATATACGTTCTGTCATCGATTTGGCAACAGAACGGGGGATCGCCGTGAACGTTTATCTGGAAGATTGGTCGAACGGTATTAAGAACTCGCCTGAATATGTCTTCCAGGCAGTCGATTCGCTCCGTGACCTACCGATTCAGCGTTTCATGTTGCCTGATACACTCGGTATCCTAAACCCTGGCAATACCTACGAGTATTGTAAGGATATGGTTACGCGTTATCCGGACCTGAAGTTCGATTTCCATGCTCATAACGACTACGATCTGGCGGTAGCGAATGTTTACTCCGCTGTCCGTGCCGGTATAGAAGGACTTCATACCACGTTGAACGGATTGGGAGAACGTGCCGGGAATGCTCCGCTTAGTAGTGTACTTGCCGTGCTGAAAGACCAGTTGAGAGTAGGGACGACGCTCAAGGAAGAGCGGATTAATTACGCCAGCCGTCTGGTGGAAACTTTCTCCGGCGTTCATATCCCGCCTAACAAACCGATTATCGGGGAACACGTTTTTACGCAATGTGCCGGTGTCCATGCTGACGGCGACAGCAAAAACAACTTGTATTGTAACGACCTCCTGCCTGAACGTTTCGGTCGTGTCCGCGAATATGCGCTCGGCAAAACTTCCGGCAAAGCGAATATCCGCAAGAACCTCGAATCGTTGGGAATCGATATCGACGAGAACTCTATGCGTAAAGTGACCGAGCGGATCATCGAGCTGGGTGATAAGAAAGAAATGGTTACGACGGAGGATCTTCCGTATATTATCAGCGATGTGCTCCATCACGATACAATGGCCGATCAGCGTATCCGCATATTGAATTATTCCTTGTCTTTAGCGCAGGGATTGAAACCGGTCGCAACGCTGAAGATAGAGATCAATGGTGAAGCTTACCAGGAATCGGCTTCGGGTGACGGACAATATGATGCTTTCGTACGTGCTCTGCGGAAGATATATACTGATTTGGGGCGTCCTTTCCCGATGCTGACCAACTATTCCGTTTCCATACCGCCCGGCGGACGGACTGATGCCTTTGTGCAGACCATCATTAGTTGGAATTATGCCGGAGTGGATTTTAAAACCCGTGGTCTTGATGCAGACCAGACAGAGGCTGCTATCAAGGCGACACTGAAGATGCTGAACAAGATAGAACAATAATAATGTGCCAATTTGCTAATATGCCGATGTACCGATGAATGAAAAGTTGAGATATTAGTACATTGGCAAATTATTAATTATTAATATTGAAGTTATGAAGAAGTTAACGATTGCGCTTGTTGCGCACGACAACCGGAAGGCTGACATGGTAGAATGGGCTGTTCACAATGCTGAATTTCTGTCCCATCATCACATCGTATGTACCGGAACAACCGGAAATTTGGTTCGGAAGGCAATGGAAGAAAAAGGTGTTCCGGCGGATATCGCCTGTATGCATTCCGGTCCGCTGGGTGGAGATGCCGAAATTGCAGCGATGGTAGTGCGGAAAGAAATAGACCTTGCCGTATTCCTGATCGACGATTTGAACCCGCAGCCGCATGAGGCCGATATCCAAATGTTACTTCGCCAGTGCCGTGTTCATAATGTGCCTATCGCCTGTAACCGGTATAGTGCTGACCTGATGATAACAAGTACATTGTGGGATGACGAAAACTATGTCCCGACAGAACCCAAATACGTTTATTTTAAAAGAGAATAGAATAGTTTGCCAATAACTGTGCTGATAACGGAATGGTAAATTAATAAATTATTTATGATATGAATTTGAATATAGCTGTACTTCCCGGTGACGGGATCGGTCCTGAAATTTCTGCACAAGGTGTGGATGTGATGAGCGCCGTTTGTAAAAAATTCGGACATGAAGTCCGTTATGAATATGCTCTTTGCGGAGCTGATGCTATCGACAAGGTGGGAGATCCTTTCCCAAAAGAAACGTATGAGATTTGTAAAGAAGCGGATGCTGTCCTCTTCTCTGCTGTAGGTGATCCGAAGTTCGACAACGATCCGACAGCTAAAGTGCGTCCTGAACAGGGGTTGCTGGCCATGCGCAAGAAGCTGGGATTGTTTGCGAATATCCGCCCCGTACAAACCTTTAAGTGCCTGCTGCACAAGTCTCCGCTTCGTGCAGACTTGGTGGATGGTGCGGATTTTCTATGTATCCGTGAACTGACGGGAGGCATGTATTTCGGGGAGAAATATCAGGACAACGATAAGGCTTACGATACCAATATGTACACACGCCCTGAGATCGAGCGTATCTTGAAAGTCGGTTTCGAATACGCCATGAAACGGAAAAAACATCTGACGGTAGTCGATAAGGCGAATGTCCTGGCTTCTTCTCGTCTGTGGCGCCAAATCGCACAAGAGATGGCTCCTTCTTATCCGGAGGTTCAGACCGACTATATGTATGTCGATAATGCGGCCATGCGTATGATCCAGGAACCCAAATTCTTTGATGTCATGGTAACGGAGAATACGTTTGGTGATATCCTTACTGACGAAGGCTCTTGTATCAGCGGTTCTATGGGCTTGCTCCCTTCTGCTTCGACGGGTGAAAGCACTCCTGTATTCGAACCGATTCATGGTTCATGGCCGCAGGCTAAAGGATTGAATATTGCCAATCCGTTGGCACAGATTCTTTCGGTTGCCATGCTGTTTGAGTACTTCGGGTGCAAGGCGGAAGGTGCTTTGATCCGCGAGGCTGTGGATGCTTCTCTGGACGCTAATGTCCGTACCCCTGAAATCCAGGTGGAAGGTGGTGCAAAATATGGCACAAAAGAGGTCGGTGCATGGATTGTCGACTACATTATTAACCATTGACAATTAATAATGGAGAATTGACAATTTAGCTTCGCGTTGTTCAAATTGGCTGAAAGTAATTGTCAATTCTCTATTCTTCGGTTATCCGATTATGTATTTACTCTTTGGCAGATAGGAAAGGGCTTTGATCATTAGATAAGAAGTAACGAAAGTGCAGAGTGCGATTACTGGAATCTTAATCATGGCACTGTCAGACAGATTATTCAACAAGTCATAGAACAAGTTCAGCAACATGATGTGTATTAGGTAAATTCCGTAACTCTTAATCGATATATCCGTAACTAACTTTCCGCAGGATGAATCTGGGCTCTTGATCCGGATATTCTTGATCAACAGGAAAATACCTGTAGCCACCATTGCCACGTTGATTGTCTCGTATCCCCAAGTGATTTCCAATTGAGGAACATATTCGGCTGTCGATAACCGTTCGTGGAAGCCGTACCAGGTGATGAAATAGCCCACTACCAATAAAGCGATGCCCACCGGCAGGTTCCAGCTTTTCCGTTCTGAAGCATATGTGCGTAGATAATAAGCTAATACCATATATCCCAGCAGCCCGGAGAAATAGTATAACATCGGAGTCCCGTTCCAGAAGCATTCCCCTAATATATCCGGAAATAACAGATGGATATAAGGTACGCACAAAGTAAACGCCCATATTCCAAGATATAGCTCGATGCTCTTTCGAGAAGCTGTTTTTAACCAAGGTGAAATGATAGGAGCGAAAAGATATAGTCCCATCAGCATATAGACATACCAGAGATGCCCCACTTGTGTCCCGAAGTTTACCGGGATTTTGAGGATATTCGTACAGGCGGTTGTAAAGTCCACTTGTCCTCGGAAGAACTGGTAGAAAGAGTAAGCGATACACCAGAATATAAAAGGTATGACTACACGTGTGAAACGTTTGCGGAAGAATTGTGCCGGCTCATCTTTTACAGGGAGAAGGAAATATCCGGTCAGCATCACAAATAGAGGAACAGCCGATCGGCAGACAGAGTTGTAAAGGTCTACCCAAAAAGCATTCTCTCCTTTTATCACATCCCCGATCGGGCCGATATAATAAAACTCTCCGGTGTGTACTTGGATTACCATATAGCAGGCCAGTACCCGCAGTACATCGAGCGCAAAATTGCGTTTAGTGTCTTTCTGCATAATAAGTAAGATGATTTAAGTATGTTAGAAAATGTTTGCTTGTTTATTGTTGGGCGAGTTTCATCAATTCCTTGATAACTTCTTTATTATATCCCATCGATTCGGCTTTCTTGAAATCAAGGGCTGCCCGTTCTTTTTCGTATTGTGCCAGCTTGATTTTGCCTCTCAGCACATAGAGATTGGCTGTCGGTTCGCTTTCGACGAAGACCTTTTCTATATCAGCCATTGCCCGTGCATTCTTTCCCATCATGAAATACAAGTCCGCCCGTCCTTCGTAGAGGACCCAGTCACGGGGCATTTCGCTGATCAGGTAGTTGAATATCCGTTCGCTTTCGTCATAGTTCCCGCGCATCTTTTCCAAAATGGCATGACCGAGGCGGGCGCGGACCGATTTCTCGTTTACTTCCAGGATTTTGTCGAAATCTTGTTCCGCCCACATATAATTTTGTAGCTGTATATAGAGCAGCCCGCGGCAATAAAGCGCCTCCTGATGTTCCGGATCTTCTATCAAAAGCGTGTTATAATCGTTCAATGCCTTTTCTGTTTCTCCCAGCTCGGTGTAAAGGGAAGCTCGGTTTTCGAGAATGGTGATATTCTTTGTATGCCCGCTTAGTGCGGAAGTATAGGAGATGAGTGCTTCTTCCAACTTTCCCTGCCGGCGTTGTATGGTTCCGAGGTTCGTAAGCAAGGCGTAGTTCAGCGGGTTAGCCGGTTCTTTGCGCATAGCTGCTTTCAGGCTCTCTTCTGCGGACACCAAGTCACCTTTATCCACGAAGTCATAGCTTTTCTCTATTAATTCTTCGTATGATTGCGCAAAGTTGTTTCCTATAAACAGGAACAAACCTATAATAATCAAGAAAGTCCTCATTCTCTATCGTTTATATCTGTTATCTGACCGTTTGCAAAACTACATAATAAAATTGGTTCTTTATTCGAATAAAAAAACTTTATACCTTTGCTACAATTTCTAATACTTTTGGAATGAATGATTGTTATGTAATTAGTATGAATTTCCATTAATATAGTAATTATGATTGTAACAGCAATTGATCTTTCACATGGTTTGGAAGGTATTTTGAATTCCCTGATGACGCAAGGGGCGGCGTTGGGATGGACGCTTATCAAGGCGTTTTTGGTTTTTATAGTCGGACGTCTCCTGATTAACTTGGTGAATAAACTGATAAAACGGGTTTTGCTGAAACGCGATATCGATCCTTCAGTCAAGAGTTTCGTCGGAAGCCTGGTAAATGTTGTCCTGACTATTCTATTGATCATCTCGGTTGTCGGTGCTTTGGGTGTACAAACAACTTCTTTTGCCGCTCTTCTTGCTTCTGCAGGTGTCGCTGTCGGTATGGCTTTGAGCGGTAATCTGGCGAACTTCGCGGGTGGATTGATTATTCTTTTGTTCAAGCCTTTCAAAGTCGGTGACTATATAGAGGCACAGGGTACAGGCGGAACGGTGAAGGAAATCCAGATTTTCCACACGATTCTGTCGACACCTGATAATAAGATGGTGTATATCCCGAATGGATCGTTGAGTAGTGGAGCGGTCACGAACTTCAGCCGGCAGACTACCCGCCGAGTGGACTGGACGTTTGGTGTCGATTATGGTGAAGACTATGATAAAGTAAAGGAGGTGATCCAAACGATTCTTGCCCGTGACTCTCGGATTTTGGCTGATCCGGCTCCTTTCATTGCCTTGCATGCGTTGGCAGACAGCAGTGTGAATATTGTTGTCCGTGTATGGGTGGAAAGCCCGAATTATTGGAATGTTTATTTCGGAATCAATCAGGAGGTTTATGCAACATTCAATGAAAAAGGCATCAACTTCCCGTTCCCGCAACTCACTGTGCATCGGGCTGATAACTGATTTGTCCTGAAAAGAAAAGGGTTTGTTCAATAATCGATAGGTTTTGTAAGGAGTCTTTTTGAAGGATAAAATTTTGAACAAAAAGATTTATCTTTGTCAATCATTATAATAATTAACAAGAAAGATATAAGTACAAGATATTAAGAACTTTATTTCATTACTTTAGTATTATTATTTGATTATAAGAGAAAATGATTCCGGGCTCGTCACTTCGGTGACGGGCCTTTTTTATTATAGCATGGATAATGGCGTTTTTGTACATTATGCCCGGATGTAAGTATCTTTTATAGTAGATTATAATTTTGTGAGACTGAACTTTCCTATCTTTGCCTCTGTTAAAGAATAGAATATTTAAACAAATTGCGTATGAATAAAAAGTTTACACTGTTGGCTGCGGCCTTGATGACGGCAAGTGCGTTTACTGCAAATGCAGAAGAATGGACTGTCGGTAATTATTATTATTTGAAGAGCGAGGGTGTTTATTTGGCATTGGATGGCAATAAGCCTGATTCTGTAATTGTAAAGTCTTTGGCTGATGATGCTACCAAAGCATCTATCGACTCCGCCTTGTGGCAGATTGCTGATAAAGAAACTGCTTTAGGAGTGACAACCTATAAGATTACCAACAAGGCGACCCAAGATATTCTATCTTTTGCCGCAAAAGCGGATGCTGATATGAATCTGGCTTCCGGTGTGGACAAGTGGGTGATTAGTGAAGATGGTACGATCATTGGTTTTTATGATGGTGAAAATTCATATTCATTAAAGGTAGAAGGTGATGATTTGTCTTTGGATGATTCTGGAACAGTTTTTACGGTTGAGGCTCCGAAAAAAGACTTTGCATTGGATGCTAAGCAACTCGGAAACGGCTTCTCTGTTTTCCAACTGGTGTTCGGTGACACATACGAAGGCAATATCTTTGAAGGAAAAGATCTTCTTGCAACGGATTTAAAAGATGGTGATAAAGGATATGTCTCTTTGCAATTCCAAGGCGACTTGGCTTGGCCGGATGGCAAACCTAAATATTTGGGTGTCGATACGACCAAGACTGAAATAGCTGGTGCAATAGGGGCTTATGGCGCTAAGTTTGTAGCTGATTCTACTTATGAATCCATCACAGCTCATTCCGTTGGAAATGCTGATTTCCAAAAGTTCAAGTTTACAGTAAACTTGAAAAACGATTCTATCGCTATGTTTGTAAAAGCAGCTCCGAATGTGAATGCTGAAAAATTGACAGAAATAACGGGTAAGGATATTCGTGTGGTCTATGCTCAAACCGGTACCACAAAGGTCTTGACCGTTTCGGAAACAGGTGACGATTTGCAAGGTGCCCTTCCTAAAATCACAGCTAAGAGAGGCACTCCGGCAACCATCCCGACGGGTGACGGTGTCTATTCTTTGCAGAAGGTAAGCAAAGGGGCTGACAATGGCAAGTATTTTGCAGCCGGCCGTGAGTTCATGGGTAAAGATAGCGTTCCGACTGCCCATCAGGTACGCGGTCAGTGGTTGGTCAAGGAAAAGAACGGAAAATATGCGATTGCAGATCGTGAAGCAGATACAGAGCTAACCAAAGGTTTCGCTGAAATCTTCGAAGTGCAAGGCATGGAAGATACTTACTTGATTGGTGGCGACTCTGTCAAGATCAAAAAGATGAATGTCGATTTGAAGAACCAATACTTGGGTTCGTTTGCCGCTACAGAAGAAGAGTTGGTAAACAAAGGTTTCTATCTGAGCTTGTTCTCTGCTACGGCGGGAGTGCCTGAACTGTTTATGTTTGCTGATGACACGATTATGAAAGGTAGTGCAGAAGAATTACAACTCTTCAAATTCTTCCCGAAGGAAGCGGAAGTAAAAGCCGGTGCAAAATCTTTGGGCGATACGATCAAGATGATCCCTTATCAACTGGGTATTTATTTCCGCAATGGCAAAGTGGCAAAAGCTAAAGATGGAGAAGAAGGCTTGAGATTGTCCGCATCCGCACCCGAATCCGTACTTTCTTTCTATTTCCTTTCTGATGCCAACGGACAGTTCTATTCGATGAAAACAGGCGATAAATATGTCGGCATCGATGTTAATACCTCTAAGCTGCAATTGACCGACACGAAGACTGTCGTGAACATTGCACCGGAAGATGCCCCTGAATACGCCTCTTTTGAAGCCGGACACAAGCGTATCTCTGTCGATGGCAATTCGCTGGTGATGAATCCGCTCAACCGTTTTGCCCAAATGAAGGCGGAAGGTAGCGAAATCACAAAAGCTGTTTATGAGAAAGATAACTTCAGCTTGTGGGTGGAACCGGACACGGTAGTTGCAGGAAAACAGCTCTACTTCATATCCTCGGTAGTGGACGGTACTCGTTACTATTTGTCTTTCAAGGACACGACGGTGAATGGCATAAGTGCTGAGGCCTACAAGAATGCTATGTTCTTGCCGGATACAGTCAAGACGGTGAAAGACAGTCCGGCTTTGTTCGCCTTTAAGGTGAATGAGCATGGCGGTTATATCTTGGAGAACCAGCAGCAATTGAAGGGCGGATATCCATATGTCGGCATCGTGGGTAACTCTGTCGTGTTGGAACGATTCGCGTCTGTCGCATTCGAGGTACAAACTACTTCCGCTCCGACAGCCAACGAAGAGATGAACGTCTCCGAAATCAAGGTGATCAGCAATGACGGTCAGGTTATCGTGACGAATGCTTCCGGTAAAATGATTACATTGTCCAACATCTTAGGACAAACAATCGGTGTTCGCAGAGCAAACTCTGAATACTTCTCAATGCCTGCTACCTCCGGCATTGTATTGGTAACAGTTGAAGGTGACACCACTTACAAAGTGATTGTAAAATAAGAACAATGATCTTATAACTAAAAAGGCGGCCTCCTGCAAAGGGAGCCGCCTTTTTTAGTATTTGCTGGAGAAGTTTTATTTCTCGCCTGAAAGTTTCTTTTCTAAATAAGCCAACTTTTTAATGGCTTTTTCCTTTTCTTTCGTCAGTTTTTCGATGTCGCTTAATACGACAGCCAGTTCATACGTCGAAGCGATTGCTTTCTTATCCGCATCGGCAATATAGAGAATGTAAGGCTTGCCGCCTGTATATTCGACTTTGATGCGCTCTCCTTTATGGGTAAAAATGAACTTGACGGCATCTTCGCATTTCTCTCCCTGATAGGTTACTACTTCAGTCGTATTCCCTAAGTCCTTGAAATGGTAGTTCAAGCCGCCGTCGTAGGGGATGGCAGGCGTTTCGGCAAAAAGGCCGTCCTGCGTGCTCAGCTTGATACCGGTATGATTGATTGGCTTGCCTCCGAAATAAACACTTGCCAGGTACATCTCTCCTTTCTCGTTTACACCGGAACGAATATAGCAGCGCTGGATATTACGTTCGATAGTTTGCTGCTTGGATACGTAATTTCCGGTTTCATTATAAGCAGAATCCTTTTCGAAGTTAAAACCTTTCTTCAACCCTTCCAGTTCCTGCTGCTTGACAGGAATCAGACTGTCGCAGAAAGCCAAGTTGCGTTCCGCTTCCTTTTGTTCCACCTGGCGCATCAGTGTCAGACCTTCCCGAATTACCTTGAACTCTTTCGGATACAGGATACGGATGCTGTCTATTTCACTTTTGGCAGCAAAGAACTCATTCCGTTCATACATGCTTCTGGCATTGTCCAACTTTGCCTGTGCATTCTTCTCGTCATTGTTACAACCGGACAATGCCACGGCTGCAAGTGCTATACAGATTGCTGACTTTTTCATTATGATAATTGTTTAATTGTCTACTTCTTATTATCCGATGCAAAGATAAGGATAAAAACCGAGAGTTAGAGCGGCTTGGAGCAAGAAGGTTGTAAACAAGGGGGTTAGAGAGTAACGGACTGCGCTGTCGAAGCCAAGCCGAAGCCATCGAAAAGCCAACTGAAACCGGAGTTACGTTACTATCCCGTTACTCTGTTCCGAATGGCAACGATGGTTTGGATAGGATTTCAAAGCGCTGAAATACAAGCTCTATTCGTCTTGCTCCGACTGCAAATATAGCCGGATTTCCGAGATTCGGGCAGAGGGAGGCGAAAAAAGTAACATTTCGGGTGCGATTGCGTTGATATGCTTCGATTTGCGTATCGAAGAACAGCTCTACAAGGAATAATTTTGTTTCATTAAAAATCGTAGAGTATGAGATCGACATTCAAAGTTTTGTTTTATCTAAAACGCAATGCCCCGAAAAAGAACGGGCTTATTCCGGTCATGTGTCGTATTACCGTAAACGGCAAAATCGCTCAATTCAGTTGTAAATTGGACGTGGAGGAGAAATCGTGGAACGTAAAGTCGGGACGCGTTTCCGGTCGCAGCATCGTGGCGCAGGAGGCCAATCGGATGTTGGATAAGATTCGTGTGGGTATCGATCGAGCCTATCAGCAGATCAGCGACCGCGACAACTACGTTACCGCCGAGAAAGTCCGCAATGCCTATTTAGGATTGGGTATGAACCACGAGACGCTCTTAGCCGTATTCCGCCAGCATAACGAGGATTACGAGAAGCAGGTCGGCAAACTCAAAAGCCTGCGCAGCTATTGGAAATACTGTACCGTGTACAAACACCTCGCGGAGTTCGTCGAAAAGCGGTACAAGGTCAGCGACATTGCGCTCAAAGAGCTTACTCCGGCATTCATCACCGACTTCGAGTTGTTCCTGCGAGTGGAAAAGAACCACTGCAACAACACGGTCTGGTCGTATATGATGCCGTTTCGGAAAATTATCTATATGGCCGTCAATAACGGCTTGTTGCAGCGCGATCCATTCTTCGCGTACAGCATCACGAAAGAGAAGACCAAACGGGGCTTTTTAACCAAAGAGGAAATCAGGTTCCTGATCGACGGGACATTCAAGAAGCCGAGTTACACGCTGATCCGCGACCTGTTCATCTTCTGCACTTTTACGGGATTGAGCTGGACGGATATGGCGAACCTTACCCAAGCGAATCTGCAAACCTCGTTCGACGGGCATTTGTGGTTGAACACCAACCGTCAGAAAACGGGTGTCGAAACGAATATCCGACTGCTGGGTGTCGCCAAGCATATCATCGAGAAGTACCGCGATATGGCACCCGACGGAAAGCTGCTGCCCGTTCCGTGTTACGATAACTGCAAGAACAGCATTAAGGCCATAGCGAAGAGATGCGGCATCGAGAAAAACGTCACGTGGCACATGGCCCGCCATACCTACGCCACGACGGTCTGCCTGTCGAACGACGTACCTATCGAAACGCTCTCGAAGATGTTGGGCCACCGTAGCATCCGCACGACGCAAATCTATGCGAAGATTACAGCCGAGAAAGTGAGCCGCGACATGGAGAAACTCGCGCAGCGTATCGAGCAGATGGAGAGCTTTATTTGTCAAGCGATTTAATACCCTTAAAACTGAAAAGCGATGAAAGAAGAAAGAAACGTCATTACGATAGACGAGCAGGGCAGATTGAATATGCCGACCGATACCGCCGCTATATGGATGACGGAAGCGGAAATAGTCGGACTGCTCGGCACGACCGCCGGAGTGGTCTATGCAGGTATCAAAGCCATCTTCAAAGAAAACACCCTGCACGATTACGATGTCTGCAAATGTATCCGTCTGGACAACGGCAACAGTGCGGACGTGTATAATCTTGAAATGGTTGTCGCCCTTGCGTTCCGTATTCGTTCGCAGGGCGCAACGAAATTACGGGAGTATATACTCCGTACACTCGGTGTAGTGGACAAACAGCCTGCAATAAATATACTGATGGCCTGCACACGTAAAACAAGTGGGCACAGCCGACAGATTTTCAACTGAAAGAATAAATAATCCCATAAAACAGAGACATTATGACCAAAAGAGAAAGAACACCGGAGATCGACGCCGAAGAGATTATCGAACTATTCCGTCCCGAAATGAGGAGATTGAAACCGGAAGAGGTCGGTTTAGTGAGTGTACCCGGCACACAGCATGTAACGAGTGAACCGAATGTGCAAACTGCAACGACACAACCGACGGATACGACCGTAGCGGCAGAACAACCTACGCAGAGCGTATCCGACCGTGTCGGAGTGAAACAGCAAAAAGCGGCTTTGGAGAAATACCGACAGACGTTCCTCCGAGTGCCGAGAATCGAGAACCGCAAACCCGTCTTCGTGAGCTGCGAGGTGCGTGACCGACTGGACGAGATCGTCCGCAGATTGGGCGGCAGACGGATGAGCGTTTCGGGACTGATCGAAAACCTCGCCCAGCATCATCTGGAAACCTACGGCGACGACATCGAACGGTGGCGGAAATTGTAAGCCGGCTATCCTTTTTTCATAGGATAGTGCAGTGTGCACACTCGGTATAGCGAGTATAGCAGACAGCGAGGAAATCTGCTTTAATGATCGGAGAGTTTCGGCTCTCCGATTTTGTTAGCGTCAGCTAACAGCAAGGTGTGTATCGAGTTACTCGATACCTTTTGAGTTACTCTCAAAAGCCTTGCCCTGACGGGGAACAATCGCCCTCCGAAGTCGGGCAATTAGAACGAAAGAACAATATTGTTAGGAGACACCAAAGCGGCGTCTGGAAAATTTCCGAATGCACTGAAATATATCGTAAGGCTGGGAATATCGGATGAATCTAAAATGCAGAATAGAAGTAGGAAAATTCAATGAGAAAACAGTCACTTTATAAAGTGACTGTTTTCTCATTGAGCCTTATTTTTCTTTCTATCGTCGATAATATCTGCCATATTCTCTTTCGCCCACATGATTAAAGATTGGATATGAGGGAAC
>OWKE01000603.1_pt1 | contig 18135 bp, 18 predicted proteins | sample 1732631 | NCBI WGS metagenome assembly OWKE01 (sample SAMN05065736, study PRJEB22554) | human gut metagenome | biome: ENVO:2100002; feature: ENVO:00000062; material: ENVO:00002003 | host: Homo sapiens | place: USA | reverse complement strand
ATCTACACTCGACTAGTCGTCGGCAGCGTCAGATGTGTATAAGAGACAGGCCAAGTACCTGCTCTCGGTAGAACGGCAGCAGAAGGTGAAGGAGTCGCTTTACCTTTACCTGTTGCAGAAACGTGAGGAGAACGAGCTCTCACAGGCGTTCACCGCCTACAACACCCGCATCATCACCATGCCGGGCGGAAGCATGATACCCACTGCGCCGGTAAAGAAGAATATCCTACTGGTGGCTTTCGCCTTGGGACTGCTCATTCCCGTGGTCGTCATCTTCATCCGCGAGAACATGAATACCGTTGTCCGTGGCCGTAAGGATCTGGAAAATATGACCGTTCCCTTCGTGGGAGAGATACCGCTTGCCTTCCAGAAGAGCAAATGGTACGGCCGCAAAGCGAAGACAAAAGAGAAGATATGCGCAATCGTGGTTAAAGAAAAGAGCCGCAATGTCATCAACGAGGCGTTTCGTGTGGTACGTACCAATCTGGAGTTTGTCGTGGGCAAGGAACGGGAGTCGAATGTCATCATGCTCACCTCGGCCAATCCGGGTAGTGGTAAGACCTTTATCACCTTCAACCTCGCCACCAGCCTCACTATCAAGGGTAAGCGAGTGATAGCCATCGACCTTGATTTGCGTAAAGGTTCGCTCAGCGAGTATGTGGGCAGACCGAAAGAAGGCATATCCAATTACCTTATTGGAGAGACAAAGACCTGGCGGGAAATCGTCCGCAAACCTGCGGACGATGCCAAGCTGGACATCATCCCCGTAGGCATGATACCACCCAACCCAACCGAACTGCTGTTCACAGAACGGTTGGAGCAACTGATAAACGACCTGCGCAAGGAATATGACTACATCTTCATCGATTGCCCTCCAGTGGAAATCGTGGCCGATGCCGCCATCATTAATAAACTGGCGGACATCACCCTGTTTATTATCCGTGCAGGGTTGCTCGACCGAGGCATGTTGCCGGAGATAGAAAAGTTCTATGCAGACAAGAAATACAGTAATATGTCGGTTGTCCTAAACGGTACGGACGGCGGTAACGGACGTTACGGATATAAGTATGGTTACAAGTACGGTTACCATTATGGTTATGCTGGATACATGAAGGAAGAATAATCGGAAAGATGTGGTTTTTCAGAAAACATACCAGCCTTGCCGACAGTGGAATCTTCCGGGGATTCACCGACTGGCACTGTCACCTGCTCCCTGGAGTAGATGACGGCGTGCAGATCATGGAGGAAACCCTACAAATTCTCTCCCTTTATGAGAAGCTGGAAGTAAAGGAGGTTTGGCTGACACCACACGTTATGGAGGACATGCCTAACACAACAGCCTATTTGAAAGCCAGTTTCGAAAAAATGAAAGCCGTTTACCAAGGAGATATAGCCTTGTACCTTTCCGCCGAGAACATGCTTGATTACCTGTTCGAGGAACGGCTGGAGAAGGGCGACCTGTTACCGTTGGGCAAGAACGGGAAACATTTATTGCTGGAGACCTCCTATTTCAATCCTCCGATGGGGCTGAGCAATATCCTGCTTCGCATCAAGTCGAAAGGATATATTCCTATCCTAGCACATCCAGAACGATACAATTACATGGATGAGAGCGACTACCGAAGACTGAAAGGATTGAATGTGAAATTCCAAGTCAATCTTTTTTCGTTAGTCGGTGCATATGGAACAGAAATAAAAAAGAAAGCCATATGGCTGATGAAAAATGGCTTCTACGACTTGGCAGGCAGCGACACACATGGTCTTGCCGTCTTGGAAACAAACATCTACAAACAAAAATTACCACAAATCGGCCATGAACAGGTGTTCAAAGCCAGTCCGTGGTAATCGAAAACAAATCAAGTAGCAGGTTCAAGATCACGATATTCTTTGACCGCATTGAAGCCCGGACAGCGAGGCTTTCTCGGATCGAGATCTGAGTGACCCACAATCAACGTTTTCGGATAACGTTTATGAAAGTCACTGAGCAATTTCCTCAACGCAGTTTTCTGCGCATCGGTACGGGTGTCGCAGGAAGTTTTTTCGTCCTGAGCAAGTCCTCCCACATACGTTATGTCGATGGAGTGCCGATTGTGGTTCTTACAATATGCCCCTGTTCTCTCTTCCGACCTTCCGGCTTCTATGGCTCCGTCTGCAGGAATCACGTAGTAGTAGTCGCACCCTGTCCAGCCGAGAAAACGGTCGATGTTCGCCATTCGAAGGACACTGCCTACCCAGTTGGTGGTACAGTGCACAATGATAAGAGTAACGGTTACGCATAGGCTCAAAGCAGATGGAGACCGTTCCTCCGCTCAGTGCCAACTCTAGGATTCTGAACTAATACGACGGTAGGCGTGTCATCTTTCGGCACAATGCATTCAAGACATTGCTCCGGTAGTACAATCCCGATGTGTACCGCCTGGCCGAACACCGGTATCTCGAATTGAACAAAGGGGTGGAAGTCATCTTCCGCACCGTTACCTTTACATATACAACTATCAGGAGAATTTCATCTGCCTCCATGTGTTTTATCAAAAAAAGTCAGACGCTGCCTTCCTGGCATATAGAAATTACACCAGTTGGAAGCGGGAATGGGAGCGGCTTCATTGGCTGTCGAAAGCGATTTCATCGGACATCGAAATCTATTGCATTAAAAATAAGGCTTCTTATAAGATATACTTTTTTATCCGGAGGAGATTTGCTTCAATGACGGTAAGCCATAATTTGAGAGCTTACACACAATAATTTAATTTATATATTATTCAAACATGTACAGCGGTATTATAAAAAGAGCATTCTCTATGCTCTACAAACAAGATAGTTATATTGGACTGGATAATGGGATAAGCAAAGTTCTTAATATTCTTGAGAACATAGACAATGGTCTTTATCTTCAAAATATTGAGAAGGGATTTCAAAATTTCAATATAGATACTTGGATTAAAGAGAATCAATCGGAAGGTTTTTTAGGTCGTGGACATGGTATTCTTTTGCCAATTGACAAAGATTTAAGACTATTATCTCTACTTGGAATCTTCAAAAAAATACGAGATACTTCGATTGAGGATTATCTGAATAGCTATTATAGCGAAGACTTATTGTCAACTGGTTTGGAATTAATAATCTCAGTCACAGGAGTATATGAGGGTATTAGAGGAAATCCGGAATTAAACTTCAAAACGGTGGAACGTCACCGCAAAAAAGAGATCAAGAATGTAAGCATGTTCAATGAAGAGGTGTCATCAGAATTTGAAAGGTTACTTCTTGATGATTTGGATATCAAGTACTCAAAAAATAAAACGAAAATCATCATGGGAGACAATTTTGAAAATATAACTAACTCAACAATAGTAAACAAAAATTTTCTATTGGAGGTTATGGAGAAAGTTGATGATAACACGACTCTATTACTGGTTAAATTAAGAAAGATTGTTGAAGAATCAAATAATGAAGAAGCGGTAGAGCTATTCAATGACTTATTAGAGGAACTTTCTCAGCAGAAGCCCAGAACAAGAAGATTGAAAAGTTTTTGGCATGAATTGGTTGGTCTATTGCCGCAAATAAACAATATAACAGACATTACCACAAATATTAATAGTCTTTTTGGAGAATGAAACAATATAAGATTGCCGTAGCCGGAACGGGTTACGTCGGGATGAGTATTGCTACGCTGCTGGCGCAGCATCACCAAGTGACAGCCGTGGATGTCATTCCCGAGAAAGTGGAAAAGATAAACCATAAGGTGTCACCTGTACAGGATGACTATATCGAGAAGTATTTAGCGGAGAAGCCGCTGAATCTGACAGCAACCCTTGACGGAGCCACAGCTTATAAGGATGCCGACTTCGTAGTGATAGCCGCTCCCACCAACTACGACTCCATGAAGAACTATTTCGACACGAGTCATGTGGAAGAGGTGATTGAATTGGTAAAGAGTGTCAATTCTCATGCCATTATGGTCATCAAAAGCACTATTCCGGTTGGTTATACCGAAAGCGTACGCAAGAAACTCGATACTAAGAATGTGATATTTTCGCCGGAATTCCTGCGGGAAAGCAAGGCATTGTATGACAATCTCTATCCAAGTCGCATCATTGTGGGCAGACCGGAGGACGATACCCGTTTGGACGAAGCAGGGCATATTTTTGCTGCCCTGCTTCAAGAAGGAGCGATAAAAGAAAACATTGATACGCTCTTTATGGGCTTGACCGAAGCCGAAGCCGTGAAACTTTTTGCCAATACCTATCTGGCATTGCGTGTGAGTTATTTCAACGAGTTGGACACCTACGCCGAGATAAAAGGATTGGACACGCAAGCCATCATCAACGGGGTAAGCCTTGATCCGCGCATAGGCACACATTATAATAATCCGTCTTTCGGTTATGGAGGCTACTGCCTGCCCAAAGACACGAAACAGTTGCTTGCCAACTATGCGGACGTTCCGGAAAACCTGATCCAGGCTATTGTGGAAAGTAACCGAACACGAAAGGACTTCATTGCTGATAGGGTATTGAACAAGGCTGGCTATTATGACTATTACAACCGTGGAGATTTCAATCCTAATGAAGAAAAGAAATGTGTTATTGGTGTCTATCGCCTGACCATGAAATCAAACAGTGACAATTTCCGCCAGTCCTCCATTCAAGGAGTGATGAAACGCATCAAGGCTAAAGGTGCGGAGGTCATCATCTATGAACCTACATTGGAGGATGGCAGCACGTTTTTCGGCAGTAAGGTGGTGAATGACCTTACCGCATTCAAGGCACAAAGCCATGCTATCATCGCCAATCGCTATGACGCTTGCTTGGACGATGTGGAGATAAAGGTATATACAAGGGATGTTTTCAGAAGGGATTAACCTATGGTAGAGAATAATATAGTCCTCGAAGACAAGACGGTACTCATTACGGGGGTGGCCGGCTTCATCGGCAACAATCTTGCCAAGAGATTACTGGAAGAAGTAAAGGATATCAAGGTCATTGGGATTGACAATATGAATGTCTACTACGATGTACGCATCAAGGAGGAACGTCTGCGGATTCTGGGAAGATTTGAAAATTTCGTATTTATCAAAGGCGACATATCCGACAAGCAAACCATTGACAACCTGTTTGCTAGATACAAGCCTGCTGTAGTGGTCAACTTGGCAGCACAAGCTGGCGTACGATATAGTATTACCAATCCCGATGCCTATATAGCTAGCAATCTGATAGGATTCTACAATATTCTGGAAGCGTGCAGGTATCACGAAGTAGAGCATCTGGTGTATGCCAGTTCCTCAAGCGTTTATGGTGCCAACAAGAAAGTGCCTTATTCTACCGACGACAAGGTGGACAATCCTGTCAGCCTCTATGCCGCCACAAAGAAAAGCAATGAGTTGATGGCTCATGCTTACTCCAAACTCTACAACATTCCAAGCACAGGTTTGCGTTTCTTCACGGTCTATGGCCCTGCCGGGCGTCCGGACATGGCTTATTTCGGTTTTACCGACAAGCTGATGAAAGGTGAAAAGATCCAAATATTCAACTATGGCAACTGCAAACGCGATTTCACTTATATTGATGATATAGTTGAGGGGGGCATTCGGGTGATGAAACACGCTCCGGAAAAGCGGAACGGTGAGGATGGTTTGCCTATTCCCCCCTACAAGGTGTATAATATCGGCAACAACCAGCCGGAGAACCTGTTGGATTTTGTAACTATTTTGCAAGAAGAATTGGTACGTGCGGGTGTACTCCCTAAGGAGTATGATTTTGAAGCACATAAGGAATTGGTTCCGATGCAGTCAGGAGATGTGCCTGTGACGTATGCTGACACTACCCCTTTGGAACAAGATTTTGGCTTTAAGCCGACTACATCGCTGAGAGAAGGTTTAAGGAAGTTTGCAGAGTGGTATAGGAAATATATAGAATCTGATACTAACGCTCACTTTGTATAAATGAATCTTACAAAAAGATTAGACTATATAGATATTTTCAAAGGCATATGCATTTTGCTGGTTGTTTTGGGACATTGTGTTTCCGGGATACCTCATTTTTACATATATGCGTTTCATGTGCCATTGTTCTTTATGATATCCGGTTATTTGTTTAATCCTGACAGTAATTACAATTTTTTGGGATTCCTAAAAAAGAGGACAACATCTTTGGTAGTGCCATTGATACTTTGGACATTTATTGCTGTTCCTCTAACGTGGGTATTACCGAACTATTTCCCTACAGAGAGACTTTTCCAGATGTATTTACCACCCGGACTGTGGTTTATATTGACATTGTTTTTATGTGAAACAATTGCTTACCCAATATTCAAACTCTTTAGGACAAAAAATGTATGGTTAGCTTGCATACTAATATCCATAGTAGCATATATTCAGCACTTGAACCCTGATAGGTTACCTTATAATATAGACAATACACCAATATGTCTTATTTATTATTTATCGGGGGGGGTGTAATTAGCTGGTTATCAGTCAAATATAACCGTATTGCCAAATTGCCGATCATATGTTCTCTTGGAATCATAATAGTTCCAATAATTCCATCATACAAATATGGCGACTCACTTGATTTATTTAGTAACCACATTCCTGAGCCTTATTTACTTTTTACGACGATACCGTTGGCGGTGTTTGTGGCAATGTTTTCATTATCATATAGACTTGATTCACGTGTCGCATTTCTTACATGGCTTGGGAAAAATACACTCCTGATATTGATTTTGCATATCATAGCTATTGAAATATCAAATACATATATACAGAATTTGTTTGAAAACAAAATTTTATATAAGATAGTGCAACAAATGATTATATGGAGTTTTGTTTTCATCTTTACGACATTGATTAATAAATTCTTGCCTGTTTTAGGAGGCAAAAGAAATAAATAGAAATCCAAATAAAGCCAACTATAGTAGGTCAGGTAACTGTAGGTATGGGACAACAAATCAATAATAGGCAAATTGCCAAAAATACGATCTATTTGTATGTAAGACAGATTGTGATAATGTTGGTATCACTCTACACAAGTCGAGTCATCCTGCAAGTACTTGGAGTAAACGATTTTGGCATATACAATGTGGTAGCCGGAGTCGTTGTAATGTTCACTTTCTTAAATTCATCTTTATCGCATGCTACAACCCGATTTTTGAACTATGAGATGGGCAAAGAGAACAAGGAAGCCATGCGGAATATATTCTGCATGAGTGTGAATATTCACGTCTTTTTTGCTTTCGTTATATTTTTAATGGCGGAGACAGTGGGTCTGTGGTTTGTGAATACCAAGCTGAATATAGAAGCCGGCAGAATGCCGGCAGCCTTATGGGCTTATCAGTTCTCTATTCTTTCTCTTTGCCTCCAAATGTTGAGAGTCCCTTATGGGGCAACTATTGTCGCATACGAGAAAATGGACTTCTATGCGTATTTATCCATTCTGGATGTGGTGCTACGTCTTGGAATTGTCTATCTCCTAAAGATTGTCCCTTTCGATAAGTTAATCGTATATTCGGCATTAATTCCATTCATCAATTTGAGTATCTTGCTCATCAACATGACATACACCCGGTATCATTTTGATACGACGAATTATCGGATATTTTGGGATAAACATCTCTTCAGAAAGATGATGTCATTTTCCAGTTGGAGTTTGTTGGGTGGATTTTCCGGAACAGCATCAAACTACGGTATCAATCTGATTTTTAACATATTCTGTGGTGTCATCGTAAATGCGGCAATGGGAATAGCCAATCAAGTAAATTCAGCGGTCGGTTCTCTTGTCAGCAGTTTTCAAACGGCATTTGCTCCTCAAATCGTTAAGTCTTATGCCGCAGGAGATGAGCAAGGCTGTTTTCAGCTTATCACACGAACCTCAAAGTTCTCTTATTTTATCATGTTACTTCTGACTGTTCCTGTGGTAATTTTTGCAGAGCCTTTGCTTCATATCTGGCTCACAGAAGTTCCTGAGTACACAATAGCCTTCACTCAATTGGTGTTGATTTATACTTTGATTGATTCCCTTTCAGGTCCTTTTTGGCATGCTGCAAATGCAACCGGAAATGTGAAAGGGTACTATCTGATAACATCTGTTTTGCTTTTAATTAATCTGCCTCTCTCATACTTTCTGTTAAAAAACGGATTTTCAGTAATTTGGGCAGTATTTTCACGGGTCTTGATTAATGTAGTAATACATATGGCCCGTATAGTGATAGTCGGCCGTCTCACGGGTTTTCCAAAACGGGCCTATTGTTATGAAGTATTTCGCTATGTATTTCCCAGTATGATTGTGTTTGTCTTTCTGTACTTCATTCCTTATAATTTTTCATCCTCTTTCCTTGTGCTGGTTCCGGAAATATTATCAGTTGTCATTGCTATGATTTCTACTATTTATTTCACTGGGCTCAGTTCTTCAGAGAAGGCAATGGTACAAAAACTTGTCATCAAATCTTATAACAAAATAGCCCGAAAATAATGTTAACATATATATTGTTTTTATTTGCTGTAATCTGTAGCATATTTTCTCAACATCCTTTGATTACGGACTCCCCAATAGCCCCCCTGCTAAACTATAGTTGGGGATTGCCAATGGGATACACATTCTTGCAAAATTTTGGAAGAACTTACAATGAGTCATTGATTCAGCGGTATATCTATTTCGGTCTATCAATCACCTTATACATCCAGCTACGTGTCTTTGCCGAAACTCAAGGCTTCTCATTGGATATGGATGTATATTACATCCTAATTTCGCTGCTGATAGCATACACCTCATATTTATTCTGGAGGTCTCATTCAAGCGAAGCTTTTATGTCCATACTGTGTATGTGTCTGCTGATAGCTGTGCCTGTCATTGCTTACGCAATATACGTTAACTTTATAGCACATGTGTCCTTAACCTCATTAGAATATGCATATGACGACAAAAACTCAATTGCCACCATTATTCTTGCCACCCTTGTTCTTTGCTATTACAATTTCAATCCCAAGAATAAATACATTAAGAATATTTATTGGATAGTGGCGGCTGGGCTTATTGTCATGATGTTTTTATTGAAGAGTCGGGCCACCTTATTGAGTTTTTTTGCCATTCTTTTTTGGATTGTAATAAAGCACCCGGACAAGAAATTTCGTCTTTACCTTGCAGCCGCCATTGTTACCACTGTTATTTTCATCATCACAAACGAACATTATTATACTGTCATAGTAGATAATATTTTATTGGCAAACAGAAACATGGAAAATTTGAACAGTCTGTCTTCCGGCCGCTGGTACCAAATTGAAAGAGGATTAGAGATATTCATGGACAATCCTTTATTCGGAGCCGGTAAAACTTATGTTGATTGTTTTCCTGTAGCAATGTTGAGTTCATTTGGCTTGGTAGGATTCACGATTATTTTCGTATTCTTGTTTTCTATTGGCAAAACCATTTGTTGTCTGGACAAATCAAATCCAATATATTGTTCCACCTTCTTTTTGTTCTTTATTTATGTCATTAACTGCTTTTTTGAGGCACACACGCCCTTTGGTCCGGGTGTAAAATGTTTTTTAGTGTGGATGATGTTTGGGTTCTCAAGTGCAGAGTTATCTATGAGTTATGATAAAGAGGATTAATAAAGGAAACTTGCTGACATGAAAAAGAAAGGACTCTATATTATACTTGCATCCCAAGATTTTGACAGTGCCAATCACCGTAACCTCTGGTTAGAGATGGCTGAGCAGTCAGGGCAGGAAGTAATCGTTGCTAATATTCATGCAGACTATATTGTCTCTCGAATAAAACATAAAACGTACCGCATCAAAGAGGCCAAATCGCCCCCTGTTAAAGTTTCAGAGCATTTAAGTGTGATGAGACCTCTTTTATGGATTCGCCAGGAACTTCTTCCCGAATCAATGAATTGGATCGCTAGAAAAGGGTTTTGGGACAGTGTAAAACATGCGGTACCAGACGTGATGAACCGACATGTCAAACTACTCGTATATAATGCATGCTGGGTGTCAGTCTTATATGGCTCACATCCGGATATGAAGATCGGATATTATTTGTTTGATGAAGTTCGTTATGAAGGTAGAGATGGAGGTTTGAACAAGAAAAGATATAAGTTGGATGAGTTTGCTTGCAGGCATTCTGATGTCATTTATACCATGACACAGAAGCTGACTGACTCCCGTAAAGAATACAATGATAATATTATCACATTGGGTAATGGTGCAGTGCTGCCGGTTACCGATAAATTGCCTTTGATTCGATTTCCAAGGTCAATTGCTTTTATTGGTAACTTCCGGGATTGGATAGATCAAGAGCTGCTTACTTCTCTAATTGAATTCAGACGGGATATCTTATTTGCTTTTGTAGGCACATGTGATCCCAATATGCAAACGTATCGTGATATGCTTCTTGACAAATACTCAAATACAATATTCTACGGAAAGGTTTCTAAGGACAGGATGCCTTTATTATATCAACAATTTGATGGGGTGATTATTCCATACCGAAATAATGAATTTATTAAAGCAACCCGTCCAATTAAAATAGTGGAATCCATAATTTCTGGTGTACCAGTCATAACGGTTCCAATGGACGGATATAAGGAATGTGAATATATCCGGTTCGCACAATCAATGGAAGAATTTAGTAGTCAGATTGATTATATCATGTCGCATCCAATAGACAAGAATTCAGAAACGTATAAGAATTTTGTTTATGATAACACATGGAGTAATAAGGCCAAAATAATACTCTCTACCCTTTAATAATTTATGTGATGATTTGTCATTGTATCTATCTTACTTAAAATTATAATCATGGCATATAAGAAAGTTTTTATTACAAATATACCGGCATTTTATAAAATAACCCTTTTTAACGAGATTGCGAAGTGTGAGCCGATACATGTAATTTTCACTAGCAATATAGAGACCAGCCGCAACAAGGATTTTGTAAAAGGGAAATTGATGTTTGATCACACATTCCTACCCAAGGGCCTTTGGAACCAAATAAAGGCAATGCGAATCTTTATGAATCAAACTACCTATGAAGAAATTGTCATTGATGGGTGGGATTCTCAACTTTATTGGCTGATAGTATTTTTATCAAAAAAACAAAAAAACTCTTGTATTGTAGAGAGTTCTATTTATGAATCAAAAACAACCGGACTGAAAGGTCTAGCAAAAAAAATATTTGTTAGCCGGCTTAGCAAGGTCTATCCTTCAGGATTCTTGCAGGAGAAACTAATAGAAGCTTTGAATTTCAAAGGAAAAAGGATACTTTATGGCGGATGTGGAATTTTGAACTATCAGCCACAACCTCCATATATTCCAAGAAAAGAAGTCAAAAACTTTATTTATGTGGGTCGATTAATCCCGGAAAAGAACCTTGAACTACTAATCCTTGTCTTCAACAAGAAACCTAATCTCAACTTGACAATCGTTGGTTTTGGTACACTAGAAGACGAGCTGAAAGCCATTGCACATGAAAATATTTCATTTACAGGAGCTATTGATAATGAAAAACTTCCTGTTTACTATCAGCAAGCGGATGTATTTGTTTTACCAAGTAAAAGCGAAACTTGGGGATTAGTAGTGGAAGAAGCCTTGAACAATGGTACACCGGTTATAGTGAGTGACAGGGTTGGCTGTAAAGAAGATTTGGTTAATGAGGATACTGGTTTAGTATTTAGCTATGATAGTGAGCAGTCTTTATCAGATGCAATAGACTCAATTTGTAATGTAAAAACTTATAATAAATTGAGAAAAGGAGTATCATATTTGGATTTCATGGCTAGAGCTCGTCATCAGATAGAGTCTTTCCTTTAAAAATATTGATATTGAATTGGACAAATCATCCTCAATTCTGATTCCACAAGGCAAATTGCAGAACAGGTATCCCTTTTTGCCAAGGTATTCAAAATTTTCCTAATGGGGCATATTGTCTTTTGTTTAAATTGCTGAATACGGATAAATTAAACTGTGAAATTTTGTGCAATTCGATGTCTGTTCAATGATTATATTAAATAATCAATAAGTCAATGAGTTTTTGGGATTCGTAGTTGAAGTCGCTTAGCCGATTATTATATTTTAAATACAATTATTAATTAATAATTGATTATATGTCTTTACGTGCTTTTTTACGACACTTATTATTGACTACAACAGGGTCTTTTATGCGTCCTTCTTCGTACGTACATATTTTGAATGGTCACATGGTGAATTGGCATCATGATGATGACACAGATGGAGAACATTTTGCTAAACAATTGAAGGGACTTCATAAGTATTGTAACTTTATTAATTTTGAGGATGCTGTCAGAATGATTATTAATCAGGAGCCTGTTGATCGTTGTACGATTGCATTTACGTTCGATGATGGATGGCGTGATTGCTACACACAGATTGCTCCTCAATTAGAAAAATACGGTATAAATGCAGCATTTTTCATTAATCCCAATTTTGTAGATGCAGCAGAAGCTAACGATGAAGCATATATAGAAAACTTTACTGTAAATACGACTAAAAGTCCCGGGAAACGCCCTATGACATGGGCACAAATAAAAAATTTGCAGGACAGGGGATTTGTTATTGGAGCACATACTCTTGACCATTATTGCATCAATGATGATAATACAGTAGAGTTGGAACATCAGATAGGAGATTGTCGTAAAGTGTTGGAAGAAAAATTAGGAAGTTTGTGTGAATACTTTGCATTTCCATATGGACGATTAGAACACGCAAATCCCAAATCAATAGATATTGCATGCCATTATTATAAATATGTATTCTCTCAAAGTGATCACAAACATTTCTTCTCATTTAACGGCAGGGTGATAAACCGACGACACTTCGAACCCTTTTGGCCTGTAAGTCATGTAAAGTATTTCCTATGTGTGAAAAGGATATAAAGACTATTCTCCAAATCAATACCACCCTCAATTCCGGTTCTACGGGACGAATAGCAGAACAGATAGCCCTTTTGGCCCAAAAGGATGGCTGGAACTGCTATATTGCTCATGGAGCTCGCTATGTAAATGAGAGTCAGATTAAGAGTATTCAGATAGGAACGAAATTTGGAAACATACTCCATGCAGTTTGGGGTGAATTTTTGGGGATGCATGGATTCGGATCAACGATTGCAACATGGTGGTTCCTTCGAAAGGTAAAACGGATAAAGCCCGACATAGTACATCTTCATAATATCCACGGATATTATATAAATATTCGGTTATTGCTCAATTTCCTTGCAAAAGAAAAGATTCCTGTCGTATGGACATTGCATGACTGTTGGCCGTTCACCGGGCATTGTACACATTTCGAGAATGGAGGATGCTATAAATGGAGAAAGGAATGTTATGATTGTCCTTTGTTGATGGCTCAATATAAGTCTCGCATTGTTGACAGGTCAAAAAAGAATTTTCTCATCAAGAAGTCGCTTTACCATAATATGGGTAGTACGACCATTGTTCCTGTCTCCAACTGGCTTGGTGAACTTGTAAGCCAGTCCATACTGAAACAATGCAGTGTCCAGGTTATACGTAATGGCGTTGACCTTTCAATTTTCTCTCCTACTCCATCAGAGATTAAAGATAAGTTGGGGATTGGGAAAAATCAGAAAATGATTCTTGGAGTGATATCGTCCGGATTTAAAGGCAAGAAGGAGTTCATAAGACTTTCTGAGGACAAACGTTATCAGATTGTTGTTGTTGGCGTGAAAGAAGAATGGACGGCAGATATACCATCCAATATTATTTGCATAGCAAGAACAAACAACCAGAAGGAACTTGCTGAATACTATAGCGCAGCAGATGTGTTTATTAATCCTACTTACGATGAATCTTTAGGATTGACTAATATTGAATCAATGGCGTGTGGTACTCCCGTTGTTACCTATCAGTCAGGTGGTAGTCCGGAAACAATAGACAAAGACACGGGGATAGCGGTTAAACGAGGTGATTTTCCGGCATTGGCTAATGCTATTGAAGAAATTCTGAAATCGCCAAAAGAAAAATATGCAAGACCATGTAGAGAACGTGTAGAAAAGTATTTTAATAAAGATGAACGATTTCAGGATTATATTACGCTTTACAGGAAAATACTGAATGAACAAAAAAGAATGTAAGTACTCAATCCGCGGTTTCTTTTTACATCGCTTACTTGAGTTAATGACAGAAGCTTACGATAACGATTAAAACTCAATAAATATGAATACAAAACTTAGAAATGTACCATTCTCACCCCCTGATATGAGCGAGGCGGAAATCAATGAAGTGGCTGACGCGCTTCGTTCGGGATGGATTACCACCGGTCCGAAAACAAAGGAGTTTGAGCGGCAGATTGCGGTTTACTGCCATACGGAAAAGGCGGTTTGTCTCAACTCGGCAACTGCTTGTATGGAAATGGCGCTCCGACTGATAGGCGTGGATACCGATGACGAGGTTATTGTTCCTGCCTATACTTATACGGCAACGGCAAGTGTCACGCGGCATGTAGGAACACAGCTCCGCATGGTGGATTCACAGAAAGACTGTGTGGAAATGGATTATGACCAACTGGAAGCATCTATAACCAAACGTACGAAAGTGATAATGCCTGTGGACTTGGGCGGCATTGTGTGCGATTATGATAAAATCTATGAGATTGTGGAACGTAAACGTCATTTGTTTCAACCTAAAAACGATTTGCAGCGTGCTTTCGGCAGGATCATCGTTTTGGCTGACGCGGCTCATGCCTTTGGCGCAAGGCAGAAAGGAAGAATGTGTGGGGAGATAGCGGATTTCACTTCTTTCTCATTTCATGCCGTGAAGAACCTGACGACGGCGGAAGGCGGCGCTTTGGTGTGGCGGAACATACCCCGAATAGACAATGAGTCGCTATACAAAATATCGCAGCTATACAGCTTGCACGGGCAGAACAAGGATGCCCTTGCCAAAACCAGGCTCGGCGCATGGGAGTATGACATCATCGGTCCTTGGTATAAATGCAACATGACCGACATCATGGCGGGTATCGGCTTGGCGCAGCTGCGCCGCTATCCCGATTTATTAGAACGGAGGAAATTGGTTATCGGACGGTATGACCACGCATTGAAAGATTGTAATGTGAAAATCCTGAATCACTACGATGCGGCTCATACATCAAGCGGACACCTTTATTTGGTTCGCCTGATCGGTAAAGATGTGGAATACCGGAATGAGGTGATTGTGAAGATGGCTGAACGCGGCATCGCCTGCAACGTCCATTACAAGCCGCTGCCCATGATGACGGCTTACAAGGCTCTCGGATTTAATATCAAAGACTATCCGAACGCATACAACTTGTACCGCAACGAGATAACATTGCCCCTGCATACCAGACTGTCGGACGAGGATGTGGAATATGTGATTGGGAATTTTGTGGAGATAATCAAGGAACAATAATGTATAAGTGTTTTTTTAAACGATTGTTTGACATCATTGGAGCAATCATTCTTCTACCTTTTGTCCTGCTGGTAGTTATAATATTCGCCCCCATAATCTATCTCACAGATAGAGGGCCGGTATTCTATAATTCCACACGCGCAGGGCAGGACTACAAGCCGATTAAAATGTTCAAATTGCGTTCGATGTATGTGAATTCACCGGATTTGAAGAATCCTGACGGATCGACATACAATAGCGACAATGACCCAAGAGTGACAATGGTAGGTCGGTTTTTACGCAAAACGAGTCTTGACGAATTTCCTCAGTTCTTAAATGTGCTAATAGGTGATATGAGTTTCATCGGACCTCGCCCCAAACTCTACAATCCCGACAAGTACAAGGATGGGATGCCTAAGGTTTACAAGCTGAGTTTCACAGTAAAACCCGGCATAACCGGATATGCACAGGCATATTTTCGCAACTCAATCACAAACGACGAGAAATTCAAATGGGATGCCTACTATGCCGAAAATATTTCCCTTGGACTGGATATGAAAATTATCCTCAAAACAGTTAAGTCTGTTCTTCTCAGGAAGAATATCAATACCGAACAAAGCTATAAAAAGAAATGAAGAAACTATTAGTTCTGGCTGCAGGTATTCTGCAAATACCTGTAATAAAGAAAGCCAAGGAAATGGGACTGTATGTTATAGCGGTTGATTACAACCCGCAAGCCGTCGGGTTACAATATGCCGACAAAGCGATTGTGGCCGATATAACTTCTGAAGATGAAATGCTTGGCATTGCACGCCGAGAGCGGATAAATGGTGTAATACACCCTTGTTCGGAGGTGAGCATGAATGTCATGGGGAAGATAAATGACGAGTTGGGGCTTTCCGGTATCACCCGGGAGCAAGCAATACTTGCAACCAATAAGCACCGGATGCGTAAGGTCTTTGAAAAAGTCAAAGCGCCTTCTCCAAAATCATATTGCTTTGAGAGCGCAAACGAGGCTTGGAGTTGCTACTGTAATGATTTTAAGGGAGATGGCATCCTAAAGCCAAGTCGTAACAGTGGCTCGCGAGGGGTGAACGTAATCCACAAGGATATCACGGAGGAGAAGTTTGTAGAACTCTTCGGGCGTTCGATGTCGGAATCCCGTGACAATAGTGTGATGCTTGAACAATTCGTGTCGGGACCGGAGTTTTCAGTGGAGATAATTGTTTGGGATAAACAGGTTAATGTGTTGACTGTAACGGATAAAAAGACAACAGGCAGCCCCTATTTTGTTGAATTGGGACACAATCAGCCTTCTTGTTTTCCACAAAAAACAGTTGAAGCTGTTAAATCAGCCGCCATAGCAGGTGTGAAAGCATTGGGAGTGAATAATTGCGCGTGCCATGCCGAAGTGAAAATTTCAGACGCTTCTGTCAAGGCAGAACCTTACATCATGGAAATAGGGGCCCGCTTGGGAGGCGATTTCATTGCTACCGAACTGGTACACCTAAGTACAGGTATTGATATGGTAGCAGCTGCGATAAACTGCGCATTAGGCATAAAGCCATGCTTGAAGCCTGAAAACAAGATGCAAAGCGTATGTATCCGCTATTTTTGTCCCCAAACGGGAAAACTGAACAGTATCAGCAATATAGAGGCACTTGATAATCCACATGTCTATCTATGGGAACTCTATCGTAAGGTAGGCGACATGATACCGGAAGTTACCAGCAGCCTTTGCCGTTCAGGGCATCTGATAGTGACGGAAAGAACCCCGGAAAGGGCTATTGAGCTTGCCGATAGACTCTTGTCTGAAGTCAAAATGGAAACCATCTAATCATGGCTAAGCAGAGGTCGCTTTATTGGGACACCCTTAAAGGGTTGCTGATAATACTTGTTGTATTAGGACATTGCGGAACAGCGTTAAGTGGAGGTCTGTTAAGTGCAATCTATGCCTTTCATATGTCGCTCTTTATCGTTGTGTCGGGCTACTTTTCCAAGAAGCAGAATACATTCAATATGTGTGCGGGGGGGTATAAAAGGTTGATTATTTGTTACTTAATATTTAATACGGCATATATCCTGCTTGATGCGGTAACTACAGGGTACTCTTTTCATCGGTTATTAATCCCGTCATTTGCGCTATGGTATATACTGAGTCTGATTTATTGGCGGATTACCCTCCAAGCGTTGCCGCAAAAGTGGCTCAACCATCCTTCAATAGTAATCACCGCTTCATTCCTGTTAAGCTTATCGGCAGGTTTCATACCCATTGGCAGTGAAATGTCTTTTCAAAGAGCTGTTACCTTTTGGCCGTTCTTTATCATTGGCTACTACCTGCGACAATATGATTGCGTCGGAAAGATCAGGGGGGGCAACAAATGGTTTTACAGCGTATTTTTGATAGTGCTTTTGATGATTGTTTATGTCTGTATGCCGGCTTTCTATGCCAACAAACCATATACAGTCGATTGTTTTCTGTATGAAATGGCTACAAAAGCCCTACAGCTGTTAATCGCGACAGTACTCTGTCTCTGCGTTTTAGTAATCACTCCGGAAAAGATGGGAAAGATAACGGATATCGGTAAATATACACTGCTTATATACCTGCTGCATCCGCCTGTCGTAAAGACACTAAAAGTGGCATCGAAAAAAATAGGATATACGCCGGATCTGCTGATTGCACTGATAATCACAATGTTTACAGTGACAGCAATATATCTGTCTCTTATACACATCTGACGCTGCCGACGACTAGTCGAG
>OWKE01000580.1_pt1 | contig 18745 bp, 15 predicted proteins | sample 1732631 | NCBI WGS metagenome assembly OWKE01 (sample SAMN05065736, study PRJEB22554) | human gut metagenome | biome: ENVO:2100002; feature: ENVO:00000062; material: ENVO:00002003 | host: Homo sapiens | place: USA | reverse complement strand
CCGAAATGTCGTTTTAGGTAGTAAAAGTACAAAACAAATCCCGAACGGCAAACCGAGGTTTGCAATAATTTCGTAAATTAGCGACGTATTAAAACCGAAAAGTATGAAGAAGATGATTCTGAGCGCGGTGATGCTGGTTTTTGCCGCATCGGGTTATGCGCAGGAAACGGGCGCTGCGGGCGCCGGAGAGCGCAACGAGTGGCTGCCCACCTTCGAGGCGGTTGCGGTCGATGCCGATCTGGACGTCAAATTCGTCCGGGTTCCCGACACCGAGGCCCCGAAAATCGTATACGACACCAAAGGCTCTTACACCACCAAGTTCCGCGCCGAGGTCAAGGACAAGACCCTGCGCATCAGCGAGAAGCCCGATTCGCGCCGTCCCGAACGCACCGAGGTGACGGTCTATTACAACGCGCTGCGGGCCGTTTCGCTGTCGGGCGCGGCCGCGACGTTCGTGGGGACGCTCGACGCCGCGGTGCTCGACGTGACGGTCAACCGCAAGGCTTCGCTGACGGCGAAGCTGGACGTCAAGGACCTCAAGATGGAGCAGACGGGATACAGCACGGCGAACCTTTCGGGTTCGGTGCGTTACCTGACGTTGTATGTATCGACGGGCAAGGTGGCCGCATCCGATCTGGAGGTGATGTCGGCCGAGGTCAATGCCCAGAGCAAGGCCGAGGTGTCGTTGTGGATCACCGACCGTTTCGTGGGCAAGACGACGACCAATGCGCGGATCAGCTACAAGGGCGATCCTAAGATCGTACGCGGCGGCGCGAAGTTCATGGGCGGCGAAATCAACCGCGTGGAGTAGCGGATGAAGGGTTTTCGCATATCGGCCCGCCGGAGCGCTCCTGCGGCGGGGCCTGCCGGCTTCTCCGGGCGGGGTGGAACGGGTATTCCTGCGGCGGACGGCGGAGCTGTCTGGCTTTGCCGGTGTAACCGGCGCACCTGCCGGGATACGGAGACGATTCGGCGGGGGCCGGTGGGGATGCCATTGTTTTACGGGACTGAAAACACTGTAGGGCGGCTATGAAAGGATTTCTGGAAGAGGTCGCCGGGGACCTGTATGCCCGATACGGCGAGGGACTGTCCGAGAGGGCCGTGCTCTTTCCGTCGCGGCGTGCGCGGCTGTTTTTCGTCGATGCCCTGACGCGCATCGCCGGGCGGCCCATGTGGCAGCCCGAATGGGTGACCGTCGACGACCTGATGAGCGAAATATCGGGCCTGCATGCGGGCGACCGCGTGCGGCTCATCACCGAACTCTATAAGGTCTATTCGGAATTCCACACCGAGCCGTTCGACAAGTTCTATTTCTGGGGCGACATGCTCCTCACGGACTTCGACACGATCGACAAGTACCGGATCGACGCGCAGATGCTCTTCCGCAACATCTCCGAAATCAAGGAGATCGAAGCCGACATCTCCTACCTGACGCCCGCCCAGCTGCAGATTCTGTCGTTCTGGTCTTCGCTGGGCGAGGAGGCCGATCTTTCGGAGGAGAAACGCCGCTTTCTGGCGATCTGGAAGACGCTCGGCCCCGTTTACCGCAAATTCCGCCGGCGGCTCGTGTCGCTCGGCATCGCCTACAACGGCATGGTCCAGCGGGCCGCCGCCGACCGCATCGCCGAAGGCGCGTTCGCCTTTCCCGAACCGCGGAGGTATGTAGTGGCGGGATTCAACGCCCTGTCGGAGTGCGAAAAGCAGCTCTTCAAATTCCTTGCTGTTGCCGCCGAAACCGATTTCTACTGGGATTACGACGCTTATTATAAGGACAACCCCGAACAGGAGGCCGGGATGTTCGTGCGCTCGAACGTCGCGCTGTTTCCGCCCCGGACCGAATTCGCGCACGACAACATGCGGGGCGAAAAGGAGGTCGTCTCCGTGGCCGCCGTGTCGAACGCCGTGCAGTGCAAATACGCCGCGGCGATTCTCGCGGACCTCGCACGCCGCCGCGCGCAGGAGGACCCCGAAGTCGCCGCCGGGCTGAAGCCCGCCTTGGGCAAGGAGACCGCCGTGGTGCTGACCGACGAAAACCTGCTGCTGCCGCTGTTGTACGCCCTGCCCGCCGATATAGGCCGTGTGAACGTCACGATGGGTTTTCCCCTGCGGCAGAGCCTTGCCTACACCTTCGTCGAACGCCTTGTGGAGCTGCAGAACCACCGCCGCAAAAAGGGCGGCGGCTGGACCTTCTACCATGCCGACGTGGCGGGTATTTTGGCGCATCCCTATGTCGCCGAGTGCGACGCCGCGCTGACCCGCACGATGCACGAGGAGATCGTCCGCGACCGGCGGATTTCGGTCGATGCCGCATGGCTGGGCCGCAACGAACTGCTGAAACGGATCTTTTCGCCCGCGGCGGAGTGGCGCGAGCTGTCCGATTACCTGCTGGGCGTGATCGCCGCCGTGGCGCGCCAGCCCTACGAGGGCGACGACGCCAGACAGCGGGTCGAATTTCTGGCCGTCATCGCCGAGCAGGTGACCAAACTGCGCAACTCGCTCGACGAATGCGACATCGAGCTTGCGACCGAGGTGTATACCTCGCTGCTGCGCCGCCATTTGCAGACGCTGCGCATCCCCTTCGAGGGCGAACCGCTGGAGGGGATTCAGATCATGGGTATTCTGGAGACCCGCAATGTCGATTTCGAGAACGTCATCCTTCTCTCGATGAACGACGACAATTTTCCGGGCAACCACGTCGCGCAGTCGTCGTTCATTCCCTACAACCTGCGTGCGGCCTACGAACTGCCCACGCCCGAACATCACGAAGGGGTCTATGCCTACTATTTCTACCGTCTGATCCAGCGCGCGAAGAGCGTGCATATGCTCTACTGTTCGCATGCCGACGACAAATCGACGGGCGAGCCGAGCCGCTATATCTACCAGCTGGATTACGAGAGCGGCTTCGACGTGCGCAAGATCGAGGTGGGGGTGGACGTGAACCTCGCCGAGACGGCTCCGATCGAGGTGGCGAAGGACGGGGAGGTGATGCGGCGGCTGGAACGCTTCGTCGATGCCGAAAGTCCCGCCGCGCTTTCGCCGACGGCGTTTTTCCGCTACGTGGCCTGCCCGCTGCGCTTCTATTTCCACTCCGTGGCCCGGCTCGAAGCCGACGACGAGATTTCGGAGGAGGTCGATGCGCCGATGTTCGGCACGATCCTTCACGCCGCCGTGCAGACGCTCTACGCCCGGATCGTGGGCGAGGAGCATCCCGGCCAGACCCTGCGGGCGATGATCCGTTCGGGCGAGGTCGCCGCGGCGGTCGAGCGGGCGATCAACGAAAATTATTTGCAGGACGAACGCGCTTCGGCCGAAGATTATACGGGCAACCTGCTGCTGGTGAAGGATATCGTCACGCGCTACCTGCGTGGCGGGGTGATGCCTTACGATGCGGCGCACGATGCGTTCGCCGTGTCGGGACTGGAGGAGCGGGTGGCTTATTCCTTCCCGTTCCGCGCCGGGGAGCGCGAGCTGGAGATGAAGTTCGGGGGCATCGCCGACCGTATCGACATGCTCGGCGACGGCGCGCTGCGGGTCGTGGACTACAAGACCGGGGCGCCGCATCTGGAGTTCGACGGCGTGGAGAGCCTTTTCACCGGAACCGGCAAACAGCGGCTGTCCAATATCCTGCAGACGCTGCTCTATTCGATGATCCTGCACCATACACGGGGCTGTGACGCCGAACCCGCGCTCTACTACGTCCGCAGCATGAACCGCCCCGACTATTCGCCGCAGCTGGACGACAAGCAGCTGGGCGTCAGGGGGGCGCGCTATACGCTTTACCGCGAACGTTTCGAGGAGCTGCTGCGCGCGCAGCTGGCCGAAATGTACGACCCTGCGGTGCCGTTCCGCCAGTGCGAGGACGCCGATACGTGCAAGTTCTGCGATTTCCGGATAATCTGCAAACGGGGCTGAGACGGCTCAGAGTTTCACCCTGAAATACGACGCTCCGCTGCGGCGGGCCGCTTCGAGACCGATTTCGGAATCCTCGAAAATCAGGGTTTCGCGCGGCGTGCAGCCCTCGCGGCGCATGGCTTCCAGAAAACAGTCCGGGGCGGGTTTGCTGCGCGCGACGTCGGCGCCCGAAAGAATCCCGTCCACCGCGTTTTCCTCCGGCAGTCTCTCTTCTTTGCGTGACGTGTCTTCGTCCGGCGTTTCGAGACGTCGGACGGCTTGCGGTCCGGCGATTCCCAGATGCCGCATGGCGTTGTCGATATTGGCGCGGCTGCCCGTCGAGACGATCCACACGCGGCCGCCCTGCGCACGGAACTGCCGGCAGAAATCCCATAACGGCCTATTGAGCCGCACGGTGTCGAAAAACGTGGGGTAGAGCGCGATCTTGCGCAGCCGCAGCCGTTCGCGTTCGGCCGGGTCGGCGATGCCGATCCGGGTCAGGAATTCGTCGCACCGCATGCCGAAATAGCGGGCCGCATACTCCTCTTCGGTGAGCGTATAACCCGCTTCGCGCAGCGTGGCGACATAGGCGAGCGTGTTGGCACGCCGGGTGTCGGCCAGCGTGCCGTCGAAATCCAGAAGGATCAGTTTTATTTCGGAGCCGGGGTGTGTCATGTCGTGGCGGAAAATAGGGAACGCCGCAGAAGGCGCGGTTTTTTGAGTTTCGGTGCAAGCTGTCAATCGAACGACTGCATGCCCGACTGGGCGATGCGCATCAGACGCTGGTATTCGGTGGGCGAAAGCTCCATGAAGAAGTAGTGGATCGGATCCACGCGCATGCCGTTGTAGCGGACTTCGTAATGGAGGTGGGGCGCCAGCGAAAGGCCCGTGTCGCCCGAAAGGGCGATGATGTCGCCGCGGCGCACCTGCTGGCCCTTGCGGACGTTGATCTTCGAGAGGTGGTTGTACGAAGTCTCGTAGCCGTTGCCGTGGTCGATGACGACGGTCTGTCCCGACGTCGAGTTGCGCTGGGCCACCTCGCGCACCGTTCCGTCGGCCGTGGCGAAGACGCGCGACCCTTCGGGAATGGTGTAGTCCACGCCCTGATGCGATTGCAGCGTCTTGTAGAAGGGGTGGATGCGCATGCCGTACGAAGCCGTGAGCAGCGTCAGCTGCTTGTTGATCACGGGCTGGATCGACGGGATGTTGTCGCACCGGCTGCCGGCCGAGTCGATGCGCGCCTGCAGGTCGAGGTAGGTGTCGTTCAGCTCGTCGAGCCGCGTCTCCATTTCGGCCACGCGCTCGCGCAGCTCGCGTTTGAGACGGCGCGACGAACGGTTGAAGATGTTTTCGTAGGTGGCGGCCTGCTTGCGCTCGTACTCCGAGTCGAAGTCGTAGGGGTCCGATTCGAAGAGGATGCGGAAGACGTTGCGGTCGCGCTCCGAGAGGTTGCGCATCACCGTCGTCAGCGTGTCGTATCGCTGGACGAGGGCCGTGTATTCGCGGCGCAGGCGGTCGGTCGAGTGCTTGAGCTCGTACTCGACGGGCGTGTCGAAGAACACCGAGAAACCGATGTAGTAGAGCACGGCGACGCCCGCCCATACGAAGAAATGGATCGTGGCGCGTATGATGTTCTGTTTGCGGCGCTTACGCTTGCGAAGCCGTATCAGGTCCTTTTTTCCGGCCATACATTACATTTCGAAATTGGTTTCACGCATCCGCGCCATCAGGTCGTCGTATTCGGCGGCGGTCATGTCGCGGTTGAAATAGTTGACCGGATTCACGGGCGTACCCTTGTGAATCACTTCGTAGTGGAGGTGGGGCCCCGTCGAGCGGCCCGTGTTGCCCGTTTCGGCGATCACCTGACCGCGGGTCACGCGTTCGCCCGGCCTGACCAGCACCTTGCTCAGGTGGGCGTAGCGGGTCTTGTAGCCGAAACCGTGGTTTACGAGCACCTGATAGCCGTAGCCGCCGTTGTAGCCGCTGCCGACGGCCAGTTCAACCTCGCCGTCGCCGGTGGCGTATACCGGCGTACCCCGGTCGCAGCCGAAATCGACGCCCGTGTGGGCCTGCACGCGGTGGAGTACGGGGTGGTAGCGGCGCGGCGAAAATGCGCCGATGTGGTTGTTGTGCAGCGCCGAACGGTCGATGGGCCAGATGGCCGGAACCGCCGCCGACATCTTCTCCTTGTCCTGCGAGAAGGCCTGCAGTTCGTCGAACGACACCGATTCGAGGTAGAGCGTGCGGGCCAGCGCGTCGAGCTGGCGCCAGGTGCCGACCATCAGCGGGGCGTAGTCGTCGTCGAGCAGCGCGGCGTATTTGGTGTCGGGGTAGGGCTGCCAGACGCCTTCGATCGACATCGTGTCGGTCGAGAAGAGCGAACGGTAGACGTAGTTGTCGCGGTGGCGTATTTCGTCCACGTGGCGCTGCGCCGTGCGGATGCGGTCCTGCAGGATGCGGTATTTGATCACCAGATCGCGGTTCTCGCGGATGATGCGGTACATCTTCGGGGTGTAGAAGAAGTAGGAGAAGAGTACGTTGGCGATCGAGACGAGAATGAAGCCGATGAGTATCTTGCGGATCAGACGGTAGGTGCGCAGGCGGAACGGGGCGGTGACCACGTCGCGCGTCAGTGTCTGCGCCTCGTGCGTCAGCGTGTGTGTATCCGATCTTTGCCCTTTTTGCCCCATCGTGGAAAAAACTCCTGTTAATAGGATGCAAATTTAACTTTAATTGTGTAATTTTGCAACCCGAAATCACAAACGAAAGAATCGGATAAAATCTTATATATGGAATCGAATAAAATTCGCCGCGCCTTTCTCGACTTCTTCGAGAGCAAGGGCCATGTGATCGTGCCTTCGGCGCCGATGGTCGTGAAGGGCGACCCCACGCTGATGTTCACCAATGCGGGCATGAACCAGTTCAAGGACATCTTTCTGGGCAACGCGCCCCGCAAATATCCGCGTGCGGCCGATACCCAGAAGTGCCTGCGCGTGTCGGGCAAGCACAACGACCTCGAAGAGGTGGGCCACGACACCTATCACCACACGATGTTCGAGATGCTGGGCAACTGGTCTTACGGCGACTACTTCAAGAAGGAGGCGATCGAGTGGGCGTGGGAGCTGCTGGGCGGCGTCTACAAACTGCCGGCCGACCGCATGTACGCCACGGTTTTCGAAGGCTCGGAGGAGGACGGCGTGCCCTTCGATCAGGAGGCTTACGACTACTGGAAGCAATTCCTGCCCGAAGACCACATCATCCGCGGCAACAAGCACGACAACTTCTGGGAGATGGGCGAGACGGGTCCCTGCGGTCCCTGTTCGGAGATTCATTTCGACCTGCGCGATGAGGCGGAGATCGCCGCCAAGCCGGGCCGCGAGATGGTCAATGCGGGCCATCCGCAGGTGATCGAGATCTGGAACCTCGTCTTCATGCAGTTCAACCGCAAGGCCAACGGCTCGCTGGAGCCGCTGCCGGCCCGCAATGTCGATACGGGCATGGGCTTCGAGCGTCTGTGCATGATTCTGCAGGGCAAGAAGTCCAATTACGACACCGACGTTTTCCAGCCTACGATCCAGCGCATTTCGCAGCTGTCGGGCAAGGCTTACGGCGCCGACGCCAAGTGCGACGTGGCGATGCGCGTCATCGCCGACCACCTGCGCGCCATCGCCTTTTCGATCGCCGACGGCCAGCTGCCGTCGAACGTCAAGGCCGGTTACGTCATCCGCCGCATCCTGCGCCGCGCCGTGCGTTACGGCTATACCTACCTCGGCTTTACGGAGCCGACGATCTGCAAGCTCGTTCCCGGACTGGTGGAGCAGATGGGGGAGCAGTTCCCCGAACTGAAGGCCCAGCAGTCGCTGATCGAAAAGGTGATCGAGGAGGAGGAGGCTTCGTTCCTGCGTACGCTGGCCACGGGCATCAACCTGCTGGACGGCGTGATCGAAAAGACCAAGGGCGAGGGCCGGGAGCTGATTTCGGGCAAGGACGCCTTCGAACTCTACGATACGTTCGGCTTCCCGATCGACCTGACGGAGCTGATCGCCCGCGAGCAGGGCGTCGGCGTGGACCTCGCGGCCTTCGAAACCGAACTGCAGGCCCAGAAGGAGCGTTCGCGCAACGCTGCGGCCGTCGATACCGACGACTGGGTGGAGCTGTTCCCCATCAGGGAGAGCCTCTTCACGGGGTACGATACGCTGACCGAGCAGGTCCGGATCGCCCGCTACCGCCGCGTGACCTCCAAAGGCAAGACCTCTTACCAGCTGGTCTTCGACCGCACGCCGTTCTACGGCAATTCGGGCGGTCAGATCGGCGACATCGGCTATATCGAGAACGCCGACGAGCGCATCGCGGTCGTGGCCACCGAGAAGGAAAACGGACTGATTATCCATATCGTCAGGGAGCTGCCCGAAAATCCCGCGGCCGGGTTCACGGCCGTCGTGGACGCCGCGAAGCGTCAGTCCGCGGCCAACAACCATACGGCCACGCACCTCATGCACGAGGCGCTGCGCAAGGTCCTCGGACAGCATGTCGAGCAGAAAGGTTCGATGGTGACGCCCGAAATCCTGCGTTTCGACTTCTCTCATTTCCAGAAAATGACCCCGCAGGAGCTGCGCGAGGTCGAGATGCTTGTAAACCGCGCCGTGCGGGCCAACTATCCGCTCGAAGAGAACCGCGAAGCCACCAAGGAGGAGGCTGAGAAATGCGGTGCGATGATGCTCTTCGGCGAGAAGTACGGCGACAAGGTGCGCATGGTCCGCTTCGGCTCGTCGGTCGAGTTGTGCGGCGGTACGCATACCAGCGCCACGGGCAACATCGGCTTCTTCAAGATCCTGAACGAAAGCGCCATTTCGGCCGGCGTGCGCCGTATCGAGGCCGTGACGGGCGAGCGCGCCGAGCAGATCATCTATGCCGCCGAGGATACGATGCGCGACATCAGCGACTATCTGCATAACCCGCAGGTGCTGCAGGCCGTCAAGAAGATGTTCGAAAGCAACGAAGCGCTGTCGAAGGAGGTCGAGACCATGCGCCGCGAGCAGGTTGCGCAGTGGGCCGATAAGATCATCGCCTCGACGCCCGAACGCCGCGGCGTGCAGCTGATCGCCACGCAGACCGACCGTACGCCCGAATTCGTCAAGGATCTGGCCTATTGTCTGCGTGCGCGTGCTCCGAAACTGGTGCTCGTGCAGGGTTCGGTCAACGACGGCAAGCCGATGCTGACGGTGATGCTCGGCGAAGAGATCACGGCGCAGGGCGTAAATGCCGGAGCCGTGGTGCGCGAAGCTGCGAAACTGATGCAGGGCGGCGGCGGCGGTCAGGCGTTCTTCGCCACGGCCGGCGGCAAGAACCCCGACGGGTTGCAGGCGGCCATCGACAAGGCCGTGGAGCTGATAATGGCGCAGCTGCATTAGGCCGTCCGATTCCGGCGGCGAACCGCCTTTTGGCAAGTTGCCGGCTGATGAATTTGCGGCGGGGCGGTTGTGATTTTCCGGCGATAATTTCCGGCGGCGAATTCCCGGTCGCAATGTCTGGCGGCGGTTCCGACACGGTTCCCGATCGCGCTGCGGCGGAAATTTGCCGGGTGGGGAATCGGCGGTGCGCAGGCCAAACGGTGCGACGGCATGGGCCGGAGCGAAACAGATGAGATAATTACTAAAAACAAACGATTATGAATAACAAGGTATTATTGATGATCCTCGACGGCTGGGGCAACGGCCATCACGACAAGGCCGATGTGATTTCGACCGTGCATCCCGAATATATCTCGGCCATGACGGAGAAATATCCCCACGCCCAGCTGCGCACCGACGGCGAGAACGTCGGCCTGCCCGAAGGACAGATGGGCAACTCGGAGGTCGGACACCTCAATATCGGCGCCGGCCGCGTGGTTTATCAGGATCTCGTGAAGATCAACCGCGCCTGCCGCGACAACTCGATCATGGAGAATCCTGAGGTGAAGGCAGCGTTCGAATACGCCAAAAAGAACGGTGTGAACATGCACTTCATGGGGCTGGTGTCGGACGGCGGCGTACACTCGTCGCTGGAGCACCTCTTCAAGTTGTGCGACATTTCGGCGGCCTACGGCCTCGACAATACCTACGTGCATTGCTTTATGGACGGCCGCGACACCGACCCGCGCAGCGGCAAGGGTTTCGTCGCCGACCTCGAAAAGCACCTCGCCGCCACGACGGGCAGGATCGCTACGGTGATCGGCCGTTATTACGCCATGGACCGCGACAAGCGCTGGGAGCGTGTGAAGATCGCATACGACGCGCTGGTCAACGGCATCGGCGAACGTTCGTCGGACATGGTCGAAGCCGTCCAGAAGTCCTATGACGAGGGCGTGACGGACGAGTTCATCAAGCCTTTCGTGCGCATCGACGAGAACGGACAGCCCGTCGGCATGATCCGCCCGAACGACGTGGTGATCTTTTTCAACTACCGCAACGACCGCGCCAAGGAGCTGACCGTCGTGCTGACGCAGGAGGACATGCCGGCCGAAGGGATGCACACCATGCCGCTCTACTACTGCTGCATGACGCCCTATGACGCCAAGTTCACGGGCCTGCACATCCTCTTCGACAAGGAGAATGTACCCAACACCATCGGCGAGTACGTCTCGAAGCTGGGCCTGCGGCAGCTGCGCATCGCCGAGACCGAGAAATACGCCCACGTCACGTTCTTCCTGAACGGCGGCCGCGAAGCGGAGTTCGAAGGCGAAGAGCGTATCCTCGTCGCGTCGCCCAAGGTCGCCACGTACGACCTCCAGCCCGAAATGAGCGCTCCGGAAGTGGCTGACAAGCTGGCCGCCGCGCTCGGTGAGCGGAAGTTCGACTTCATCTGCCTGAACTTCGCCAACGGCGACATGGTGGGCCATACGGGCGTTTACGAGGCCATCGTCAAAGCGGTGAAGGCCGTAGACGGATGCGTCGCCAAGGTCGTCGAAGCGGCCAAGGCCAACGGTTACGAGGTCGTGATGATCGCCGACCACGGCAATGCCGACAACGCCGTCAATGCCGACGGTACGCCCAATACGGCGCACTCGCTCAATCCGGTGCCCATCGTGGTCGTTTCGGACCGCGTGAAGTCGGTGCACGACGGCATCTTGGCCGACGTGGCTCCCACGGTGCTCCGCCTGATGGGCCTCGAACAGCCTGCCGAAATGACCGGCAAGGCGCTCGTGGAGCTGAAATAGCCCGCTTGCTGACACAAAAAATCCCGCACCGTAAAGTGCGGGATTTTTGTTTCGGGGCGGAATCCGGTTCCGGGTGCGGAACGGTTTCCGGCCGGATGCTTCGCGCTGCTCTTAGTCGAGCTCCTCCTTGAACTTCTCGATCCGGCCGGGTAGGAGACGCAGGGCGTGCGCCATCTGGTATTCGGTATTCGTCCGGTTGTTTGTGATGAATTCCATGGCGACCTTGAAGCAGTTGTCCTCTCCGTCTCGCTCCGCCGAACACTTGCAAACGAATTTGTCCCGGTTCTGATCGTTGGAAATCGCCAGCAGTTTGTCATAAGGGACGTCGGCAGTGAAATTCGCCGATACCTCCACGTAGGCGTAATCCATGTCCGCCACTTCTTTTATGATGGCGTAGTAGTTGATTCCCTGTACTTTGAACAGAATGTCCCTGTCTTCGTCGAACGTCGGGACATAGCCTTCGCGCTTCAGAAAAGCGAAGATATCCTCCCGGACGCTCTGCTGGGCGAAGAGCGCGGAAACCGTGCCGAAAATCAGGAGCAGGGTGAGCGTAAATTTCTTCATGCCGATTCTTTTTTTTGGGTTTTGCAATAGTCAAAGATAATGAATTCCTGCGCATGGTGGAGCGGAACCGGACGAAATTTGTGCGGGTGTGGGTTCCTCCGAACAACGTCTGCTGTTTCGGCAATCGTACCGCTTTCTGCAGAAGCTTCGCGCCGCGGACCTCCGGGGCTGCCTTGGGTGATGGCGCGGACCGGAAGTTTTTCGTCTGCGGCGATCGCTGCTGCGCATGACGGAGTCAGTAGAGTTCGATGAATTCGTACGTATTGCCTACGGCGGCGAGGTAGCGCAGGAACTCGCTGCGGGAGACGACCACCGTGGCGCGGTTGTCGTTGGGGTGGAACGAATAGGCCGGGAATCTCTCCAGATTCCGGTCCAGAAACAGGTGTACGTGGCGCTCCGGGTCGTTGATCAGCCCGAAGGGCGACACCGAGCCGGGACGCAGTCCGAGCCAGCGCTCCATGCGCTGTTCCGACGCGAACGAGAGCTTGCCCTGCCGCAGGCGGCGTTCGAGGTCGTGGATGGCGAGGTTCTGCTCGCAGTCGAACGCCACGAGGTAGTGGCGGTTGCCCTTGTGGTTGCGGAAAAAAAGGTTCTTGCAGTGCTTCGAGCCGTCGTCGCGCCAGTATCGGCGTGCGATTTCGATGGTCGGGGCTTCGGGGTGTTCGTACCACGTGTAGGCGATGCCGTGGCTGTCGAGCCAGTCGAAGACTTTTTGGCGTCGGTCGGTCGTGGGGACCGTGGCTGTTGAAGTGCCTGCTTCCGCAGTTGTTGTCGGTCCTGACGTTGTCCCCGATGTGCTCGCGGTCTTGCCGGATTCTCGCGCAATTGTATACGTTTCTGCCGATTCTCTCGTCTCCGCCGCATCCGATTCCGTTCTCCTCTGTGCTGTTGTTATTGTGGCCGGCTCCGTTGCCGGTTTCTGTGCCGGTGTTGCCGCATCCGATTCCGCGGCGGTTCCGGGGAGAGCCGTTTTCGTCTTTTCCGTCGTCATGGCATCAGTCGTTGCCATAAAATGTTTTGATATTCTCCTCGACGCATCCTACCAGCACGTCCACGGCTTCGCGGGGCGACCATGCGTTGTGGGGCGAGAGCAGCAGGCGGTCGGGTTCGCGGATGCCGAGCAGCGGACTGTCGGCGGCGAAGGGTTCGCGCGAGAAGACGTCGAGGGCCGCGCCGGCGATCGAACCCCGGTCGAGCGCTTCGGCCAGCGCCGCTTCATCGACGATGCCGCCGCGGGCGACGTTTATGAGGAGGGCCGAGCGTTTCATGACCGACAATTCCGGCGCGCCGATCAGTCCGCGGGTGCGGTCGTTCAGCGGGGCGTGGATCGAGACGATGTCGGAACGGCCCAGCAGTTCGGTGAGCGGAAGCGCGGGGTAAGGCTCTTCGCGCACGACGCCCGACGTCGAGGTGTAGCATACTTCGCAGCCGAATGCCGCCGCCAGCCGCGCCACCTCGCGGCCGATGGCGCCGAGTCCGACGATGCCCCATTTCGAGCCGTAGAGCTGGTGGGTGGGCAGTGCGAAATGGAACTGCTGTCCGGCGGCGGAGTAGGCGCCGCTCTTGACGTAACGGTCGTAATAGACGATGTTGCGACGCAGTGCGATGGCCGCTCCGAGGGTGGTTTCGGCCACGGAGTGCGTCGAGTAGCCTGCGGCGTTCTTTACCTCGATCCCCAGCTCGGCCGCGGCTTCGAGGTCGATGTTGTTGGTGCCGGTGGCGGCTACGCAGATCAGCCGCAGCCGGGGCAGGGACTGAAGCGTTTCGTGGCGCAGGACCACCTTGTTGGTGATTATCACGTCGGCTTCGCGGCAGCGGTCGGGAAGCTCTTCCGGCGTCGTGCGGGCGTAACCCTTGTATTCGCCCAAGGCTTGGAGCCGGCCGAGGTCGGCGCCTCCGAGTGTGTACTCGTCCAGAAATACGATGTTCGGTTTCATAAGGATATGCGGTTTTAGTTCATTTCTCCGATCAGGCCTCGGATTACGACCGACGCGCAGCCGATGCCGAACAGCGCGGGGATGTAGGATATGGTGCCGACGTTCGACTTCTTGTTCTGCTCCTCGCAGAGGATCAGCGCCCCTTCGCGCATCGGTTCGGGCGAGTAGACGGCCCTGAAACCGCTGCGGACGCCGATTTTGTGGAGCCGCTTGCGCAGCATGTGGGCCAGCGGACAGTGGTGGGTCTTGGAGATGTCGGCGATCTCCATCTTCGTCGGGTCGGTCTTGGCCCCTGCGCCCATCGAGCTGACCAGCGGCAGCGAACGGTCCAAAGCACCCTTTATCAGCGCCAGTTTGGGCGAGAGGGTGTCGATGGCGTCCACTGCGTAGTCGTATTTCGCGGCGTCGAGCAGCAGGTCGGTCTCCTCGTCCTTGATATAGCGGCTGACCACCGTGAGTTCTATCTCCGGGTTGATGTCGCGCAGGCGTTCGGCCAGAATCTCGGCTTTCTGGCGGCCGACGGTCGAGTGGAGGGCCACCAGCTGGCGGTTGATGTTGCTCGGCGCCACGGCGTCGGCATCGGCGATGGTCATGCGGCCCACGCCGGCCCGGACGATCATCTCGGCGGCATAGGCGCCCACGCCGCCCAGCCCGACGACCAGTACGTGGGCCTTTCGGAGCAGGTCGAGTTTCTCTTTGCCGAGCAGCAACTCGGTGCGTTCAAGCCAATTATCCGTATTCATTTTCAATTGCTGTGTTCGTTTTATCGGGCCGGGAGCGGCGGCGTTCCGGCCGCCTTGTCCTGCCCTTGCGGCCCGGTCGTAAATATCCGTCCGTAGTTTTCCAGCGTCGCCCGTTGCAGTTCCTCCGGCGTGACGCCTTTTACTTTCGCGGCGCGCGCGTAGATTTCCTCGATCGGGACGTCGCTGTCGTCGGTTTCGAGAAAAAGCTGCGAGAGGGGCGTTTCGCGCAGGGATTCCAGCGTTTTGGGCGATGCGAAGGCACGCAGGCCGAACGAGAGGTAATAACCTTTTCCGACGGCCCGGCGGGCCTGTTCGGGCGATCCGATGAAGCCGTGGAAGATCGCTGCGCGGGGCCGGCAGGCGTCCAGTTCGCGCATGACCGGCTCGAAAGCCCTGACGCAGTGCAGAACCACGGGCAGCCGCCGTTCGCGCGCCAGCGCGAGCTGCGCCCTGAACGCCGCCAGCTGTACCGCACGGTCGGCGCCGCGTACGAAATCGAGTCCCGTTTCGCCGACGGCCTGCACCTCGCCGAGCAACGGCGCGATCGTGCTAACGTCTTCTTTGTCAGCATTCCACGGATGAATTCCGGCTGTCCGCAGTTCGATGCCGCGGCCGGTCGGGCGGTGGGTGTGTATGTTGACGAATCGATCGGTCATCGCGACAAATGTACGAATTTTAAGTAAATTAAAAAATAATAGATATTGCATACCGGATTCTCGGAAAAAATTCGTATTTTCGCCCGCGAATTATGGCTGTTAGCACACTAACAACGCACGACGAACCCAAAATATATCCAAACATAACAATCAAAATCTTTAACCATGTCGAAAATCATTACACTACGCAAGGGTCTCGACATCAATCTCCGGGGAAAGGCTCAGGAGTCTCTGGCCGACGCGCCGCTGGCTTCGGAGTATGCCCTCTCGCCTCTCGATTTCGAGGGCGTGACTCCCAAGTTGCTGGTTAAGGTGGGCGATGAGGTGAAAGCCGGTACGCCGCTGTTCTTCAACAAGTACAGCGAGCGCATCCTCTTCACGTCGCCCGTCAGCGGTACGGTTGCGGCCGTCAACCGCGGCGAGAAGCGCAAGATTCTCTCCGTGACCGTGACGCCCGCCTCCGTACAGAGCTACGAGGAGTTCGCGAAGCCCGATCTGCAGAAGGCTTCCCGCGAGGAGATTGTCGAGCTGCTGCTCAAGTCGGGTCTCTGGCCCATGATCGTGCAGCGACCCTACGGCGTTATCGCCGACCCGAACGACACGCCGAAAGCGGTCTTCATCTCCGCCTTCGATTCCGCGCCGCTGGCTCCGGACTACAACTACGTCCTGCGCGCCGAGCAGAAGAACCTCCAGACCGGTATCGACGTAATGCGCAAACTCACTTCGGGCAAGGTGCATCTTTCGGTGCGCGCCAAGGCCGAGGGGCAGATGACTGCGCTCAAGGGCGCCGAGACGCATGCCTTCGCGGGCAAGCACCCCGTCGGCAACGTCGGCGTGCAGATCCACCACATCGACCCCGTGAACAAGGGCGAAGTCGTGTGGACGGTCAACATTCAGGATCTGGCGATCATCGGCCGTCTGTTCAACGAGGGCCGCGTCGATATGACGAAGATCATCGCCGTGGCCGGCTCGGAGATCGAAAAGCCGCAGTACTGCCGCATCATCGCGGGCGCCAAGGTCGATTCGATCCTCAAGGGCAACGTGAAGCCTCAGAAGGAGGGCGACCATGTGCGCATCATTTCGGGCAACGTGCTCACGGGTACGAAAACCGCGGCCGACGGCTTCATCGGTTTCTATGCCAACCAGCTGACGGTGATTCCCGAAGGCGACAAGTTCGAGCTGCTGGGCTGGGCGATGCCCCGTTTCAACAAATTCTCCGTATCGCGCGCCTACTTCTCGTGGCTCTGCCCCAAGAAGGAGTACAATCTCGATACCAACATGAACGGCGGCGAGCGTCCGTTCGTGGTGACGGGCCTTTACGAGCGGTATCTGCCGATGGACATCTACCCGATGTACCTGCTCAAGGCGTGTCTCGCCGGCGACATCGACAAGATGGAAAACCTCGGCATCTACGAAGTGGTCGAAGAGGATTTCGCGCTTTGCGAGTTCGTCGATCCCTCGAAGATCGAGATTCAGCAGATCATCCGCGACGGTATTAACTTAATGATTAAGGAGGCTTAACGATGAGCGCATTACGCAATTTAGTAGACAAGCTCAAGCCCACGTTCACCAAGGGTGGCAAGCTGGGCTTCCTGGAGTCGACGTTCGATGCGTTCGAGACATTCCTGTTCGTACCGAACACCACGACGCAGAAGGGCGCGCACATACGCGACTGCAACGACATGAAGCGTACGATGATCATGGTGGTCGTCGCCCTGATGCCGGCGCTTCTGTTCGGTTTCTATAACACGGGTTACATGCACTTCCTCTCGCAGGGCGTGCAGCCCGAATTCTGGGCTTCGCTCTGGTTCGGATTCCTCAAGGTGCTCCCCCTGATCGTCGTTTCGTACGTCGTGGGTCTGGGCATCGAGTTCGCATTCGCCCAGTTCCGCGGCCACGAGGTCAACGAGGGCTTCTTGGTGTCGGGTCTGCTGATCCCGATGATCATGCCGGTGGACATTCCGCTCTGGATGGTGGCTCTCTCGACCGCCTTCGCCGTCGTCTTCGGCAAGGAGGTGTTCGGCGGTACGGGCATGAACGTCTTCAATCCCGCGCTGCTGGCGCGCGCCTTCGCCTTCTTCGCCTATACGCCCTCGATGTCGGGCGCGACGGTGTGGATCGCGGGCATGACCTCCGGCGAGGGCGTGGTGGACGGCTTCTCCGGCGCAACGGCGCTCGAAAACCTGAGCACCACGGGCCGGATGGGCTATTCGGCCATGGACGCCTTCCTCGGTTTCATTCCGGGCTGCGTGGGCGAGACTTCGACGCTGGCGATCCTGATCGGCGCGGCGATCCTGCTCTTCACGGGCGTCGCTTCGTGGCGCACGATGGTCTCGGTATTCGTCGGCGGTCTGGCGATGGGCTATCTCTTCCAAGCGCTCGGCGTGACGACCTATCCGGCATGGTGGCACCTGATCGTCGGCGGTTTCGCTTTCGGTGCGGTCTTCATGGCCACCGATCCCGTCACCTCGGCGCAGACCGATAAGGGCAAATACATCGTGGGTCTGATGACCGGTGCGCTGGCCGTGCTGATCCGCGTGGTCAATCCGGCCTATCCCGAAGGCATGATGCTATCGATCCTCTTCATGAATGCGCTGGCTCCGCTGGTGGACTACTATGTGGTCGAGGCGAACATCTCGCGCAGAAAGAAACGTGTTAAACTGGCAAAATAGGGGAGAATATGGCAACGAAAAAATTCAAATGCACCGTTTGCGGCTACATTCACGAAGGAGACGCCGCACCCGAAAAATGCCCGGTCTGCATGGCCCCCGCCTCGGCGTTCGTCGAACTGAAGGACGAGAAGAAAAAGGGGCTGTTCAGCGACAAGAACGGCAACGCATATATTATAATGTACTCGACGGTGATGGTGGTCATCGTAGCGACGCTGCTGGCCGTGGCCGCACTTTCGCTCCAGTCGCGCCAGTACGCCAACGAGCTGAACGAGAAGAAGCAGTCGATCCTTTCGTCGCTCTCGGCGCAGGGTGAGAATTACGACGCCTTCATCAAGGGCTACGTGCTCGACGCCGACGGCAACGAGCTCGAAGGCGAGGATGTCTTCGAGCTGCTGAAGGACCTTCAGGGCGCTTTCGACGACGGCAAGTTCCCCGTATTCGAAGCCGCCGACGGCCGCGTGGTGATTCCCGTGACCGGCATGGGCCTCTGGGGACCCGTCTGGGGCTATATCGCCCTCGAAAAGGATATGGACACCGTGGCCGGTATCATCATGGCCCACAAGGGCGAGACCCCCGGTCTGGGCGCCGAGATCGCAACGCCGAAATATCAGGCGCAGTTCGTCGGCAAGAAGATCTTCAAAGGCGACGAGTTCGTCTCCGTGAAACTGCGCAAGGGCGGCGCTCAGGACCCCGAACATGAGGTCGATGCCATTTCCGGCGGTACGAAGACCTCGGACGGCGTGACGGCGATGCTCTACAACAGCATGGAACACTACCTGCCGCTGCTCGAAGCCAAGCGCAAGGCCGCGGTCGAGCAGGTCGTATTTGCTCCCGTGCGGGATGAGTCTAACGAAGAAAATGTAGAAAACAATGAGTAAGAACGAAAAAGAGCCTTTGTTTTCGGCTAAGAACATGAAGTTCCTGACGGGGCCGTTCTCCGCGAACAACCCGGTCATCGTGCAGATTCTGGGTATCTGCTCGGCGCTGGCCGTCACCGTACAGCTCAAACCCGCCATCGTCATGGCCTTGTCCGTGACCTGTCTCTTATACACATCTCCGAGCCCACGAGACGCGTAGTAATCTCGTA
>OWKE01000576.1_pt1 | contig 19015 bp, 12 predicted proteins | sample 1732631 | NCBI WGS metagenome assembly OWKE01 (sample SAMN05065736, study PRJEB22554) | human gut metagenome | biome: ENVO:2100002; feature: ENVO:00000062; material: ENVO:00002003 | host: Homo sapiens | place: USA | reverse complement strand
GCGTCAGATGTGTATAAGAGACAGGTTAAGAGACGCAGCCGTTTAAAGTTTAAAGCAAACAGTGACAGATAGCGAATGCACTGACAGACAACGCATACTGTTCATTTATGCGAAACACAGAATGTTCAAATTGTAATAGTATAATTCAATAATAAAAATAAAACAGGAGATTAACAAAATGAACAAACAAAACAAAAAAATCGCACAGGAAAAAAGAAGAATCGAGAGAGAGAAGGCAGAAAAGAAGGCAAAGGTTGTGAATCTGCTGAAATTCTGGGTGCCGGTAGTGGCAGTCGTTGTGGTAGTCATAGTGCTAATCTGGGCAGTTGCGACATCGGGCGGTTCATCGTCAAAGGGCACTGACGGTACAGAAGCTGCATCACAGGCCACGGAATCTCAGGCATCCGAGACACAAAGCAGTGATTCACAGACCGAGGCAGCAACACTGAATACAGAGACTGACACGGTTGCGGAAAACGGAGATAAGGTAAATATTGACTACACCGGATATATGGACGGTGAAAAATTCGAGGGTGGAAGCACTGAGGGACAGGGCACAGACCTGGTGCTCGGCTCAGGCAGCTATATAGATGGATTTGAGGAAGGAGTTGTAGGTCACAAGGTGGGAGAAACCTTTGATTTAAACCTTAAATTCCCGGATGATTATAAGGCAAATACAGAACTAGCCGGAAAGGATGTTACGTTTGAGGTGACTCTTAACGGTGTATACAAATAAAGAGGATAACACACATATATGGAAAAATCGTTTGAAGAGGTACTGGTACAGTTTTATGTTGACCAGTACAGGGAGAATGCGAAGAGAAGTACAGGTAAGCCTGTAAAGCTGGCACACTATATTCACAGGCTCAATAACAAAGCAAAATCAATTAAATATGCGCGATTTTCAAAAAACGAGACAATAGCACTCGATAAGCTGCATCAGGAAATAAAAAGGCTTGCATTGATTACCTACTATTCCAACAATAAGAATGCAAGGCAGATTTTAAATAGAGAAATCCTTCCGCAGCTCGTCAGGGTGGATATGGAGCAGTTTGATGAGAATGAGGCAGAGTATCTCACAGAGGATTTTCTAAAGCTTTTGCGCAAGGAGTATATAGGTGCGATATGTACAAGGAGCATGAAGGCGCTTTACAATGAGTACCGCAGCAAGGAGCTTAGAAGAGAGATTGTCACGCTGGTTCCGGCACGGCCGGAGCTTGAGTTTCCAAAAGCACAGAGCATGAAAAGGCACTTCATACTCCATATAGGCCCGACTAACAGCGGTAAGACATATCAGGCGCTTGAGAGGCTTAAGCTGGCGCAAAACGGAGTTTATCTGGGACCTCTTAGACTTCTGGCACTTGAGGTATATGAGAAGATGAATGATGCAGGCATACCATGCACCATGCTTACAGGCCAGGAGTGTCTTGAGGTATCAGACAGCAGAATTACAGCATCGACAGTGGAGATGCTTGACTGTGATAAGGAGTATGATATCGCAGTGATTGATGAGGCACAGATGGTTGCAGATGATGACAGGGGACATTCATGGACCAGGGCAATTCTTGGTACACTTGCAGGAGAGATTCATATATGCATGAGTCCGGTGGCAAAAGATGTAGTCATTCATCTGATTAATCTGTGCCATGACGAGTATGAGATAAGGGAGTATGAGAGAAAGACTGCGCTAAAGCTGGAGGATAAGCCTTTTTCATTTCCACAGGATGTGAGAGAGGGCGATGCCTTTATCGTCTTTTCAAAGAAGTCGGTACTCAATATAGCAGGGCGTCTGGAGGAAAACGGCATAAAGCCAAGTGTCATATACGGAAGTCTGCCACCGGAAATAAGGCGCAGGCAGATGACGCTTTTTAATGAGAAAAAGACACAGGTTGTCGTGTCAACAGATGCGATAGGAATGGGACTCAATCTGCCGGTCAGAAGAATTGTATTTCTGGAGGTGGAAAAGTTTGATGGAGTATCAAGACGTCCGCTTGTCATCTCTGAGATAAAACAGATAGCGGGCCGTGCAGGCAGATTTGGTCTGTATGATACAGGCTATGTGACAGCTTTGGGACAAAAGAATCTGAATTATCTGAAGAATACGCTAAATATACCAGAGCAGGATATTGATATAGTAAGTCTTGGCTTCCCGCAGGTGCTCCTTACAATGGATGCGCCGCTTGATGCGATAATTAAGCTCTGGCATGAGGCAGAGCCATCAGCACCGTTTAGGAAAATCAATGTCGATGAGATATTGTTTTTGTATGGATATGCGTATAAGGAGCGATACTTTATCGCAGATTTTGATGACAAATATCTGCTTTATAAGATGATTACATGTCCTATAGATATAAAGGACAGGGAGCTTGTCAGACAATGGCTGCGCTACTGCATGTCGTATACATCTGATATCTCTCTCGACAAGCCTGATAAGCATTCAAAGTATCAGGGGCTCATGAAATACGAATCCTATTACAAAAAGCTTGATTTGTACTATCAGTTTTCAGTCCGCATGGGCAAAATTGTGGAGGAGGACTGGCTTGAAAACGAGCGCGACAAAACACAGGCAAAGATTATGCAGCTTCTATCAAAGAGCAAGGATGAGTATATTATCAGATGCCGGTATTGCGGCAGAATACTTCCGATTGGAAATTCGCGCAATATATGCAGAGACTGCTACAGCATGATACGCAGGTAGCAGCCGGTTTATATTTTTGGCGGTTTATATTTTACGGTCAAGTCGTTGAATTTAGCTGTCCAATGTGGCATAATAGAAATAAGATCAAAATATGAATGGAGGAAGTTTTTATGGCAAACAATGAGTTACAGATTGCCGGCTCACAAGGGGAACTTAGAATCCGTCCTTACGAGCACCACGCAAAGTATTATGAAACAGATCAGATGGGTATAATCCACCATTCAAACTATGTCAAGTGGATGGAAGAAGCAAGACTTGATTTGATGGATCAGATAGGACTCAACTACAGGCAGATGGAGGATATGGAAATCATAAGTCCGGTGCTGTCGATATCAGTAGAGTATCACAGTATGGTACATTTCGATGATACGGTCGTCATCTACACAAAGCTGCTTAAGTATAACGGAATCAAGATGGAGCTTGAGTATGTCATGAAGGACAAAGAGACAGGCGAGCTTCGCACCACTGCAAAAAGCAGCCACTGTTTTTTGAACAAATCCGGCAAACCAATCTCATTAAAGAGAATGTATCCGGAATTAGATACAAAATTTTTTGAATTTAAAGAGGCATAATAAAATGATACAGGATAGATTAAAAGCATTGAGAAGCGAGATGGCAAAGAGGGGCATCTCGCTGTATGTGGTACCTACTGCTGATTTTCATGAGTCAGAGTATGTAGGAGAGCATTTTAAGGCACGCAAATATATTACAGGCTTCACGGGCTCAGCAGGTACCGCAGTCATCACTATGGATGAGGCCGGACTATGGACAGACGGCAGGTATTTTGTGCAGGCGGCTGCGCAGCTTAAGGATACCACTGTAAAGCTCTTTAAGATTGGCGAGGAGGGCGTACCGACAGTTGATGAGTATATAAAGGATACTCTTTCGGATGGCGGTGTAATAGGCTTTGACGGCAGAGTGGTAAATGCCGCATGGGGCAAAAGACTTTCTGAAATCGCAAAAGAAAAGCACGGCAACATGTACGTAAATGAGGATTTGATTGACCTTATATGGACTGACAGACCACCTATGTCAAAGGAAGCTGTCATGATTTTTGACAATAAATATACTGGTGAGGATATAAGCTCAAAGCTTAAAAGAGTCAGAGAGCAGATGGCACAAAAGGGTGCAACACTTCATCTGATGTCATCACTTTACGATATCGCCTGGCTTTTAAATGTCAGGGGAGGCGACATAAGCTATGTGCCTGTAGTGCTTTCATACCTGGCACTGTCACAGGACAGCTGCATATGGTTTTTGCAGGAAGAGGTTGTGACAGAGACTCTTAAGGCATACCTTGATAAGAATGGTATACAGACAAGACCTTACGATGATTTTTATGAATATGTGAAGCATATTGATGAAAAAGAGACAGTGCTTTTAAATACATCGATTGTAAATTATCGCATCTGCGACAGCCTGCCGGATGGTGTTAAGGTGATTGATGCGGAGGATCCTACAGTTGTCATGAAGGCCGTAAAGAATGAAGTACAGCTTGAAAATCTGCGCAAGGCGCATTTAAAGGATGCAGTTGCGATGTGCAAGTTCATGTACTGGCTTAAGACAAATATAGGTAAGATACCTATGACAGAGATTTCGGCTTCAGATTATCTTGCATCGCTTAGAGCTGAGCAGGAGGGCTTTCTTGATTTGAGTTTTGCCACAATATGCGGATATGCTGACCATGGTGCTATTGTGCATTATTCTGCAACAGAGGAGTCCGACAGGCAGCTTAAGCCTGAGAGTCTTCTTTTGGTTGATTCAGGCGGACATTATCTGGAGGGAACCACAGATATCACGAGAACCTTTGCGTTAGGACCTGTGACTGACGAGATGAAGGATATGTTTACGAGAGTGTGCCGCTCAAATATGAACCTGGCAAATGCAAGGTTTAAGGAGGGGTGCTCTGGCCTTAACTTTGATATTCTGGCAAGAGAGCCTTTCTGGGAGATTGGCATGGACTACAATCACGGTACCGGACACGGTGTGGGCTATGTGCTCAATGTACATGAGGGACCAAACAGCTTCCACTGGAAGCAGTACCCGGGCAGGACTGCAGAGCGTGTGATAGAAGAGGGCATGGTCACTACTGATGAGCCGGGCATCTACTTAGAGGGCAAGTTTGGCATTCGTACAGAGAATGAGCTTATCTGCCGAAGGGGTGAGAAAAATGAGTATGGCCAGTTTATGTATTTTGAGAATCTGACCTATGTGCCTATAGATCTCGATGCGATTGATCCAAATCAGATGACAGACAGGGAAAAAGGATACCTGAATGCTTATCATGCGAGAGTTTATGAGCTTGTTTCACCATATTTGAATGATGATGAGGTCAAGTGGCTCAAAAAATATACAAGGGCTATTTAACGTTACTGTTTGCACTGTAGTGTGACTGGCAGCGATTACAACAATATTATAATTGACAGTAAGGAAAGTATCAAAATGAGTGAAAAGCTTGTACTTATAGACGGACACAGTATTTTAAACAGGGCATATCACGGGCTGCCTGATCTGACCAATTCAGAGGGGCTTCACACAAATGCAGTCTATGGTTTTTTGAATATCATGTTCAAGATTCTTGACGAGGAAAAGCCTGACTATCTGACGGTGGCATTTGATGTGCATGCACCGACGTTTCGCCACAGGATGTTTGATGCGTACAAGGGTACGAGAAAGCCTATGGATGAGGAGCTCAGGCAGCAGGTGCCTATGATAAAGGAAATGCTTACCGCTATGGGCATTAAAATCGTGGAAAAGGAAGGCTATGAGGCCGACGATATACTTGGAACCTTATCTGTCAGGGCAGAAAAGGCCGGTATGGATGTCGCCATAATCTCCGGAGACAGAGACCTTTTGCAGCTTGCGACAGACCATGTCATGGTAAGGATTCCAAAGACCAAAAAGACAGGAACCGAGATAGAAAACTACAATACAGCAGATGTTATCGAAAAGTACGGCGTCACTCCAAAGGAGTTTATCGATGTGAAGGCACTGCAGGGAGATACCTCTGATAATATCCCGGGAGTGCCGGGTATCGGTGAAAAGACAGCAGGCGCACTTATTGCAAAATATCACTGTATAGAGGCAGTACATGAGGATGCCGAAAATGTAAAGCCGCCAAGGGCTTCAAAGAATATAGTGGAGTACTGGGAGCAGGCTGTTATGAGCAAGGAGCTTGCTACAATCATACTTGATGCACCGGTTGACTACGAATTTTCTGATGCAAAGCTTAGTGACGGAGTAGAGTCGCTCTACACTGAGGCTGCATTTTTACTGTGCAAGAGATACGAATTTAAAAACATGCTGTCACGGTTTAATGTGGAGGCTCCTAAAAACAATGCAGAGGAGCATTTTACGGTAGTAAGGGATTTAAAAACTGCAGAGAGTGTGTTTGAAAAGGCAAAGGGCAGGGAGGTTGCATTTGCGATAGTACCGGGCGTATCTGACGGCGGTGAAAGCGATGGTCAGCTAAGTCTGTTTACTGAGCCGGTTTCAAATGATTATCTTGCTGTTTCGATTTGTTTTTCAGAGGAGGACATTTATTTTATCAGTACAGGTGATGAAATTTCGAGCAGCTTCCTCGATGAAAAACTAAATACCCTGGAGGTAAAGTCATGGATATCACCGGATTTAAAGAGTAATCTGCACAGGTTTAAGAGCAAAGAGATAAAGGCAGATGACAGAGGCAGATATTTTGACATGATGGTGGCTGCATACCTTATCAATCCGCTTGTCGGGGAGTATCCATATGATGCGGTTGCAAAGGACTATCTGGGGCTTATGCTCTCATCTAAAAAGGATTATCTGGGAAAGCTTGATTTTACTCAGATGATGAAGGAGGATGAGAAAAAGGCAGTGGACTGTGCCTGCTACGAGGTGTATACTGCCTGGAAATCAAAGCCGGTTCTTTTGCAGAAGCTAAAGGAAATGGATATGCTCACGCTTTATAAAGATATCGAGCTTCCGCTCGTTTTTGTACTGTATGATATGGAAAATGAGGGTATAAGGGCTGATGGAATAAAGCTTAAAGAGTATGGAGACAAGCTTGCTGTTTCAATAACTGAGCTTGAAAAGAAAATATATGAGGCAGCAGGTGAAGAGTTTAATATAAATTCGCCAAAGCAGCTTGGAGTCATTCTCTTTGAGAAGCTTGGTCTGCCAAATGAAAAGAAGACAAAGACCGGTTATTCTACTGCGGCAGATGTGCTTGAAAAGCTGGCGCCGGAGTATCCGATTGTTGCAGATATTCTGGAATACAGACAGCTCACAAAGCTAAAGAGCACATATGCTGACGGACTTTCGGGATATATTGCATCCGATGGCAAAATCCATACTACCTTAAATCAGACAATCACTGCGACAGGCCGTCTTTCAAGCACAGAGCCTAATCTGCAGAATATCCCGATAAGGATTGAGCTGGGCAAGCTTATCAGAAAGGTATTTCTGCCTGAGGATGGAGATTTGTTTGTTGATTCAGACTACTCGCAGATCGAGCTTCGGGTGCTGGCAGCGCTTTCAGGGGATGAAAGGATGATAGAGGCCTTTAAGAATGGTCAGGATATCCACAGAAGTACAGCATCCCTTGTATTTGACACACCGTTTGATGAGGTCACAGACCTTCAAAGACGAAATGCCAAGGCGGTAAATTTTGGTATCGTTTATGGTATCAGCGCGTTTGGTCTGTCTAACGACCTGGGTATCTCAAGGAAAGAGGCACAGGGCTATATAGACAGCTATTTTGTCAAATATCCAAAGATTAAGGAGTTTTTGGATCAGACGGTTTTGGATGCCAAGAAAAATGGCTATACAAAGACCATGTTTGGGCGTATCAGACCGATTCCCGAGCTGAACTCGAGCAATTTCATGCAAAGACAGTTTGGAGAGAGAGTTGCGATGAACTCACCTATTCAGGGTACAGCAGCCGATATCATAAAGATTGCCATGATACGTGTGCATGACAGGCTTCTTGATGAGGGCTTAAAGTCAAGACTTATCCTTCAGGTGCATGATGAGCTTTTAATTGAGACAAAGGAAGCTGAGAAGGATAAAGTGATTAAGCTTCTGGAGAAAGAGATGCGTGGTGCGGTGGACATGAAGGTATCCATGGAGGTGGGCACCGAGTGTGGCTATGACTGGTATGATGCGCATTGATGACAGAAAAGGAAATAGTATGATTTTTATAGGAATAACAGGTGGTGTAGGTGCCGGAAAATCGGCAGTGCTTAGCTATCTTAAGGAACTTGATGGCGTAAGGGTCATGCTCTCCGATGAGATAGCACATGAGCTGATGGAGCCGGGAAGCGACTGCTACAACAGATTAAAGGAATTGTTTGCGGGCGAACCGATATGGCTTGAGGACGGGCATTTTGACAGACCGGCACTTGCCGGAGTGATTTTTTCGGATGATAAAAAAAGAGAGCTTCTAAACGAAGTAGTGCATCCGGCAGTAAAGGAATATGTGCTTAATGCAGTTAAAGAGGCAAAAAAAGAAGGTCTTTTCATGCTTGTGCTTGAAGCAGCACTCCTTATAGAGGAGGGATATGGTGAAATCTGCGACGAGCTGTGGTATATTTATGCAAGTGAAGAAGTCAGAAGAAAAAGACTTAAGTCATCAAGAGGCTATTCAGATGAGAAGATAGACAGCATCTTTGCAAGCCAGCTTAAAGAAGCTGAGTACAGAAGGCACTGCAAGGAGGTTATCGATAATGATGGAGATATCGAAAACACGATAGCTTCAATAAATAAAGCGCTTAGCAAATACAAGGAGTAGTGGAAATGAATAATGTATTCGGTTTGGATATTGGTACAAGAAATGTTGTAGGAACTGTCGGCTATCAGACTGATGACAAGGAATTTGTGGTTACAGCACAGTATGTCAGGGAGCATGAGACCAGAGCGATGCTTGACGGTCAGATACATGATATAGGCAGGGTGGCAAAAACCATTAAGGAAGTAAAGGACGAGCTTGAAAAACAGACAGGACAGCCACTTGAAGAGGTGTGTATAGCAGCCGCAGGACGAGTATTAAAGACTGTCACGACGCATGTGGAGTATGAGTATGCGCAGGAGTCTGTGGTGACAGGCGAGGATGTCCATACGCTTGACCTGCTTGGCATAGAAAAAGCACAGGAGGCACTCAAGGAGGTTAACGATACAAGCTATAAGTTTTACTGCGTGGGATATTCTACAGTCAAATTCTTTTTGAATGATGAGGTGTTTATCAGCCTTGAGGGTCATAAGGCAAACAAAATAGGCGAGGATATCATAGTTACATTTCTGCCGGAGGATGTGGTAGACGGACTGTATGCGGCAGTGGGACAGGCCGGGCTTAGTGTAGCCAATATGACATTGGAGCCTATCGCCGCTATCAATGTGGCAATTCCGGAGAACTATCGTATGCTTAATATCGCACTTGTCGATGTGGGAGCCGGAACGAGTGATATCTCAATCACAAGAGACGGAAGTATCATAGCCTATGGCATGATACCGCATGCAGGAGATGAGCTGACAGAAGTTATTGTGCAGCATTTTCTCGTGGATTTCAATATGGCGGAGAGCATCAAGCTTCAGTCTACGACAAGTGATACGGTTACATACAAGGATATCATGAGCATTGAGCACACAATTCCTGCACAGGATGTCTGGGATGTGGCAGCACCTGTTGTTGATAATATTGCACAAGAGGTATCGGCTAAAATCAGAGAGCTAAACGGTGACAAAACAGTGAGTGCCTGCTTTGTAGTCGGAGGCGGAGGCAAGATACACGGCTTCACGGAAAAGCTTGCGGAAGACCTTGACCTGCCGGAGGAAAGAGTCGCTCTAAGAGGTGAGGAAGTGCTTGGCGATGTGACCTTTGAGCAGGAGGATATTAAGAAGGATCCGCTTCTTGTCACTCCAATTGGTATATGTCTGAATTATTATGACCAGAGAAATAATTTTATCATGGTCAGATTCAACGGTGAGAGAATAAAGCTCTATGACAATAACAGGCTTACAATAGTCGATGCGGCGCTTCAGGCGGGATTTCCAAACGATGAGCTGTTTCCAAAGCGCGGTACCCCGATAAACTTTACGGTAAACGGTGTGGCAAGGCTTGTAAGAGGCGAGGCCGGAGATGGCGCAGTGGTGACCATGAACGGAAAGCCAGCAAGCATCAACACACCGCTTGAGCCAAACAGTGAGATAGTCATCGAGCCGTCCACAGCAGGAGAGGCAGCAGTGTATAAGATATCGCAGCTTGATGAGTACAATCATTCTGTCATTACTTTTATCATAAACGGCAGAAGGGTTTCATGTCCTAGGTTTGTCCAGGTAAACGGAGAGCTTGAGCCGGAGGATTACAGCATCAGGGAAAATGATGTGATTGAGACAAGAAATTACTATACAGTGCGCCAGATTGCGCAGTTTATGGATCTCGTTATTGACACAGACCAGATGATATTTGTAAACAATGAAGAGGCAGATCTCGACACTCTTGTATACGAAAATTTCTCTGTTGAGTGGAAAACAGATGAATATGGTGTTGCAAGAATCGACAATAACAATTATAATGACACACAAGAGTCTGATTCAGATGATGCTTCGGTCTTAGCTGAGCAGGATGCAAACAGCACAGAGTCAGACAACACAGTGGCTAGAACATCAGAGCAGATGATGAATCAGGTGCTTGATGAGCTGCATGATGATTTTGCTAAAGAAGCTGAAGCATCTGCTGTGCCGGAAAACGAACTGCCGGAAAATGAATTGCCAAAAAATGATATACAGGAAGAAATACACGAAGAAGACTCATCAGAAAATACAGTTACAGTAATTGTAAACGGTGAGCCTGTAGAGCTGTCCGGCAAGGATACATATATATTTGTCGATATATTTACCCATATCTCATTTGATTTACAGGCAGGAAAGGGCAGGGCAATAGCCACTGTAATAAATGGCAGAGATGCCCGGTTTTCCGAGGAGCTTCATGAGGGAGACAAAATAGAATTATACTGGAAAGAGAATTAACATGTTAGAATTATGCAGCATTGCCAGCGGCAGCAGTGGAAACTGTATATGCGTGGGTACGGATGATTGTCATGTGCTCATAGACGCGGGCATCAGCGGTAAGAAAATAGAAAACGGACTGAATGAATTTGATATGACTGCCACAGATATGCATGGGATTCTCGTGACACATGAGCATATAGACCATATCGCAGGGCTTGGTGTCATGGCAAGACGCTATCATATGCCGATTTATGCAACAAAGGCCACAATCGGGGCCATAAAATGCACAAAATCCGTTGGAAATATAGATGATGAGCTGTTTCATCCTATTGAGGCAGGCGTCGATTTTACGATAGGTGATATAGAGTTTGAGCCGCTTCACATATCACATGATGCGGCTGATCCTGTCGCGTACAGATTTAAAAACGAAAATCATGCGATGGCAGTCGTGACAGACCTTGGCACGTATGATGATGCACTGGTTTCAAAGCTTCAGAACCTGGATGGGCTGCTGCTTGAAGCCAATCATGATATAAATATGCTCCAGACAGGGGCATATCCGTATCCGCTCAAGCGTAGAATCATGGGTGACAGCGGACATTTGTCGAATGAGAGAAGCGGGCAGTTGTTATGCGAGCTTCTTCATGATAAATTTGGCTCAGTAATACTGGGACACCTTAGTAAAGAAAATAACTACGAAAAGCTGGCGTATGAAGCCGTCAGGCTTGAGGTCACAATGGGAGACAATCCATATAAGGCAAGTGATTTCCCTATGTATGTGGCTAAGAGAGACAGGGCATCAGACCGCATAGCCGTAGAATAAGAGAACAGGAGAATAAGTTGTTATGGATAACACAAAGAACAAAGTAATCATCACAGTTGTCGGAAAAGACACAGTAGGAATCATCGCAAAGGTATGTACATATCTGTCAGAGGGCAGTGTAAACGTGCTTGATATCTCACAGACTATCGTTTCAGGTTATTTCAACATGATGATGATTGTTGATATGGCAAATGCTACAGCTTCATTTGCAGAGATTTCTGACCAGCTTGATGCACTTGGAGAAGAAATTGGTGTAACAATAAAGTGTCAGAAGGAAGAAATCTTTGAGATGATGCATCGAATCTAGTTTAGCATAAAAATGTCATACACAGTTAAAGGAGAACAGCAAAATGATAAATATTGGTGAAGTAATTGAGACCAATGACATGGTGGAGAAGGAAAATCTTGACGTGCGTACAATCACACTCGGTATCAGCCTGCTCGACTGTATAGACTCAGACCTTGCAAAGGTAAATGAGAATATCTACAACAAGATTACAACACTTGCAAAGAATCTTGTATCAACAGGAAAAGAGATAGAGAACAACTACTGTATCCCTATCGTAAACAAACGTATTTCAGTTACACCTATCGCCCTTGTCGGCGGTGCGGCCTGCAAGAGCTCAGAGGATTTTGTTACCATAGCAAAGACACTTGACAGAGCTGCCAAAGAGGTAGGTGTCAACTTCATCGGTGGATATTCAGCACTTGTGTCAAAGGGCATGACAAAGGCGGATGAGCTTTTAATCAAATCCATCCCTCAGGCAATGCTTGAGACAGACCTGGTATGCAGCTCTGTAAATGTTGGCTCTACAAAAACCGGAATCAACATGGATGCAGTAAAGCTGATTGGCGAGATGATAAAGGAGACAGCAGAGGTGACAAAGCACCTTCCTGTATCAGGCTGTGCCAAGTTTGTAGTATTCTGCAACGCTCCTGATGACAATCCGTTTATGGCAGGAGCCTTCCATGGTGTGACAGAGGCAGATGCCATCATCAATGTAGGTGTCAGCGGACCGGGAGTTGTAAAGACTGCTCTTGAAAAGGTAAGAGGCGAGAACTTTGAGGTGCTCTGTGAGACAATCAAGAAGACAGCCTTCAAGGTTACACGAGTAGGACAGCTTGTGGCAAAGGAGGCTTCAAAGAAGCTTGGAGTGCCATTTGGAATCATAGACCTCTCACTTGCACCTACACCGGCTATCGGAGACTCTGTAGCCGATATTCTCTGTGAGATAGGCTTAGAGAGAGCCGGAGCTCCGGGAACAACAGCTGCACTTGCACTCTTAAACGATCAGGTGAAAAAGGGCGGTATCATGGCATCCTCATATGTTGGCGGACTCTCAGGTGCCTTTATTCCTGTATCAGAGGATCAGGGAATGATAGATGCCGTAAACGATGGTGCACTCACTCTCGAAAAGCTTGAGGCTATGACCTGTGTGTGCTCAGTGGGACTTGACATGATTGCAATCCCGGGCGATACAAAGGCCACCACAATTTCAGGAATTATCGCAGATGAGATGGCTATCGGTATGATAAACCAAAAGACAACAGCCTGCAGACTGCTTCCAGCAATCGGAAAGGATGTAGGTGATGTGGTAGAAATCGGAGGACTCCTTGGAAGTGCACCGGTTATGCCGGTAAACAGATTCTCTTGTGATGCATTTGTAAACCGTGGAGGAAGAATCCCGGCACCTATTCACAGCTTTAAAAATTAGTAAATAATAGCATTGTTTACAAGCATGTACTTATAAGAATAACTTATAAGTACATGCTTATTTTAAAGTGGTACTTGACAATGACAAAAATACATGCTTAAATAAAAGCAGTTATATGACTGACGGAAGTGGATAACCACATGGAGTATAACAGTTGATTGCCGACCGTCTGGGCGCACATTTATATAAGTTTCCTGCAGAGCTTTATATTATTATGTGTGTTCAGACGGTCTTTTTTATTCCGGCAGGCCCGAGTAATTTGGGGATGCAGACCACATTATCAGAAAACATGGAGGATGACATGGAAAGAGTATCATTAGCAAAGGAATTATCAGGCACAACATACCCTGGCAGAGGTATCGTAATCGGCCGCACAAAGGATGGTAAGAAGGCTGTAACAGCATACTTTATCATGGGCAGAAGCGAAAACAGCCGCAACAGAGTATTTGTAGAGGATGGCGAGGGCATCAGAACACAGGCATTTGACCCTTCAAAGCTTGAGGATCCAAGTCTTATCATTTACGCACCTGTAAGAGTGCTTGGCAACAAGACAATTGTCACAAACGGTGACCAGACAGATACTATCTATGAGCTGATGGACAAGCAGCAGACATTTGAGCAGGCATTAAGGACAAGAGAGTTTGAGCCTGACGCTCCTAACTATACACCAAGAATTTCAGGAATCATGCATATTGACAATGGCGAGTTCAATTACGCTATGTCAATCTTAAAGAGCAATAACGGCAATCCTGATGCATGCAACAGATACACATTTGCATACTCAGCACCGGTTGCAGGAGAGGGACATTTCATCCATACATATATGGGCGATGGCAATCCACTGCCAAGCTTTGAGGGTGAGCCAACATGGGTAGACATCGAGGGAGATATCGATGAGTTTACCGATATGGTATGGGAGAACTTAAACGAAGACAATAAGGTATCACTTTTTGTCAGATATATTGATATCGCAACAGGCGAGTATGAGAGCAGAATCGTAAACAAAAACAAATAAAACACTATATAAACGGTCAAATATACAAGATAAGCAGATAAAAACAGGAGAACAGAAAAATGCAGGAATACGAATTAAAATACGGATGTAATCCAAATCAGAAACCAGCCAGAATATTTATGAAGGAGGGAGAGCTTCCTATAAAAGTGCTTAACGGCAGAGCCGGATATATCAACTTCCTTGATGCCTTTAACGGATGGCAGCTTGTAAGAGAGCTTAAGAAGGCAACAGGTCTTCCAGCCGCAACATCCTTCAAGCATGTTTCACCTGCAGGTGCAGCAGTAGGACAGCCACTTTCAGATGTGGAGAAAAAGATTTACTGGGTTGATGATATGGATATTGAGTTTACACCACTTGCAAATGCATACATCAGAGCAAGAGGAGCTGACAGAATGTCATCATTTGGTGATTTTATTTCACTTTCAGATGTATGTGACAAGAGCACTGCACTTGTAATCAAGAGAGAGGTATCAGACGGTGTTATCGCTCCGGGCTACACAGACGAGGCTCTTGAGATTTTAAAGGCTAAGAAAAAAGGCAATTACTGTGTTATAGAGATTGACCCGTCATATGAGCCGGCACCTATCGAGAGAAAGGATGTATTTGGCATCACATTCGAGCAGGGCAGAAACGAGCTTCATATTGATGACGATTTCTTCTCAAATATTGTGACAGAGAACAAGGAGCTCACAGAGCAGGCTAAGATCGATCTGGCAATATCTATGATTACATTAAAGTATACACAGTCCAACTCTGTATGCTATGTAAAGGGCGGCCAGGCAATCGGTATTGGAGCAGGCCAGCAGTCTCGTATCCACTGTACCAGACTTGCAGGCTCAAAGGCAGACAACTGGTGGCTTCGTCAGTCTCCACAGGTGCTTGGACTTCAGTTTGTGGATGGTATCAGACGTGCTGACCGCGACAATACTATTGACCTTTATATCGGTGAGGATTATATGGATGTGCTCGCAGAGGGTGAGTGGCAGAAATTCTTCAAGGTAAAGCCGGACGTATTTACGGCAGAGGAGAAGAGAGCATGGCTTGACAAGAATACAGATGTAGCACTTGGATCTGATGCATTCTTCCCATTTGGTGACAACATTGAGCGTGCTCACAAGAGTGGCGTGAAGTATGTAGCCCAGCCGGGTGGATCTGTGAGAGATGACCATGTTATTGATACATGTAATAAGTACGGTATGGTAATGAGCTTTACAGGAATCAGACTTTTCCATCACTAATCACAAGGTATAGCGATTATTTAGCTGAATTTAAGCACAATAAGTAATTCAATAATAGAGGACTTCATGATATAATTACAGTATACATTTTACACAGTAGTTAATCATGGAGTCTTTTTATGTCATTACAGTTTATCACAGGTAATTCAGGAAACGGAAAAACGAAATATCTCTTTAACAGGATAGTGAAAGAGGCAAAGGCAAACCCAAGGGACAATTATCTTGTAATAGTGCCTGAGCAGTTTACAATGCAGACGCAGAGACAGCTTGTAGATTTGTCGGAGAATAAAGCTATCATGAATATAGATGTGCTAAGCTTTAAGCGCTTAGCCTACAGAGTGTTTGATGAGCTTGGAATCACAAATCTCACGGTGCTTGAGGAGACAGGTAAGAACCTTGTACTCAGAAAGCTTGCGGCACAGGAGGCGGATAAGCTTGGCGTAATAGGCAGAAACTTAAACCGCATCGGCTATATAAGTGAGGTAAAGTCACTGCTTTCGGAGCTTGTGCAGTACAATATATCACCTGAGGAGCTCGGAAGATATATTGCCTCAGGCAGGCTATCGGATACACTTTCAGATAAGCTCAAGGATGTGCTCGTGCTCTACGAAGCATTTGAGAAGTTTATGCAGGACAAATATATCACTGCAGAGGAAATACTTAATGTGCTTAGCAATGTGGCGGAGGAGTCTGCCATTCTTAGAAATTCAGTCATTGCATTTGATGAATTTACCGGATTTACACCTATACAGAACCAGCTCATCAAAAAGCTCTTTGTCATTTCAAAGAAAATATATGTAACGCTCACAATAGACTGTCGTGAGGATATCTTTAAGAGCAGAGGCATGCAGGAACTGTTTGACATGCCAAAAAGGACAGTGAAATCACTCACCGAAATGGCAGCGTTTTATGGCATAGAAGTCGAGGAACCTATTATCCTTGATAAAAACTACCGGCTTGCAGAAAACGAAGAGCTAAGCTTTATGGAACAGCAGCTTTTCAGAAAACGAAGATGCTCCTTTAAAAAAGTACCAAAGCACATTCATATAGACTGTCTGCGTGACCCGAAGCAGGAGCTGACAAAGATAGCCAGAAGAATTAATGAGCTTGTAAGGAACGAAAATCTGCGTTACCGAGATATTGCTATAGTCACAGGAGATGTGAATATATATGCAGGTTATGTGCGTGAAATATTTGACAAATACAATATTCCTTACTTTATCGATGCCACACAGGAGATACTTTTCCATCCGTTTATTGAGTTTATCAGGTCAATACCCGATATTGCGGCACAACATTTCTCGGCAGATGCGGTGTTCAGATTTTTGAGGTGTGGCTTTAGTGAGCTATTGGACAGTGAAATAGATGTACTTGAAAACTATGTGCTCGCCTGTGGAGTAAGAGGTAAAAGCGCATGGGACAAAAAGTGGGTCAGGCTGCCAAAGCATAAGGCAGGCTATGACCTTGAGCTTTTAAACCAAAGCAGGGAGTATATAATGGAACTGCTAAAGCCGGTATATCAGGTGTTTTCCGATAAAAAGTCAACGGTAAAGGACTATGTGCTCGCTATATATAAGCTGATAGTTTTGCTTGATATACCTGATAAGCTTGCAAAAAAGGAGCAGGCACTGCTTGATGCAGGGGACCAGACCGCATCAAAGGAATACGGACAGATATACAAAATAGTCATGCAGCTCTTTGAAAAATATGTGGCGGTGCTGGGTGATGAATGCATGGATGCAGAGGAATTTACACAGATACTGGATGCAGGACTGGATGCGGCAGATGTAGCAGTCATACCGCCGGGATACGACACCGTGACCATCGGAGATATTGAGAGAACGCGTCTGACCAACATAAAAGTCATGTTTTTTGCAGGCGTAAACGATGGGATTGTTCCAAAGGCGGCAGGAAGAGGAGGCATTATATCACAGTATGAGAGAGAGGCACTTAAGGAGCTGGATATAGAGCTTGCGCCTGGGGCAAGGGAGCAGGCATTTATACAGAGGTTTTATCTGTATCTGAATATGACAAAGCCATCCAGGGAACTTTATATCAGCTATACGAGGCTTGACAGTGAAAAAAAGGCTGCCCAGCCATCGTATCTCATAGGTATATTAAAGGGGATGTTTCCGGAGCTTGTCGTGACTGAGACAGAGGATGTAGAACAGCTTTTGGATATATCAAGCAGGCAGAGTGCTCTGGATTATCTGCTGTCAAATGAGGTGGATGACAGATGGTGCGAGATTGCAGCAGCGGTGATGCTCTATGACGCATCAGTCAGTGATGCAGGGGACTGTAATGAAGTAGACGATAAAGAATTTACTCAAAAAAATTCCGTGGAGCGGCTCATAAATGCAAGGTTTGAGCATTATTCAAAGGATCCGATTAGCCGAAATGTGGCAAGAAGTATATACGGCAGACACATGGAGGGCAGTATCACGCGCTTTGAGCAGTTTGCCAGGTGTGCATATGCGCATTTTTTAAATTATGGATTGAGGCTTACAGAGCGTGAGGAGAGCGGCTTTACATCCCTTGATATGGGTAATATATACCATGAAGCACTGGAAAGATACAGTAAGAAGCTTGATAGGGAGAGTACTGACTGGTTTAGCGTGACAGATGCAAAAAGAGATGAGCTTGCGATGGAAGCAATAAATGAGGTGATTGATGAGTATGCAGGCTTTGGCATATTTGATACAGCGGAAAGCCAACATTCGATATCACATATGAAGGCGGTCTTTAAGCAGACAGTATGGGCACTCACAACCCAGATACGAAGAGGCAGCTTTGTGCCTGAGAGGTTTGAGTTTTCCTTTTACGAGAGCCTTGATATGGCAAATGATGTGACGGTTGATATAAAGGGACGCGTGGACAGGACTGACACATATACAGATGAGGGCAGGCTTTTTGTGAAGGTACTGGATTACAAGTCGGGAAATACAGTTTTTGACCTGGTGAAGCTGTACTATGGCACGCAGCTTCAGCTTGCAGTGTACATGGACGCTGTCATGGAACAAAAGAAAGAGGCACTAAAGCAGGTAAGTGTGGAGCCGGGCGGTATGCTGTACTATCACATCGACGATCCTGTAATTGATTTAAAGGATGTGACACCGGGCACTGAGCTGTCTGAGGAAGAAATCAATCAGATGATATTAAAGAAGCTCAAGCCTGACGGGCTTATCAACTCGGACGAAAAGGCATACAGAGGCATGGACAGGGACTTTGAGAAAAGCTCTGACGTAATCCCTGTCACCTTAAAAAAGGATCAGACACCGGCTGCAGGCTCAAAGGTGGCAAACGCCGAAGAGTTTGATGTGATAACAAGGTTTGCGCGAGAGAAGCTTCGCGAGATAGGAAGAGAAATATACGATGGAAATGTTGTCGTCAATCCTATCAAGAACAAGAAAATAGACAGCTGCGCATATTGCGCTTTTCAGGCCATATGCAGGTATGATTCAAGGATACCGGGCTTTAGCGAAAGAAGCTTTAACGGTGACAATAAGGAAGATATACCTGTCTCTTATACACATCTCCGAG
>OWKE01000567.1_pt1 | contig 19262 bp, 18 predicted proteins | sample 1732631 | NCBI WGS metagenome assembly OWKE01 (sample SAMN05065736, study PRJEB22554) | human gut metagenome | biome: ENVO:2100002; feature: ENVO:00000062; material: ENVO:00002003 | host: Homo sapiens | place: USA | reverse complement strand
CGAAGATAGTTCGCTGGAAACGGCGCGTGAAAATAGGTAGTCGCCGACTTGAACAAAAAACGCTTCAGAAGAAATTCTGAGGCGTTTTTCTTGTTTGATCTGCTTCAGAAATTTTTGCTACATATTGCGCGTACAGTGCACGAAAAGGCACGGAGAGATCGTGTCTATCAAAAGGGGGAATATGAGGTGGAGCGAAAATCTGCAGTCAGGGCGGTGGGGATGTTTCTGCTGGCGGCTCTTACCATTTTGACTTTATGCCGTTATCAGCACACTTCTGCTGTCCGACCGAAGGATAGATTTTCTGGCCAGATCCCGCAGCTGCACAGCACAGCAGACGCAGACGGTGACGGTGTAGACGACCAGACAGACATCCTGAACGGCGCACTGGCATATGTGAGTACACATCCAAAATACAAAAGCCGCTATTATGAGACCGGTTATCCCGACGACGGCTATGGAGTCTGTACTGATGTGGTAGCATATGCTCTGAAAAATGCAGGGTATGATCTGCAGGCTCTGGTAGACACGGACATTCGGGAACATCCAGAAGAATATGGAATTACAGCGCCGGATAAAAATATAGACTTTCGCAGGGTGCGAAACCTGAAGGTGTTTTTCTCCCGTAATACGGTCAAACTGACCACCAATGTTTCCGAAACGGAGCAATGGCAGGGCGGTGATATTGTGATCTTTGAAAGACATATTGGCATCGTGTCTGACTGGCGAAATAAAAATGGAGTGCCCTATGTCATTCACCACAATGACCCATGGCAGACGGCTTATGAGCAGGACGTTCTGGAAAAACGAACGGACATCGTCGGACATTACCGCATTTCCGAATAAAAGTAGAAAAAACGGCCCCGCCGCGTTGAGCATTCAACGTGACGGGGCCGCATACATTATTGGGTGGTGTACCGGTTACGATACGAGCTTCTGCTTAGCCCTTGCCTGCGCAGCCGAACAGCTCGATCTTCTCCTTGCACTTGGCCTCGATGGCCTTTGCGCCGGGAGCCAGCAGCTTGCGGGGGTCGAAGCCCTTGCCCTGCTGATCCTTGCCCTCTTCGATGTACTTGCGGGTGGCCTCAGCAAACACCAGCTGGCACTCGGTGTTGATGTTGATCTTGGAAACGCCCAGGCTGATGGCCTTAGCGATCATCTCGTCGGGGATGCCGGTGCCGCCGTGCAGAACCAGAGGAATGTTATTGGTGGCCTTGTGGATGCGGTCCAGAGCCTCGAAGTCCAGACCCTTCCAGTTTGCCGGGTAGACACCATGGATGTTGCCGATGCCGGCAGCCAGGAAGTCAATGCCCAGAGCGGTGATCTTTGCGCACTCCTCGGGGTCTGCGATCTCGCCGGCACCCACAACGCCGTCCTCGACACCGCCGATGGAACCGACCTCGGCCTCGATGCTCAGGCCCTTAGCGTGTGCCAGAGCAACCAGCTCCTTGGTCTTTTCCACATTCTCCTCGATGGAGTAGTGGCTGCCATCGAACATGATGGAAGAGAAGCCGGCCTCGATGCAGGCCTTGCAGCCCTCATAGGTGCCGTGATCCAGATGCAGGGCAACGGGAACGGTGATGCCCATGGAATCGACCATTGCGCTGACCATGGCAGCGACGGTCTTGAAACCGGTCATGTACTTGCCGGCACCCTCGGAAACACCCAGAATCACAGGGCTCTTCATTTCCTCGCAGGCGGTCAGAACGGACTTGGTCCACTCCAGATTGTTGATGTTGAACTGAGGCACACCGTAGTGGCCATCACGTGCTTTGATCAGCATTTCGGTTGCATTTACCAACATTATTCATTACCTCCACAAAATCATTGGGGTCTTGCTCGTTTCATATCCGCTTTGTGCACGGTTTAACGAACCTACAGAATTAGTATACCCCAAACAGCGGCCAAAATCAATCCAAACCGGTGTTTTTCCTGTAACAATGCGGGGATTCTGTTTCTGGCAGGGTGCAGGGGGTTACTGCCAGAAGCGCGTATATTCGATAGAATGCAACAAATTTCCATATAATGTGCAATAAGCGGCCGAAAGACAGAACGCTTGATGAAGGACGGATTTTCAACACAGATCCACATTCGTCAAAATGATATTGGGCAATTTGGCAAAAGCGGACAGGATGCAGTTCAAAAAATTGTCATATTTCCGACTTGTATTCTACAAATTGTACGCAGGAAATCAAAAAAGGTCGAACCAAAAAGTGGAAAACCTTGTGGAAAGTGTGGAATTCCACAGGCAAAACAGGCTTTAAAGCTGGACTTTTGAACTTTCTCCACAGGGTTTTCAACATGTGGAAAAATAATCGCTCTTCTACGGATTGTATACCGCGTTTTTGTGGAAAACTTTTTTCTCCGGCAAAACAGAGGGATATCTACCCAGCAGCCGGGTAAAGCTGATGCAGGGCGGCAGAACATTTCTGCAAAAAAGCGGAAACGGTCTCCGGCACCACGAACAGAAAAACTTTTGCAGGACGCGGATAAAAAACGGTAATTTGCTGGCAAACAAGGTTGGCTTATGCTATACTTCAAGATGAGTTATCATCTTCAGATCATACCGGTGCGCGGCCCAGAGTGCGGCGCGCCTTTTGGAGGGTGTGCACAGCACCTTCCGGTGATACAACGGAAGGAGAAAATCATCATGGAAGAAAAGAACCAGCCGCGCCGTCCGCGCCGCAGCCCGGAAGAGCCGCTGCAGAAGAACGAGAGCCTTGTTTATGGCAAAAATCCGGTGACCGAACTGCTGAAAAGCGGTTCCGGCGTGGACACCGTACTCATTGCTGAGGGCATGGCTCCGGCCGTGGCGGCTTACTATACCGCATTGGCAAAGGAAGCGGGTGCCACGGTGAAGCGGGTGCACCCCAACAAGCTGCGCCTGATGACCGGCACCGAGAGCCATCAGGGTGTGGCGGCATTTGCCAGCGAGATCGAATACGTGACGGTAGACGACCTGATGGCAGCAGCCAAGGACAAGGGCGAGGCACCTTTTCTGGTGCTGAGCGATGGCATTGAAGACCCGCACAATCTGGGTGCCGTGATGCGCAGTGCTCTGCTGTGCGGTGCGCATGGCATCGTGATTCCAAAGCGCGGCGGCGCATCGGTCACGCCTACCGTCATCAAGTCCAGCGCAGGTGCCGCAGAACGCCTGCCGGTGGCTCGTGTGGCCAATATCGGCGAGACCATCCGCCGCCTGAAGGAGCAGGGTGTGTTCGTCTACTGCGCCGATATGGACGGCGTGTCTCTGCGCAGGAACAACCTGACCGGTCCCATTGCACTGGTGCTGGGCAGCGAGGGCAGCGGTGTTTCGCAGCTGGTGAAAAAGCTGTGCGACGGTGTGGTGCGGCTGGATATGGCAGCACCGGGCACCGGTGTGGACAGCTACAACGTGTCGGTGGCTGCGGGCATTATTCTGTACGAGATCCAGTCCCAGCGCGCAGCACAGCAGGCATGATCCGGCATTCGGGCCGGAACCTCAATTTGAATTACAGGAGGGACAAGAATGCCGAAAGATAAAAACAATGGCCGGGAAATGACCCCGGATGAAAAGTTCCGCTCCTTTTTCAGCACCACGGCGGTGGATATCCCGGAGGAGATGACCCGGAGAGACGAAAACCAGCCGGAGGAAAAGCCGCAGAAACGGTTTGGCCTGTTTGGCCGTGGTAAGGAAAAGCAGGAGACTGACGAAGCTGCAGCAGAGCAGCCGCAGGAAATGCCTACCGGTGAGGTGCGGCTGGGTGAGGATGCGCAGCCGGAACCGGAAGCGGATCTGGAACTGATGCTGAGGCCGGAGGCAGACCCGGAACAGGAACTGGCCCCGTGGCCTTTTCTGGAGAAGGAAGCAGAGGATGCACAGCCGGAAGCACCCGCCAAAAAGCCGGAGGAAAAATCTGCACCGCAAACGGCGGAACCCCCGGCGGCAGTGAAGCCGGAAACACCCCGGCAGAGCGCTGTCCCGGCGGCAAGACCCGCAGAGCAGCATAGCACGGCAAAGCCTCTCCGGCACCCCAAGAATGCGCCGGAGGTGCTGCTGCCGCAGGAAGAGCAGGAGCAGCAGGAGATGGCACAGCTCAAGGCGATGATCAACGGCCTGAGCGACCAGAAGCCGGAAAAGCCTGCACCGAGGGCCGAAGCAGCCCCGGCAGCAGAAACTGAACTGGCTGAAAGCAAAAAGAAACCGTCCGGTGCACCGCTGCCCGCGGCTGTGTTTGCAGCGGTAAAGGAGACGGCACCGGAGCTGCAGCCGGAACCTGTGCCGCAGCCGGAAAAGCAGCCGGTGGCCGATTTCTTTGGCAAGGCGCAGAGCGAGGACGCACCGCAGGCACCTTTGGCCCCGGCAGAGGAGCCTGCCGCAAAAGAGGACACCATGAGCCTGCCGCTGCTGCCGCTGGACGGCGAAGAGCCGCAGCAGGCATCGGAGAAGGCATCCGCTGTGCCACAGCCGGAACTGAAAGCTGAGGCGGAGGACGCGGTGTCTCCGGAGGAACATGCTGAAACGGAGCTGCCCGAGCCGGAGGCCACGGCGGATAAGCTGCACCGCATGAGCGCAGAGCTGACGCTGCGCTGCGTGCTGGGCGGCATTCTGGCTGTGGTGCTGCTGCATTTTGGTTTGGTGTCGGATGGGCTGCTGCCCGCCATGGCGGCGCTGGACCCGGATGCTGCCCCGGCGGCATTCTATGGTGCAAACCTGCTGTTGCTGGCAGCAAGCCTGTGCGTGGGCTTCCCGGTGCTGCGCGACGGCCTGAACGGCCTGCGCGGACGGTCTTCTTCCGAGACGATGCCGGCGCTGGCCGCAGTGGCAGCGCTGGTGCAGGCGGTCACAGCCATGCTGAACGCAAATGTTTACCGCGGCACCACCGGCATCTCGCTGCTCAGCGGCATGGCCGCGCTGGGGCTGTTCCTTGCGCTGCTGGGCAGCCGGGTGATGCTGGCTGCTGTCAAGGGCGGCTATGAGCTGGTGACCAATGGTGTGGAGTTCGAGGGCGCTTACCGCGCCAAGGACAAAGACCTACTGCGCGCCCTTGCACGGGATCTGGAACAGAAGGACCCCTGGGTGCTGCTGAGCCGCCCGATGAAGGAAGCTGACGGCTTTGTGGAGCAGAGCTTGAGCGAACGCGCAAGCGAGCGCCGTGCACGCAAAGTTTCGTACATCCTGCTGGGCGTTGCCCTGCTCAGCGGCGTGCTGTTCCTGCTGGCAGGTGCCGGCTGGAACAAAGCTGCGGCTGCCATGGCAGCTGTGCTGTGCATGGGCGCACCGCTTTCTTCTACCCTGATTGCGGGCGTTGCCTCGCTACGGCTGCAGCGTGCGGCTGCGGCTGTGGGCGCAGTCGTGCCCGGTTGGCAGGCCATTGAGCAGCTGGGCGGCATTGATACGCTGCAGATCGATGCAGACGACCTGTTCACCGCCGACAGCGCACAGCTGGAGGATATCCGCATCTTCAAGGGCGGCCGCATCGACCGCGCCATCCTGTACGCGGCCAGCGTGTTGAACGAGAGCCACGGCACCCTGAAGGGGTTGTTCCGCCAGATCGTTGAGGAACGCACAGACATCCTGTTCCCGGTCAAGGATCTGGAGCAGCACCATGGGCTGGGCTTTTCCGCCTGGTGCGATAACAACCGCATCCTCATTGGTACCCGCCGCTATCTGGAGCAGGAGGGCGTGCCACTGCCGGACGAGGAATACGAGATGCAGCACTCGAAGAACGGCGAGCTGCAAATTTTGTATCTGGCTGTGTCCGGCAATCTGCACGCTATGTTCGTGCTGAAATATGTGGGCGGGCGCAATGTGGCCCGCGGCCTTGCCGTGCTGCAAAAGGAGAACATCCGCCTGCTGGTCACATGCCAGGACCCCAGTCTGACTGCACACCACATTACCGAAGCATACCGCCTGCCGGAAGGCATGATCACCGTGCTGGATCAGGAGCAGTGCAACGCCATCAAGGCCGCACCGAAAGACCCGGAGGACACCTGCTGCATGATCCATCTCAAGGCGTTTGCCAGCCTGACCGGCGGCCTTCAGGCTGCGGATCAGGCCCAGAACGCCGAGAGCAGCGCCACCACGGTACAGATGGTCTCGGTGCTGTTCTCCATTATCATTGCAGCGCTGCTCACCAGTGCAGGCAGCATCTGGGAGCTTTCGGTGGCAACGGTGCTGATGTATCAGGCAGCGTGGAGCGCCCTGAGTATTGCTGTGTGTGCACTGAAGCAGCATAACTGAGAAATATTCTCAGAATAAATAGGAATCGTTCTTGATTTCCATCAAAAAATATGGTATACTTTGTTCAGAACCTGAGCCGCAGGCGAAAAAATTACCGCCGGGCTGAATGATAGAGCCGGGATCGGTCGATCCTGACAGAAGATCCGTTTTTGAAAGGAGAGCATCATGGAACTGAAGGGTACCAAAACCGAGAAAAATCTGATGGAAGCGTTTGCAGGCGAGAGCCAGGCACGCAACAAGTACACCTTCTTTGCCAGCATGGCAAAAAAAGAAGGCTACGAGCAGCTGGCCGCGATCTTTGAGGAGACCGCCGGCAATGAGAAGGAGCACGCAAAGATCTGGTTCAAGCTGCTGTGCGGCGGCGCGATCCCCGATACCCTGACTTGTCTGGACATGGCAGCAGGCGGTGAGCACGACGAGTGGACCGAGATGTACCCCCGCATGGCCAAGGAGGCCAAAGAAGAGGGCTTCCCTCAGATCGCAGCACTGTTCACCATGGTGGCACAGATCGAGAAGGAGCACGAGGAGCGCTACCGTGCGCTGGCCGAAAACCTGAAAAACAACAAGGTCTTTGCCCGCGAGGAGCAGCAGGTATGGCAGTGCCGGAACTGCGGCTACACCTATATCGGCAAGTCCGCACCGCTCAAGTGCCCGGTGTGCGCACATCCGCAGAGCTACTTTGAGCTGAAAAAGATCAACTACTAAGCTGAAAATTCAAAAGCAGAACAGCGCCGCCGCATCCGGTTTGCCGGGTGCGGCGGCGTTTTGTACAAAATTGAAAAGCGGATTTTATTATTCTCCACAAAATAAGGCTCAGCTGCCCGGCAGAATGGGCAAAAAACTTGACCCGGTTTTGCACTGCGTGTAAAATAATACGGAGACAGGAATATTTAAAGGATCTTGCAGCAAAGCAGGCGGGGAGGGCAAAGCCCATGAAGCAGGGGTTCAAAGCGTGTGTTTGTGCAGTGGTGCTGTGCGCAGAACTGTTTGCAGCCGGGGCGTTGTCGGCCTATGCTGCGCAGGAGCAGCCGCTGCCGGACAGCGGCATGACATTGGACACTGCCGAACTGACGCTGGATATCACCGAAGGAGACCCGGCCCCGGTGGCCTACCTGAATGTGCAGGCACCCAACGACTACTTCTTTCTGATCTGGACTTCCAGTGATCCGGCAGTGGCATCGGTGGACGGCACCGGCAAGGTGACCGGCCATGCCGAGGGCACTGCGGCCGTCACGGCCCGCAATGAGCGCGGCGAAAAGACCACCTGTACCATCACGGTGCGCAAAAGCACAGCCAGCCGCCTGGTGCTGAACACCAGCGATCTGACGCTTACCATTACAGAGCAGGAGCCTGCCCCGACGAAACAGCTGAAGCTGGAACAGAACAAAGGCGGGTTTACCTATGTGCGGCAGTGGGTCAGCAGCAACCCGGCGGTGGCATCGGTAAGCACAAACGGTACCGTAAAGGCGCAGGGGTCCGGCAAGGCCGTCATCAGCGCACTGACCACAGCCGGGCAGGTGCTGCGCTGCACGGTAACGGTCACATCGGAGATCGGACGGGTGCAGATGAGCAAAAATGCCATGTTGCTGCAGGCAGTGGGAGCCAGTCAGAAGCTGACCGCGCAGGCTGCAGGCGCCAAAAACGGAACGATGACATGGATCAGCAGCAATCCGGGCGTGGCAACTGTGAGTGCGGATGGCATGGTAACGGCGGTGGGTGACGGTGAAACGATGATCCTTGCCGTTACACCGGAGGGTCGTGCCGATGCCTGCTATGTGGCCGTGGGAGCGGCGGCGTGGCGGTTCCGCTCGGAGGACGAGCTTGCCGAAACGCTGACCCTGACCGGCCAGCTGCCCTATTCGGATGGAAAGTAAAAAGAAAAATGGGAGCGTTCTGTGCAGCAGGATGCTCCCATTTTTTCAAAACCCGCTGGGCAGAAAGATCATCGTTCCCCGGGCAGACCACGCCATCCGCTGGGCCATGCAGCCGGGCGCACCGGCCAGCAGAAACAGGGCCAGTGCGGCGAGCAGCAGCACCCATCCAAGGCCGCTGTGCGGCCTGCCGGAAAAAGGATCCCCTTTTTTGCGTCTCATCCCGCTGCCCCCTTTTTGCTGTGCTGGGCCATCCTATGCGCCGCAGGCACCGATTGTGCAACCGGCCCGGCTGTGGTACAATAAAACCTTAAGAGATACATTGTGCAGGGAGAACGATTTTATGCTGACCATTACACTGCTGGGCACTGCGGCTACCATGCCACTGCCGGACCGGGCACTCTCGGCGGCGTTTGCTGCCTGTGGCGGTCACGGCCTGCTGTGGGACTGCGGCGAGGGTACGCAGGCAGCGGCACACCGGGCAGGCGTGAACCTGATGCGGGCAGATGCCATCTGCCTGACCCACTACCATGGCGACCACATCTTTGGTCTGCCGGGCCTTTTGCAGACTCTGGGGGCGCAGGACCGCACAAGGCCGCTTGCGCTGCTGGGTCCGGAGGGCCTGCCGGATATCTGGGCGGCGGTACGGGCACTGACCGGCCCGCTGCCCTATCCGGTGAAGCCGCAGGTGCTTATGCCGGGCCAGCCGCTGGCGCTGGATGCGCTGAGCGAGGGCTGGCCTGCCGGTGCGCGGCTGGTGCCGTTTGCCACAAAGCACCGGGTAAAAAGCCTTGGCTACCGGCTGGAGCTGCCCCGTGCAGGCAAATTCTCGCCGGAGCAGGCCCGGGCGCTGGGGGTGCCGGTGCAGCAATGGAAGCTGCTGCAGAAAGGGCAGAGCGTTGCCGTGGAGGGCAGAACGGTGCAGCCTGCGCAGGTGCTGGGCGCACCGCGCAAGGGGTTGAGCGTGGTATTTTCCGGCGATACGGCCCCCTGCCCGTATTATTTGCAGGCGGCGCATGACGCAGACCTGCTGATATGCGATGCCACCTATGCCCTTCCGGAGCAGGAAGACCAGGCCCGTCAGTGGGGGCACAGCACCTTTGGGCAGAGCGCATCCCTTGCCGCGCAGGCGAGGGCAAAGCGGCTTTGGCTGACCCATTATTCCCCCATGATCACCGACCCGGAGGAATATGCCGCGCAGGCACAGAACATCTTCCCAGCGGCGGAGTGCGGCTTTGACGGCAAAAGCATCACCCTGCAGTACGAGGAGGCACAGCCATGACCATCCGGATGGACGAGGGTGCGGCAGAGCTGCTGGACACCCTGCACAGGGCGGGCTATGCAGCCTACGTGGTGGGCGGCTGCGTGCGGGACAGTCTGCTGGGCCTTACACCGCACGACTGGGACCTGTGCACCAGTGCTCTGCCGCAGCAGGTGATGGAGCTGTTCGGCGCGCAGCGGTGCATCCCCACCGGCCTGCAGCACGGCACGGTAACGGTGAAGCAGAGCGGTGCCCTTTACGAGATCACCACCTTCCGTACAGAAGGCACCTACACAGATGGCCGCCACCCGGACGAGGTGCACTTTGTGCCGGATGTGCGGGAAGATCTGGCCCGGCGGGATCTTACCATCAACGCCATGGCCTACAATGAAAAAGAGGGCCTTGTGGACCCCTTTGGCGGGCAGGCCGACCTGCAAAGCGGCATCGTACGGGCGGTGGGTGTGCCCCGCCAGCGGTTCACCGAGGACGCGCTGCGCATCCTGCGGCTGTACCGCTTCGCAGCCCGGTTTGGCTTTGCCATCGACCCGCCCACGGCGCAGGCGGCACAGGAGCTGTGTGCCCATCTGGACTGCGTATCGGTGGAGCGCATCGAGGAAGAGCTTGCAAAACTGCTGAGCGCTCCCGCCCCTGCGGCATATCTTGACAAAAAAATACTGCTTGTTATTCTGCCGGAGCTTTCATCGGAGGCACTGGCGGCGGCAAAGCCGGTGGTGGATGCCTGCCCGGCGGGGGAGCAGGCTCTGCCCGTCCGTCTGGCGGCGCTGCTGCTGAGCCTTGGCGAGGACGGCACCCGCCGCACCCTCAGGCGCCTGCGCTGCTCCAATGCCTGTATTGAGGAAACGGCGGTGTTGGTGCGGGAAGCCAGAAGGCGTGACGGTAGCTTTCTCTTCGGACACGAGTACGGGTTGCGGCACCCAGCGGATGCTTCGTGCTTTGAGCAGCACTCGCATCCTGCTGGCCGCTGCTCCAACAGCAACTCCTTGTTTCCGCCGCAGGCGGCAGTCGTTGCCGTTGCAGGCCATTCCATCGCCCGCCCTATTGCCTTCGGCAACAGGGTCCCACCCCAGCGGACGGTCCTCAGAGAAACTACCGTCACACCCGACTTTACTATCTACGCCCGCCGACTACTGGGCAAATATAACTTGTGTACCGTGCGGCGTTTGGCAGCACTGGGCACAGCCCTGCAGCCGGAACGGGCGGCTGATTTTGCTGCACTTTCCGAATTGGCCGAACAATTGGACGCGGACGGCGTATGCTGCCGCGTCAGCCAGCTGGCTGTGAATGGCCGCGACCTGATGGCGGCAGGCGTCCCGGCGGGGCCGGGCATCCGCAAAGTGCTGGAAGCGCTGCTGGACGGTGTGATCCGGGAAGAATATCCCAACGAGCGGCAAGCCCTGCTGGCCGCAGTGCAGCAGCTCGCTGCGTCTTGACAAGCTCTTTTTTCAGAGTTACTATTATACTACTGTTTTAGTGTGTTGAATGCACCAAAGGAGAACTTATGACCACACAGACCCCTGATTCAAAGCCGCATGCCCTCATTGCCATGAGCGGCGGCGTGGACAGCTCGGTGGCGGCATGGCTCATGCAGCAGGCAGGCTATGACTGCACCGGCATCACCATGCGGCTCACCCGCAACGAAACGCTGGGACAGTCCGGCTTTCACACCTGCTGCTCGGAAAAGGACATCGAGGACGCAGCAGAGGTGGCGTTTGCCATGGATATCCCGTACGAGGTGTTGGATTTCACAGCCGACTTCCGGGAACAGATCATTGAAAAATTCGTCCGCGTGTATGAGGCGGGCGGCACGCCGAACCCCTGCATCGACTGCAATAAATATATGAAGTTCCGCCATCTGCTGGACTGGGCCCGGGCACACGGCATGGAGTATGTGGTCACGGGCCACTATGCCCGGGTGGAGCAGGACGAGGCCACCGGCCGTTTCCTGCTCAAAAAGGGGCTGGACGAGGGCAAGGACCAGAGCTACGTGCTCTACAACCTCACTCAGGAGCAGCTGGCGCATATCCGTCTGCCGCTGGGCGGCCTGCACAAGACTGAGGTGCGCGAGATCGCGGAGCAGCACAAATTTGTCAATGCCCGCAAGCACGACAGTCAGGACATCTGCTTCGTGCCGGATGGCGACTATGCCCGCTTTATGGAGGACTTCACCGGCAAACACTACCCGGCAGGTGATTTTCTGGACGAGAGCGGCAGGGTGGTGGGCACCCACAACGGCGCGGTGCGGTACACCATCGGCCAGCGCAAGGGGCTGGGCCTTGCCATGGGGGCACCTGTGTACGTCTGCGGCAAGGACATGCAGGCAAACACCGTCACGGTAGGGCCGGAGGAGATGCTGTTCGACCGCATCGTGTATGCGGACGAGGTGAACTGGATCGCCATTCCGGAGCTGACCGGGCCGCTGCGGGTCACAGCCCGCACCCGGTACCATCAGGTGGAGCAGGCCGCCACCGTCTACCCGGCGGAGTGTGGCTTCCGGCTGGAATTTGACCAGCCCCAGCGCGCCCCTACGCCCGGTCAGGCCGTGGTGCTGTATCAGGGCGACACCGTGCTGGGCGGCGGCACCATTACGAGAGTGGAAAAGTAACAAGGAGAACAAAATGCAAAATCAGTATTCCCGCACGCAGTTGCTGCTGGGCGCGGAAGCTATGGAAAAACTGCACAATTCCCGCGTGGCGGTGTTCGGCATCGGCGGCGTGGGCGGCTACACGGTGGAAGCGCTGGCGCGCAGCGGCGTGGGGGCACTGGATCTGATCGATGATGATAAGGTCTGCCTGACCAATCTCAACCGCCAGATCATTGCCACCCGCAGCACGGTAGGGCAATATAAGGTAGATGTGGCTGCGCAGCGCATCCACGACATTGACCCGGACATCAGGGTGACCACCCACCGGTGCTTCTTTGGTCCGGAAACACAGGATCAGTTCGACTTTACCCAGTACGACTATGTGGTGGATGCCATTGACACCGTCACCGGCAAGCTGGCGCTGGTGATGAAGTGCAAGGAGGCAGGCACCCCCATCATCTGCTCCATGGGCGCAGGCAACAAGATGGACCCGACCCGCTTTGAAGTGACCGATATCTACAAGACCTCGGTCTGCCCGCTGGCCAAGGTGATGCGCACCGAGTGCCGCAAGCGCAGGATCAAGCACCTGAAGGTGGTCTACTCCAAGGAGCCTGCCATGACCCCCATCGAGGATGACGACATCAGCTGCAAGTATCACTGCATCTGCCCTCCGGGCACCCAGCGCAAGTGCACCCAGCGCCGTTCGGTGCCGGGCTCCAATGCCTTTGTACCCTCGGTGGCCGGCCTGATCATCGGCGGCGAGGTGGTAAAAGACCTTGTGGGCTTTGTACCAATGAAGGGGTAAAACAAAAGGCAGACTCCTGCTGTGTGGGACGATTTTGAATGCGCTCCGCGTTGCTTTGCGCATAAGCTAAGGAAATTATATTTTTGATTTTGGGGTCCAGAAACGCCTGCGGGTGTTTCTGGACCCCATTTTCATGGGCGGGGGTCGTGGAGGAAAGGCTTGTGCTTGCGGGCAGAACGTTAATTCCGCCGCGTGAATGTTTCCACAGGAAACCAGCGCGGCAGCTTCCGCTTTCGGTCATGACTCCTTCCGTGAAAAGGCAATTCTGGAAAATCCGCAGATTTTCCAGAATTGCGAAATAAAATAATAATTCCGCTGAAAATGGTCAGAGCATCAGCGGAGACCATTTGAAATCGTATTTTTTGCGATGCAGCGTTCCATAACATAAATTCGCAACTAATTTGCATTTTGGTATTGCAATTGGAGAGAATATCGTGTATAATCATCCCTGTTCGAAAATGCAACCAATTTGCAATTTACTAAAATGAAGCGACGAACGGTCGTTTTTAGGAGTGTATATGAAACTGTTTCTGGATGTTCTGGGCGAATCTCTGGTGGACACCGCCAAGATGCTGCCCTTCCTGTTTTTGGCTTATCTTCTGATCGAGTATATCGAGACCCGCCACGGTGAGCGCATTGAAGCACTGCTGGCAGGCGGCGGGCGCTGGGGCGCGATTCCGGGCGCGGTGCTGGGCTGTGTGCCGCAGTGTGGCTTTTCGGCCATTGCGTCCAACTTCTACTCCTCCCGCGTCATCACGCTGGGCACCCTGATGGCCGTCTACCTTGCCACCAGCGACGAAGCCATCCCGCTGCTGGTATCCATGCCGGCCTACTGGGATAAGCTGGCTGTGCTCATGGTCATCAAGGTGGTATACGCCATTGTGGTGGGCTTCGTGCTGGATTTTGTGCTGCGCGGCGTGCTGCCCAAATCGCTGCGCGGCGGCTACACCGGCCATGCCGACGAGGTGGACTGTCACGAGGAGCACAGCGACGAAGAGGGCAAGCCCGCCCCCATCTGGAAAGCGGCCCTGCGCCACACGCTGGAGATCTTTGTGTTCATCTTTGCGTTCAGTCTGGTGTTCGGCCTGATCGTGGAAGGCGTGGGCGAAGATGTGTTTGCAGACCTTCTGGGCAGCATGGGCTTCTTCCAGCCGGTAGTGGCTGCGCTGGTGGGCCTGATCCCCAACTGCGCCGCCAGCGTGCTGCTGACCCAGCTGTATGTGGAAGGTGCTCTGCGCTTTTCCAGTCTGGTAGCGGGCCTTTGCACCGGTGCAGGCGTGGGCCTTGCGGTGCTGTGGCGCACCAATCCTTCGTGGAAGCAGAACCTGTTCATCACCGGCCTGACATGGGGTGCAGGCGCATTCCTCGGCGTGGCAATGCAGGTGGTCGTGGCCGTGTTTGCGTGATCACGAGAAGAAGCTGCAAAGAAAACGGCATCGTGAAACAAAATAAGGCTATTGCATGGAATTCTGTGCAGTAGCCTTATTTTTATGCCCAAATGCACCCCAATTTTAAAAAAGTATGGTATACTGGTACAAAACTCAGTTCCATAGGGGAGAATAGAATGCAATATAAGATTCTGGCAAGCGATTACGACAACACACTGGTGCCCTTTGGCGAGGGCAAGCCGCGTCAGAAGGTGGTCAAGGCGGTAAAGAAGCTGCAGGCCGCAGGCGGCAGATTTGTGCTCAGCACCGGACGCGCGTATCCGTGCGTCAACCTCAAAGGCCAGCTGGGCGGCATCCGGTTCGATTATGCCATCACCTGCAACGGTGCCTGTGTGGTGGACCGCGAGGGCCGCATCGTGGCCGAGCACCCGCTCACCGCTGAGGAAATGTACGCGCTGGTGGATTTCTGCGAGGATTATAACTATCCGCTGCAGTTCAATTTCAGGGATGCCTGCTACGCCTACTGCGAGTATGAATATCTGCACAGGGGCTATCAGCAGATGAACAGCATCGGGCTGGACTGCGTGGATGGCGAAGATCAGGATCGCCACCTGATCGACATGCCCCACGCCGCTTTTGCGGCAGTGCCGCCGGAGCACGTGGCAGATTTTGCGGCAAAGTACGGCCATCTGGGCCTGCACTGGATGCAGGTGGGCGCGCAGAATGCCGATGGCCTGTGCTACTACGACATCGTGCGCGGTGGAATGGACAAAGGCGTTGGCCTTGCCGACCTGTGCGAAAAGATGGGCCTGACACTGGCCGATGCCGTGGCAGCAGGCGATTCTGCCAACGATGTGGCTATGCTGAAGGCAGCGGGCCTTGGCTGCTGCATGGCAAACGGCACGCCGGACGCAAAGGCTGCCGCCGACCGCATCATTGGCGATGTGCGGGAGGACGGCCTTGCCGACCTGATCGATGAGCTGTGGCTCGACGGCCCCAGAGCAGAGCCGTCCGGCCGCGACCTTGGCTCGCCTTGGGATAAAATTGAAAGTGCAGGCGGACAATGAGCTTTGAACCGGTGTATAACGAACACAGCCGGGCGCTGATCCTTGGCACATGGCCCAGCCCCAAAAGCCGGGAGATGGCCTTTTACTACGGCCACCCGCAGAACCGCTTCTGGCCCGTGCTGGCCGCGCTGACCGGTGAGCCGGTGCCTGCCCGTGAGGACATTGAAGCCAAAAAGCAGATCATCCTGCGCCATGGGCTGGCCCTCTGGGACACGCTGGAACGCTGCACCATCACCGGCGCAGCGGACGCTTCCATCAAGGATGCAGTGCCGAATGATATTGCCGCTCTGCTGGCAAAGGCACCCATCGAAGCAGTATTCTGCAACGGAGCCACCGCATATCGGATCTATACAAAGTATCTGCAGCCGGTGTCCGGCATTGCAGCGGTAAAGCTGCCCAGCACCAGCCCGGCAAACGCTGCCTGCCGCCCGGAAAAGCTGCGCGAAACCTGGGGCGCGGCCCTTTTGCCGTGGATCAACAAATGATGGCCAGGTTGTAAATTATCCGTGAAAGCCTTGCGTTTTTCGCGGGGTGCGGTATTATGGATGACATAAGGGGCAATGCCCCGGACAAGGAGAAGAAACATGAGCAAGATCATCCGCACCAGAAAGCCCAGCGTTCTGCCATTTTATGCAATGGCACTGGTCTTTTTGGTATTGTGCGCGGTACTGCCGGTGTATAAGCTGTGGGCGCTGCTGGCGGCGCTGGGCGGTGCATTTGTGGCCTTTGGTGCGGCACAGAAGGTCTGCCCGCCCCGGGTGGTGGAGCACGAAGTGCCTTTCCACACCGGTGTGGAGGATGTGGACGCGATGCTGACCGACATTCAGCAGAAACTGGATACCCTGCACACCCTCAACGAGCAGCTGCCGGACCCGCAGCTCTCTGCCGCCATGACCCGCATGGAAAAGGCGGGCCGCTCCATTGTGGAAGCGGTGGAAGCAAACCCGGAAAAGGCAAAGCAGGTGCGCAGGTTCGCAAACTATTACCTGCCGGATGCGGTGAACGTTCTGCAGCAGTATGCAAAGCTGGCAAAGCAGGGCGTGCGCGGCGAGAATGCCGCAGCCATCCGTACCGAGGTGGAGCACAATGCTGCTTCCATTGCCACGGCGTTTGAAAACCAGCTGGATGCCCTGTACGCCGCCGAGAGCATGGACCTTTCTGCAGATATCACGGTGCTGCAGAACATGCTCAAAGGGCAGGGCCTGAGCTAAGAAAAAAGGTAAATGGTATTTGGAAAGGAAGGAATCTCTTATGGCTGATAATACATTCAACTTTGACCTCGATGCACCCGCAGTACCCACCCTGACGCTGGACCCCACCCCGGCAGAAGAGGAAAAGGCAGCACCCGCCCAGCAGGAAGCTGCCGCACCGGAGCAGCCGCAGGTGAACCTGACCCCGGAAGAACAGGCCATGGTGGATCAGTTTGCTGAAAAGATCGATATTACCAACAGCCAGCAGGTGCTGCAGTACGGCTCCGCCTGTCAGAAGAAGATCGGCGATTTCTCCGAGGCCGCCCTTTCCAAGGTGGCCACCAAGGATCTGGGCGAAGTGGGCGATATGATCACCAGCCTGATCGGTGAGCTGAAGAGCTTTGATGCAGGCGAGGAAGAAAAAAAGGGCATCCTCGGCTTCTTCAAGAAGAAGGGCGACCAGCTGGATGCCATGAAGATGAAGTACAACAAGGCCGAGACCAACGTGGAAAAGATCCAGTCCATGCTGGAGGGCCATCAGGTGCAGCTGCTCAAGGACATCGCCATGCTGGATAAGATGTATGATCTGAACATGGCCTACTTCAAGGAGCTGAGCATGTATATCCTTGCCGGCAAAAAGAAGCTGGCCGATGTGCGCGCAAACGAGCTGCAGCAGGCCATGGATAAGGCCAAGGTTTCCGGCCTGCCGGAGGATGCACAGGCGGCTCGTGATCTGGCCGACCAGTGCGAACGCTTTGAGAAGAAGCTCTATGATCTGGAGCTGACCCGCAACATCAGCCTGCAGATGGGGCCGCAGATCCGCCTTTTGCAGAACAACAATACCATGATGGCGGAAAAGATCCAGTCCACCATCGTCAACACCATCCCCCTGTGGAAGAATCAGATGGTGCTGGCACTGGGTCTGGCCCACAGCCAGCAGGCCATGCAGGCCGAGCGTGCCGTGACCGACATGACCAACGACCTGCTCAAGAAGAACGCAGAGGCCCTGAAGATGGGTACCATCGAGACCGCAAAGGAGAGCCAGCGCGGTGTGGTGGATATCGAGACCCTGCAGCAGACCAACAAGAGCCTGATCGAGACGCTGGACGAGCTGAACAAGATCCAGAGCGAGGGCCGCGCAAAGCGCGCTGCCGCCGAGCAGGAGCTGAACCGCATCGAGGACGAACTGAAAGCAAAAATGATGGAGATCCGGAGCTGAGATGGCAAACGCAGATTTTTCGCAAAAACAGAACAGCACTTCCGGCGGTTTTGACGCGGGCAGCTACCGCGAACAAAAGCAGCCGGAGCAGGCTGTACCGCTGACACCTCTGCAGCAGAAGCTGGCAGGGCTGGAAGCAAAGCTGCCCGCAGCCCTTTCCACCCGCGCAGCTGCACTGGCGCTGAGCGTGGTGGTGATGCTGGCGGCCTTTTTGGGCTTTGGCAGCGCCAAGCTGCGCAGCCGGTACAACGAAGTCCGCAAATGGTACACGGTGGGTGTGGCGGCAGACAACGGCTATAACCTCAACGAGGAGCTGACCACCCGCATGAACACGGCGGCAAACATCATCACCACCGCCGGCAGCACGCTGGGAGCGGACAGTGCCGAGGTGCAGGCCGCACAGAGCGCGCTGAGCGATTTTACCGCCTGTCTGGAAGCCGTGCAGAACGGCGGCAAAAGTCAGGCACTCACCTCGCTGCCCTATTATCAGGGCAGCACGATGCATGCGCTGTATCAGGCCAACGAGGTGCTGGGGTCGCGGATCGATCAGCTCTACGCAAAGCTGCAGGAGCAGGCCGCAGACCCCATGAAGATGGGCGCGGTGCAGGGCCAGTACGGCCAGTTCAACAGTGCGGCTACCATCATCGGCACCCTGAAATACAACGATGCCGTTTACGACTACCAGAAAGAGACCGGCGACTTCCCGGCCAGCGTGCTGGGAGCCATTGCCGGTGTAAAGGAGGTTGAACCCTTCGCATGAAAAATTTTGCAAAACGCGTAAGCGCTCTGGTGCTGGCCCTTGTGGTGGGCGCAGCGGCCCTGTGCCCGGCGGCCCTTGCCGCCGCCAGCCTGCCGGACCTGCCCAAAGACGAATGTGTGGTGGATGATGCCAACATCCTGAGCGACAGCACTACCCAGACCATCGTTGATCTGAACAACCAGCTGCAGTCCAGCTGCAACGGAGCACAGATCAGCGTACTGACTGTAGATTATACGGGTAATTATTCCACTGAGGATTATGCAACACAGGCCTTCAACGCCTGGGGCATCGGCTCGGCTTCCGAGAACAACGGTGTGCTGATCCTGCTGGTGATGGAATCGCCCATCTACGAGGACGGCGATTACTACGTGACCTACGGCGACGGCTTCCGCAACACCACGCTGGAAAGTCAGGCCAGTGCCCTCGCTCAGACCATGGAAGGTGATTTTGTTAACCGCGATTACAGCGATGCAGTAATCACCTGTGCCAACAATGTGGCCGACACCATTGCAAGTGTTTATGGGGTAAATCTGAACAATGGCAGCTATGACGATGGCAGCTACAACGATGGAAGCTACGCGGAGCCGGACGACGGCCCCACCACCTTTGGGGATATCGTTCTGGGTATCGTGATCCTGTTCATGTCCCTGATGGTGATGCTGATCATCGTACTGTTCGTGTTCCGGGTGTTCATTGCACCCATCGGCCATGCAGTGGGCTGGAACTGGGGCCCCTTCGCATGGGGCTACATGGCAGGCTCGGCCCGTCGGCATTATCGTCCCGGCCCGCCGCCTCCTCCGGGCGGATGGCCGCGCGGTAGAGAAACGACACGCCGTAGCCGCCTGTCTCTTATACACATCTGACGCTGCCGACGACTAG
>OWKE01000563.1_pt1 | contig 19468 bp, 9 predicted proteins | sample 1732631 | NCBI WGS metagenome assembly OWKE01 (sample SAMN05065736, study PRJEB22554) | human gut metagenome | biome: ENVO:2100002; feature: ENVO:00000062; material: ENVO:00002003 | host: Homo sapiens | place: USA | reverse complement strand
TCTACACTCGACTAGTCGTCGGCAGCGTCAGATGTGTATAAGAGACAGCCTTTATCTATCACATATGCCAACAACAAACAAGCAGCTACCGATACAGGTATTAAAAATCTTTTTATATATTCTCTTACTCGTGTTTTCTTCTCCTGTTGTCTTATTTCACGGTTGATTCGTTCCCACATATCCGTCTCATCATCCCGTTCTTTACGGTCATGAAATCTAAAATAACCGATGATTTTATCGATTATTCCATCCAATTCTTGTTTTTGTTGACTTTTCATAAAATAAAGCTGCTTTATATTGCGTTTTAGACGGCGAATCGAAATTCTTCAATTCATCTCTCCAAAACAGTTCTATTACTATGACGAATAGACAATTGATTACTCCTCACTTTTTACTACATTTTTTCACCTTCTTCATATCACTCAATACTAAAGATATACCTTTTTTAAAAAAGGGACATTCAAATTATAAAAAGAGCTGTATTTAAATATCAGCTTATAAGGGAAAAAGAAAAAATGAAGGCATTTGCTAATACAGAAATACGTATTTCCAACACTAAACGACTTTATCGATTAGTATGATTCACATCTAGATATTTTATTTACTAATAAACACTATTTGGATATATAAACTATCATTTTACTACTCCTTTCTTATCCGTTTTTTGATATCAAATAGAAAAAAACAGCTCAAAAAGCACTTGTTTTTTCCTTTTCACCGAGTAAGAAGAGCTTCCTTGGTGAGAAAAGGAGCGACGTACACCGATTATGAAACGATAAGTTCTCATCAAAATATTAAAAATGGAACACTATCATAAAAAATCTCAATAACTCATTCTCTTTTTTTGTTAAAACTGAGGAGTAACCCAATACACAATCGTCATTGTAATAAAGACAGCTTAAATAGTTCAATTCAAGCCAAATAACTGAACTTTAAAGGAAATTGCGAACGAATAAATTGTGTATTAAACAAAACCATAAACCCATGATAAACAAATATCTATTATCATCCTTAGTCTGTATTTTATTTTATACAGCACAAGCACATCCTTCAAGCAAATTGCCCCAATATAATATAATCAATGACTTGTCCTCACTAATCAAGAATATTGCAAATAAAGACATTCAGGATGATATACTATCTCTTACCGGACAATGGGGTGTAAAGTTGGATCCGGACAGTATCGGTGAAAAGCACAACTATTTCAATTCCGGTCATACAACCATGCCGATTCAGCTACCCGGAACTCTTGATGAAGCCGGCTATGGAACTCGCACAGTCGGTTCGGATTATGGTATCCTCACCCGCCGACACAAATACATAGGTCCGGCCTGGTATACACGTGAGTTTGTCATTCCTCAAAATTGGCAGGGAAAAGAAATAACACTTTATCTGGAACGTGTGCTGTGGGAGTCAAAAGTCTGGATTGACGGACGTTTCATTGATACACAGGAAGGATTAGGAACTCCACATTATCATCGTTTAGGAACTTTAAATCCCGGAAAACATCGAATAGCAATCCGTATCAACAACGACATGATATACAATATAGGTGATAAGGGCCATTCATACGGAGAATACACTCAGATTATCTGGAATGGTATCCTCGGAAAAATAGAACTACAATCTTCACCCACACTTTCAATAGACCGGATCAAAGTATATCCCCATACATCTGACAATCGCTTGGATATTTCCTTCGATATACAAAATCATTCAAATAAGACATTGAAAGGAGAGGTTTCCTATACATTGAAAGAAATTGGAAGCAAAAAGAAAATATACGCATACAAAAAAGAAATAAAAGGAGAAAAAGGAATACAACATCACCGGGAAACATTGAATATCCGGCAAGCCGTGAAACACTGGGACGACCTACACCCAAACCTATACCGGTTGGAGATATGTATCACGCAAAAAGGACAATCCCAACTTAAAACGGTTGATTTCGGATTTCGTAATGTTACTGCTTCCCGATCAAAGATTCTAATCAACAACCGACCCGTATTCATGCGAGGTAATCTGGATTGCCTCCATTTTCCCCTTACCGGTTATCCCTCTTGCGACATTCAGGAATGGGAACGTATTTTCCGTATTTACAAATCATACGGACTCAATCATGTGCGTTTCCACTCATGGTGTCCTCCCGAGGCAGCTTTTACGGCAGCCGACCGGATTGGTATTTATATTCAGGCAGAAGTATTATGGATTGACTGGTGGATGTCCGTCGTAAGAAAAGAGCGCCCTGAAATGACCACACGCGGACTGCCGAAAGGATTGGGGCATAATCCAAGTGCAGATAAATTTGTACCGGAAGAACTGCAACGTATGATTGAGGCTTACGGTAATCACCCTTCTTTCACTATGCTTTGTATTGGAAATGAATTAGGCAACTCAAACTTTGATATCATGCAACAATGGATTAAATCTTTGCAAGAAAAAGATCCACGCAGACTTTACGCTATTTCTACCGCCCGAAAGATTATGCCGGCAGATCAATATATGGTCACTCACAACATACCCCAGACAGGCGGTACTTATGGCATAAACGGTTCCGGCACTGACAATGACCGAGAATCTATCTACTCTAAGGCAACAATCCCGATCATCGCCCATGAAGTCGGTCAATATCCAGTTTATCCTCTTTGGAACGAGATAGATAAATATACCGGTGTATTGGAAGCCAGAAATCTTGAAAGCTTACGCCAACAAGCCGTAAAAAATCATATAGAACACCAGGACAGAAAATTCCATGAAGCCAGTGGAGCATTACAAACAATCTTATATAAAGGTTTGATTGAAAATTTACTGCGTACCCCCTCATGTGCCGGATTCCAAATGTTAAGTATGACTGATTATTCGGGACAGGGAGAAGCTTTAGTCGGTTGGTTAGATTCATTTTGGGATTCCAAAGGAATCATCACGCCCGAACAATTCCGATGTTATTCCAACGACATTGTCCCTCTGGCACGTTTCCACAAATATACCTGGCAAACGGACGAGACGTTCAAAGCTCAAATCCAAGTGGCAAACTACAGTGATACAACTCTAATTACACCTACGATATGGACTTTAACCGACGAAACAGGCAAACTGCAACAGCAAGGCAGCAGAGAAGTGCCCTTATCATCCGGAAAAGTAAATCAGGTAGATTCTTTATCTATCGATCTCTCCGAAATTACATCACCGGGAAAATATTACCTCGATGTCACCATTAGCGGCACACCTTATCACAACCGTTGGAGTATTTGGGTATATCCTCCTTATAACATGCCACAAACCAATATCATCATTCACGACAAATTTGATTCGACTGTCATTAGTGCCTTGGAACAAGGAAAGAAAGTATTGTTAGTGGCAGATCAACTCGGGAAAAAGGATAACTCCACCCCTCTTTACTTCACACCTTTGTTCTGGTCTACTTCTTTCTTTCCCGGTCAAAGCAACACCACCCTAGGGGCATGGATAGACAAAGCTCACCCTGCATTCTCGCAATTTCCAACCGACAATTATACTGACTGGCAATGGAAAGAAATAACACAAGGCCGTTCGTTTATCATCAACGAACACCCTCAATTACACCCCATTGTACAACCGGTAAGCGACTTCCATATCAACGACAAACTAGCTTCTATCTTCGAATGTAAAGTGAGCAAAGGCAAATTATTAGTCTGCGGTTACAACCTGAATTTGGATTCACCGGTAGCACGACAACTAAAATACAGCTTATTACATTATATGACACAATCGAACTTCAATCCTTCTTATTCAATAGAAATTGATACACTGAAGAAGATGTTTGCATATACTCCTAAAGCAATGGTTTCCGTTCCTAAAGGATTTGAAAACTCAATTCTTTATATATCATGCGGGAAGCAAATGAAGAATTCCGGTTCTGCTCCTTGGACAGCCACGCTCGACCATACTGAAATACAAGACGAACGTTGTAAATACAAAGTTACTTGTGATAATATCTGGAAAGATGAAAAAGGGACAGCCTGGACAGGCAAAAATATGACAATTGAAATACAAACTCCGGAAGGTATTATTGGAGACTTATATGTAAAATTTGAAGACTGGAATCACCAAAATAGAGCAGGGCTCTTATCAATCGAAGGACGAGAGTCCATTTTAGAAAATCAGAAAGGAAAAGAACGGTGGGTGAAACTATTCATTATGAGAGAAGATACAAATGACGGAAAAATAGTTCTCAAAACCCATACGAAACAAGGAGGTAACCTAATGATTAGCCAAATAGCATTCATAAAACAATAAGTAGTCAATACTCTTACACCAAAGATTTCCAATAAAGAGGGCTCACTTCAATTGAACTGCACCCCAAAAGTTAGACACAAAACTTTTGGGATACAGTTCATTCCCTGAAACAGCCCGACATTATCCACAAAACAATTATCTTACAGTTATTTCAACAGCTTTGCGTATATCAGTAGCTTTCACCGAAATGATAATTCCATTCACGCTACTGTCCACGATTGGTTTAACCGTTTTTCCATTCACTTTAACTTTGGATTTCACATCAACCCCAGGTAGTTCAATACGATAAGCCCTCTTTTGTGGCTGCCCTTTATAATTACCTTTCACGGGATGAACATGGACTGTTACACACCCATTTTCTTTCTTATAAGTCATGTCAGTAGTGGCATAATTGCCATTAGCATACTGCATCGTTAAACCATCATCCTCATACAATGAATATGTATTATCACTTCCTTCACTTCCCGGATAACAACGTATCACAAGTGTAGTTAACGGAGTAGAAGCCATACGTTCAGTATAAGGTTGCATCGGCAAAGGCCAACCGCCCTTCACAAAAACCGGAAACTCTTCCAACGGGCAGCTTACAACGGACGTCTTTCCGCCTTCATATTTACTACCGGTGAAAAGGCTATACCAATCGTCCCCCCTTGGGAACCACACAGATTGGCTCACTATCTTGTCTTTACCACTTCCTGCCTGCGTAATAGGAGAAGCCAAAATTAAATCACCAAAAAGAAATTCTTCTTCGTGTTTATAAGATTCTTTATCGGCAGGATATTCAATATAAAGCCCACGATTCAATGGTAACATATCTGTATGGCACTGACGAACACTACTATAAATGTAAGGCATTAATTCCGAACGCATGTGATAAATACGCCGCATCGCTTTTTCTTCACGTTCTCCCCAAAGCCATGGACGACGATCCATCTTATCACCTACTACAGAATGGATACGTAATGAAGAATTCAGCAGTCCAAACTGTGTCCAACGGGTATATAATTCAGAATCCAGGCCATCGTAAAAACCTCCAATGTCATGCGCCCAGAAAAAACAGCCAGCATTGCCACTGGTAGTAGTCAGTTTTACTTCGAAATTCAACATATTCCAGTTACCGACTGCATCACCGGAAAACTGGATAGGGTGACGGTGATCGCCCCAACCTCCCCAACGAGAAAAGCCTGTTCCACGAAGTTCACCCTGTTTCGAATAATTATAATATATCTCGTTTAACCAAGGTAAATGCTTGGTTGTTGTACCACGCACCACAGGATACGCATAATCTTGTTGCCAATCCAACCACCAGAAAGCAACTCCCATAGAATCACTTTCCTGATGTGCATATCTCATAAACGCGTCCATATACTTCCGGTCACCGGCATCAAAGATAGGGACAGGATCTTTATCTGCATCTATTCCTAATGCCCGGATAAATTCCGGATAAACATCCTCATGAGGACGAATGCCGTCATGTGGATGCTCATTAATTGTTACATAAATTTGTTGATCATGAAACTCCCGGATTAATGCTCCCGGATCGGGTATCAGTTTACGATTCCAACTATATCCGGTCCACCCGCGTGTAAAAGCATGTCCGGTACCAATCTTTCCGTCTTTACGATGCCAATCCATATCAAATACCATAATGTCCAACGGAAAATCATGTTCATGATATCCTTTTACCAAATCACGGTAATCATCTGCCGTATATTGCCACCAACGACAATACCAGGAACCATGCACATATTTACGCGTCATAGGAACTGCTCCGCTAATCGCTTTAAGAGAGCGCAAAGCAGACTTATAATCGTTGCCATAAACAAATAAATATAAATCCTGTACATGGTCCCGATCCCGAACTGACAACCAGCCATTTTTATAAACATCTTTACCTGTATCATTAATCAGATACCAACCGTCACGGCTCAATAATCCTTCCTGAAGAGGAATAGGGCTGCCTATTGCATCAAGTGTAGTGATAGCACCTCCCAAATTATTTCGCTGTTCGTCCGTCATACACCAGCTTTTACGCTTTCCGTCCATTTCAAAAGATACACGTACGTTATTCTGTCCAAAAGGAAAACCATCATTCTCAAATTCAACAGACATCATTGACGTAGAAAATATATACTTCCCATCTTTCTTTTCAACCTTCACATCTACATTTCCGGCCTGACGGTTAACAGCAAACAAAGTAGAATCATCCAAAAACTTTTGATGATTAGCATACTCCATTCGAACCAGATTCTCCGTAATAAAGGTAAAACGACTATTTCCTACTACAATGGGATTATTATCCGCCTTGGCCACCATTCCCAATAGAACAAATAGCCCTGTCATCAAAGTTGTCTTAAAGTTTATTCTTTTCATTACTCAATATTTACTTTTTTACTATTCATTTATAGATTATTCGGCTGTCAACTCCAGCACAACACTTGAGTATTCCTGCCACAAAGGTACAGCAATTCCTGTATTCATAAGTACAGAACCGGAAATCAATTTCCCGTCCAACGAACAAGGTTTCCCAGTGGGAGTAACTTCTCTCAATTTGTAGGTCTTTTGCGGGTCAAGTCCGGCCAAACGTATACGAGGCATTACCTGATTAACGAAATGCTCTATCTTATAAGCAAAAAATACCGCTTTTGTCTGTTCATCGTTCGTATACATCAACGATGCCATCCCTTTACGGTCATAAGGAGAAACCAAACGGTATAGGTTACCCAGTTGTACAATCGAACGAATATCTTTATAAGATTCAATCGATTTTCGTGCAAACGTTTTCTCATCATCCGTCATATTCTTCGGTTGGATTTCCATTCCCAAACGCCCGCTCATGGCTACATCAAACCGAAATTTAAGAGGAAGACGGCGTCCTGTCTGGTGATTAGGCGAAGCACTTACGTGTTGTGCCATTGCATTGGAAGGATAAAAATAAGAAGTACCCCATTGCATATAGATACGTTGCAAAGCATCTGTATTATCACTTACCCAAAATTCATCATTATAAGGCATCACACCATAATTAACGCGACCGCCTCCACCGCCACAAGCTTGAATAACAACCTTCGGATATTTTGCACGGATACGTTCAAGTACCTTAATCAGCCCGCGATGATAATCAATATAAATATGCGACTGCTTATCCTTAGGCAAATAAGTAGAACCATAATTCTTCAGTTCCGTATTGGCATCCCATTTAAGATACGCTATTTCAGGATAGTTTGTCAACAAAGTATCTACGAAATTAAATGCAAAATCCTGTACTTTAGGATTACACATATCCAATAACAACTGTGTTCCTCCACGTCCATAATTGAACGTGCGTCCTTTTACCTGAAGCACCCAGTCGGGATGTTTCTCAAACAACTCACTTTGGCTATTCGTGCTTTCCGGCTCAATCCAGATTCCAAACTTGATGCCATACTTCTTGGCAGTATCCGTCAGTCCCTTTATTCCTTTAGGTAATTTGCGTGTATCTACTACCCAATCTCCCAATGAAGATACATCATTGTTACGAGGATATTTATCTCCAAACCACCCGTCGTCCATAACAAAGAGCTCACCTCCCATACCGGCGATATCACTCATCATCTGATCCATACCGGTTTCATTGACTCCAAAATAAACGCCTTCCCAACTATTGAGTAAAATATCACGTGTACCCCAGCCGTCATGCAATCGATTATTACGTGCCCAACGATGAAAATTACGACTGGCTCCACTTAAGCCTTCCTGTGAATAAGTTATTGCCAGTTTGGGAGTTACAAATACCTCTTTAGGTTCTAATTTATACTCTGAAGCCTCATCATTGATTCCTGCGAAAATATGGTGAACTGAATTATTATCCGTATCAATACGAAACTTATAATTACCACTCCAGCAAAGGGCAGCTCCTACTACACGACCTGTATTTTCATTCGGTTTTCCGTCCAACGACAACATAATTTCCGCATGATCATTCTGCCCATTTCTTGCTCCATCCATATTTTTAATGACTTTCATTCCGGACTCCAACCTTTCAGTAGTCACAAAAGTCTCCGAAGCCCATGAACCATGCATATGGGAAACCCAGACATCATTCTGACTCAAAAGAAAATGTCCTGAATCAAAACGTTTCAACGCTACAGCTTTTTTTTCCGTATGTGAAATTTCCGCCCAAGTCTCTATCATATCTACATTATCATAAGCCTTATAATACAGTTTCACAACGAAAGGATATAATTTATCAACAAGCGTAATCACAGTTTGATGTGCATTCTCTATTATTTGAGTTTCTACACTCTCGGCTACCATATCCAAGGTCCAATCTCCGTTTGCATGTTCCACCTGCAAAGCAGGTGTTTGTGAGCAACTTGTTCCGAACACAGGATAAGCAGGCCGGTTTAACCCATTCCCACTACTATAAATATGAGGAATCTGCCCGGAAGTGATTTTATCCCCTAAATATTGAAAACGTAAACTGTTACCTTTTTCCGCATAAAGAAGGAGAGAGGTTCGGGGAGTGGATATTAGAATATGATTGTCCCATGCCCAAAGGGTATGTAAAGACATAAATAGCAGAGATACAAACAAATACAGTTTCTTCATTCTTCTCGTTTTTAATTGTTTATAAGATTTTCAAACATCATAGTCATTTATTAAATGTAACCTCTATACGCCCTTGAGCAGCAGATACGGCATATACTTTATAAGAATCTTTCCAGGAGGGAACTGTAAACCCATAAGGACGTTCTAATGCATTCACGACATAAACAAGTTCACCATTTTCATTTTCAACTTCATAAGCAACAACATTTTTCCAGTTGTTCAATGTAATCGCACCACCCTCTTTGGAAGATGTACCTGCCTGCACCGGTTTATTTTCAATAAAATAATTCAGGTTATCGTCTGTAATATACTCAAAAGCAGCTGTTTCCTTTTCAAAACCTAACAAATCTATTTTCGCAAGTATTTCATCAATCTGTTTCTGAGTCACAATAATTTTACCATCCCCGTAGTCATCTACTGTTACGTCTACCGGAGTCAGAAATCCCCATTTTCTAAAAAATCCGGTTAAGTCTTTCTCGGCTTTTAAGCAACAGATATATACAAACTCCAGTTGCTGTTCTCCCGCTGTCGGCAAATCAGGGTTTTTCCGGATGTGCTCATAAATCTGTGGATAGAATCCATCCCAACCATTACTTTCTTTTGGAGTAAACCCTTTCACTTTTCCCCAGTAAAGTTCCAACTGCCAAAAAGGAACCAGTTTCATGAAGAAATCTGTTTCTTGAGCATGAGCACGCCTTTTCGCTATAATCTCATCCCAAGCTTTTGTGTACCAGCCTTCCGATTGCAAACGCGAAGTATTGCCCCAAACAGTTGTTTGAATATATTGAGACATAATATTATTTGTCACCTCAGTAAGACCATGCCATTTCAGTCCCGGACGTGTCTGGTTACAATGTCCTATTTCATGAGCAGGTCCCCAACAGCCGGTTGTTTTCAGTCTGTCAGGATTACACAGTTCATCCATCGTATCATCATGATAAGCTGTGTGATAATCGCTGGCATACATAAAATTATGATACATTACATTCAAATACATACGATTCATAAACATACCGCCATATTTCTTCAGTCCCATAAATATCTGCTCCTTTTCTACAATCTCATCATATAAATCAATCAGTTCCTTGCCCCTGTTTCCGGTAGAATTACGCAGACGATTTACCGGAAAAGTCAGATGCGCATAAGTCCCCAATACATCAAAATAGCCACATACCGTATTGTTCAATAATTCCGACCAACGGGAGGCTTCATGTTTATTGCTATCAAAATATCCGTTTACTTTACCCGAAGCAAAATGAATTTTCACCGGTTGCTTGCCTGCCAGTTCTTCTAAAGACGTAGTATGATATATCACATACACAAGTCCTTTGTTTTTCACTTTTATCTTATTGACTCCTGTCGTCAACGGATAAGTATCTCCTCCAAATCCGTCTCCCCCCGGTTTATCCAGATTCTGTATACATATACCCATGTCCTCATTATGCGCATCGGCCACTAATACAACGAGTTCTTGTCCCTGTGCGACGTAAATGCCTGTCGGATTATCAAGCAGACTATAAGCACTGGTCTTATTAATTGCTTTCTGTATATCCGGATGAGGATAAGCCTTAAACTCAGCTATACGAAATTCCCGGGGATACTTCTGACGATACATATAATAAGCTATGTTCTTGAAAAATGAGTAATTGCAGTTTTGAATATCTTCTTCAGTGACACCCGGCTTGAGTTCACTACAACTAGCGTCAGTAAACAATACTGAATAGTCAAAAGGATCGGGATTCTTTTTATAAAACTCCATTTCTGCGCATGAGGCAAAATCTCCTATACCCGAGTTAACCACAATCTGCACAGCAGATACTCCAATCTGAGACATCGGAAAATCAATACGAGCGGCACTGGAAGAACCACCGAGATTTTTCTTGATAACAGTAGTCCACTCATCGGTTCCATAGGTATTGGCATTAGAACGCACGCGAATCTCCACTTCCTTAAACCGACCGTTAGCACCGCCATCTGTACGAGGATAATACACTAAATAATCCATATCAGCACCTTCATCAAAATAATAAGTTAATATTGCAGGCGACTCTTCCGTCACTTTATTATCATTATATGGAGAATGGTAGATTGTGTTCATATCCCCATCGAACGTTTTTTCAATTCCTTCACTGATAGATTGTGCTTTATTGGCCTCACCACGTATAACCTGTACCTTGATATCCTCTTTAATCCCCTCAATGCCGGTAGACTCATAATTATCTTTCATTTTCTCCTGAGTAACTGTCAGCGAACCTGATTCAATTTCTGAGTTCTCATCCTTATCTTTCACCCAAATAGTAGTCTCACGATATTCAGTCGCGTTCAAATCAGCTTTATAAACAAATGTATTTGTCACCATTTCGTGAGTAGAACGGGTTTTAGGTACTACATGTATCCAGTTGCACCCTTCTTCTATTTCAACATTATATTCTATATTAGCAGTTACTTCGAAAGAGAATTCCTCTCCTATCGGAAGTACTTTTATACTTTTCGGTGATACCAGAATAGCTTTTCCCCAGCCTAGTTGTGCCACTTGAATGGTTTCTTTCAACTGAGAAGCAGCTATCTGAATAGAGGTTTTTCGAACATCCTTTTCCGTGTTTTCATCAATATGAATCAAAAGCCGGTCCGACTGCAAATCAACGTGGCACCAAGCTTGACCTTCGGAAGCCACAGAAGCGGACCATTCCACATTGGAGGTTATAGAAATCTCCCTGGTCACAGCGCTCTCACCGACATATACATTTTTACTTCCCACTTCCAATACCGGAGTAATCATCTCCTTCTCGTCTTCACTACCACACGCACAACATACGATAGTGGAACATAATAAAAGAATAGCGAATATATTTTTCATGTTTTATTCTACATTTAAGTTAATGAGTAAAAAAAGACCTGCTTCCACAACGGAATGCAGAAACAGGTCCAATCTATTTTCAATCTAACAAGCAATTATTGTCCGTAGATAATCAAGTCGTCAAGATTGAAATAGCCTTTATCTCCTTGTTTTGCCATTTCTCCATTCGGACCTTTAGTCACACACCAGCGCAAATAAGTAAATGGTTCGTCAGCTTTGAAGAATCCCGATTGATATTTAGTACTCTGTGTTGTCGGCAAACCCTTTTCAATGACTGTCAATTTGTGCCACTGAATCCCATCGTTACTTGTGAACAATTCAATTCTCAACGGAGTTCCATTATTAGTATTTGAACGTGTCCAGTATTCAAACAACAATGTTTGAATGGATTCTTTAAAATGAATCTGGATATAGTGCCCGTAAATAGGGTCAATAACAGAACCACTATAATTGCTATGATAATGTTTGCCGTCACCAACTCCATCGAACAGCCCCGTCAATCCCGTACCATCTCCCTCAACAGTCGCATTGGCAGTCAGCATGCTCAAATTCAGAGGAATGTTTGGTAGAGCATAACAATAGCCTATCAATAGAAGACTTTTCTCCGCCTGAATTTCAAAACGGGGATGCGTACACTTCTTGAGTTTCAAAGGTAGCAGATAATTGCCATTATCTAATTCTGAACGGTCAATAGTAACCTTTATCGTCATACTGTTGATACCCGGTTTAAAAGTTACAATCTTATCATACGTATATGCAGTTTCCGGCAGAAGACTGTAATCTCTTCCGTTCTCTTCATTATATTGACCTACCGCAGTTTCATCAATACCTATCTCACAATCAAACTCCCAATTATTCTGGAACGGGACAGTGATGATTCTTTCAAGTACTACTTTCGCAGGATCACTCTCAGTAACCGTTACTTGCTCAAAATCCACATTCTGGAAAGAGATTGTAGGGGTAGTGACTTCCGGATGAAGCAATAATACCTTCTTCTCCTCATTCACCGTCTGAGTAGACGACAGACTAAACGGCAATGCATACTCGCTATTTTTATCCAATGCGTCAATCTTATCCGAATCAAAAGTTACAGGAAATGTATGAACCAGCTCAGAAGATTCGAATTGAAAATCTTTCTTCTGAGTTGACTGATAACAGTCTGCCGGTAGCATTTTGTAATGAGTATCATTTGCAAGATTGTATTCCTGCAACTCTGCTTCATTCATTAATGTCACAGTAGCGTCCGATGTAGCCGACAGATCACTTCCGGCTTTATAGACGGCTATATTATAAGTAGTAGGCTCACCCACTTTCAGACATTCTACATTTTGTATCCCACTATTTGTAAAATACATGATTGTAGAATAATCATCCAAGAATTCAGTTTTTCCATCATCATCGCAGGCATTCATAGTCAACAACATACCTACCATTGAAAAATATAATAATTGTTTCTTCATATCGTTCATTAATTAGATATTCTTATTTAAGGTTACCATCCATAGTTCTGAGTCAGAATCTTATTTCTGTCCAGTTCTCTTTGTGAGAACGGATATAGATAATGATTGCTTTTGAATACGCGTGTTTCGAATACAGTACGTTTCCAGAATCCGTCCGGAGTTTCATTTGCATTCATTCCTTCTTCTAGCGGACAAGTAGTATCCATACCATACATTGGTCCGTTATCAGTCTGTTCGGCAATCATCCAGGTACGTGTATCAAAATAACGTTGTCTTTCAAAAGCCAATTCCACTCTTCTTTCTTTACGACACAACTCTATCAATTCCTCAGTTGTCGCATTCGGATAAATATCCATAATCGGCTCCATACCGGAACGTTTACGCAAATCATCCCATTTGTCCATTGCTTCCTGCTCATATCCATTGGTAAGAGCAACTCCATACTTTTTACACTCAAGTACTGCCTCTATAAAGTTCAGATATATCTCTCCTAAACGGAATAGCGGGAAAGTAACATTTCCCCATGAACCATTTGCGGAATTCAGCATATGGTCATAGCATTTATTTACCAAATATCCACTCTTCGGATAGTCGTGAGATTTATTTCCATTAGCTCCTTTAGCGAAAGAAGTCATCGTCTTACCACCTTGTCCGTGCAACCAGTAGTTTCCACCGAAAAATACAGAAACGTAAAAACGAGGCTCACGATTTTTATACATATTAGGGGCTTCAATTGAATAATTGGATGCTACCGACCAACCCTTACAAGGATATGTCCAGGTTGACTTTTCAAACTCATCTTTACTATATCCTGATTGTGGATCAATAACAGGAGTACCATCTTGCTCATAACCTAAAATAGGATAACGTCCGTTATTCATAGCATACGCATCTACTTGTTGCTGAGTAGGGCCGATAGAACCATAAGCCGTACCGCCTACACTAGTAGGCACCGTACCCGAACCCCAAGCTTGAAGACTACAATATCTATCTGTCCAAATCAATTCACTGTTCCATGTCTCATGGATGATACCATAATAGTTTTCATACGGGTCATCATTTGCCGAACGGTATAAAGTATAGCTTCCGTCCTCAAATACTTTATGAGCAGCTTGTGCAGCCTCTAACCATTTATTAGCATTATAATCCTGTGGAAAGAGATTCACACCCGACAGTTCGGGAAAATCGGACATAACCGGATTTTTCACATCTTTATATAACTTATTACCATTATACAAATCGCGTGCAGAATATAGTTTCAAACGGGAAATAACAGCATAACAAGTTCCTTTTGAAGCAAGCCCGTAATATGAATCCGGCATTTCAGACTGTTTGTACATATATTGGTTTTCAGCACAAGTTGTCATTTCTTCCGTCACATAATCGACACATTGTTCCCAAGTGTTACGCGGACGATACAATTCTTCGGTTGAAGCCGAAAAATCTAACAATTCATCGCCTATCAAAAATACGGGTCCGTAATCACGCATCAGCAAGAAGTAATAATACGCTCTCGCAAAGCGGGTCTGTACTTTCCACTCTTCAATTTGTTGTTTCGTCAAAATAGGGTCGGAAGAACGATCCACATTTTGCAAGAATATATTGCACTCACGGATTCCCTTGTAATATTTGGCAAACCGGTCATAAGGAACATTGTTTGCATTCCATGAACCAAAATTAATTTTACGATAATCACGGTCCCAAGCTACGGAGAATTCATCAGCAGCTCCGATATAAGGATCATTATCCACATGATTGCTAATATTTTCGTTGGGTAGGAATGACATAGTAGTCAACCAATACTGTCTGATTGTATTCCTTGATTCCCAAATTTTATCAAAAGTAAGCTTTTCATCCTCCTGTCTGTCCAGAAAATCGTTGCAAGAGGAAAAGAGCAAGCCACACGTAGCAGCCAATATATAAATAGTTTTATTCCAAGATTTTTTCATGACTTTTTCTTTTTTAGAAGTTAGCATTAAAACCGACTGTAAATATCTTGTTCAACGGATAACCGGAACCATCACTGCTACCTTTTTCAGGATCCCACAGTTTAAAATTGCTGAATGTCAGCAGATTATTGCCAGACATATAGAACCGCAAGGATTTGATAAAGGTTTTTCCAGTCAGTGACTTCGGAAGGGTATAACCTATCTCAAAATTCTTCAGACGCATGAAACTTCCACTGCGCAACCACCAGGTAGAACTCTGTGAGTTGTTAGAAGCACCTGCACCACCGCTACCATTACTCATACGGGGATATATAACATTTGCATTCTGCTCGGGTGTGTTTGTTGACATCCATACATTTCCATACAAATCCTTATTAATAGCCGCACGTTCCATATTACCAGCAGAAAAAGGAGTACGGATAGAAGAACCATTCAGAGAAAAACTGGTACGCCCCACGCCTTGGAAAAAGATATTAACATCCCAGTTTTTCCATTGAGCCGTTGCCCCAAATCCATAAACTATTTCCGGAAGATTTGTATATCCGATTGCTATCTGATCCTGATTGTCAATAACTCCATCACCATTGATATCCTGATATTTAATATCACCAACACGATATTCACCGAACGACTGTTTCGGACTATTATCAATTTCTTCCTGGTTCTGGAATAATCCCAAAGCAACCAATCCGAAAGGTTGCATGCTACCTCCCTGTCCGAAAGGTTTACCTATACGGTTCTGATATTTATATGCCCAGTCGGGTTCATCATTATTCAGAAGTTTATTACGTGTATAAGTCAGGTTACCGCGAGCTGTAACAAACACCTGCCCAATCTTCTGCGAATATTCAATCGTACCATCAAATCCCTGGTTAAGAGTTTCTCCCACATTGACATAAGGAGTGGTAGAAAGTCCCACGATAGCCGGAAGTCCGGCACGTTGCAGGAAAATACCCGTTCTCTCTTCACGGAAATAATCTGCTTGTACTTTTACTTTATTAAATAAAGAGAATTCTACGCCTACATTCAACTTCAACGCTTCTTCCCAGGATGCATTCAGATTTTCCACTTCACCGATACGAATACCCTGTCCGCCATCATTTCCGTTCTTGCCATAATACCATGAATCACTGCTATTCACAATTGTAGATTCATACACCCAGCGTCTTTGTCCACCAATATCGTCATTACCAACTTTACCGTAAGATCCTTTCAGTTTCAACATATCCACTGTTTTAGTAAACGGTTCGAACCATTTCTCATGAGATACCATCCAACCGGCAGCTACTGCAGGGAAAAATCCGAAACGGTGGCCGCGTGCAAAATTCTCAGAGCCGTTGTATCCAACATTTACTTCTGCAAAATATGTATCTTTGAACGCGTATGTTACACGTCCCGCAATACCCTGATTCTTATAGGGAAGTGAAGAACTACTGTCGCCTGCCTGTGTTTTGGTGTGAATCTTCTGATTGTAAAGGAACAAAGCGCCTACTCTATGCTTTTCATTAAACAAACGATTATAGTTCAACGAACCTTCCAGATAACGGGTCATTGTTCCGTCCCGACCAATAGCATAGCTGAGTTGTTCGTCTCCCTGATGTACAGGATCCCAAATACCGTCTTCATTGTTATCATCATATCTGAGGCTTCCGTCAGCATTTCTTCCACGCGCATGATACCAAGTTACCGATTTGCTGCGGCGTTGAAGAGTTGTATTCCAAGCATCCCAAGAGAACTTGATATTTGCAGTCAATCCTTGCAAAGGTTCCCACAACTTACCAATATCCTGAGTAATTCCAATCAAAGATTGTGCAGAATTCCAGAATTGTTCACGATAACCGGAATGTGCCAGCATATTCCATGGGTTCGCACCCGAATCGGTAGACGGACCGGATATAACTCCATCCGAATATTCAGACGGGAAAGCATTGGGACTAGTCATAAAAGTATAAGACCAGATACTTTTATCATCATCTCCATAGCCCGGGCCAAATGATTTCTCATAAATATTTGCCAAATTCAAATTCAAAACCGTACTCGGAGTTACGTTCAAGTCTATATTAGCACGGAAATTAAATTTGTTGTAACGCAAAGAAGAATTATATCCATAAATATTACCCGCATTCTTATAAATAGAATTTTCATTATAGAAAGAACCGGCCACGTAATATCTCACAATATCACCTCCTCCGCTTATATTCAGGTTCACACGTTCGCTTTCTGCCATATCATCGAACAATGTATCAAACCAATTTACGTTTGGAAACAGGTCGGGATCTGAATTTTCCCTATATCTACGAATATCCTCAGGAGAATAATATTGAGTTTGGAAAGCCTCATTGTACAACTCAGCCCATTCTGCCGAGTTTACCATTTCGGGTCTTTTCGTCGGACTGGTAAAACCAAACTCCGTACGTACATTAATAGACGGTTTACCTTCCTTTCCTTTTTTCGTTGTAATCAGAATTACCCCGTTTGCTCCACGTACACCATACACAGCTGATGCAGAAGCATCTTTGAGAATAGAGAAAGAAGCAATATCATCCGTGTCAACAAGGTCCAAGTCACGTTCGATGCCATCTACCAACACCAACGGAGTGGAAGTTCCTTTAAAAGAGGAGACACCACGGATATAAAAATCGGCTGCACTATTTTTACCCGGCTCTCCTGAACGTGTAACAGCCACTACACCAGACAACTGTCCGGCCAGAACGTTTGAAATAGATGAACCCGGAACTTTCAAGTGGGAAATATCCAACGTAGAAATAGCCCCCACAACACTTTCTTTTTTCTGATTGCCATACCCTACAACCACTACTTCATCCAATACCTCCGTATCAGGGGCCAGCACTACATTAATCACTTTCTGATCCCCAATCACAATTTCCTGCTTCTTCATACCTACATAGGTAAATTCGAGTACACCACCAACTCCTTCAACAGTAATTGAATATTTTCCATCCAGATTGGTAACAGCACCGGCCGAACTATTCTTCAACCATACACTGGCCCCGATAATCGGTTCCTTAGTTTCCGAATCAACAATAATTCCCGTTATCGTGCGCTTCTTTTGCTGCTGTGCAACACTTACCGGACTACTAACCTTGAAAACAACCTCTTTACCATTAATAATAAAATTTACATTACTTCCTGCAAACAATTCTTTCAATACTTCATCAATTGTACCTTTACAGCTAATATCCTTTTTCGAAGTATCTTTCAAGTCACTATCTTTATAAAAGAAAGTATAATCACTCGTTTCTTCTATATACCGGATAGCCTCCTTGAGAGAGAACTTTCCCTTTATCTGGATATCCCCTTGTGCTGCTAACATCACAGTTGGCCATAATAATAAGAGTAATACGAGATAGCTCAAATACCGCTGTCGATACAAAAAAATACATTTTTTCATGTTCTCATTTTATTAGATTAGACATATAGTTTATTAAAATTCAATTTCTGATAATGATTGTGTTACCTACTCTTTCTTCTTTCAAATTCATAAGGAAACAGATTTTGAGAATAATATCATCCAACGCTTCCTCCTGACGAATGGTACCACTGAACGGAGAAGTTTCGTCCTTACCTTCATACACTATATTAGCATGATACATCTGATTAATGATAGAAATGAGGCGGTTAAGCGGCATAGCGTCAAACTTGAATTTACCATCCTGCCATTCTATATTTTCAATCTTCCGTATTCCTATTTCCGCATTAACTGAGTTATAAAAAATCTTTTCCATGGGCTTCATTACTATCTGTTTGCCGGTCGCCTCTACATTAAACTCAACACAACCGTTGAACAGCGTAATCTCATTATTTCCCGCTTCTTTTTTATCTACTAGAAACCGGGTACCTTTTACTTCGATAAAGGCTTTATCAATATAAACTTTGAAGGTGTTCCCATGCTGCTTACGTACATGGAACATGGAACTACCCTCCAACCATACTCTTCTGTCTTTATTGAAGTTCTTGGCAAAACGAATGGAACTATTCGGATACATCCATACTTCAGAACTATCGGGCAACTGATACAACATATTTCGGGTGGCTACTACCTCAGCAAATTCTTCTTTAACGAAGAAATCACTATTCACATAAAAAAGCCAACCTCCCAAAACTGCGACTAAAGCCACACAGGCTACTGCCAACGGATAATAGAACTGTCGAATTGACTTACGTTTCGAACGTACTTTATATTCTTTGACTATTTTAGCCCAAATATAATCTCCGATTTCCGGATCTACTCTTTCCGAGTTTTCCGCTATCGGATTTTGTTCCTCCCATTGCACTTTCATTTTGCGCTCTATCATATCTATTTCTGTCTCTTATAC
>OWKE01000546.1_pt1 | contig 19886 bp, 13 predicted proteins | sample 1732631 | NCBI WGS metagenome assembly OWKE01 (sample SAMN05065736, study PRJEB22554) | human gut metagenome | biome: ENVO:2100002; feature: ENVO:00000062; material: ENVO:00002003 | host: Homo sapiens | place: USA | reverse complement strand
ATTTACTTTTAGACCTTTTGGGATAGCCCTTATTAATACTTCAGATAAAATTCCTTAGGTTATATTTTCAATCCTTTGGACCGGGTTTCCTCCTTGGCATACAGTCCCGGACGCCCGATTATGACATGGTTGGCAACGATACTATCCGCCGGACTGCGTATCTGCGGCGGTGCATTTTCGGGATATTGCGCCTGCCTGTTCCTCACATCTTCCGCTTCCGGCTTGAGCTGTTGCCCTTCATTCTCCTTTTCTGCGACTTCGGGCGTGGGTGGCGCAAGCTCCAGCTGAATTTTTCGGTCAAGGGCGGCAAGTTCGGACTTCAACTGCTTCAGCTCGTCCTCCTTCTTCCACACCTTACCCGCTATCTCCTGTAACTGCGGTATCTCCATCTCCAGCACCTCGTTCTTCGCCTTGTACTGGTCGATGATGGAGGGTATCCTCTCCATCGCGTTGAGGAAGTTGCGGGCGGCGGCCAACGGGTCAGCCATCGCCAGATGCCCGTTGTTGTAGGTGTACTTGTAGTTCCCCTCGACCACGAAGCGGTTGTCGGTGAACTCCAATCCCTCTTTGAGTATCCTTTCGCTCACCACCTTTATCGGAAAACCGTAAAGTTCACCGACCTGCGTGTACAACCCTCCGGTCGTGGCATTCTTGGCTATCTCCTGCAAACGCTTTCCGATGACCTTCTCATCGGCGGAATCCACTCCGTCCACCTTTATTATATTAAGGCGGTTGCCCTCCTTGTCGGTCTGCACCACCGACAGGAAGCGGTTCCAGTCCTCCGTCATGGCATCTATGAAAGCCGTGTTGTTGCGCAACTCGCCGGTCTTTGACTCCAGCTTGAACTCCGAATCACGCTTGCCCTTGTTGAACGACTTGCGTTCCCCTTCGAGCGATGCGATCCGCTTTTCCAGTTTCGCCTTGTCCAACAGGTCGGTATTGCCGGAGAGCAACGCCATGTATTCCGAGAAATTCATGCCCGATTTTTCGTCCATTGCCCCCTCGTCGATGGTACGCGCACCCATCGCACCGCTTTTGAGCTGGCTTATGAAAGTCTGCTTGCAGTGCAGGAGGTTGAACTTGTAGCTGTCCAGTGACTTCTCCACCGCGTAGATGATTACATCCACGTTGTTCCCGGCGAAATGTTTGGCAATCTCATTACCTGCCCTAACTCCGCGTCCGTCACGCTGTTGCAAGTCGGACGGTCGCCACGGCGTATCGAGATGATGGATAGCCACACACCGTTTCTGGGCGTTCACACCCGTTCCGAGCATAGAGGTAGAGCCGAACAGCACACGCACCGTCCCGGCGTTCATGGCGTCTATCACCGCCTTCCGCGCCTTGTCGGTCTTGCACTCCTGAATGAAGCGCACCTCGCTTGGCGGTATACCGTAGTCCTCCGTCAGTTTGCGCTTGATTTCCGAATAGACGTTCCACCCGTCGCCCGGCTGGTATGTCCCCAAATCAGAGAAAACGAACTGCGTGCCTTTCTGGGCGTCGTATTTTTGATAATACTCCGCGATCATCTTGGCACAGTGACTCGCTTTGTTGTCGGGATGATCTTCGTAATTCGGGTCTATCATGCGCATGTCGAGTGCCATTTTCCGGGCATAGTCCGTGGCGATGAGCATCTTCGCCTTTTCTTCCGTTTCCGAAAGCGGCAGCCTGCCCAACAAGGTGGCATCGCCCGTCTTGGCGAACTGCATCAGTTTCTGTATGAAGTCCTCCTGTTCCGGCGTGGGCGGTATATGGTGCAGTATCTCGTTCTTGGCAGGACGGTCAACGCCCACATCCTCCGCCGTGCGGTAGTCCGTGATTTCATTATAGAAGGCGGCAAGCTCCGGCACTTTGATGAAGTAGCGGAAACGCTCCTTCTGGACCACATTGTTCGTCACGTTAAATTCAAAATCCGTCGTCTTCTTGGCAAATATCGCCGCCCAAGCGTCGAAACACCTTATGTCCTGCCGTTCCAGCTCCTTCGGGCGCAGGTACTTGAACAGCAGGTACAATTCAGTCAGTGAGTTGCTGATAGTCGTGCCGGAGAGGAAGGTCGCACCCAAGTCTTTTCCTGTGCGCTCCTGTATGGTGCGTATGGCAAAGAGCATGTTAAGTGCCTTCTGGCTTCCCTCGCTGTTTCCCAATCCCGCCACACGGTCGTGGCGCGTGTTGAAAGTCAGATTCTTGAACTGGTGGCTCTCATCTATGAAGATGTGGTCGATGCCCATCTGCTTGAAATCCACCACGTCGTCCGTGCGTGACTTTATGGCGTGTTCCACCTTCTCCAGCTTCGCTTCAAGGTTGTGCTTGCGCTTCTCCAATCCTTTCAGCATCGCCCGCGACACGTTCTTTCCCTGCTGCCGTAGCACTTCGAGGTTTTCCTCCACCGTGTCAAGCTCTGCTTGCAGGATGCGCTGCTGCAATTCCGGCGACTGCGGTATCTTGCCGAACTGGTCGTGCGACATGATGACGCAATCGTAGTCGTTGTTCTTTATATTATTGAAGAAGCGCACACGGTTGGCGGTCGAAAAGTCCTTCTCCGAAGCGTACAGAATACGTGCGTTGGGATATGCCGCCTGATAGGTGGCTGCAATCTCCGCAACGTTGGCTTTCAGCCCGATAATCATCGGCTTGTGTGCCAAATTCAGACGCTTCATCTCATGCGCGGCGATGCACATTATCAGCGTCTTACCGGTTCCCACCTCGTGGTCGCAAATTCCGCCGCCGTTCTGTTTCAACATCCAGACGCAATCCATCTGTGAGGGATAGACGCTCTTGATACCCCGGCTTGCCAGCCCTTTCAGGTTGAGGTCGGGAAAGGTCTGATGGGAGCCGTCGTAGCGCGGGCGCACGAAACAGTTGAACTTGCGGTTATACATCGTCACAAGCCGCTCCTTGAACTGCGGCGACTGCTCTTCGAGCCATTCGGAGAAGCCGTTTCGTATCTCGTCAATCTTGGCGTTGGCGAGTTGTATTCCCTCGCTGTCGCGCATCTTGATGTCGTTGCCATGCTCGTCCTTGCCGATGGACTTCATCATGTCAGGGCAGGTGTTGTGCAGGGCGTGTTTTAGGAGGTGCATACCGTCATAGTTCCGGTAATACCCCTTCACCAGAAACTCGTCCGTGATTTTCATGGTGCGGTAGCCGCACACCACCGAAAACTCGTCCATGCTTGCGGAATAGGCGATTTTCACCTCCGTGTCGAACAGCCGGCTCATGTAGGCGGCATAGACACCCGTCGGAATCCAGCGTTCCCCGAAATTGAAGTCCAGATCCTCGAAGGCGATGCGCTGCGGCTCGGCATCTTTCAGAGCCTCCAACGCCTGCTTCACCTCCGGCATACGCTCATTTTCGGGATTGTCACCCATCCATGCCTCTATGCGTTCCGCTTTCTCTATGACATTTCCGGCGATGAAACGGTCTTTGATTTCGTAACCGGTCACGAGCGGATTGTAGTAGATGCGCCCTTGCAGGGCAGTGAGCAAATCCTCCGCCGTGCTGTCGGTTATCTCCCGCATATAGTCGAGATTGACCGTACCATATTTGTTGAGCGACGCAGACAGGGCTTCTTCGGGAGAGCCTACGTTGGCATGGCTCTCCACCGCGAAGGAAACAGGATGCTCGAAGATGTCCGCCTTGACGAACTTTCCGTTTTCCATCCGTTCCAGCGAAAGGATGTCGCGCCCGCCCGCATCCATCATCACTAACTTCACGTTCTGCTTGGCGTTGAGGTTGCCGTAGCGCATGACAAACTCATCGTAACAGGTATTCAGATGCTCTCGCCACGGAACATTTGCCTCGCGCCGGAGCGATTCATAACGGTACAGACGCTCGTAGGCGTCACGCAGCGACACATACAACAACGCCTTTTCCTTCTGGTATCCTTTCAGGTCGAGCGGCTGGAATGTCGCCCCGTATGGCGTGATGTCTTTCAGGTAGCCGATGTTATGACGCCCCCGGTCAGCCACCAGCGACCCTTCGCGCAGGTGCATCTCCGGCGTGCGGTGGTAGGCACGCGGAGAAAGGTCCACGACTTCCTCCTTCGGCTTTTCCGCTTCGATGTCGGGGAAAAGGAAAGTCCCCACCGCTTCCGATGGGGTATCTGTAACGGCAGGTGCGGCGACTGCCTCCGGCTGTGTTTCCTCCTGTCGTGGCTGCTCACGGGAAGTTTCCGGCACGGCTTTCACTTCCGTCTTTTCCGCCACTTGTTTCTCGTTATGCTGCCTTGCCAGTTCCCGAAGTTCTTTCCTACGCTCCGGCGTCAAACCCATCATCATTTCATAGAAACCGTTGATGGGAGGATTGGTATCCCAGTCCAGTGTGGCATAGATGTCGTCCGGGTCGGCAGGCTTGGCGGTGTTCTCCGCTTTCACCTCCTTATTCTCCATTGCGGGTTTTGCAGTTGGAGCTGTCGGTGTAACCGTGACTTTCGGTTTGGGCGGAGTGGACTTTGCCGTAACTGCCTTTTTCACCGTCTTTTTCTTTTTGGAGGTTTTCGGTTGGCTGACCTCTTCCGTCATCCCCCAGAGGTCAAGCAGGGTGAGCTGCACGCCTGCGGAATATTGCGGGCGCGGTTCTATCTCCGGCTTTTCATCTGCGGGTTGCGGCTTTTCTGTCGGAGTTTCCACCGTCTGCGCCGAGGATACTGTTTCCAATTTTATGGCAGGACGCTCTACTTTATTTTGAACGGCAACTTTTTCTTCCGTTCCTGCCTGCCGGATTGAACCCGAATACAAGCGCATGGCAAGCCTGTAATGGAAATCCTCGTCGAGCATACGGCGCAAATCCCCGGCGATGCCTGCTGCCTTGCCCTCGTGCAGATAAACCATAGCGGGCTTCCCGTAGGGGTCTGTGTCAAGTTTCGCCATCGTATGCACGATGCGTTCCGGGTGGTGGATGAAATAGGCGTTGTCGGTCAGGGCGGTTTTCGTGTCCGTCTGTATCACGGTCATCAGCCGCTCGTCCTGCGACATTTCCTTCTTGCTGAGGTTCTTTTGCAGGACAATCAGGTCACTGCCCACCTCCGTGCCCGCGTTGTCCGTGAACAGGTTGTTGGGCAGGCGTATCGCGGATACCAGATTGGCCTGACTGAACAGCTCGTTACGCACGGAGGTCTTGGTGCTATTCAATACCCCTTGCGAGGTGATGAACGCCACGATACCGCCGTCACGCACGGCATCCAGTCCTTTGAGAAAGAAATAGTTGTGGATGGTTTTCTGGGCGGAGCGTCTGCCGAAAGAGTCGCTCCGCTGAAACTCCGCGTCGAACACGGCAATGTCACCGAACGGAATGTTGGACACCGCCAAGTCGAAATAATTGTTGAACGGTCTTTCGATTTTCTCAAAACCGCAGGTGCGCATTTTCTGGTCGGGATAGAGATGCCTCAAGATTGTACCCGTGAGCAGATCCTTCTCGAAAGCCATCACATCCGCATTGGGGCTGTGCCGCAGCATGGAATCCACGAACACGCCGACACCTGCCGACGGTTCGAGCATACGGGCGGGGCGGACGCTGTAATCTGCCAGCACGTCCGCGATGGTGTCGGTTATCTCTTTGGGGGTGTAGAAAGCGGTCAGCACGGACGCTTTCAGCGAATCCACAAACCGCTTGTACTCTGTTTCGTCCTTGCTGTTCTCACGGATAAGCCTGTGCAGCTCCACCGTCGGGGCGAACAGTTCGAGGTCGGATTTCGCCCACCGGACGGCATCCGTCAGTTCCTTTGCAGGGTTGAGGATACATTTCAGACCGCCGAAACCGCAGTACCTTTGAAGTATGGCACGCTCTTCGGTTGTCGCTGTCCTATTTTCCCTGTCAAGGATGAATGCCGTCCGTATCGCCTCGATGTTGTCCCGCAGTTTCTGTTTGCGGTTAAACGCCATATTCGTCTAAGTAAAGGACGGTTGCTCCCGTCAGCTCCGTGTAGAGCAGGTCGTAATCGGAAGACAGGGCGAAATTGTCATCCGAGAGGTCATAGACGGAGAACACGTTGCCGACAAGCGGCAGCAGTTTCAGGACAAAGGCTTCACGCTTCTCTTCCGGCACTTCATCGGCAAACTCGTTTTCCACGACTTCGCGGAGGATGGCGTAACGGGAATAATGCAGCCCGCGCAGCAGCGTGTCCATCGCCAGTTCCTGCGCACCATCGGCGGGATAGCCTTCAAGCCGTGCCCTCTCATACGTTTCGGCGGCACGGTCGGCCCGTTCCCGTATGAAAGCGGTGTCGTCAGCCTGTTCAAACTTGTTCGTGCGGAGATAGTCCAGCAGGTACAGACCGTAATAGGAAAAGTCGGTCTGACCCTCGTTTTTCTTCTTGTTGTTCATTACTTTGGATTTAGCGGATTGATAATTAACGGGATAATCGGTTGGAAAAAGGAAGAAAAAGGCACTCGGTATCCCTCCGAGTGCCACCACTAAATCCAAAGTATGAGTGTAATCCGGTATCGAAGAACAATTCATTACTCTGAACAAGTGGCAAAGTTAATACTATTTCTTCCGTCCTGAAAATTTCTTGTCCTTTTTAGCCTCCGGGAACACAAAAGTCGTGTTATATTCCCCGTCAAAGGCGACAACAGCATCGAAACTCTTGCCCTGTTTGCTCTTGAACCCTTTGAGCAGCTTGGTATGCCCTTCGGTGAGCAGGTCTTTGATTTCATCGTCGGACAGGGTGCGTCCCGCTTTCAGCCGGAACACGGGCAGTCCGCACTCCGTGTTGTCGCAGCGTACCACCTTGCCGTAGAACCGCATCCTGCCCGTGCCACACTTGGGACACGCGCAGCCGGAGTCACGGCTGCCGAAGAGCTTGTCGCACGAGATCAGTTCGGAGGTTATCTCACGTGTGTACGCCTCTATCTCCTTGCGGAAGGTGTCGTCGGACAGTTCCCCGCGCTCGATACGCGCCAGCTCCTTTTCCCATTCGCCCGTCATGGCAACATCGGCGATGCGCATCGTCTTGACGACGGAATTGAGGGCAAGTCCTTTTTCGGTGGGAACAAGCGACTTCTTGCAGCGTTCCATGTAACCGCGCTTGAAAAGCGTTTCGATGATGGAGGCGCGTGTGGCGGGAGTACCGATGCCACAGTCCTTCATCGCCTGCCGCAGTGCGTCGTCCTCAATTTCCTTGCCCGCCGTTTCCATTGCCGAGAGCAGGGTGGCTTCGGTATGCAGCGGCTTGGGTTTGGTCTTTCCTTCGGTAATGGACGAGCCTTTCGGTGTCAGCGTGTCGCCTTCCTGCCAGCCGGGGATGGTAATTTCCTCTTTTTCCTCGCCATAGACGGCACGCCATCCGGTTTGCTTCACGACGCTGCCTTTTACGGTAAACTCCACTCCGGCACATTCCGCCGTGACAGTGGTCACATCCTTGACGCATTTCTCAGAGAATGCCTCGACCATGCGCCCGGCAATCATCTGATAGATGGTATTGTCCTCTTTGGAGAGGAAGAGCGGTTTCTCACCCGTGACGAGCAGGGCATGGTGGTCTGTCACCTTGCCGTCGTCCACGCTGCGGCGTGTCGGGGCGGCTTTTGCCCGCACCTTGTCTTTCCATTCGGGCTGTGTGCCGATGAAAGCGAGCAGTTTGGGAATTTCGGCAAACACGTCTTCGGGGATGTAGCGGCTTCCCGTTCTCGGATAGGTTATCAACTTCTTTTCGTAGAGTTTCTGCGCGATTTCAAGCGTCTGTTCCGCCGTGAAGCCGTGCTTGGCGTTGGCTTCTTTCTGGAGCGTGGTAAATAAACATTTGTAGGTACGGGTAATATATTCTATCTTTGCAAAGAACTTAATATTAGACACATGAGAGGAGTTATATATTCAAGAGTTTCTACCATAGACCAAGATTATAGTAAGCAGACCAATGAGTTGAAAGACTTTGCCAAGAAGAATAACATTGATATAGTCAACATCTTTGAGGAGAAAGAATCTGGCTTCAACAATGACAGACCAGAGTTCAAGAAAGTTCAGCAGCTTACTAAAGACGATGTGGATATACTTTTAGTTTGGGAATTGTCCAGACTTAGCAGAAGGTCAATATATATTCAACAACAGGTGAAGGACTTCGCAGATAAGGGAATCTGCATCTATACCAAGAAAGAGAATCTATATACCTTGAATGAGGACGGCACTGAGAACAAGAGTGCAATGTTGTTAATAGGATTTACTTCCATCATCGCAGAGCAGGAAGTTGCCACACTTAAAGAAAGGACTATCTCCTCTAAAAGGAATAGGATTATAAAAGAAGGATATAGTTATACATACAATGCCCCTTATGGATATATCTATGACAAGGAAACCAAGAAACTATCCATCAATCCTATTGAAGCGGAGATTGTGAAGAGGATATTTGAACTCTCTGCCAATGGTTATTCTGCATATAGGATTCCTGTACTTCTAAATGCTGATGGAATACCTACCAAGACAGGTAAGAAATGGACTTTACCCACGATAGCCACAATCTTGACCAATACAGTTTATAAGGGTGAAGCCCATTATAAATTAAAGGGAGAGAAGCCTAAAGAGGGCAAGCGATACAGCAAAACCACAGAGTATGCCGTAGTAGATACCCCAGCCATTGTTACAAGCGAACTGTTTGACCTGTCAAGAAAGATGATGAAGGAAAGATTGAGCAGGAGTAAAAGTTCTGGAGTTAAATACAACCCGTTATTAAGAGGTCTGATAGTCTGCCCATACTGTAATGTCAAATATATATTCAATCGCAGGGACAATCTTTACTCCTGCCATGAACGATATGAGAAGGCAACCAACAAGACCACGCAGTGCTTTAGCAAGTCTATATCAATCAACAAGATAGATGAAATTATATGGAACTTGGTGAAGATATTGTTCTCTAAGGAGTTGGCAGCAGGTAAGACAGATGAACAGTTAGAGCCTATCAACAAGGAATTGGAAGGGTACAGGTTGCAGGTCGTCAATCTGGAGCATAAACAGAATGAATTGACCCAAAAGGCAAATATTATAGCTAATGCGGCTATTGACATCAAGATACAATTCCCCAATCTGCCTGACTTATACCTAAACAAATTGAAAGAGGTTGAATCCATCAATAAAGAAGCAGGCAGATATTTAAATGAAATCAAGCATTTAGAGAGGTTGATGGAATCTTGCAGGAACAAGATACAGGTTATTAACACCCTGTCTGATGAATCCATAGTAGTGGAAAGCATTGTTGATGAAACAGAGAAATATGACTTAGTCCATAAGGTGATTGACAATATCGTAATCTATGGAGAGGAACATTATACATTGGTAGTGGTCACATTCCAAACAGGGCAAGTCGCTTATATTGGTTACTACTCATTCAAGAGATATAAATACTATACGATATTCTATCCTTCACAGAGTGTTTGGTTTGATACTGAGAAGAGATTGGGGTACATAACGACCATGAAAGACCCCAATTCTTTGGAACTCTCATTGGAAACTGTCACTAAGGAATATTCCATCACAGAGTTTATTAATATGTTTGATGTTCCAAAGAATAGACATTATTATGAGAATCAATAAATCACTTATATAGTTGTTGAACCAAATAGATTACAGACAATGAATCCAATAGATAAGTTTACCAATATAGATGCAGTTTATCCTACTACTGATGCAAGGGAAGAAGATATAATATTAGATTATATTTGGGACTTTGCCATGCTAATACACCCAGCAGAACCAAAGATTATAGATGAAAGGTTTGCATTGGAGGGCAGTTGTGCCATATCCACATTCAAAAGAAGATACAACGAACGACTGATTAAAATACCTCTTACCTATAAGGACTATAAGAGCAATATAGAAATCAAGAAAGCCATATCAGCCTTGCATTTGGATATTGATAAGTTTTGGTTTGCCATACTGTTTATATGGGACTATGTGGACGGTGAATGTTGGCAGGCTTTTGAACGTGGTGATTCTCCTGCCAATGAAGTGGATAAGTTGCTTCAAGCCATTCCCCAATATGAAGAGAATCCCAATGCCAACCCATTAATTGAACGCATTATCTTTAAAGAAGAACTATCTTTGTCCTTGCAAGTAAACGGTAAATCCATACATACCATAGAGACAGCCAATGCCATCAAATTTATTCTGAAATGCTGTCAAGAACATTTGGATGATTTAAAACCAAAGAATGAATTTGATGTAGAGCATCTGAATGATAATATTGAAATGGTAAGCTACCATCCTACCAAGCAGCAGACAACGGCAAGCACAACCAAGAGAATATGTCTCTTTGCCCAGAGATTCCAACTGTTCTTTGATACCCTCTCACCCTCATTCTCCAATTACAGGAAAGGTGAAAGGAACGCATATAATGTAACCTTCCTAATATCACAGCTTGTCTATCTTACAGGAATATCTGATAATGAAGACTTCCTCGTCAGCAAGACCACATTAAAAGGATATTTAAGCAAGAACAAGAATCTGAATTGGGACGTTCATAATAATATCTACTAATAATCAATGTTCTATATAAGGGAGAGTAACTTCTCCCTTAACTTTACTCTCGCTAATTCTCATGGCTTCTCCCCATCTTTGCAGCGTCAAAGGAACAGGACTTGTAAGGCAGACAAGTAAAGAGAGAACCAATTCCACTAAAATTTTACTCTCTCTTAAATCTCTCCAAAGTTCTCACCTTTGCAGCGTAATCAAAAAGCCAAGTGCGCATAGGTTTGACGGTTACACAGAACATTATTAACAATTAAAATTTAAAGAACAATGAAGAAGATTTATTTAGATGTTAAGGTTGTAGCTAATAATGAAGTAAGAAATGTAGCATTCGCACAAGGCATTAATAGAACCATCAACTTAAATAATGTAGAGAAGATTTTAGCCATAATGAAAGTCAAGGGCTACAGAAAGGCTGAAATGGTGCAGGTAATCAAGGCTGAGGAAGCAATCAAAACAGGAGATATTGTTTTAGTTGATATTAACGGTAAAGAGATTGCTCCATCAGAAGCAGCCAACTACTTCCTTGTCGTGGACGGACAGCACAGAACTGTCGCTGCAAGTCTTTATAATGAATGGGCAAGAGCTAACAAACAAAATGAAACAGTAGTACCAGCCATTATTGTAGAGTTGCAGGATGAAACTATCGCAGAATACATTAACGACATTAACATTACCAAGAAAGAATGGGGTACTCCAGACTATGTGCGTGGTGCAGCCAACATCAATCCAGAGAATGAGTTCTTAAGACGATATAATGAACTTATAAAGAGCGAGAACAATCCCAACGGTTATCCCATATCAACATTAAACCTTATCTTCTGTGGCAGCAACAATACCATATCCAAGAGCGACTTCTCACTATTATGTTCTGGTAAAGAGGAGAAAGGCAAGAAGACCAAGAAACCAATAATCCCTGCACATAACATGGAAGTAGGAAACAAGTTCATTAAAATCTGCAAGGACAAAGGGTTTAAAGATGCGGATATAGCCAAGAGATACTTAATTACTGAGTTTAATAACATCAAGACTACAACTTCCAGCGTTGATGAAGCATACAAGATATTCCAATCAATAACTCCTAATGACAGAGCCGCCATGTTCAATTCAAATGGCAATCTGGATGAAAACTTGGTAATATTGCAATTTGAGAAGATTAAGAAAAGACATAACGCTAAACAGGCAAATAAAACCACTATTGTTATGCAGCCATCAAGTACCCAAGAAGAAATGACAGATGAAGAAACTATAGCTTATGTAGAAGTAGAAGAAGCAGAAGATATGATTGGAACACCTAAAGGTTTAATAAGGCTTAAATGAAAGTGGGAGTAACTCCCACACTATTCTTAGACATTCTGAATAGCATAAAGTCTGATTCTTAAATGTGTGGTCTTATCATTAGTTCCCCAATTGTGGAATTACTACTTTTACAGTAGCACAGACAGATAATCCCACCACACAGATAAGCAGACTACACACTATTCAGAATATCTAAAATGAAAGAATTTACCTATGAACAAGTAAGGGCTAAGGCTCTTAAACAGGGAGTAAAAGATAACAAGGTTCATATTGGATTATGGGCTAATCTTAATAACTATCTAAAGACAAGGAGAAAGAAGAATGGAAAGGTTACTACCTATTATATCTCATTGCAGAAGTTGGCTTACTGACAAGATAAAATTTGAAGCAGAGAGATTCATATTGTTAAATTTGGAAGGTGTGCTTATTCTCTTTTTACTGCGTGTCTAAACACCCCCTCTCTACACTCCTACACTACATTCCAATAAGACCTATGCAATGTCCTTGCGGACACCGCAAAGGTAATCTGTAAGCTGGGAGTGACTAAAATCAATGATATGTGGATTTATAACAATAATTCTTATGACAAGCTGAGCGAACTTAGGAAATCCAACAGGTTAAGTTCCTCTAAAGTGAGATTCTTATTAAAGACCAACCAAATTATTTTAATCAAACATATTGAGCGATTGCCTTATGAAGCTACCATTCAAGAAATATACAGTAATGAGCAACAATCTGATTCAGAAGTTGGGTTGTGCAGATGTTTACAGGACATACGTGTTACTATTGACAGCAGACAAAAATACATTGATTACTGACACCACGATAGACCAGCTTGCATCATTCGTTGGTGATAAACCTGCCAACTATAAAGGCGGTAAGAGTTCCAAATCATTCAATGACAAGTTAAGAGCCACAGAGGAAGTCAGCATACAGAATAAGAATAGTGGCAGGAATGACAGGACTTGGACTGATTATATATTCTCCCCTGTCAGCTTTGGGCATTACAGAAGAATTGACAGGGAGTTCTACGACTCATATAACAATACTTTGGATTTAAAACTCAGAGGATTCATCCTTAAACTGTTCAGTGCAGCAGAGCCACACAGCCATACTGTTACCTTATCTGTAAGAAAACTGAAAGAACTAATCCACATGGGACATGATACTATCTCCAACTATATAGAGCAACTAATGGATATGGACTTATTGGACGAAGTTGGAGATTCAATCATATTAAAGGCTAAAGGTTTGCATATAGACCTACCTAAAGATAAATATGTGGAGGAAGTGAAAGCTGACTTTGAACACATGATAGCATTTAACGAGAGCAGAGGAAACCCCATTTCAAGGGAGTGCATGATTTATAAGAAGTACAAGGAGAATAACTTTGAGGGAGTTAAGAATATGCACGCTTTTATGAAATCATTATCAAGTGGGCTGGTAGGCAAGAAGAAGGAGGTAAAAGACAAGGAGGAACTTCCAGATTTATACCTATGAATCAGCCTAAACAACCATCAATAAGCGTAGCATTGGCAGTATTTCCAATTCTAAAGAGTTATACACGAGACACCCCTACCCACATAAACACCCCCTCATGGCTCTTAAATAAAAAGAATGCTTTAGAAATGCAGTCTAATGGCTGACAGGGATAAGCATTCTTATTTAATCAAAGAGGGGGCACGATGCACTATTGCCACAGCCTACCAATAATTTACTAATGCTCCTCATTTCCTTTGAAAGAATCTTTAGGGAAAGACATAGAACAGCCTAAGATGCAAGCGAAGTAATTCACTTGTGTTTTAGGTTTGTTCTTGTTAAATCCATTCAATCAATAACCATTTAATTCAATTTCATTATGAGAGATTTAGTAATTATGCCAGCTATGGCACAGCGTAGAGAATCATTAAACATGGGTGAGTTTGCAGAAGAAGCAATCATTGTGGAAGAAGTTGCAGCACCCAAGAGAGTGAACCATTTCATTGAAGCCAACACGCAGGAAGTAACCTTGCAGCACCTACAACAAGACTGCATCATTCCAAGTTTTGCATCAATGGAAGAAACCATAAGCCACCAATCCTTTATAGGTGCAGTAGTGGATGCAGCTAAGGATTACTTTCATGGAGAGCAGTTTGATATGCCAGAGATTAGAATCTCACACCTTATCAATGGCAGAATCCCAAGTGCATTAGGTAAGAAAGCATCTGAACTGACAGATGAAGAGAAAACTTTATTCTATCAGAGAATGTGCTTCTGCTTTGAAATCCCATCCATCGTGCATGATGAATATGGCAACCGCCTTGCATTATCCATTGGTGGAGTGAGGGCATATAACGAGATTAACCTATACAGTAAGAAGTCTGTTGAGAGATTTAAAATCTTCATAGGCTTTCGTAACCGTGTGTGCTCAAATTTAATGCTCACCACTGACGGTTTGCAGGATAAGATAGAAGTCCTAAGCGTACAGGAACTATATGCAGCAGCGTTGAATCTGTTCCATGCTTACAACCCATCCAAAGACCTGCACTTATTAAGGACACTTGGGCAGATGTCAATCTCAACAAGCGAGTTCTGCCAAATAATAGGCAGGATGAGATTATATCAAGCTCTTACACCCAACCAACAGAAACGCTTACCTCGTCTATTGTTGGGGGACAGTCAGATTAATGCAGCTTGCAGAGCATTCGTTTCTGATGCAAACTTCAAGAGTACAGGGGACAGCATTACAGGTTGGCAGTTGCTTAACTTGCTCAATGGCAGTGTGAAGTCAAGTTACATAGATAACTTCTTGGAGAGGAATCTTAACTGCACAGAGTTTGTACAAGGCATCCAACGTGCCAAATTAGGAGATAGTGAATACGCTTGGTTCTTGGGCTAAGTGGATTATTGATTGAGAGAGGAAAGGGCATCATTAAGTTGGTGTCCTTTCTTTATTTCTACCAACTTATTAAATATCATACAATATGGATATAGATTATACAGTGGGCGAAGTGGAACTATCCTATAAACCCAAATTCAAGAATATATATAAGGTAGTCAGTTCAGAGGACGCTTATAAGTACTTACTCCCCACATATAAAGAGGGTACAATCTGTTACAAGGAATATTTTAAGGTCTTGTTCCTCAACCAAGCCAATCAAGTTTTAGGCTATACGCTCATATCAGAGGGTGGAATTACTGAAACGTCTGTTGATGTCAGAGTAATTCTACAAGCTGCGTTACTTACCAATTCAGTAGCCCTTGTTCTTGCACATAATCACCCAAGCGGTAATCTGAAACCCAGCAGGCAGGATATGGAGATTACTAAGCAGGTCAAGGATGCTGCAAGGCTGATGAGAATTACAGTAATAGACCACCTCATACTTACAGACACAGGATATTACAGCTTCGCAGACGAGGGAGAATTATAATAAGGTAAAGGGCACTCAATTTTTAAGTTGGGTGTCCTTATCATATTCACTTTGGCAATTAGTGAATGTTCCCTTAGTAATCAATGAGTTAGCAAATCCAACTTAGAATTAATATTCACTTTTATTCGTTTAATCATAAAACAGAACATTATGTCACTTAAATATTCAAGCACAACGGCAGACTATCTTATATGGTCTGATGCAATGAATCTCATAAGGAAGTTGGCAAAGGACAAGAATTATAAAATCTCACTCCTTATATCTTTGGGATGCTTCACAGGATTAAGAATATCTGATATTCTATCTCTAAGGTGGAAACAGATATTAGGAACTGACGAGTTTACCATAATTGAGATTAAGACGGGCAAGCAGAGAACTATCCGTTTAAATTCCCAATTACAGCAGCATATTAAGGAGTGCTACGAGCATATAAATCCTGTTGGAATCAATGCACCTATCTTAATAAGTCAGAAAGGCACTATCTTCACAGTCCAGAGAATTAACATAATTCTTAAAGAGGTGAAGAAGAAGTACATGTTAAAGATTAAGAACTTTAGTTGCCATTCTCTTAGAAAGACTTTTGGAAGACAGGTTTATAATATGAACAGTGATAACGCAGAGTTAGCATTAGTAAAGCTGATGGAACTATTCAACCATAGTTCAGTTGCCATTACTAAGAGATACTTGGGACTAAGACAGGAAGAAATCTTACAAACTTATGACTGTTTGAGCTTCTGATGATTGGGGCAGAATTATTAAGATTCACCTTATATAGTGGTCTGAATGGTTCTGTCCTAATTTCATAATATATTGAGCTTAGATACATCTAAAGTCCAATTTTAATAGTTTGGCATTTCAGCCTTATAGAAGCAAGTCAATTCCATAAGTTTACAGAGTTTAGAACTATCTCAACTCTTATAAGCCATGTTACAGGTAGCACTTCTTGAATATCCAACAATATACCAACTTAAAGATGATAATTCAAGATGGGTAAGAATATTCTGAATTTAGTTCTTATATGGGGAGAAGTGAATTTGATACCCACATGGATTTACAGAGTTCAGATGCAATTCTTATTAAATATCCCATTCAGACTATGTTTGAGAGCACGATAGTTACTATTTATCCTCACTCCATGCTCATTAATTTAGAACCTTTCGTTATCTTTGCACCAATTCCAATGAACTAATGTGTTAGGGAGTTGGAAGGACATATTTAACGAAAGGTGTTATTGAAATTATCTTCTACTAACAAATTCTCGCAAAATTTGAAAGACTGTGAAGATGGTAGCAATAGCACCCCACCATTTGATATATACCTACCTTATACATTCTATAAGGCTTTAGATATTGTCAAAATTGGTGTGGGTAGCTATTGTTTTATCCACAGTCAAGGCAATGCGAGAAGCCAGTTAGTAGGATAAGACAGATATAGTTCCCACACCTCTTTTATTTTAACGGCTTATCCATAGGGAACAGGTAGGCGTAGATTAAATGAATATGAGAACCTACTTGTTGGATATTCTTAACAGATATAACAGATTCAGTGATAATCTGGATATAAAGACTGTGCTATGCAATAAGTCTTGGCAGATATTTAATAATACAGGATATAAAGAACTATATATCTTTCAAGAAGATGGTTCACTCATCGCGTCAAGCAAAGGAAATGTAACTAATGCCACATGGAAGTACATTTCTGCGAACAAATCTCTCATAATCTCCTTCAAGGAACAATCATATATGTTGCATCCATCATTCTTGGATAATTTATTATTCGCCTTACAGAAAGATGGAACAGAGGAGTACCTCTTTATGATTAATGAAGAACATAGTAACACTTTTCAACCCAAATCATTGAATGACCTTGCATTTTATCTTAAAAGACAAAAGGAAACTGAGAAGAAGCAATTACAGCACGAACAAGCTATAAGGGCAGAGAGACAGCGCATCCAAGAAGAGAATAAGTTGAAGCATTATAAAGAACAATGGATAGCTTGTAGAAGCCAATTATGGGAACAACAACGATGTAAAATATTAAATAGCAGCATTGAATATCAAACAGCATTGAAGAATAGGATGAAGCGGAGAATTATAAAACTCATTACATTTCTAATAATGATTGCTTGTTGGACTTGGTTTATCTCCTATGGAGTAGATTATATGAATAAGACACGTACAGGCTCATGGTGGGCATGGACTATTATTATAATTCAAATCTTATCTGGAGTAGCATTCTTTATAGAATTGTTTCCACCATATAAGACACCTACTCGATATGAAGAAGAATTAAAACAAAACTTTATAAATAAAATAGATTAATGAGAACAATTAGATTATTAGCAGCTTCATTATTGGTTGCATTATGCGCAGGATTTAGCTCCTGTGGGGATGATGAATTGGATGTTTCCCCTCTACCTCCTATCAATAACATAGAGGATGAACACACCAAAATAGATAAGATGTTTGATGAATACATAGGAGATTACTCCAATATAACATGTAGATTTTGTCAAGCTGGTGAATCATCTATCCTCTTTACAGGATTGAAGAATAAACATTTATGGTTTGCTGAATATGAAACGGCAACTAAAGGAATTAGATTTGAGTGGACTGATATAGAAGAAACTGATACCATTCAGAAAGTTTATAAGGGATATGGAGAATATGAAACTATCAAATTGAATAATATCCTTCCTTTATTTCATAAAAAGACTACTGTAGGCAATATTGTAACATTGGCTTTAAATGGATACTTGCGTCAGAACATCTTTACTTTTAATGGTAAGACCAAACGTAATCAGCTTCAATCTGACCACTCAAAGAACAAAACTGCTTATAGTTGGTTTCTAGAATCTGTCTTTATAGGTAATTGCTGTTATTCAAATGAAGGAGATACTATCTATGTGGCTAATCAGCCACCTCAATTTGACAGTCAGGGTATGCCTGTTGATACAGAGCTGATTTCTTATGAAGAAGGAATAAGATTTAGAGCTGGTTACTTAGAGGATGTCTCTGCTAAGAATATCTCAATTAGTAAATACAACTATAAGGATGCTAAATCTGTTTGGGTAACTCAGATTGTTCCCCCCTTTGATGTAACTTCTGATGCAAAGAGAGTTCTAACATTAACTGGTAACACAACCAATATTTGGAATTATAAATGTGAAGTAACATTTTACGATGGCACTAAGAAGGACTTTACATTTAAAATCAATATAGATAATGGTAAGATTGTTACTGACGAAGTAAAGGTTACAGGCATATCAATTAATGAGCAGTCTGTTAGTCTAAAGCAAGGTGAAACATTCCAATTAACGACAACTGTACAGCCCGATAATGCAACCAACAAGAAAGTTATATGGAGCAGTTCCAATGAAACTGTTGCAAGTGTAAATCAAGATGGTTTGGTTACAGCCAATTCAGCAGGTGAAGCGAATATCACAGTAACAACAGCAGATGGCGGTTTCAGTACGACTTCAATTGTTACTGTGACAAAGAAGCAGGATGATTACACTTCTTTAATTATAGGCAAATGGAAAATGACAAGCGGTGATGCAGTTGCCACCCATGTTACTTATAAGAGTGATGGTACATTTGAATATACAAGTACAGAAAATAGCTCTTATAAAGAAGTGGGCAAATACAAGATAGACGGTGACAAACTCTATGAAATGTACAGTGATGAAGAAGAATGGATTATCAATGATATTCTGTTACTTAATTCAATGACCTTATCAGTACAGGAATTGGAAGCTGATGGAGTAACACCCAACGGTAAGAAGTTTGCTTATCAACGAGTGGAGTAAAGGACTTATCCCAACTTTACTAAGACAGAATAGAAGCAGCATTTGAGGAAACTCTTATGCTGTTTCTTTTTATACTCTAATATATTCTGCATTATTGGATTATCATAAGTCTTTGATACCATGATATTTGAATCTAAATTAAAATTACACATACCTATAAATGTTAAATAGTCAGGTCATAGAGCAATGGCGGTTCCTGAACAGCCTCCCTGCACTCCACAGAAGTGACAACGAGCTTACCGTCGTTCTCCACCTCACGGAACTTGGCGGTGGCTGAGCCGAGGTCATCGAAGCGGTCTTGTGACCATGCGGAAAAGTCGATTCCGTCTTTAGCTGTCGAAACCTTTATCCGAAAATAGGTCCGGGGCTTGAACTGTTTGTTCTCCCAGTAGCGAGAGCAGATCATCGCCAATGTGGGTGTCTGTACCCGTCCTAACGAAAACACCCCCTGTCCGGCGGCAAGGCTGAGAGCCTGAGAGCTGTTGATGCCCACGAGCCAGTCCGCCTCGCTGCGGGCTTTGGCAGAGAGGTAAAGGTTGTCATAAAGACTTCCCTCCCTGAGATTCTGCAACCCCTCACGGATGGCCTTGTCGGTAAGCGAAGAGATCCACAAACGAGCAAAGGGTTTGGTACAACCGAGATAGTTGTACACGTAACGGAAGATCAACTCACCCTCACGACCTGCGTCAGTGGCGACAATGATGGATTCGCACCTGTCGAACAGCTCCCGGATCACTCCCAACTGCCTGACGACGCCGGGATCATCCTTATAAACCTTGCCCTCCCGCACTTGACGGGAAATAAGTTTGAACTCCTGTGGCAATATGGGCAGATGTTCCTGGTGGAAGCCGGAGAAGCCGTAGCATTCGGGCATGGCAAGCCCGACCAGATGCCCGAATGCCCATGTCACGGCGTAGCCACTT
>OWKE01000544.1_pt1 | contig 19910 bp, 17 predicted proteins | sample 1732631 | NCBI WGS metagenome assembly OWKE01 (sample SAMN05065736, study PRJEB22554) | human gut metagenome | biome: ENVO:2100002; feature: ENVO:00000062; material: ENVO:00002003 | host: Homo sapiens | place: USA | reverse complement strand
TCGACTAGTCGTCGGCAGCGTCAGATGTGTATAAGAGACAGATATTCAGCAGGGCGAGCGCAATGCGGTGCTCAATTCCTCGGAATATCGAGTGTGTCAAATTTTGCGCGACTGCACCATATTGAACCCTGCGGTGTTCACATCTTGGCTGTCTGACTTCACCCGTCTGCGTGTGCCGCAGCCGTCTGTCAATTCGGATATTCAGAATTTTCCGAATCCTATCAGTGGTTTCAATCCGATTTCAAGCACTCCCTCGCAGAAGACTATTACCGAACTGCGTCAGGAACTCGAAAACATCTATCGCTCTTGGCATCAAGACATCATCGATTTCCTAAACTCGCAGCATACGCAAGACACGCTAAAATTGCTTAAAGAGGAAGACCGCAGCTATGCCCAAGGTATAACAAACGGGCTGGTACAGATTGATTCCGACTATTCGGCACGCACGGTTATTGAGTTTATCAAGCACGTTTCGCAAGACCTCGAAGAAGTGGAGATAACTCCTGCGGTGCTCAACGAGCAATTTAGTCGCGCTATGTCGGTCGATGAGTTTACCGCAAGAATGGATAGGCTCGTTATGAACCTTATCGGTAGCAAGAAACGCGACAAAGTACGCATTATTTTCCGTCTAAATAATTCTGACAATGAGTAAAAAGACATATAATTCTGGTGAACCCTCTCTCGGCTTGGAGCTCGAGGAGGAAACCGCAACCGAGCAGAAAGACCCGGTAACCGTACTGGGACTGACCTTTGCCAATGACGATGAACGGCGCGAATATTTCCGTGCCGAACTGCGCCGTAAACTGCCCGAACTGCGCAACATCGAGGGCTTCCCAATTGGCGAGGACGATGACATCATCGCACTTTCCGACCCTCCATATTATACCGCTTGCCCGAACCCTTGGCTCAACGATTTTATCGCAGAATGGGAAGCGGAGAAAAAAGACCTCGAAGCAAAAGGATTGAGAAAAACGGACTTCGAGGTGACTGAACCGTATTCAGCTGATGTTAGCGAGGGGAAAAGTAATTCAATATATATGGCTCATTCATATCACACTAAAGTACCGCATCCAGCCATAATGCGCTACCTATTACATTATACGCAACCGGGCGACATTGTTTTAGATGGTTTTTGTGGTACTGGTATGACTGGCGTGGCAGCTAATTTATGTGGCTCTAAATCTGAAGTTGACGGTTTAAAATTATCACAAGCTGTCGCAGGTTGCAGACATTCTATCTGCTCTGATTTGTCGCCTATTGCATCTTTTATAACATATAATTTTAATACCTATTTTGACGCTGAAAAATTTAATCAGCAAGCATTACATCTAATATCAAAGGTCGAAAAAGAACTTTCTTGGCTCTATGAAACGGAGACCGAAAGTGGGGGAAAAGCAAAAGTTATTTACACTGTTTGGAGTGAATCTTTTGTTTGTCCTAACTGCGGTCAAACTATTGCTTTTGCAAAAGTCAGTGACTCTAATGAATTACAGTTACGAGAGAACTTCATTTGTGAGAACTGTTCTGCAATATTCTCTAAACGACAAGCAGAAAAAAAGTTTGAAACCGTAATGGTTAGTGATGATATTGTTAATCAAAACAGTCTGACACCTGTCCTTATAAGATATGAATTGGGACAAAAACAAACTTTTAAGAAGCCAACCAATTTTGATGATGAATTATGTTCTCGGATAAATAGTTTGCCATATTCAAGTGCACTTGACTCTTTCATTTTGCCTGATGGAGTTAAAACGAAAGAACTTATTCAGAACGGTAGAATAAAAGCATCTTGTATCTATACGAAACGAAACCTTATTGCTTTTGAAGCACTTTGGAATGCAGCAAAAGACCTCCCTCTATTTCGTTTTGTCTTAACTTCTGTATTAGTAAAGACTGGTTCTTTGCTTCATAATATTGGTTTGAAAAACGGTAAAATTAATCTTGCTGGAGCATTACCTAATGCACTATTTATTCCAAGTATGCTTGCAGAACGTAATGTTTTCGACCTTGTAAGGGGAAAACTTAAAGACATTCTAAAGATTAAATTATACCCCAACAGATCAGGTGTTAATCAAATTGAATCCGCAACCTCGCTTGAAAATTTGAAAGATAATTCGATAGATTATATATTTATCGATCCTCCATTTGGTGCTAATCTTATGTATTCAGAATTGAATTTTATTCACGAATCATGGTTGCATCTGCTTACAGATAATAGGTCTGAAGCTATTGAAAATTCGATACAACATAAGAATCTTTTCGACTATACATCCTTAATGAATAAATCATTAAGCGAGTTTTATAGAGTTCTCAAACCCGGGAAGTGGATAACTATTGAATTTTCAAATACTTCAGCTTCTGTTTGGAATTCAATACAAACTTCTATTATAAATAGTGGATTTGTTGTAGCCAATGTTAGTGCATTAGATAAGCAACAAGGCAGTTTTAACTCGCAAACCACAACCACTGCTGTTAAGCAAGATCTTATTATTTCTTGTTTCAAGCCGAGCGAGAAGTTACTTGCACATTTCGAGAATATGAGGCAGTCGGACGACAACCAAAATATATTTGTCAGCACACAATCGTTTATCGAAGAACTGCTGACACGTCTTCCCGTGATTATTGTCAACGAGAAGAAGACAACTGCTGTTGTGGAGCGCAGCCCGAAGATTTTGTACGACCGACTGATTGCTTTCTTTGTGCAAAACGGTCGCCAAATTCCCATGGACGCATCGGAGTTTCAGCGTTTCCTGCGCGATACTTTTGTAGAGCGTGACGGTATGTTCTTTACCGCCGAACAAGCCATTAAATACGATGACTTGCGGCGACAGATCCCGGAAATGGTTTCGCTTGCACTCTTTGTGGGTAGCGAAGCAGATGGTGTGCAGTGGCTCAAACGCGAACTTGTCGACAAACCGCAGACCTATCAAGACTTGCAACCGAAGTGGATGCAAGACCTCGTTGCTCCGAAGAAAGGGGATGCTATTCCCGAACTGATGCAGATTCTCGAAGAAAACTTCTTGAAAAACGAGGATAGCCAATGGTATATTCCCGATGCGGAAAATGAGGCTGATCTTGAAAAGGTACGTACCAGACGTTTGCTCCGTGAGTTTAAGACTTATGTGGAAGCTGCGGAGAAACCCAAAGGGCGCATCAAGGAAGCTCGCCTTGAAGCACTCCGCACAGGCTTCAAGAACTGCTATCAAGAGAAAGACTTCGCCACCATTGTTCGGGTAGGCGACCGCATACCGCAGTCGCTACTTACCGAAGATGATGTGCTGTTGCAATACTACGACATCGCCACTAACCGCATATAATATGGCCAAGAAGAATCTTCCACAAGGAATTATCAACCGCCTTTTCGGAGAATATTCCGAAAAGCGATTGGTCGTGGTGCAAACCTACGATGAATTTCTGGCTCGCGAAGATGTGCGCATGATGCTTACTTATGCTTCGCTCCGCATCTCTGAGGGGGATAGCCTTACCTTGCGCCTTTGGTGGGAAACCACCGTGAAAGAGGAATTGCAGGAGCAATCCAACATCCGCTTTGTTTTTGTGCAGCGAGAGCAGTTTGATGTGCCGGACGATATAGCAATTTATGCCGACACCACCCAATTTGTGGCTCGACATATCTTTCCTCGCTATAAATGGGCTTTAATCAAAGACCAATCTATCGGTACATTGAATTATCTTTACCAATATCCGGGCAGGGTTTCGATTGACGAACTGCGCACTCATCATATCATTGCCGAATACCAAACTTCGTATGAGGGTGCAAAGGAGAAAATTGAAAACATCATTGCAGAATGGGATAAGCTGTTTGCCAAAATCAAGATTGATAAGCCGGGAGAATGGTTGCCACAAGCAAGCGCACTGATACTTCGTGCGCTCGAAATCGGAAACCTTTCAGCCTTGATGCCGAAAGTAGACGAACTCAATACGCTCTTTCAGCAACACCTTGTTGAACGCTATGCTTCAATCATCAGCTCGACCACACCTCCTGCCAACAAAGCACCGAAGAATGTATGCCAAGTGTTGCCGTTTATCGGCAAGCAGCCCAAAGAGGACAAGTTGGCTCTGGTGGTTGTCGATGGTATGAACTTTTGGCAAAGTCAGATGTTGGTAAACAGTTTGAAGAATAAGTATTTTGACATCAACGCACAGACCGATGTGATATATTCGTGGCTACCGAGTGTCACCGAACTCTCTCGCCAAGCTATATTCCTCGGTAAATATCCGTCTGTCAGCTACCAGCAAAGCAGTTCCTCGGAGAGTAGAATGTGGGAAGATTTCTGGCTGTCGAAAGGCTTTATCAATCGCAACCAAATTCTTTATGAACACGGTTCTACGATTGCCCTAAACGACATATACAAACGAGTGGCTTGGGTAACGGTTGACCTCGATGAGAAGATGCACGCTTCCGATGACTTCCGTTATCTCCATGCCGCCACAAAGTTGTGGGTGGAGGAAGAAGACTTGCTCAATAATATCGGCGACCTTTTGCAACAAGGCTTCAAAGTGTATATCACCACCGACCACGGAAACATCGAAACCAAACCATCCCGTTTGCTTTCGCAGTCGGAAAAGGTTGGCTCTCCGTCATTGAGCAAACGCCATGTCACGCTTGCTCCGCAGGCATCGCGCGTGTTGTTTGAACAAGACCACCGAGGAGAAGTGCTTCAGATTGACCCTGCTTCATGCACTTACTATCCGACCTCAAACCACTGCTTTTCAAATATTCCGATGAACGTGACCCATGGCGGCACTCATTTCTTCGAAGTACTTATACCCTTTATTACGATTACAAAAGAATGACAGATAAAACAATACAAATAAGTATCAAACAGCGAGTTCCGCTCGATATATTTTGTTGCACCCTTGCTGACTATCTTAACAAGGGCGAAATAAACGAGCAGTATTTGCTCGAAAACCTACACTCGGTGTTTTCAGGGGAATATAATATCAAATTGACTTTTAATTACATCAAAAGTTCAATATTGAATCCTTTAATAAATGAAACTTTGGTGCAAAACAAAACTAAAATTCTTGCGGCTCTTAAAATTCCTTTCGAGGCTAATGTTATAGCAATTTCGCTTATCAATGTCAGATTTCCTTTTTGCTATTACTTTACAGCTCTTTTAGCCAAATATATGCGTTTGGAAACAGAACTTTCAAGAGATACTATCAACAAACTTGTTGGCAAAGACTATCCTTTGAACGGAACTTGCAAAAAGGCTATCAGAGTATCATTGACACAGCTTATAGATATGGGAGTTATCAAGCGTATCAAGATTGGACTGTACGCTTGGAATGAACCCATTTCTGTAAAAAATAAGATTACAGCAGAATTATGGGCTGAATCTTTTTTTATCAACAACCAGTTACTTGATCGTACTGATACCGAATTGCAATTATTTGACCCATATTTTCTGTATATCAAAGAGGAATAAAGATATTCTAATCAACCACCCATTCGTAAGCTCCGGCAAAATCGGGGCTTGTGTTGTTTTTGTCGGGTATCGGGAGCGCATTTCCTTTTGCAACTCGGAGCGAGGGAGATGCGGTAGGCAACCCGTAGCGGACAAGTCCGAAGTGATAAGTGGCAGTGTTGCGCATGAGTGATTGGCGGGGCGCATCTATAAGAGGTAGCGAGGTAGTGAGCGATGGCTATGCAGAGTCGCTTCGGCTTTACGGAGTAGTACGGCTGTGTTCCGATTGTCGCAAACGAGTTGAACGAGTGAGTTGCGAGCTTTCCCTTATCCCGATAGCAAAGGTGTAAAACGTGTTCCATTTGTAAGACAATACGATGATGGGTTCCAACGAGTAGAGCTCCAGCAGCAATCCGTTATCCAAACGGACGAGTTTCACCACCTCATAGTCGTTCAATACATCCGACTTCAATACCCGCTTCACGGCACGGTTCACGCTTGCTGTCGTGATAATGAAAAGGTCGGCTATCTCCCCGGTATTCATCCGCACATTGTCACCCGTGGCGACAATGCGGTTGTCTTCTTCTACTATGATCGTGTCGCGCCACATACGTTGTCCTCCTTTCCGTTTTTTGAATGAATCCGGCAGGAAACTATCAATATTCCCCAACCTTTTTTCCGGATTCTCCATGTCTTGATTGAGCTTCTCTTTGGTGAGGAATGACTGGGTCAGTTCTTTCAAGGCGATGTCTTATACATGGTAGCGTTGCATGAGAAACATACTATCATTTTCTGCCTTTATGCACTATTGTTCAACAGATTAAAGCATGATGGTTTCTGCTTTAAACTATCATACTACTATCATGCAACTATCATACTTTTTGCCTATAATTTTACCTATATCACTGATAATGTGATATTTATATTCTATTAGCCAAAATAATCATTAGCAAACATAAGGGACTATTTGTGTTAAAAAAGTAGGTATTCCGCCTAATTATAATCGGAAACAGTGCATAAAACCTCCTCGGACAAGGCAGATAAACAGCCCCACATCCTTGTTTCGGTTTCATCAAGATCCGGGTCTCCACATCTTCCACACCCGGATCTCCCGCATCCCGCCACCCGGGTCTAAAGAAACTTTTCAAGTTGCTTTTGGTAAAAGAGTAGCTTGTATTCATGGAAAAATGAGTCTATTTATATATTTTATATCAACTTCAGAGTATATCTGCAATTTTATAGAATGCTGATATATAATACCTTATTGATTTTTACCCATGATGGTTATGATAGATGAATGATAGTTGAAAACAGTAACCATCATAGAATAACAGGCTGTCCTACAGGTATATAAATTTAGTTATGACAGTATGATAGTTGTTTTGCAAAAAAACTTTTATACAAAAATGTCCGTACTAAAAACAAGGATTGATTATCCCTTATGATTTTTGGTGCGGTTGCCCTATGATGCTTCCGTATTCCAAGAAATTGTAGTACTTTTGTATTAGAAAATAAGCCTATATTTGTGCTGTAATATAATCGCATATTTTAGATATAGATGGAAAATAAAATCATATTACCTGCAGAGTGGTATCCGCAAAGTGCCGTCCAGTTGACATGGCCGCATGAAGAAACGGATTGGGCGCCTATATTAGACGAGGTGATTCCTTGCTTCGTATCGATTGCCAAAGAGGTAATCAAACACGAAAAGCTCTTGATTGTCTGTTCGGACGAACAGGAAGTACGCAGACAATTAGGCGATGTGGATGACAGCCGGATCATTTTCAAGGAGATGGCGACGAATGATACCTGGGCTCGTGATCATGGTGGCATTACCGTATTCGACCAAGGGGAACCGGCCGTGTATGACTTTGTGTTCAACGGGTGGGGAATGAAATATGTGGCAAATTTGGATAATCTGATTACACGCAATCTGGCGATGCAGGGTACTTTTGCCGACGGAATCCCGATTATCAACATGCAACCGTTCATATTGGAAGGCGGCAGTATCGAATCGGATGGCAAAGGAACGCTGCTCACTACCGTCGAATGTCTTTCGTCTGTGAACCGGAACGAATATCTGCAAAAGGAAGAACTGGAAGCCTATCTGAAGGATATCTTTGGTTTTGAACGTATTTTGTGGCTGGAAAACGGCTATTTGGCCGGTGATGATACGGATAGCCATGTCGATACGCTGGCACGGTTCTGTAGCGAAGATACGATTGCTTATGTGCAGTGTACGGATGAGTCGGATGAACATTTCGAGGAACTGCAGGCAATGGAACAGGAGTTGCTGGCTTTCAAACAGGCTGATGGTAGACCTTATCGGCTGATTGCTCTGCCAATGGCGGACCCGGTGGTATGGGAGGGCGAACGTCTCCCGGCCACTTATGCCAATTTTTTGATTATCAACGGAGCTGTGTTGCTTCCATATTATAATTCTCCAAAGGATGAACTGGCGAAGGATGCTTTGCAACAGGTTTTTCCGGATCGTGAGATTATTGGGATCAATTGCTTGCCGTTGATTAAACAACATGGTTCGCTACATTGCGTGACGATGCAGTACCCGGAGGGGGTTATTTGAATGAAGAATGAAGAATTAAAAAATAAGGATGAATACGTTAAAGGTAGGGATGGTGCAGCAGGCGAATACAGGGGACCGGGCTGCTAATATTGAGAAGCTGAAACAAAATATCCGGGTTTGTGCTTTGCAAGGGGTGGAGTTGGTCGTTTTGCAGGAGTTGCATAACGGGCTTTATTTTTGCCAGACGGAGAATACCGAAGTGTTCGATCAGGCTGAACCGATTCCAGGACCTTCTACAGAGGGCTTCGGAGCGTTGGCAAAAGAATTGGGGATCGTGTTGGTTCTTTCTTTGTTTGAGAAACGGGCTCCCGGTTTGTATCATAATACAGCTGTCGTGATTGAGAAAGACGGGACTATTGCTGGGAAATACCGTAAAATGCATATTCCGGATGATCCGGCCTATTATGAGAAGTTCTATTTTACTCCCGGTGATCTTGGGTTTGAGCCGATCGAGACTTCGGTGGGTAAATTGGGCGTATTGGTTTGTTGGGACCAATGGTATCCCGAAGCTGCCCGCCTGATGGCGATGAAAGGGGCGGAACTGCTGATTTATCCGACAGCTATAGGTTGGGAAAGTAGTGATACGGAGGATGAGAAAAAACGCCAGTTAGGAGCTTGGGTAACTGTTCAGCGGGGGCATGCTGTGGCCAACGGGCTTCCGGTCGTTACGGTTAACCGGGTGGGGCACGAGGCTGATCCGTCTGGGCAAACGAATGGGATTCAGTTCTGGGGAAACAGTTTTGTCGCCGGTCCGCAGGGTGAGCTCTTGGCCGAACTTTCCAATAGTGATGAAGAAATACGAATTGTGGAGATCGATAAGACGCGTAGCGAGAATGTCCGCCGTTGGTGGCCTTTCTTCCGGGATCGCCGTATCGATGCCTTTGGAGGTTTGACCGAACGTTTTCTGATATGATATTCTATAACCGTATAGAGGCCGTCTGCCGTATGAACCGATTGGGTGCGGAAAGGCGGCCTTTCCTGTTTGTGATCGATTACAAACAAAACCGGGTGATTGTAGAAGAGCTGGACCAGATCGATCCTGAGATGTTGCTTTACGACCTGGATGGTGTGACGAATGCTGCGATTGCAAGTCGCATGAAGATCACGGAGAACTTGACTTCTGCGATCCAGTGGGAAACGTTCCCTATGACACAGGAGGCTTATGCCGGCTCGTTTCATAAAGTTGTCGGACATATCCGGGCTGGAAACTCTTACTTAGTCAATCTGACTTGCGCTACTCCTGTCCGGACCGATCTGAGTTTAGAGGATGTTTTTGTCCGTTCGGAAGCCCGGTATAAGCTCTGGCTGAAAGATCGTTTTGTTGTTTTCTCTCCTGAGATATTCGTGCAGATACGGGATGAACATATCTATTCCTATCCGATGAAGGGAACGATCGATGCTACGTTGCCGGATGCCCGCAGGCGGATATTGGACGATCCGAAGGAAACGGCCGAGCATGCTACGATTGTCGACCTAATCCGCAATGACCTGAGTATAGTGGCGACCGAGGTGACGGTGACCCGTTACCGGTACATAGACGAGTTGCTGACGCATAAAGGTGCTTTGTTGCAGGTCAGTTCGGAGATCCGGGGTCGTCTTGCCGGGAATTGGCAGTCAGAGATAGGAGATTTGCTATTTTGCCTCCTTCCGGCAGGCTCCATTACTGGCGCACCTAAAAAGAAGACAATGGAGATTATAGCGGAAGCCGAGACATACGAAAGAGGGTTCTATACGGGTGTTATGGGCTATTTTGACGGGAATAGTTTGAACAGTGCTGTCATGATTCGCTTTTTGGAACGACAGGGGGATGGCTCTTTGGTCTTTAAGAGTGGAGGAGGCATCACCTCCCAAAGTGATTTGGCAAGTGAGTATGACGAAATGAAACAGAAAGTCTATGTCCCCATTTATTGAAACGATCCGGATCGAGAACGGGCAGATTCATAATTTGCCCTACCATAACCGGCGTATGAATGAGACACGCCGGGACGTGTTGCATCAAACCGGTTTCCTTGATTTGAGTGACTGTATCCAACCTGGAGACTACCGGGAACGGACAAAGTGTCGCGTTGAATATGATAAAGATATCCTGAAAGTGGAGTATGCCTCCTATCGTATTCGTCCGGTATCCTCTTTGCGATTGGTTGCCGATGATGAAGCCGACTATCGGTATAAAAGTACGGACCGGAGTGTACTGAACCGTTTGTTCGATTTGCGCGAAACGGAGGACGACGTGCTGATCGTTCGGAGAGGATGGTTGACCGACACTTCTATTTGCAATATTGCGCTCTGGAACGGAAAACAATGGATTACCCCTTCCGTACCGTTACTGGCAGGAACGAAAAGGGCTTCTTTGCTGGATCGGGGAGAGATGGTTGCAGGTGATATCCGGCCGGAGGATTTGCCGGGCTATTCCCGTATCAGGTTGTTCAATGCGATGATCGAGTTTGGAGAAATCGATCTTTCGGTTGATAAGATCGTGCTTTGGCTCAAATAGTCTTTGTCATTGGCATATATGTAGAGCAAGGTCCCGTTTTTGATGGTGTTGATAATTGGCTTGGCAAGTGACTGAGGCAGGGCGGGACAACCGAAACTTCTACCTAAGCGGCCTGCCGATGCAGCAACGGACGGGCTACAATAATTAGCCCCGTGTACCACAATCGCCCGTTCTTTTGCCCGGTCGTTGATCCCTTTTTCCAAACCGTTCAGGACTAAGGAATAGCCGTTTTTACCCTGATAGGTATTCTCCGTCACGAAAAATCCCAATGAACTTTTGTAAGAATTGACTTTGTTGGAAAAAGACGTGGCGTAATTTCCTCCGCTGTTTTTCCCATGCGAGACGAGAGAGGAGAACAGGAGTTTCTTGTGCCGGATATCCAGAACATAAAGCCGCTCTTCCGTGGAAGGCTTCGTGAAGTCGATCAGGGTAATGATATCCTTGTTACGTCGTTCGATTGCCTGCGATCCGGTTATTGCTTGTTCGAAGGCGGTATAGTCCACCACATTATCCAGCTGCATATCTGTATAGAGCTGTCGGCATACCGAAGACATGGCCGCCGCAGGATCAGCCGGAATTAGGGGAGACGAACTTCTGGTTATCGTATAATTAGCCGGAAGAAATAATAAAAACAAGTATAAACAGATGCGCAATAACATAAGATTGAATAATGTCGCACAAAGATAAGACTTTTAATCAAAAACGAAAACAATAGTCTCATTTACAGGCGCCCAATCATAAACGAACTTGGCGTGCGAGGTCGCATTCCGGACGCACATATGGGAACGTGGAGTCGTTCCAAGCGTTGGACTGTATTCGATCAGCGACTTACGTGGCGCGTTTACCGGAACTCCGTGGATATACCCTCCGTTGGTGAACCGACTGGCATAAGGAGCGAATCCACCTGTCTCTTTGCTGCCGTCTACCAGATAAATCATCTTTGCCTTCTTTTCCTGAACGACAAATATGCCTAATGGCGTTTCCTGTGCGTATGGAGGGCGGTGCTGCCCTGTTGTTGCCGGATTCATGCTTCTGACAAGCCATTTGGAACCCGTATGCTCGAGCGTTGCGATATTTTGGTTGGTGACATCGACGAATATGGCCTTGTCGAATGTGACGCTATCGGCTATCGGCTTGACATATTTTCCGGGAACTAGCCATTCCCCGTTTGTATAGATCGTTTGGATACGGAAAAGGTGGTCGCTGTCGTCCAGTAATTTCACCAGAGCCCCGTCACGGCCATAGCGTTCGGCTGTCAGCGTATCGTCTGGCAGATACAGTGGGACAGACTGGTAACGTTCGATACCTAAAGTGTCGGAAACACGCTTGTAAGCATCGCGATGAAAATTTCGGACCAGTGGAGCTTCCCCATTCTTGTTCCTGTAGTTTTGAAAGATCGCCCAACGGGACGGTTTTTGCCGGATCGAATCGAGCAGACGAATACCGGCACGGATCTTATCCCATTGAAATTCCCGTGTCGTATCTTTATACGGGTAAGTATCGGTCAACGTGTGCTGGTCGTAAAGTAGTTCCTTTTCTATAATGGTTTCAATGAGGGGAGGGGGTGCCTCCGGTTCCGGTGTTGTTTCGGCAATCGGAATGTTTTGTCTGGGGGAACCGGGTCCCTGCGGCTCTCTCGGCTTTGTCGTACAGAAACTCAGTGAGGAAAGACAAAGTAGTAAGAGTATGGGGACTGTTTTCATTGTATCTATCATTCTATTCATTATGTAAATATAAACAAAAGAATAGGACGATTGTTTGTTTTTCTTTTTTATTCTTTTTTAGGCAAACGAAGGACAAAGCGGATCAGGGCGACGAATACTTTTCCGTATTTGTCCAGCTTGAGCTGTCCGACACCTCGTATTTCGCTAAACTCGTCGAGTGTGACCGGTTTTTTCTGAACCATATCTTCGAGGGCATCATCTGAAAAGATGATATAAGCCGGGGTATGTTCACGTTCGGCAATCTGCTTGCGAAGCTGTTGCAGGGAGTCGAGAAGCGTTTCTTCTACGGAGGTGGATTCGATCGGACGGATCGGACGGTATTTGTAGCCGCCTTTTTTGGTCGGCAGGGCAAAGTCTTTTGTCTTTTGATAAATGGTCATGAGTGCCTGCTGTTCGCCGAAAAGGACTTTACGCCCTAATGGAGTCACTTTCAGGTGGCCGGCTGACATATAGTCGATTTCGATATAACCGAGCTGAAGCATCTGGTATAAATATTCTTTCCACTCTTTGTAGCTGAGGTCCTTTCCAACCCCGTAGGTTTTTAGTTTGTCATATCCTTTTTCCTTCAACTCTTCCTTTTCGGCCCCCCGGAGTATATCGATCAGCAGGTGCATATTAGCTGTTTGCCCGGTACGGAAAATACCGCTCAAGGCTTTCTGCACCAAGATACTCCCGTCGAAACGCTGGGGAGGGTTCTTGCAGACGTCGCAGTTCCCGCAATCCTTGTCCGTTTCTTCTCCGAAATAGCTCAGCAAGATACGGCGTCGGCAGATGTCTGCCTCGCAATACCGGCGCATCCGGTTTAACTTTTGCAAACTGACGTCTTTCTGTCCGCTTTCCTCTGCAAAACGGCGGAGGAGCAGGATATCGCCTACGGAATAGAAAAGAAGCGTGTCGCTTTTCATGCCGTCCCGCCCGGCACGGCCTATTTCCTGGTAGTAGTTCTCGATGCTTGACGGCATATTATAATGAATGACCCAGCGGACATTGCTTTTGTCTATCCCCATTCCGAACGCGACTGTCGCACACACCACATTGACACGGTCGTTGATGAAATCGTCCTGCGCTTTCTCGCGCTTGTCGGGGCTTAGTCCGGCATGATAGGCGACTGCCCGGATACTGTATTCGGACAGTTCTTCAACCAAAGATTCCGTACTGTTGCGGCTCATGCAGTAGATGATGCCGCTTTGCCGGTGGTGGCGGTTGATGAAATGGACGATCGCTGCAATCTTTTCCTTTTTGCTCAGTCCGCGACGGATAGTGAGCGATAGGTTCGGACGATCGAAAGACGAGATGAATGTTTTAGGATCACGTAGTTTCAGTTGATTCAGTATGTCTGTCCGGGTGATTTTGTCCGCCGTAGCTGTCAGGGCGACGATCGGTACTTTCGGGAAATTCTCTTTCAGAACGGACAGCTGGGTATATTCGGGACGGAAATCATGTCCCCAATGCGAGATACAATGTGCCTCGTCAATGGCGATCAGCGAAATGTCGATGCGGGGAAGAAGCCAATGCAGTTCGCTTATGATCCCTTCGGGGGAGATGTAAAGCAGCTTCACCTTCCCCTGTATGCAGAGTTGCCGTACCCGGTGGCGTTCTTCCTCAGGCATCATGCTGTTGAGTGTTGATGCCGGTATGCCATTGGCGATCAGTCCTTCGACCTGGTCCTTCATCAGAGCAATAAGGGGAGATACTACGATGGCAGTTCCCGGCATGTAGATCGCCGGAAGCTGAAAACAGATCGACTTGCCGCCACCCGTAGGCATCAGGACCAGCGAATCTTCTTTCTGCAAGATGCGCTGTATGATTTCAGCCTGTAAAGGGCGAAATGTAGTGTATCCGAAGAACCGTTTGAGTAGTAACAATAATTCTTTCATGAGAATCAAAAAGAACTGAATGTTTTTTTAAGCACGCAAATATAAGAAATAATATTTCCTTGCTACAAGAAAACTTATCTACATGAGCAAAAAAACATCAGAATGCCTACAAATTTTGTAATCAGTGGTTGTGATTATAAAATCAGTGTCAGTGATTATAAAATCACAACCACTGATTATATAATCACTGACGCCGATTACAGAATTGGTAGGCACTTAAAAAAGAATTATTCGGGACAAAAAAGGTTTTTCTTTCCATAGAAATAAGAAATTGTTGCTGTTTTGGTACAATGCCCTGAATTTTTGTGTACCTTTGTCATCATTATTTATTTAACGAGCCGTGATGGCTCATACTTATTATATGACATTTGAACAATTAGAACTGATCGAGCCGATACGCAAGGCTCTCAAAAAAGAAAAGTACACAACTCCCACTCCCATACAAGCCGAAGCCATTCCCCTAGTATTGGACGGATCTGATTTATTAGGTTGCGCACAGACTGGAACCGGTAAGACGGCAGCTTTTTCCATCCCTATCATTCAGAAGATCGAAGAACAGATTTCAAGTAGGCGTAAGCCGGGTATTAAAGCCCTGGTCCTGACTCCGACACGCGAATTGGCGATCCAGATCGGTGAAAGCTTTACGGCATACGGGTGTTATACTCACGTGAAACATACCGTTATTTTCGGTGGTGTGGGACAGAAACCACAGACGGATGCTTTGGAACGGGGTGTGGATGTGTTGATCGCAACTCCCGGTCGTCTGTTAGATCTGCTCAGTCAGGGTTTTATCCGTCTGGATACATTGGAATATTTTGTTTTGGACGAAGCGGACCGGATGCTGGATATGGGATTTATCCACGATATCAAACGTATCCTGCCTTTGCTGCCCAAGAAGCGCCAGTCTCTGTTCTTCTCTGCAACAATGCCACCGGAAATCGAGCGTCTGGCCGGAACGATCCTCCATGAACCTGAGAAAGTAGAGGTGACTCCTGTATCTTCCACTGTCGATACGATTGACCAGTCTGTCTATTTTGTAGAGAAAGTGGAAAAGATCAACCTGCTGAAGAATCTGCTGGAAGACCGTTCGTTGGAATCCGTTTTGGTTTTTACCCGTACAAAGTACGGAGCCGACAAAGTCGCTCGTGTCCTGAACAAATCCGGGATTGGTGCGGAAGCCATTCATGGAGACAAAGGGCAGAATGCTCGTCAGCGTGCCTTATCCAGTTTTAAAGATCATACGCTTCGTGTTTTGATCGCGACCGATATTGCCTCCCGCGGCATTGATGTCGATCATCTTTCGCATGTCATCAACTATGATTTGCCGAATGTGCCGGAGACATATGTACACCGTATCGGCCGTACCGGACGTGCTGGCCGTAGCGGGATTGCTTTCTCTTTCTGCGATGTGGAGGAAGTTCCGTATCTGAAGGATATCCAAAAACTAATCGGTAAAGATGTGCCGGTTGCCGGAGGCCATATGTTTGAGACTGCCGAGGTAAAGGAAGCGGTTGCCGAGAAGAAAAAAGCGATGAAGGAAGAGTCGAAGCGCAGGAATATGTTCGGTAACAAACGCGATGGAAGTTTTTGGCGGAATAAGAAAAGAACGGCAAATAAATAAAACCACCATTTATCCTTTGAAATATTCATGGAATATTATAAATTTGCCCACTTAACATAAAATTCTAAATTGAAAAATGGAAAACACTCGTCGTTCATTCCTGAAAAAGATGACCGCTGCCGGAATTGGTACTGCTGGTCTTGCATTAAGTAGTAACGCCGCTGCTGCTACAGTTACAACAGAAACAAGTGCAGAAAAGAAAAAGAAACCTGCCGGCAAAGACGATGGCAAATTGCGCTTCGGTTTTATCGGTACAGGTTCCCGTTGTCATGAACATATTAACAACGTATTGTCTATCCCCGGAAACAAGATCGTGGCTATCTGTGATATCCAGGCTGGCCCGATCCAACGTACACTGGATCATATCGCCAAGTTCAATGTGCCGGCTCCGAAGGTATATACAGGTAGCGAACGTGAATTTGAAAAGATGTTGAACAACGAAGAATTCGATTGCGTTATCATCGCCAGCCCGTGGGAATGGCACGTACCGATGTCGGTTGCAGCCATGAAAGCAGGTGTTCCTTATGTCGGTGTGGAAGTGTCTGCTGCCAATACGCTGGAAGAATGCTGGGATCTGGTCAACGTATCAGAAGCTACGGGAAGCCATCTGAACATCATGGAAAACGTTTGCTATCGTCGCGATTGTATGGCTGCGTTGAACATGGTCCGCAAAGGCCTGTTTGGTGAATTGCTGCATGCGACTTGCGGTTATGAACATGATTTGCGCGATGTCAAATTCAATGATGGAAAACATTATACTTATCAGAAAGGCGGTGAGTTGCGCATGGGTAAAGATGCGTTTGCAGAGGCCCAGTGGCGTACGAACCATTCTGTCCGTCGTAACGGCGATGTCTACCCGACGCATGGAATCGGACCGGTGGCAAACTGCCTTGATATCAACCGTGGTAACCGTTTCCTCTCCTTGTCTGCTATGGCAACCCAGTCTCGTGGCTTGCATAAGTTCATCGTGGACAATGGTGGTGAAAACCATCCGTTGGCAAAAGTCCGTTTCAACTTGGGCGATATTGTAACCTCCATGATCAAATGTGCAAACGGGCAGACGGTTATCGTTACACATGACACGAATTCCCCCCGTCCTTATTCTTTGGGTTTCCGCATTCAGGGAACCGAAGGTTTGTGGATGAACGATGGCGATCACGTTTACGTTGAAAATCAATCCAAACCTCACCGTTGGGATGATTCGGAAGAATGGTTTAAGAAGTTCGACCATACATTGTGGTCCAAACATGAAGCCGAAGCTGCTCAGGCCGGACATGGTGGTATGGACTACGTGATGATGTTCGACTTGATCAACGCTATCCATAACAAGAAACCGGCTCCTATGGACTGCTACGATGCTGCTGCATGGAGTGCTATTTCTGCTTTGTCCGAGATGTCTATCGCTCGTGGCGGTGCATTGGTAGACTTCCCCGACTTTACTCGTGGACAGTGGATCCACCGTCAGCCGGCATTCGCTTTGTCTGAATAAGATAAAATAGAAATATCCTTAAAAAAAGGCTATCGGATTGCTTCCGATAGCCTTTTTTTATACCCTTTCTATCTCTTCCAACCAGAGTCGCGATACTGCATCGCTCGGCATACGCCAGTCTCCACGTGGCGAGAGGCTGACGGAGCCGACCTTGGGACCGTCTGGCAGGCAACTACGTTTGAATTGCTGCTGGAAGAAACGGCGGAAGAAGGTGTAGAGCCATTTCTTGATCGTAGCATTGTCGTAAGTGCCTGCGAATGCTTTCTGTGCTAAGAAATAAATCTTGGACGGGTGGGAGCCGAAACGCAGGAAATGGTAGAGGAAGAAGTCGTGCAATTCGTATGGGCCGACCAGGTCCTCTGTCTTTTGTTTGATGTTACCGTTTTCGTCTGCCGGGATTAGTTCAGGGCTGATCGGCGTGGCGACGATGTCCAGCAAGGTGAGGCGGGAAGCATCGTCCACCTTGTAGTTGGCAACCCATTCGACTAAGTATTTGACCAATGTTTTCGGGATACTTCCGTTCACGCCGTACATCGACATATGGTCGCCGTTATAGGTCGCCCAGCCGAGTGCCAGTTCGGAGAGATCGCCGGTCCCTATGACGAGTCCGTTCTTCTGGTTGGCGACATCCATCAGCAATTGGGTCCGTTCGCGTGCCTGGCTGTTTTCGTAAGTCACGTCGTGGACGGACGGATCGTGGTCGATGTCGCGGAAATGTTGTAGGCAGGCTTCCTTGATCGAGATTTCTTTCAGGGTGACACCGAGGGAGCGGATGAGGTCACAGGCGTTGGTATAAGTGCGGTCGGTCGTACCGAACCCGGGCATCGTGATGCCGATGATCTGCCCTCGTGGTATCTTCAGAGCGTCGAATGTCATGACGGTCACGAGCAAAGCCAACGTAGAATCTAGGCCGCCTGAAATACCGACGACAGCCGTTTGAGCATGTGCATGTATGAGTCGTTTGGCAAGGCCAGCTACCTGTATGTGGAATATTTCTTCACAGCGTTCCTTCAAAGCGTCTCCGGAGGGGGTAAACGGATGCGGATCGATCGGACGTGTCAGGCTGAATCCGTCCGGAGTCCGAACTTGGAAGTCTACAACCTGTGCCTTCTCCTTCAGCAGACCGGATGCTCCATACATGAAACTGGTGTTTACCTGGCGGTCGTTTTGTAATGTCTCTATATCGATCTCGCTGATGATAAGTTGTTCTTCCATCGTGAAGCGGGGAGACTCGGCAAGCAGGTTGCCATTCTCGGCGATGATCCCGTTACCAGCAAAGACGAGGTCGGTGCTTGATTCGCCGAAGCCGGAAGAGGCGTAGACATAGCCTGCCATGCAACGGGCGGATTGTTGGCAGATCAGCGAACGCAGATAGGTGTGCTTACCGATCAGTTCGTTGCTGGCGGAGAGGTTGAAGATGATGTTGGCTCCTTCCATCGCCAGCAGGGAACTGGGGGGGACGGGGACCCAAAGGTCTTCGCATATCTCGATGCCAATCGTGAGTTGTCCCGAACGGAACAGCAGGTGGCTGCCCATCGGGTATTCTTCTTCCCCGATGGAAATCGTCGATGTCCGAAGCTCTGTGGCGGATGTGAACCAACGTTGTTCCTGGAACTCTTTATAGTTGGGCAAATATGTCTTAGGGACGACGCCCCGTATAACTCCTTTTTGGAAGACAACGGCGGCATTGATCAGCTGGTTTCCTGTCCGGATCGGAACGCCGACGATAGCCAGGATATTCAGGTCTGCCGTATTGCTGACCAGTTGGAGCAGCGCTGTTTCTGCGCCATCAAGTAGCGTTTGCTGGGCAAAGAGGTCGAGGCAGGTGTAGGCGGTGACGGACAGCTCCGGAAAAGCGATGATCTGTACACCTTTTTCTGATGCTTGTCGCATCAGCCCTTCTATCTTTTCTATATTATAAAAACAATCCGCTACCTGTATATGCGGCACGGCGGCGGCAACTTTTACAAATCCGTAGTTCATATTCGTTTATATTTGTCTTATAGGTTTTTGAGTTTGTCGGGGTCTTGACGGCAATCGAAGATACAGGCGATGACAATAGATAATAGATAATTTTATAGTGTGAACTGATTATATAGCGATATTCCCTGCTTTTTGTTGCCAACAACGGTTCGACAGCCCCGATTTGGGGCATAAGAAGCAATCGTTGTGCTTCCCGCTGGATAGAGGTTGTGATATTCCTTGCAACTTGTGCAGACGCTTCTTTTCTATAGTATCGGATTATGGCTTTCATTCCATCTTTGGCCATCTTAGACCAGATTAGGCGTGTCATCGAAACCATGTTTCTATTTCTTTAGAAAGTTCTTCGTCTGTAATGTATTCACCTCTTTCCACTTGAGCCTTAGCTTCCCTGACCTTCGCAATCATCTCTTCCTGCGAGTGAATGACACAAGGGCGAGCGTTCTCTTTCTTGGGTATAATGCGTTTGGCATATTTTTTGATTTTTTCTAAAACCTCCATATCGTCTATCTCGTCCAGATAATCGCGTATGAAGTTCTGTTTCCATTGTTGTAATTCCATTGCCGTCATGATGTAAACTCCTTTCTTATTGAATTATGCTCCAAAGGTATGCAATTCCTTCGGATTAAAAAAGAAGGGGAGCCATACTTCACTGCAGGTAGAGTCAACAAGCAAGTGCAATTATAGTCATAAAAATGAAATTCATCCAAAA
>OWKE01000542.1_pt1 | contig 19924 bp, 30 predicted proteins | sample 1732631 | NCBI WGS metagenome assembly OWKE01 (sample SAMN05065736, study PRJEB22554) | human gut metagenome | biome: ENVO:2100002; feature: ENVO:00000062; material: ENVO:00002003 | host: Homo sapiens | place: USA | reverse complement strand
CTACACTCGACTAGTCGTCGGCAGCGTCAGATGTGTATAAGAGACAGATCATGTAAAGTGTAAACAGGAAGTTGTATTTCAGGCCCATCTGCCTTATTATGTTGTAAGACATCAATAGATACAGTGTCAGAGTACTTGAATCTGTTCTTGACGATGACTGAAGAAGATTCAGGCAAATAGCCATTCTCTCCTGTACCAGTATCGTCAAGTATGATTACCTTACAGCTATCGTTAGTGCAAACTTTAATTTTTAATTCCATTATACGTTCTTCACTTCGTTATTCTGCTGATTCCCATCGTACAATTGGGCTATCTCAATATCTGTTCTTTTGGTGTCATTGTCAGAAGTACTCTGCTTATAATCTCTATCAGCGTTAGCCTTAATAAGGCCAATCTCATAGTCATATTCAACCTTCTGCCTATCAATAGCAATCTTAGCTTCATTAAGAGATGCAATCTTATTATTAAGCTGCTCTTTCTCTTGTTCCGCCTTTTGAAGTTGCTTCTGTAGCTCTTCGTTCTGTTGTTGCATCTGTGCAGTGTTCTGAGTTTCTTCTCTTCTCTTTTGAAATGCTTTAGACAATTTAGATTTGAGTTCAGTCATACTTCTGGCAGTCATGCACTCCATAGCTATGTCTGGGTCTAGTTGACCACTCTTGATGAACTCAATCATTAACTGTTGCATGTTCTGCATTTCCTCCATAATTCTACTACTAGCTATTACATGAATATCATAGTCAGTAAAAGTAAAATGTTCAGGGAGAGCAGTAAATACTTTCTGTAGTTTGTCACCTAGCACTAAAGTTCCAGTAAGTGGTTTATGTTTCCATACCTTCTTAGCACAATTAAGAGAATCAATCAGAATATCCTCTGCCAAAGTATCCATTTGTTGATAGTAAGATTTAGTAATGATATAAGAGTTTCTCATACCTGCCTTAACATTACTAACAGCATCCCTAGTTTCTATTCCATTTAATCTCTCTCTAAACACTCCAGTAATAGATGATGTCTGCTCTTCTAACATCTGCAACGCCATATTAAATGCCTGAATAGTATCAGCTTTTAATAAGTCATCGAATCCAGCAAAAGAAGTATTGTTGTTAAATGCCCTACCTTCTTGTGAAGTATCAATAGGAGCCACACCAGTCTTCTTATAGGCAATGAATTTCTGCAATCTTTCAGTCAAATCATCACCAAGAGCCATAGGTAGCATACTAAAGTCAATCCAGTCTCCACTAGTACCACTATTAGCAATTACATTGTCCCTAAAGAAAGTAATCAAATCATACTTGTCTTGAAGATGTGAACATGCAAGCACAAGTGAATATGGTTCGTTACTTCTGTTTACAAAGAACAAACCATTAACTGACAATCCACAGTGTGTAGGATTATCTTTAGTTCTAACTACATCAGGAGACTTACCAGTAAGAATGTAAATAGATTCTCCGATTTTAACTCCTTCATATCTATTCTCTACATAATCTTCTCCTTCTTTATCAACATCAATCCACTCAACTTCAAACACAGGTATTAACTTATAATTGTAAGTCTCATAGTAGTCGGTAGGGAATCCAGGTATTACTTCTTTACCCGCCTCGAGTCCGTCTGTAATAGGAGCTCCAGTAGCTTGATTGCTCATAGCGCGTACATATATATAACTACTATCGTAATATCCCTCAAACATCTCCTCTAATTCATTGATACTACTTGTATCTAGTTGAGGACCATATTTATTAAGTATTTGTTGCTTAGTTAACCAACGTCTAATAACTACTCTGTAGCTATCTCTAACATATACAGATTCTGGATTTCTATCAACGAATACATTACGTGGGTCTAATACCTCTATTTCTATATTAGTTCTCTTCCTACTAGGATGAACCTGGTAAAAGCTCATGCCAGTTACTAGTAAGTCAAGTAACAGGTTCTTTAACTTAGTAAGTAAGTTAATATCTCTAGATTGGATTATATACTCAACAACATTCTGTGCAGCTATTTCATACTCGCTAACAAAGCTATTATTAATATCTTCTACTAACTTATTAAGTTGAGCCTCTACAGCCTTATCAGTTACTTCTTGTCCTCCTAAGAACGCTAGTATCTGATTGTTAAGATGTTGTTGTAAGTATTGATATACTTCTTTATTAATTTGTAATTCCTTATCTCTAGATATCTTAGATATAGTTTCTTTATCCTTGCATGACACTTTAGGCAGTAATGGAGTACCTAGGTATTCTCCAAGTAAAGCATCAACATGCTTCCTGATAAGAGGAGTAAATTCTATAGAAGTAGGATTACCTATTCCAAAATTCTCTTCTAGATACCTATATTGTTCGGCATCTCTATATCCATTATAATAATTATATGCTTTCTGTAATTTGTACTTAGGAAATACTAATTCTGACACTGCCTTATCAATATGCTCCATTAAGTACTCATCACTCCTGTTCTGTGCACTCATTACAACTCTCTAATCCGTTATATTGTTTATATCCTAGGAAATAATGTGTGTCGCCTAATCTTCTATCTCTTAATTCCTGTCTAAGAAATTTAAGATACGCTACTTCACCACCCTCAAACGATATAATAAGTGGCTTGTCTATATTATTCATGCCAAGTGTTAACTTATAACCCCTATGTGTCCCCTCGGCAGTTTGTAGCTCTTCTAGCTTTAATTTAGCCACATATTCTTTATGATAAATCTGTTTGAATAAATCTCTGATTGCTACTTCTAATTCTTGTAGGGTCATCGTATTGTGTAGGCCATAAATTAAACTTAGGTACTATCTGTTGTTTCTCTGGAATAACTCCTTTATGTCTAATTCCTCTTTCGTCAACCCAATAACCGAAAGGTCTTAGTTTGTTATTAGGACTGTCCATTTCTTTAGGAACTACTCCCATTAATTCCTCGTCTCCTAGTTCGCACATACCCCATGCAGCTATAATATCAAACTTACGTTTATTCTCATAACTGTATTTAATTGCTTCTTCTAGAATTTCTTCAAACCATATATTATGACAATAATCTTCTATATGTTGAGCTATTAAATCTAATTGATGCCTAATTACTACTTCAGTAGCAGGAGCTCCGAATTGTTTACTACGACCTCCTTGTATGTCAGATTGAGTAGCTCTAGGTCTTCTCATCAAATGTCTATTCTCTTTATGTTTCTCTCTAAAGAATTGCAGAGTAGACATTCTAGTAGATTCAAGAACTGCCTGGCAATCGTAATACTGTAATATCTTAAGACATGTCATATGTGCTTCACGTAAAGTTTTAGGTCTGTCCCTATAATAGCACACTATTTTAGGTTCATCTAATCCATAAGCTCTCTTTTTAACTACTACACAGAAATCAGAAGGGTCTTGAGTCTTATCAGAAGTGTCTTCACCACCCATATCAATACCGTCAATACCAGCAACATATAAATTTCTAGGTACAGCTCCATGTTCTCCTCTAATCGGATGTTCAAGTATCTTAACTTTACCTTTGGGGTTACTAACAAATCTTACACTATCAATTGCTTCTTCTGTGTGCTGGTTGTTAGTGAAGTTATACTCTAACTGGCCTACATCAATATGTGGTCCCAGTTTGTGTAGTTTGATATTAGCAAGTTGCTCACTTAACAATACAGTATTAAACTGATTATCTCCTTCAAGAGCCAAAGCATCATCAGGAGTAAAACAGAACTCTGCACATGCAATTAAATGCTCCTTCGGGTTAGCTAGTAGAGCTTCTCTTTGGTCCAAATAGAACTTCTTAGCCTTCGCAGTATTAGTAACTCCTCTATCGTCTACATATCCATTTGCTGCTACAAATGTGTAAGCAGGTATGAAGAATGAGGTAAAAGCATAAGACCCGTCTTTAGTATGGTTATGTTTATAAGGTAAGAAATTATAACCAGCTGGATTATAAAACATCTTACTAAGTCCGTCAAGTGCAGGTCCCTGGTCTCCACCTGTTCCCCACACAAATCTAGTTCCAAACTTATTACCCAGAATCTCTACAAGAGCTGTACTCTGTAAGTAAGTCTTTACTAGGATTGGGTTAGAACCAGATTCTTCAAAGAACAATCTATCCACACGGTCTCCACGTAGCTTACGAGGAACATCTACTACGAAGCCAATAATGTCTGACATGAATCCAAATTCTTCTCTGTCTTTAGTAAGAAGAGAAGCTCTCTTATGCATATCAGAATTATATTTCTGTCTTAGGTGTCTCATGCCGCCTTCTGTATCAGCATTTAAATACTCAAGTTGCTCCCAGCATTTACGAAGTACGTCACTAACGAATTTCTCGGTAAATGCTACATATACTGTATGCGAACCTCTAACAGTTGTATATAACCTAACTCCTAAAGATGCTGCAATTTCACTAAAACCGACTCCACGAGCTTTAAGGGCACATACATCTTTCTTCAATTTCTCACACATTTCTATGTAATGGAAGTACTCATACTGCTTACTAAAGAATGAAGGGAATGTAGTTTCACGACCAGTACCAGCTTGAGACACATCAGTATTTTTCAACCTATAATAATTAAGGAAGAAGTAATTATCACCTGTAATCCTATACCCATGTGATTCATATCCTCGATTACATCTTCTAACCTCTTCGTCCCAAAAGTCATTATACTTCTTTGTTCCTTCCGGATAAGCACAGTATTTACCGTTTCTTAGTTTAATCTGTCTAGCTTCAGTGAACCACTCTGGATTAAAATCCAGTCCTCTTTCTTCATCCACTGGTCGATATCCAGTCAGCTCATAAGATAGAGTAGGGTCGAAATGCTTAATCTCGGTATCTAATGATACATCCCATTCAACATTAGATGTTTTAATTGAATTGTCCTCTATGACAGGATTCATATGTTGAACAGCTTCTATTAACTCTGGTTCTACTCTCTGTATTAACTCTTGAACTGTTTCTGGAATTTCGACTTTCTTCTTAGGTCTGCCACGTCCAGCCATAACTAATCTAAATGTCCTTTCTTACCTTCACCTCTGATACCAGTCTCTTCCTCTTGCTCTTTCTTGTACATATACTCAAGAGTTTTAAGTTCTTCTATAACCTTAGAAACTGATTGCATTTCTTTCATTACATCAGCCACTTTCCAAACAGGTCTATTAGTAACTGGGTCTCTTTCGGATAAATCTATGGTGTCAAAGTAATCAGTAATTCTATCGACTACACTTTGAGCAGACTTAATGAGTTTAAGTGCTCTAGATTCGTTTTGAATATCTCTGTACTTCCTACATGCGGCTCTGAAGATTGGGTCTGCCCATTCCTCTTCACTTAAATTAGCATCCTGAAGACATGATTGATGTCTTTCTTGCTCTGTATAATCAGAGTATGGAGATGCCCAATCTAACATTAGCCATATGTAAACAAGCTCTCTATAAGCTCTTGATTTGCAAACTCCCGTAGGGTCTTCTTTGGTCTTATTCCTTTCATTAGTCCATAGAGCTGCGAACTCCTTAATAAGAAGAACCTCTGGCTCATTCACAATCACCGAATTAGTACCATTATCAAATAGGAATACTTTCATATTTATTTGCTTTTATAAGGCTTACCAGCTAGTGCTTTCCTCTGAAACCCATTAAATTTCATTTCTCTAGTGCTATCTGCTGAGCCTGGTCCACCTTTAATGTGTTTAATAGCATCACCGCTAGCTTTACTAGGAATACTCCATTTATTGCTAACAGTTCCGCCCATATTCTTCTTAATTCTCTTCTTAGCCCTTCCTCCGCACTTGAACGAAGTAATAGTGCCACCTCTTAACTTTTTACCTATATTACTACCTCTAGTTGCACCTGCTCCGCTAGCACCTCTGCCGTTAGCCTGGTCTTTCATATCAACTTTCATTTTGTCTTTTAAAGGTAGTCCTTTGTAATCTGCTTTGGACATCTTCTTATAAGGGAGCTTCTTATTACTAACATTATATATTCCCTTACTGGTGTGTACAGTATCAGTCTTATTAACTGCTATTTTATCACCATTCTCGCTCTTCTTAATGCGTCTCTTGGCTTTACCTCCACATTTATCTTTGAATACGTCCATAGCTTTACTGCCTTCAGCCATTGCTTTCCTTCTACATTTAACACATCCTCCAGCCATGAATCTCTCTACCTCATAACCTTCTGGACACTTACCTTGCAATCTGCTAATGTAGTTAATTTTGGCTCCCATCTTAGCCATGATAGTTTGATTATTCTCCATACTCTTGTATTGTTTATAGATTTCATTAATTTCCCTCTCTGAGAGTTTGGATATAGTATCCTCAAACTCCTGCTGAGACTTAGGCTTAAATAACTTAATAAGGTAGGCAGAGAACAACTCTTGGTCGTCCTGCCCACCTTGTTGAAACTTAGTTGCCATTATAGTTTAATTAAGTCTTTAGTATTAAAGATAGCTTCTTGTAGCTCTCCTCTTGTAGAGAACCATCTACATCTAATACCCTTGAAATATTCATCTTTCTTCTCATCCTTAGATGGTCTAAACGTCATCGTCTCTTTCTTAACTACAATCATCTGAGGTTTATATGGGATGTCTTGTCTTAATGTTACTACATCTCCTGGTTGATAAAACACTTTCTCTTCCATTATTCTATACTCTTAAATCGTTCTTTTAAACCTTCATTAATAACCACCTGCACTTGCTGTTCAGCTACAACTTCAAATCCTTGTCTGAAGAACGGAACAGGTACTCCAGAAGAACGTCTATAATATATATCGTCTCCCGGTTTAATAAACTTACACAAAGGACTTACTTCTATAACATTAGCTACAACTGAAAGTTGATACTCTGTATCTTTCTCTCCAGTGTCTGGATTCTTAAATGCTCCGTCATATTCTGGTATAATAAGTCCGCCTTTAGTCACTTCTATCTTTTGATACGGATTCTTAGCATAAGGTCTAACCAATACGTATGAATTAATAGGCATAATTTCCATACTATTCATCTTCTCTGTTACTTCCTCCGCTTTCTCCAATTCATCTTTAATGTTCTTATTAAGTGCTTTAGTGTAAGTATCTACTGCTTTATTATGTGCTTCCACAGCAGCTTCTTTCTTTAAATCTTTAAATCCATCTGCACCGGCAAAGCTTAATCCTTTACCCCCAAACATTACATCCATTGTTCCGTTATTACTCATAATTTAAATCATTTACCATTTACATGCTGGACATGAAGACTTAATATTTCTAACTTTAGCATTAAGTCTACACCCGCATCCACGTTTATAACCATCTTTACGTTCTGTTGATATATCTCCTGTTTTAGGGTTTAGCCACAGTTTACTGCTACATACATACCCCATAAACGAATCCTTCATAATAGGACACTTCTTACATATTCTAATACGAGCTTTAGCTATTTCTTCGTTATTACCTAGTAACTCATTTAAGTGTCCATTTACAATATTAGTAATTCCCATAGATTTCTAATGAGCTTTAATTATACTTTACTTTTAATATCTCAAATCCCAGTTTGAAAGATACTCTATGATTATGAACTAGCTCATTAGAACTCTATAGGCTTTCTCTTCTCCTTGATTTCCTCAAGTATACACTGTTTTTTCCAATGCTTACACATACGTTCCACATCATCTTTAAGATAATCTAACTCATGTTCTGTAACGTTACCATTATGGTCATAATGTATAAGCAATAGCTTCTTAATAACAAAATCAGGATTTAATTTCTGAAGCATCCATGCATAGGTAGATAGTTGTAAAGTATAATGTACTTTATTACAGTCCATTAAGTTATTCATAGGATACTTCATCATTTGACTCTTCTTAGTCCTGGTATCAAAGTAAGATTTCTCGTCAATACTTTTATTAGTCTTGTAGTCAACAATGTAAATGTCATTTCCGTCCTTAATAAGTAAGTCAATTTGACCTGCCAACCTAAACTTATTGTCGTCCGACCTTCTGTATATCATATATTCAGGGAAGACTCCTCTTTCTATGCTTAGTAGGTCTAAGTTATTCTTCTCTAAAGATTCATTAGTATTAACTTCAAAAGTTCCGCCTAAACCGTAACTTCTCATTTGGCATGAACTCTTACCTAAGTATTGATGCTCCAAATCACTATGAATCTTTGTACCTCTTTCCTTGGAATCGGCATTAGTTTTAGACCACTCATCCAGTATATCCTGTTGTGCAGAATTAAACTCCGTCTCATTTAAATCGTACATGTCTAAGAAGTACTTCTTATCAAAACGTTTAGTTTCTAATAGTCTCTTCTTCTCCATGGCAAACTGTTCAGCACTTAATAGCTTCTGTAATGCTTTGTATTGCGACCAGAAATCACTGTCGAACTTTTGACAGAACTCATGTATCATTGTTGTTACTGAAGTGTATATAGTATTGTCGATTTCACTCCAATACATATGGGAAGAATCGTTGTAACATATTTCCTTGTTCCTCTTGTCTACTTTCATAATCCATTTTAAATTTCTTCCTAATTGAGTTATAATCTAATAAGGTAGATAGAGGTTGGATACACGGAGCAATAACGGAGTTATAGTACCCCAAATAGTACTCTTTAGTAACTGGATAAATAACAACAATCATTCCTATAGGTCTATCAATTCCAGCAATCGGATACATCGCAGCAGACTTTGCTCCGGATTCTTCTAATAAAGCTACTAAATTAGGGAATGTTCTGTAGTAGTTCTCAATAGTGTCCATTCTAATGAATTGGTTGTCATTAATCCTTCCAAGCTCATCACCGTAGTTAATATACTCCAACTCTTTCCATATCTTAATAGTTGCCTTAGTTTCATACCCTCTTCTCTTCTCTGTAAGAGCTGTTAAATAACGATATGATAAACCATGTGTACTTTGTAAGGTATTATGGTAATTCAATAACAAGACATTCGACGCATCCTTATCTTCCATAAGAATATGCTCTATATGCCCGTTAACTTGTGGAGTAATCATCTCTGTATATTTCTCAGCTAATACCTTCTCCGTAACAGCTGCCTGTCTATAATCTTCTAAAATAGCTTTAGTGTGTGAAGAGAAATGAAGCTCTACCATCAAGAATGCAAGCATTATAATGACTATCGTCTTAACACCAGAACTCCAACTGTCAATCCACCTGTACACCTCTTTTAGTTTGCCCAATAACATTAATCTACTGATTTAAAGGTTAGAGATTAATAATAGTTTAGTTTCTTTATTACTTATTTACATTGACACCTTAAATCATTAATTCATCTGATTTGTTTGATAATGTGCAAATTTAGCAATACCTTTGTGAATAAAAAAGTGATTTAACATGTAATTTAATTATGGAATTTAACGCAGAGGAATTATCAAGAATTAATGAGGCTCTGAAAGAGTTACTCGATGATGCGGACCTAGAAGAGGTTCCTATGTTTAGATGTGGTAGTAAGTTAGTAAGGAAAGATAAAAATGGAAGCAAGATTCATATTAAGAAGAAGAATCGCGGCAAATTTACGGCATCAGCTAAGAAAGCTGGACAGAGTGTTCAAGAACATGCTAGGTCTGTACTTAACAATCCTAATGCGACTCCGTTACAGAAGAAGAGAGCTAATTTTGCACGGAATGCGGCGTCTTGGTCTAAGAAGTAAACATGAAGAAAGAAGAAAGATTGCAACAGCAATGTGACGTATGTGGGAGGTTGCTAGACAAGAATATAAGCAACTTCAGAAAGTATTCACGCAAGACAAACGGCTTAAACTTTCACACTACATGTAGGGATTGTGAAGACCGAATCAAATTGAATACCGAATGGAAAGATGGGAAGCTCTTATGCCACATATGTGGAGAATATAAAGAGCCTAGTGAGTTTACTTATGCAGGGGCTAATAAATACACTTTACGTCAGAATAAGGAGTGTAGGTGTAATTCCTGTAAACTAGAACAAAGGAAAGCTGCTATAGCTACTTATGATAACGACGTTAAACTAGAGAAGGTTTTACAAGCACGTTGGCTTGCAGCTAAATCCAGAGCTATAGACAAATCTATACCTTTCACTATTACTAAAGAAGATTTACTAACCGTATGGAAGGCACAAAATGGCAAGTGTGCAATTTCTGGATTAGACATGACTTATGAATTAGGAGAAGGTCGAATCTATACGAATGTTAGCATTGACCAGATAATGCCCTCAAAAGGTTATACTATAGATAATATACAATTAGTATGTATGGCAGTTAATCAACTTAAGTCAGATTTAGATATGGATACTATTTTAATTCTGTGTTCTGCAATAGTTGATAATGCCGCCAAATGGAAGCATTAACTATGAAATTTAAGTACGACAAATCTAAGGGATTACTATTCTTTATTAATCCGTTACTTCCGGTAAAAGGATATTCATTTATGAATATCTGTGCTATTATGTTCACTAGGAGTGAGGATTATATAAAGAGAATGAGTCAAGCTACAGTTACACATGAGAAGGCTCACACGAAACAGATGTTGGAAATGGGAATAGTATTCTTCTATTTATGGTATGTAATAGAATGGTTTATAAAGCTGATAGCTAACGGTAATGCCCATACTGCTTATAGAAACATATCATTTGAGAGAGAAGCTAGATATGTAGCTGAACATCCAGAGCTTAATAGGAAGACGTTTAGCTATGGCTGGTTTAAGTGGATATTATGAGAATATCAACTAAAGGAAGAGGGATTATTAAGGCACAGCAAGGAACAGTAGCAAGACCTAATCCCAAGGAGAATAAAGACAATCCAGACAGAGTTAATGTTCAACAACAAGGATTTAGAGGAGCTAATGTGAACATGAAAGATGCAAATGGTAACTATTATATTGACCCCAACAGGCAATTAAAAGGTACAGATATTCAAGAGATGAGAACTAAGGGAGCTAAAATACCTTCAGGGTTTAATACCCTTAGTGATGACGAGATAGCTAAACTGCATAATACCTTCGCTAGTAATGCTAACAACAAAAGAAGTAATACTATGCTAATAGCTAAGAGAGGTGTGCAAATTAAACGTAGAATTATTAAATAATAACAATCATGGCTTTAATTCAAAATGAAGACAACAAATGCCCTACCACTAAACAAGTGAATGATGCACTCAAGTCTATGGGGGGGGTTCAGACCCTAGTTTTAACAACACAAGATTTGATTTATCCAGGTAGAAGTAGTAATATAGAGATTAACAGTGCTGATACTGCTGTAATGGAGATTGTGAAGTCTAATATGACAGACATGGTCCCATTTCAGTTACTGTATTATGGAGTATCTAGTGGTACGCCAACATGTATTAGTGTGACAATAGTCGGAATTCCAATGGCTAATTTGTTCACATTATACGTAAATGTAAGTCAAGATGGTTTACAGCACTTTAGCCTTAACAAAGGCTCCAATCAAAAGTGGATTGCTTCTACACTTAGTAATTCTTAACATTTAAGAATTAAAGTACATTAATCGCAGTATGAGAAATTTTATATTTGACGTCTGGGTTTGGTCTAAAGCCAAACACTCCAGACTACTTAAGCAAATAAGGGTAAAGGCACTATCGTTTCCTTCAGACATGTTCTGTTTGAACGAAGCTGCTAAAGATGCAGATGTATCACCCTACATGAAATCAGATGAATTTGAAGTAACAATTGGTAATTTAAGAGAATATCAAGAATAATGGAAAGCACTAATGAATTAGTAACAGCAGCTGAAGCCAGAGCAGAAGGCTTGAGCTTAGACGGAGTTGCGAACAATAGATGCATTACTAAGCAACAGTTCAATGATAACCTACCGTCGGGGGGGGGTATTGCTGACGCTATAGATTTATTAAACAGTTCACTAAACGGCCGCACCCTAATATTCTTTAATAACACTACTACAGACACTACAATGGGTATATCAATCATGGATATGTATGGTCAAAGCACATCGGCTACACCAGATATTCCTGCTTCATCTATGGTGGTATACCCTATAGCAGGTGTTATAAGAAATGTAGCTTTGTTTGGCAATAGTGTGATTGGAAGTAATATTTACGTAGCAGTCCTATTAAATAATGTAAAGAATATAAATCACTATTCTAATTATGAAACAGATAGACTTACTATAGGAACTAATCAGAATATACCAGTACAGGGTCTACTTGCCGTTATGTGTATAAACAATACATAGCAAGTATTTAAAATGACAAATAAAATTGCAACAGAACAATATTTAATTAATTTAGCTGGTGGAGGTACAAATACTCCAACCAAGTGTGCCACTAGAGATAGAGTAGAGTTCTTCGGACTTGAAACTAACGATAATTACGCTAATAATCAGTTAGTTAAGGAAGAGGATATACAGTTGTCAACATTCCAGTATGACTTCAATATACATGTTTCAATAACTAACTCTGGGCTTACGTCTAAATCCTATGACTTTGTAGCAGATGTTTACATAGATGGAGTTCCAGATGGGTTTATAACAATTCCTAGGTCTGGAACTCTAGACTATCAAGGGGCAACTTTCTTTGACAGAAACTTCCACTTTAATTTACCAACTGATTTAACTAATGTCTCTAAATTATTGTTCACTGGATATTTCAGTACATACAGGGTGACTGTAGATGCAGATAGTGTAACACATAACGCAGTATGCCAATCTGGGGTAACTACTGAAATACCAATAAATCAGGCATATATAGGAGGTGACACAGCTAATATTTCTATAAATGTAATTATATAATGAAGTTTGTAACATTCTTAAAGCAAGTATTCACATCCCACTCTGGCATATCATCTAAGAGACTCTGCGGAGTAGTAGGGTGGTTTGTCTGCTTGGGAGTGTTAATATACTGTGCAATAAACGTAATTCAAGCCCCATTAATGATAGACACAGTCCTGTTGTGTTGTATGGGATTGCTTGGCATAGATTCAGTAACAGGAATATGGAAGAGATTCACCAATAACGATAAATCGAATAAATAATGAAAGTAATACCTAAACTACAACAAGGAAACACCATAGAGTCCGATAATACTAAAGTAGTTAGGCCAGAAATTCATGAACCTATTAAAGCTAAACCTAGACAGTATTCCATTGTAGATTTAGGTGGAGAACCTTCTAATGATACCAGGTCAGCTGCTGAAAGAAATAGAGACTATTGGCATCCTATTAAAGGAGCTAAAGCCAGATTCAGGGCTTCTATGTCCAATGAGACTAATCCTTTAGTTGGAATAGAAAGAACTATACTTCCTTCAGCAGCTGGTGCTGCATTAGTAACAACTCCAGCCGCTGTTGTAGTAGGAGCTTTAGGTAATATGACTGTGGATAAGCTTACCGGGGGCTGGGGTAACTGGTTGGAAGATAAAACTGGCATTCCGTCCGAAATTGGAGTTTATACTAATCCAGGAGCTTGGTATGGTGGTGCTAAAGGATATAAGATTGGAAAGGACAAGTTAATAACTAAATCAATTAAAGGTGATGCTGACTTAGCTTGGAATCCAATTAACAAGAACCATTGGGTTTTTAACAAAGAAGCCAGAACCCCTACTAACTTAGTAATGGCTGCAACTAACAGAATTACTCCATTTCTATCTAAGGTAAAGAAATTACCATTAAAAGTGGCTGCTTATAAAGCTGCCAAGAGAACTAACGGTAATGCATCAGTAAGTTTGCAAGATATAAAAACAATGCCAGCCGACTACACAGGTTCTTCAATACTAGGTGGAGGAAATTTAGAAGGTAGGAATCTATTAGCTAAATATATATTTGATGAGAATCCAGTAGTTAAAAGAATGTTCTTTAATAAAGCGACTAGTAATATCAAACCTATTAGCCGTAACGAAGCAAGAAGAGGATTTAGTCATGGGGATAGATATGAACAGCTCTATCCTGGGATATATAACAGAAGATACGAAATGAGTGCAGTAGTACCCTCTGGTAGGCCATTGAAATTTCAAGAAGCTTCTGAATTTACAGAATACGCAGGAAAGAATCCGATTGGTAAAATTATTGGTAAGGAAGCTGAACCAGTAATGCGTATGGGAGATAAAGAGTTCATGACCTTTAGGCAGCCAGGAACTGATTATATAGGTCCTATTGATGATGTTGCTGGACACTTGGTTAAGTTTCAAATGAGCAAAGGTAAATTAAGACAGACTTCTCAAGATATGTGGAAATTTAATCCAGCTGATTACGCTAAACGCTGGGGAGGCAAACCTGTCAACTCAGAAACTGTTAGAGTAGTTAAACAAGCTGCATTAATGGATAAAGTAGGTCGTCCTTTCATATTACAGCAATCTAATCCTATATGGATTGAAGGTAAGTCTGTTAGAAATCCGGAATTAGTAACTATGGCACATGGTGGAAGATTTGATTTTAAGAAGTCCCCTCTGCTAAAGAAACAAGAAGAGATTAACGGTAAGAGGGATGTGCGCAAGAAGTTCATCAAATCAAGTCGTCCAACCTATAAGAAGCGAATTAAGAAAGCTCAACAAGGAATGAGATTTGTTAGTTATAATCCAGTAAGTAATCCTACAATAGATTATACTGACATTACTAATCCTATTAATCCATTCAGTGAATATAACTTTAATACAGTTTACGATAAGCCGGAAGCATTAGTAGTACCAGTAAGAGATACTAATGAACCTGATGTAGTAGCTAATAATCCTATAGCAGAGCCAGTAATTAATAAGCCAGTAGCTAGTAAATCTGTTACTGATAAACCTGTTACTAAAACTGCCAACTCAACTTGGAAGAGTCCATATACTAATAGAAGACAATGGACTACAGAACTTATTAATGCCTATAAGAAGGCAGGTATTACTAATGATAATGCAATTAGAATGTTATTAGCACAAGACGCATTAGAATCTAGTTGGGGTAAGTCTGCACAAGGTAAGTACAACTTTGGTAATTTAACTACTGGTAGTTCATGGAAAGGTGATTATGTAACTGGTAATGATAAGAATGCTAAAGGTGAAGCTATTAAGCAGAAGTTTAGGTCTTATAATTCTATGGATGAGTATGCAGCAGATAAGATACAATTCTTAAAGAGACTATATGACTTTGATGAGAATGATGATATTAATAAGTTTGTAGCTAAGCTTACTGGTTCTAATAAAGGTAAGAGAAGATATGCAGAAGCTACTAATTATGCTAAAGTACTTACTGGGGTATATAATGGTATTCCTAAAGGTGAGAATGGTATGATTATTAAATATCAAGAACCTGCACAACCTATTAAATATATGGGAGGTTATGATAAGAGAGGTAATATAGTATTGCCAGTTATTAATGAGAATGGTATGAATAATGTAACTTTGCCAGAAGTAACAGTTACTCCTAGGAATATTAATCTAGCAGGAGCTGTAGATAGAGGAAGGAGAGAAGCCGCACCTTATGTTAGCACATTATTAACAGGTGCAATATTTGGACCTCTTCCAGTATTAAGTGGAGCTATAGGCAGTACAACAGTTGATGAAGCTACTAGGGAACTTAGCAAAGGTAAATATAATACATGGGGAGACATGATGACTAATGCTGGAATGAATCCCGTCCTTGCAGAATTTACTAATCCTGGTTCATATATAGGACTGCATGGTTTTAATAAGTTCGGGCCTAGACCTAAACCAGTGGAGGACCTAGCAATAGGCGGTAACAAATGGGCTAGAGCTAGAGTAATTAGTAAGACTATAGACAAAGGAACTCCTTCAGTTAAACCATTGCCCAATAATGTAGGTTGGGGACCTAGGCAATCCATACATGTAACACACGATGCTAATACTTCCAACAAACTACAATTGCATAGCCCAGAAAGATGGGATGCTGTTTACGAAGGTGCTCCTGAAGCTGGTATATGGTATCAAGGTAAAGTAGGTAATCCTAGAACAGCAGCTAACCACTCTGTTCAAGGTAAAGCTGAGAAGGCAGCTGCGGCTAGAGACAGATTTGCTAAGAGACCTTATAGAGTGGAAGGAGACTTGGAGTTGGAGAGACCTATAGTTACTGTAGGTGATGTACCTAATAGAGCAGCATTAGAGCGAGCAGCAGATAAAATGGGCGCAGATGGAGTAATCTTTAACAATGTATATGATAATGGATACTCTAACAATCAAGTAATCTTTAGTCTTAGAGATGACTTGAAGAATGGTACTATGACTCATAAGCCAACTGGTAAGACAGTTATCCCAACTGAGAACAATCCATATCCTAAGATAGGAACAGCTACAATGGTAGATGGTATCTTCGAACCTACTGGAGACATCTTTGGAGAAATTCTCCCTACACAAGGAACTAAGCATGTGGTGTTTAAACATAAGACAGACCCGACTAAAGTAGTTAAAGTGTACAAACCAACCGAAGGAGGGTATAAAACTTTGGATGAATTACGTGAAGGTCTTAGAATGTATAGAGCTAGAGATGAGGTACCTGGGGCAGTGCCCGCAGAACTTCAAGGTTACTTACAAGGAGAGAAGGGTATGTATCCAGTGTTTACTCAAACCAGAGTAGGGTCTATTGAAAAGATGAGTGTACTTGACGAGTTGGCAAGGATGTTTGAAGCTAAAGGATGGACTAGAATTAATGATTCATCCTATAAGAACTCCAAGATTACAGTCGGAGATATTACCACAGAGAATGTAGGTATGCTTAACGGTAAACCAGTCATCTTTGACCCGGAAGCCGCTTATAACGAAGATATTATTAAAGTATCTAATGCTAAATTTAAGAATAAATAGTTTCTAATAGAACAAGCCCGAGCCTAGTAATTAAACTAAGTTCGGGCTTTGTTGTTTATAATAAGATTCTGTCTCGGTAAGTGAGAATACATCAGAGCACACTGGCGTAGACCACCAAGACGAAGATGTAAAAAACTATCTTAGGCTTTGTGCCTAGCATCTACTGGCTGGTATCAAATTCTCATCTGGGCATTTTCCTAGTATATGTCCTCCACGCAATACGTATCTATCATCCCAATGAACCCACATAGGTTCTCCTACTTCAATTAAGCGTCCTGCCATTCTTCTTCTAATGTATTATATAGTTTAATAAAATCTTCTCCTTTATATTCACATACACATTCATTATCCTTATTAAAGATAGTAAGCATGTGCATATCCTTAGACTGACCGTTGTCTACATAAGAATACATCCCGTGTACCAATACGTATTCGGGATGCTTCTCATTCCAATTATTTACAAGTTCCTTCATCACTAAGTGTTATTCCATTACTAGCATAAGATATAAATGTACCTGTGTCATATGGTCTCCAGCCACTATCATCTCTACGTATAGTAGTTGTCTGTCCTACGTTAAATTGTGGAATCTCTACTATGTTATCAAGAACTCTAAATAAGTCCTCTATTGATAAGTTTGGAAGTATCTGATGTAAATTCTCTAATGTCCTTCTAACATCAATCATAATAGTATATTTTAGCAAATTGTACATCACCTATACTAATATTAGGCAGTAGTACTTTGTGCAGTTCTGTAGATTCAAATGTATCTTTATATTCTCTAGGAACTAACAGAGTATCGACATGATGTCCTCTAGATATTCTAGCTAGATAGGAAATTTTACTATCATCAAAGTCTGTAAGTTCCAACATAATGGCATTATGATGCCTAGGACAATTCCCACTAAGTATTATCATAATTACTTCTCCTGTAGTAAGATTCTCATCTCTTCCTTCCAGTTCTTATACCACTGTTCATTAATAAGGTCTTCTGATTCAATTAATTCAATCAAATCTTTAGTACCATTATGAATTTGGCTACATAAATACTGTGCTAATTGGTTCTTTAATTCATCCATAATTATTAGTCTTTAGTTTTAACATAAAGTTGGCAATGGCAAGTCCCTTCTTCCATTTCCCTAAACTCTTTACACATACATACTGTATCTTCATCTCTTACTAAGGAGCATGGACAGTACTTCTTACCATACTTCTCTTTATTCCTTTTAAGTCCTGCTAGGACTGTTTCCTTTACTTCTTTATTATCGGTTACTTTAATCATTGCGCTGACGCTGTATACAGTTCTATGTTTAGGTCTGTTTCCCCACCAGTAAATCTAAATACTCTACCAGAATTATTCATTTTGACCCACCTTCCAGATGAAGGGAATGTTACTCCTTCTGCCCAATTCTCAGATTGAGAATCTACTGCTAATATAATTTGAGGCACTTGCCTAAGCATCATGTATCCCTCAAAACGTATCCAAACAGGTGTATTATATGGGTCTTGGTTAGGAAGTGCTAGTTTCTCTAAGTAATATTTAAGAGGGTTTGCTAAAGTCTTAGTGTACGTTTGTTCTCCTTGCTCTAATCTTGGAGTAATTGTAAAGTAAGTAGCATTATCAGAATACTTAAATGGGTCTCCATCCACCGAACTCTGATTAACAAATGAGAAACGTACTCTAAATCGCTGTATATTATTAATTGGCATATCCTGCCAACCATAATGAAGGATTACATTTGGAGCAGTTATAGCTGCCTCTATGCCTTCTAACTCTACTAACTGATTATCAGTATAACTAAATCCACTTTTAATCTGACATCCTAATTCAAGTGCTCTAGCTTTAGTACAGCACTTATTATCAATTACCGAGAGAGTCCCCCCCCCATAGTCTTAGCTTCTAATTCTGTTGCTATTTTACTCATGGTTCTTGTATCGTTCTGTAATATTAATTAAATCCTTGTTGTCATGCAGTAACTCTAAGAAAGCCTTGTCTACTGCTATATCAAATGCAGTATTAGTAATGATTGGTTCTTTATGCACTCTCTCAATCTCTTCTCTAATCATTTGTTCAGATAATTGAGTGTATAATCGTCTGGTATAATCATTATACCAAGGCTCTTTAAATGTTACTATAATTTCTTCTCCTGTCATAAATATATTGTCTTTAGTAATCCAGGTAGGCAATACTTCCAGCCTGGATATATGTACGCATTCCTATATAATGCTTCTTCTACTAATTCTACTTCTTGTGTTATCATTGATTAGCCTTTGCTCTTGCTAAATAGTCTCTAGTTTGCCATCTGCCATCATATTCCATATCCCATGGAGCTACCTTATTTAGTATTTGTAGTAGCTCCTCACCACTTATAGAGTCTCTATGTTTGAGTGTATGAAGTATTTCATCCTTAAGGTTTCTAATATAGAAGTCTCTCATATGTATGTTAGCATATAATTCCTTTATATAATCCCTCATATACTCTGCTAATTCATAGTCATTAGTCTTTAATAATTCTAGAGCTCTCTGGTCTACATTATCATAATCACCTGGTATCTGTTCTAGTTTCATTGAAGTTTCTCTAAGTTCTTTACTATCGTGAATAGCTCATCTGGTTCGAATGATGTGATATCATTAATAACATCAACCATATACTCTTTAACTTCATCTAGAGTCATTATTTTAAATTCATCCTTAGATAGACCTTTAGTTTTGATAAATTTACTAAATATGTCTATAATCTGGACTAAGTTGTGCTTATCTTGCAAATAGAACTCACCCTTCTCGGGATGAGATGCTAATTTAAATATATCTGCATTGTCTGTAATTACTTGTTCATATTCCTCATCACTAAGAAGATTCATTAATGCTACAGCTTTATCGTATAGCAATTTAACTTCCTTCTCTTCATACTGCTTATTAATTCTATCAATATGTCTCATTATTAGCGAATGTTATTATAAATGCAAGATAGTTGCATTAAATATTCAATACCAGCTCCATTAGCTAGTCCGTCTTGCAATTTATTTAATAATTCTAATTTTACATCTGTTGTTTTATTGTCTAACTTCACCCAGTTAGTTGCCTTTGATTCATTACATCCTAAATCAGTATTTACTGGACATTCTGACAAACTAGTCTTTAATATTTTTACTTCATCTACTTCTTTACTTGTTAAGTCTTTAACTCTGTCTCTTATACACATCTGACGCTGCCGACGACTAGTCGAGTGTAGATC
>OWKE01000507.1_pt1 | contig 21214 bp, 9 predicted proteins | sample 1732631 | NCBI WGS metagenome assembly OWKE01 (sample SAMN05065736, study PRJEB22554) | human gut metagenome | biome: ENVO:2100002; feature: ENVO:00000062; material: ENVO:00002003 | host: Homo sapiens | place: USA | reverse complement strand
GCATACGAGATTACTACGCGTCTCGTGGGGCTCGGAGATGTGTATAAGAGACAGCTTCTTTCTTAATCAGGCACCAAAACTCGCCTTCATTCATTGCCGTTCCGATAATTTCGGCTTCCGGGAGTTCCGTACGGATGATTTCTTCAGTTCCTTTTAACTCCAGTTTAACGTCTTCGACAATAATGACTTTAAAAGAATACATTCCCATTTCATCTATATTTAGGTACGGTAAACCATATACTGCATCCAAAAGAATGTACATCTGTCTCGATATTGATACGGCAACCGCAAAAATTATTTAGTTTATCATGTTCTCGAACGATTTCCTTGCACAACAAATAGGGATAATGCTTGACATCCGGTTGGAATAGCCTTACAGCTTCTTCCGGATCATAAATCCGAACGGAGGATTGTAACGTAAAACGGACAAAACCATCGTCTTCCGATGTACAAAGAGTCAAACAACCTCCTTTTTCTCGTTCCGCCAATCGAGTTGCCCATTCTTTCGTCAAGGTCTCCAACATGAAGCGTACCAATGTAGCATCTACATTCATAAAACTATTTTGTTGCAACTCATCGACAAAAGACAGGCGAAGGTCATAGGCCTTTTTCTTTCTCCAAACTTCTATGGTTTTCATCCACTCTTTCCCGATGACGTGCGGAGAGAGTTTCTCACATTTAAAGTATCCTGTGTCAATCTGCCGGTCTGCCTGCGCGCACAGCAGAGTGTATATTTCTTTATAATATTCGGCAAGCTCCCTTAATGAATAAATGGATGTTTTCAAATCATGATGTTCCTCCTGTTCTTCCAATTTCCGTATGATTTGTTTCATGCGACTGGGATAATACATCGATTCGTGTTTGATGGTAGAAAGACAGTTATCCAAAATCTGATTCTGTACTTTGATACGTGTTCTTTCGTACAAAGAACGTTGTTTCTCGTTCTCCGCACTTTCCACATTTTCCAGGTCTTGCCCCCGCTGTATGACCGCTTCATACAGTAAAATGGCCAGATAGTTTACGATATAATTCTCAAAAATAAAATCTTCTTTTTGCATCCGGTAAGTTCCATAGTTGACTGCTACAGAACCGATACAGAGACGTTCGTTCCCGTTTAGGCGAAGAAGCAAAGGGTAAATTTGTGTGTTGGACATTTCATCAAAAACGGCATTTTCCGTTTCATAAGCCTGACTGAGTAGAGAATCTGCCAAAACTCCATAATCTTCTTTGCCTTGTAAAAACGTTCCTATCTTCTCTCCTTTTCCCCGATATAACAACAAACGGACGCTATTTATTTCATGCAATTCCTTAAGTCGGGACAATACAACCGATAGAAGCTGAAACATCAATTCGTCCGTACGTCCCGGACGTGTACACATTTCAATGACATTCAGCATGGCATGATTGGTTTCAAGAACCTGCATCACGCTGAAACGGAACAGAATTCGCCGACGAAAATAAACAATGTATATCAGGACGGAAAAAATAAAGAGCATGAAGACCAATAAAACCAGACTGACCGACAAGTTTTTCTGTGTGTCACGCTGCCGGATGTAAAACTCCTCCAAAGAATCGTCTTTGGTCAACAGTTTATATAAATGTGTGAACTGCCTGTTGTTGAACTCATATTTTTCCCAATCATGTAACGCCAATGTCGCAATGGCCATTTCATTTCGAAATCCCATAATCAGAAAGTAATCGGCCTTCACTCCTAAAGATAACCATTCAAGTTCTTCCATACCGTTTCCCGTAGCAGTCAGTTGTCGGCTTACGCATTCTTCCGGCAAGATGTCTTCATAATAACGGTTGATATATTTAAAGGTAGAATCGGCATACTGCATACTGCGGTCGTAATCGCCATGAATATTGGCAAAATAGACCGAATCGGCATAAAACACTGCCCATTTAAGCTCTCCGTAATTCATGTCTGCCTCCTCGTGAGGAGGAACATTGCCAATGTCGGGCCGAACAGCATACATATACTGACCGCAAGTGAGTAAATAAAAAATAAACGCCAACACCATCATGCCCTTTCGCCTTATTCCTTTAGGTAAGCGAAAAGAAAAGCAACTGCCTTTATTTTCCTCGCTTTCAATATGGAAACGGCATACCTTGAAAATGTCTCCCGACTTCTTGTACTTTTCGATAATACCTTTGCAATTCAACAAGCCGAAACCGCTTCCTTTTTCAGGACGTACAGTCGAAGAATTGACACCAATCTGTTGGGCATCATAGATTTTTGAAGATAGAATCAGTGCTATTTCAGACTCCGTAAGTCCACATCCTGTATCTGAGACCTTAATATCCACAGCGTCTGCCAATTCTGTTGCGCATACTGTGACTTGCCCTCCCGAAGGTGTGAATTTACGTGCATTGTCTGTCAGAGTGTTGAGCATGAAAAAGGTAAGGGCACGGTCTGCTTTTACCCATGCTTCCGTTGGTTCCACAAAAAAGCCAACACCCTTCCGTTTGAAATTATACTGGCCTCTATCCAGTAACTTGAATAAGTCCTGTAGTGGGAAACTTTCTATTGCCAGTTCCAACTCGCCCCGGTTCATACGAATCCATTCGGTGAGTACGTCATTATAGCTGTTGATTTCGTCTGCAAGTTCACTTAGATAGGTTAAAGCTCTCTGGTCATATTGATTTTTACTTTCCATCCTGCGCACCACATACAAAATACGGTCGATAAAAGGCATGATGGAATGTACTAAAGAAACTTTCGCCCGTTTGGATATGTTTTTCTTCTTGTCGCGGGCTATTTGCCTTTCGCTTTGCAGATATTCTTCACGAAGCTGCATCCTTTCCTCATCCATTTGGTCGGACAGGATGCGGTTCTTTTCCGTCCATTTGATATAAGGGCGGAGGATTTCATGAAGGATTCGTTTTTCCTTTTTTATCCAAGGATAGGCATTGAGCACTTCTTCCAGTCCTTCTTCCGATTTGGTGAAAGCTACCTCCATAAACCATTCGGACATATCTTTCAATAAAGAATATTGTTTGGCATCCCGCAGTTTCCATTTGCGTGCATATAAAAAGAGGAAAAAGCCACAAACAAGAGTCAGTAAAATAATAGCTCCCAGAAGTGTGTTTAATATCTTGTTGTCTTGTGCCACCATGTCTACACGGCTTTCGAGAGATTTGTCTTGACGGGTAAAATCCATCAAATCCAGATACAGATTTCGGTTATAATCTGATTTCTGTTTGTCATTCAACGCGCTGTACGTTGCACTTAAACGCTCCCGAATGTAAGTCAAATAGCCCGGAACGGTTTGGAATTCACTGTCTTTCGACCATAACATGTCTACTGCCGAGTCTTTCCGGCTTTCAAAAGACGTCAGCAATCGCTCTTTGTCTTCCGGATAATAAATTTGATGATGAAGATTCAAATAAGACAAAGCCGTCTCGAAACAATTCAAAGCCCTATAATATTCCCCCTTGGCAAACATGGCATTTCCCAACACTCGGAATCCGTTAATCTTTAGTAACAGATTTCCGCATTGTTCGGCATTGGACAATGCCTTTTGAGCCAATGCAGTAGAAAGGCGCAGGGATACAGGAAATCCGGCCTCATTAAGTTTCTCCGTAACTAATGAGTTGTACAAATAATCCAATTCAACTTTACGGTAGGTCTTGATGATATCATAGTTTTTCGGTTGGGCAAACATCTCCGAAAAGACTTGTTCCAACATGGAGGAGAAGTAAATGTTACCGAGGCGTTCGGCGTAAGAGTAGGCCAGATAGAAATAATCGAACGCATCTACTACACGCTCTTTTCCCAGATCCAAGCGATTTTGGCAAATCAAACCGTTTAGGTAATAAAAGTAAATAAGTAAAGCCTTATTCCGACGTATATAGCCATCCGTATCAATTGCCGAAAGTTCCTTCTCTGCCTTTTGCTCTTGCATCAGATTGATGTAGTTGGTAGCCGTGGTCAAACTGAATTCTGTCATGGCGTAGTCCAACCGTTCTTTATTACGGCCTTTCACTTCATCATACTCTTCCCTGATGCGTTGGATTCTTTCAAGCGCACGGTTATAATAATCGAAGAACAAACGGTTTTGTGCAGCCCGTTGGCATATTATCATCATATTCACTTCGCTCACCAACAATTCTATCTGGTTACTGGTGGACTGCTGAATCCGATTGTATAGCTCCATACACCCACCAAAGTCCATTCGCAAAAAGCAAATGAACATTTGATGGTTTAAGGCCTCACTTCGTCCGTCTGCGTAATTCCGTGCCATACGGGCTGCCTTCCGGGCAAACAGTAACGCACTGTCCGGATGGACGTAGCGCACCAAACAAGCTTTAGTATTCAGGGAATCTACTTTCCCTACTCTTGTCATGTCCGGACGGGAAGAGGCATACCAATGACATCCGGCTCCTATACATAATCCTAATATGACAGACACGCATATAGCCGAAAGATTCTTTCTTCCTGTTATACCAAACGTAGGCTTTCTCATATACCCTATAAACCAGGCCCGTGGTGTTCACCTAAATATGTCAAGAAAGCCCTTCTATTCTTCCGTCGATTAAATCAATGCGTTCCGCCTGGGGAGATTTCGGCAATCCGGGCATTCTCAATATATCTCCGGCTATCAGCACAATCATTTCAGCTCCGCAATTGACTACAATATCCCGTATTTGCACTTTAAATCCGTGCGGCACTCCGTATGCATGGGCATCTGCGGAAAATGAATATTGCGTCTTGGCTATGCAAACTGGATAATTTTCTATACCTAACTGACGTACTCTTTCCAACATTTTACGGGCTGCGGCCGAGAAAACGACCCCGTCGGCTCCATACACTTGACGAACTACATTTTCCGCTTTAGTCTCGATATTATCACAGTCGGCATAGGAGAACACGACCGGACGGGATGGGTGACAGGCAATAGTTTCAACCACAAGCTCGGCCAACTCCACAGCTCCCTTTCCACCTTCTGAGAAAGCATTATTCACGGCAAAGCCTACTCCCATATCCTCACAATGCTTGCGGCATAAGTCTATTTCCGAATCCACATCCGTCGCATAACGGTTGAAACAAACCACTACGGTCTGCCCGAAGGCCTGCATGTTCCTGATATGCTTGTCCAGATTCTCAAATCCTTTCTTCAACCCTTCCGAATGAGGCTTTTTAATATCTTCCAACGCTACCCTGCCGTGCATTTTCAGACCTTGGGTTGTAGCGACTATTATGGTGAGCTTGGGATTTAGCCCAGATTTCCGGCATTTGATGTTGAAAAACTTTTCCGCTCCCAAATCAGCCCCGAAACCGGCCTCCGTCACCACATAATCTGCGTACGTCATAGCCAGTTTGGTGGCCAATATGGAGTTGCATCCGTGTGCGATGTTGGCAAAAGGGCCTCCGTGCACGATAGCCGGTGTGTTTTCCGTGGTTTGCACCAAATTGGGATGTAAGGCGTCTTTTAAAAGCACGCATATTGCTCCGGCCACTCCCATGTCTTTTACACGGAACGGTTTTCCCTCGATTGTAGTACCCAATAATATGTTCTCGATTCTGCGGCGCAGGTCATGTTCGTCTTTCGACAAGCAAAGAATCGCCATGATTTCGGATGCCGGAGTAATATCGAAACCGCTTTCCATCGTGACCCCGTTCGTCTTGGCTCCCAGTCCGGTTACGACATAACGCAAGTTCCGGTCGTTAATGTCCAACACGCGTTTCCATAAAATTTCTTTCATGGCAAAGCCTTCATCCCGATGCTGATAGATATAGTTGTCCAACAAAGCGGCAATCATATTATGGGCCGAAGTAACGGCATGGAAATCCCCGGTGAAATGCAAGTTGATTTTGTCCATCGGCAATATTTGGGCGTAACCACCTCCTGCCGCACCGCCTTTCAAACCGAAACACGGGCCGAGAGAAGGTTCCCTCAAAGCCACGATGTTCTTTTTCCCAATGTAGCTAAGTCCTAAAGCCAAACCGACCGAAACGGTAGTCTTGCCTATACCGGCCTTCGTGGGAGTAATGGCCGTAACCAAAATCAAATTACTGTTTTCTACTTTTTTCTCGTCAATCAGCGATTCCGGTACTTTGGCAACGTATTTCCCATAATGTTCCAATTCATCCACAGGAACCTGTACTTGGCGGGCAATGTCTTCAATCGGCTTCAATCGGCACTCGCGGGCAATTTCTATATCGCTTTTCATCTGTATTTGTAGCGTTTTCTATTTAACAATTTAAGAATGAAAAGACAAAGTTAGCAAAATTAATGCAAAACCGGCATTTGTGCAGGATATTCTTCCATCAAAAAATCATTTATAGCGGTCTTTCCATAAATGCAGCATCCGTTCCTGCAATTTAGCTTCCGCCGCATTCTCTTGGGCATGCCAGATTCTTTTGTTACGAATGTCGTCGGGTAAAAATTGCTGTTCCACGAAATGCCCCTGATAGTCATGTGCATACTTATAGTCCTTGCCGTACCCCAATTCTTCCATAAGTTGGGTAGGCGCATTACGCAAGTGCAACGGTACAGGCAAATTCCCGGTTTGCCGTACGAGCTGCAAGGCATCATTGATACCCTTATAAGCCGAGTTGCTTTTCGGACTGGTTGCCAGATAGACCGTAGCCTCGGCCAAAGGGATACGCCCTTCCGGCCATCCTATCTTCATGACAGCTTCAAAAGCGGCATTGGCCAAAAGCAGTGCATTCGGATTGGCCAAACCTATGTCTTCACTGGCGGAAATGACCAGTCGCCGCGCAATAAACGAGGGGTCTTCCCCACCTTCTATCATTCGCGCCAACCAGTACAAAGCGGCGTCCGGATCGCTCCCCCGAATACTTTTGATGAAAGCCGATATGATGTCATAGTGCAATTCTCCACCCTTATCGTATGCCAACGGGTTTTGCTGAAGCCTTTCGGCTACGACTGCGTCCGTGATAACCACTTGGTCCGTTCCGTCAGCCTCTACCACCAGTTCAAGAATATTCAGCAGCTTGCGGGCATCTCCTCCGCTATACCGGAGCATGGCATCCGTTTCGCGAAATTCGATATGTTTCGTTTTCAGTATGATATCTCTTTCCACAGCCTTGTGCAGCAATTCCAGCAGGTCGTCTTTCGTCAGACTTTTCAAGACATACAACTGGCAACGGGACAAAAGCGGACGTATGACCTCGAAAGACGGATTTTCCGTCGTGGCTCCGATCAGCGTGACCGTTCCCTGCTCCACAGCGCCCAAGAGAGAGTCCTGCTGGGATTTGCTGAAACGATGGATTTCGTCAATGAAAAGAATCGGACTGGCCTGGGTAAAGAAACGGTTGTTCCGCGCCTTTTCTATCACCTCGCGAACGTCCTTCACACCACTTGTTACCGCGCTCAGCGTGTAAAACGGCGTTTCGAGCCTGTGGGCAATGATTTGCGCCAAAGTCGTTTTACCGACACCCGGCGGTCCCCATAAAATAAATGAAGAAATACGACCCGAATCTATCATCTTACGTAAAACGGCATCCGGACCGACCAAATGCTTTTGTCCGATGTAATCGTCCAGCGTTTGCGGACGTAATCTTTCTGCCAAAGGTGCTGCCATGTCAAATCCTCCTTAAAAGTCAAACTGCAATACGAATCTCACGCCGTTCTTCTTGGCATTGGGTGCGTTCAGATAATTCAACCGGCGTACGTAGTCCACACGAAGTATCTTGAAGATATTGTGAATACCCACATTCAGTTCCATATAGGGAGTGTCCCCCATTACGAAACTGGTCGGTTGTCCGTTCCGTGACGGGAACTCGAACAAATCGCTTTGATTCCCTTGTTTAAATGGGTTGTTCTTGTCCGTCAACGTGCCGTAAAGCGTCTTGAAACCTATCACCTCACGCCATTTCAGATGTTTGAGTAAGGGTATCCGGTTGAACAGCTTGCCGCTCAAATCCCATTGCACGTCCAACGAGACGAAACGGTCGTTCATGAATTCCATGTTGTTAATCATATTGAACATGCTGCGCTGTATGATATATGAATTATTCGCCGCAGGCGTAATCAACAACGGAAACGGTACCCTGTTCCATTGCGCTCCCGCACGACCGTAAATATCAATGCGCCCGTATGAGTTTAACCAGAAACGCTTTGTCACGGACAGTTCCGTGTAGTTGGAAGCATAGTCCCCTCCCAAAACATCTTTGAAGCCGGTCGTGTGCATTAACGTGTAAATAGGATAATTGTGGTTGACCGGATGACGTCTTTGTTTCGTGACTACCACCTTTTCGCCCGGCGCGTAACGCAAACTCAGTGTCGCCTCGCTTTGCGTCAGTTCCGGCGCTATTTGTCCGCCCAGCGTACGATAGAACAGCGTGCCTGTCGGGTTTTGAGTGATATGGCGCAATTGTGCCGTAATTCCGAAATGGTTGTCGAATTCATATACATAACGTATGTTGTATTGACGGAAATAAGACATTTGGTCGATGGTCTGCGTCTTGAGCGACGTGAACACATTGTCTTTGTCCGTAGGCAACATGGCATCTGAGGGAGCCATTACGTCGTAACGGGTAGAAATCGCTATCGAGTTTCGCGGAAACTCTTCCGGCGAATATTGTTTCTTCAAAAACGAATACTCCACTTCTCCTTCGTATTTCCATTTCTTGTCCCGTACTCCGTATGCCGCATATCCTTTCAGGAAGAGATGAGGGCTCAGATTGGCCGTGGTCTGCGCACTGGCCCGGAAACGTACCTTATCTATAAAATTGGACGAAACGACCGTGTTGACCGGCCCGAAATCCACATAATTCTTTTTTCCCGGAGGCGAAGTCTCCACGTAGTTTTCCACGAAGGCCCGGACAATCCAAATCACCCATCCGAAGCCTTTCTTACGGGTCATATCCCGTACCATGGTGGACATGTTGGCTTCCGAACGGGTCAGGGTGTCCGTCCGGTGCTGTGTCCAAAAGTCTTCGTCTTTGATGACCGGTGTACCTTCCCTTGGCTGTTCGCGTTGGTCGAATCTCTCGCCGGGAATGGGAGAAAAGTCGAATCCGGTATAAGCCGTGGTACGCTTAATCAGCATATTATGGTATTTCTTCAATGCGCCCAGTTCTGCAATCATATTGTCTTTCACCAATACCCGCTGACCGTTGGGGAGCGTGGAAAAATCCTGTTCTATCACCAGATTGCTGATAAAGTTCACACTCGAACGGAGCGGCAGGTTGACCAGACAACGTTTCACCTGATAAGTCCCATCGTCCAATACCCATAACCGTCCCGAGAACCCGAAATCCTGCGGATTCTGAGGAATGAAACTCAATTCGATGCACTTGTCTCCTTCCACGTCCAGAGTATCCATGATGTAATACTGATAAAAAGAAACGGCGTTGGTAGAAGATAAAGGACTGGTGAAGTAACGCTCCAAAAGATTGATCGAATTATCGTAAATGTTCACGTCGGCGAAGAAACGCTGAAGGACCACGTTCACGATGTCCCCCGTGGCGAACAGTTCATTCAAGCCTTCCGAGTTCGTTCCCCGGATGAAATTCCGTTCCGCCTCCGGTTGTTTCCTGTATATATGTTCCGACGAAGTCTCATTATAGGTCAGGGGGAGGATGTTGGTTTGGGTCTGCGGGCAGAATTCCACCTGCTTGACCAACAACGGATATTTGCGTAAAAAACTGCTGTCGATAAAGTGTTGCGTGATATTGTTGAAGCCGAAAGTGATACGCTGATACTTGTCATAACGGTAATAGTCGTTCTGTCTCAAGTCGCTTTTCTCTTTGGCCGCTATCACTTTCCGCATCAATTCCACCGCAGGATTGTCTTTGCGGCTGTATCGTCTCTTTTTCGGTTTTACCAGTAACTCAGACAATTCCTTGTCCAAATTCTGAAGCTTGACATTCAATGTCTTTTTCTCTCCGGCCTTTATATATACCTTATACGTCTGGTAGCCGACATAAGAAAACACAAGGGTATCTCCTTTCTCCGGTGTTTGCAAAGTGTATCTGCCTTTGTCATTGGTTGTGGTTCCCACAGTCTTTTGTTTTCCGTAGTATACGTTGACCGACGGAATAGGTTCTCCCGTGTCGGCATCCGTCACCCATCCCCGAATCTGTGCTTTCAGGGTATGCGGGACAAAACACATCAAGACTAAAAACAATAATATGTATCTATGATAAAGCTTCAGCAGCATGCGATTTCTTTTAAATTGAATTGCAAAATTAGTGAATAGCGAGGGATTCACATTATAAATTAAACTATTTAAAGAAATTCTACAAAAGAAGAAAGTACATTCTGCCGTGAAATATATATCTTTGTCGCAATTTATAAAAATTCATAAAAACAACGATTGAATGGAAAACGCAAAGCAACAGACAGGAGTGCCGGAAAACGCTTTCCGGGAACTCAAAAAAGGCGAGCAGTATGAACCTCTGATGTCACCGGATCGCACGTATAAGGAAGTAACCGTGTGGTCGGTATTGTGGGGCGTGCTCATGGCCGTGGTCTTTTCGGCCGCATCAGCCTATTTAGGACTGAAAGTAGGACAAGTGTTCGAGGCGGCCATTCCTATCACGATTATCGCGATAGGCGTGACGGGAGCCACCCACCGGAAAGGGGCATTGGGCGAGAACGTCATCATCCAGAGCATCGGGGCATGTTCCGGTATGATTGTGGCCGGAGCCATATTCACCTTGCCCGCCCTCTATATCCTGCAAGACAAATATCCGGAAATGACGGTGAACTTCATAGAAGTGTTCATCGCCTCCGTGTTGGGAGGAGTCTTGGGCATCCTTTTCCTCATCCCTTTCCGCAAGTATTTCGTGAAAGACATGCACGGCAAATATCCTTTTCCCGAAGCCACGGCCTCCACGCAGGTATTGGTTTCCGGGGAAAAAGGTGGCAACCAGGCTTTACCGCTCCTCGTGGCCGGAGTCGTAGGCGGCATTTACGATTTCATCATCGCCACCGTAGGTTGGTGGAACGAAAGCGTCACGTCACGTTGTCTGGAATGGGGGCAAGTGTTGGCGGACAAGACCAAACTCGTCTTTAAAATCAATACGGGGGCGGCCGTGCTAGGCATGGGATACATCGTGGGCTTGAAATACGCCCTCATCATTTGTTGCGGTTCCGTGGCCGTATGGTGGGTCATCGTTCCGGCCATTTCATGGTTGTTCCCCGACCTCGTCGTGAGTGCCGGCAGTTCTTCCGTCACAGCCTCCCAAGCCAGTGCCGAACAAATCTTCCAATATGCCAAAAGCATCGGTATCGGCGGTATCGCCATGGCCGGTATCATCGGCATTTTCAAAAGCCGCAAAATCATCATGGGGGCTGTGGGTCTGGCTGCACAAGAAATGAAGGGCAAGGGGAAGAGCGACACGGCCGTTCCCCGGACACAAAAGGATTTGCCTATGAAAATCATAGCCATCGGCTCCCTCCTGACTTTGATAGCCATCCTTTTATTTTTCTATTTCGGGGTCATGGAAGGCAACCTGCTCTTCACGCTCACCGGTGTGATTCTCGTAGCCGTCATTGCCTTCCTCTTCACTACGGTCGCGGCCAACGCCATTGCGATTGTCGGCAGCAACCCCGTGTCCGGCATGACGCTGATGACCCTCATCCTGGCTTCTGTCATCATGGTGGGCGTCGGCCTGAAAGGCCCGGCAGGCATGGTGGCTGCACTGATTATGGGCGGTGTGGTCTGCACCGCGCTCTCTACGGCCGGAAGCTTTATCACCGACTTGAAAATAGGCTACTGGTTGGGTAGCACACCCAAGAAACAAGAGACGTTCAAGTTCTTAGGTACCCTTGTGTCTGCCGCCACAGTGGCCGGAGTCATCATGATATTGAACGACACTTACGGATTCACAAGCGGACAACTTGCCGCACCTCAAGCCAATGCCATGGCTGCCGTCATCGAACCGCTGATGAGCGGTGCGGGTGCCCCCTGGCTGCTTTACGGCATCGGTGCGGCTATCGCCATCCTGCTCACACTTTTCAATGTTTCGGCCCTTGCCTTCGCTTTGGGCATGTTCATTCCGCTCGAACTGAACTTGCCGTTGTTGGTCGGTGGCCTCATCAACTGGTATGTCACCACACGGAGCAACAAAGAGCAAACCAACAAGGAACGGGGCGAGAAAGGCACGCTCATCGCTTCCGGATTCATTGCCGGAGGAGCCTTGATGGGCGTAGTCAGCGCAGCCCTGCGTTTCGGAGGAATCTCGTTCGACTATTCCGCTTGGTGGGCCAATCCGGCCAGCGAATGGCTCTCCCTGCTGATGTATGTTCTCCTTATTATATATATGATAAAGGCAAGCAGGCGCATCAAGAAATGACGGAGAAGAGAAAAAACGCCTAAAAAACAAGGGGTAACCTTTGGCAAGTCGGAGAAAAAGTGTAACTTTGCGCCGCCGTTACGAGTTAACGGCATATTTCAAACCTATATTAAAAACAAAACATTAATTATGGCAACAAAAATTAGATTGCAGCGTAACGGACGTAAGGGCTACGCCTTCTACAGCATCGTTATTGCAGACGTAAGAGCACCACGTGATGGTAAGTTTACAGAAAAGATTGGTACGTACAACCCGAACACCAATCCCGCCACTGTAGATTTGAAATTCGATCGCGCTCTTTATTGGGTGGAAGTAGGTGCACAGCCTACCGACACGGTTCGCAACATCCTGTCAAAAGAAGGTGTCTACATGATGAAACACCTCCGTGGCGGTGTGAAGAAGGGTGCTTTTGATGAAGCTGCCGCACAAGCAAAATTCGAAGCTTGGAAAAACGACAAGCAGAAGGGCTTAGAAGCTTTCGAGGCCAAGAAAGCCGCTGAAAAGAAGGCTGCCGCTGAAGCACGCCTGCAAGCCGAGAAGAAAGTCAATGAAGAGATCGCTAAGAAAGTAGCAGAGAAGAAAGCTGCCGAGGCTGCCGCAAAGGCTGAAGCTGAAGCTGCACAAGCTCCTGCTGATGCTCCCGCAGAAGGAACCACAGAAACTCCTGCCGAAGCATAAACAACTTCTATTAAATACTTCTTTCAAACAAACAACGAATAAGGCGAACCCGAAGGTTCGCCTTATTCCTTTTATATTCGTTTTTCCATACTGCGCCAAACGGATTTTCATTCTACGCCAAATGATTTTTCATCTGGCTGCAAACGATTTTTCAATCTGCGCCAAACGATTTCACGTAGTCTAAATATTAACAATCGATTCATTGATAGACTGTTATAAGATTAATATATATTTACAATTTCTTTCGTTCATGCAATCAAAAGGACGGCCTCCACGAGGAAAGCCGTCCTTTGCCCGCTTAGACAGGAACAATCACTTCACCAATATCTTCTTGCCGTTTTGGATATATACACCTTTCGTCATCCGGTCCACACGCATGCCTTGCAGGTTATAAACCGGACCATCCGTTTCCGTCGGCCTTATATGGATGGAACCTACTGAAACGCCCTCGGGGGAATAATCGTCATTGTTGGTCAGATAAGCATCAGACACATCTATGACTCCACCGCTTCCCGCATACAAAGCCACAATCATGATATTGGCCGTGTTGACGGGTTCACCGATGGCATCCCCACTGGTATATTCTATCTCCTGAAGCGGTATGACCACCATCGTGGCATCCCCGATAGGTTTGCTATAACAGTTTCCCCAAATGCTGTTCTGCGGATAAATGTTAATGGCTGCATTGACTTTCTGTACTTTGTCCAACTTGAATACCAAATACTTATAACCGCTCATATCAGCACCATTCTCGTATACCCAACCCATTTGTCCGTTCACACCAGGAAAGAAGGCGCGGGTCTGCTCCAAGTATGTACCCTCTCCGAAAAGCGTCTTATTGATATATTCATCCGCCCAAGGGAAGAACGTGGAAGAGGCCGTAAACGAAGATGTCAGCGTATTCCCCATCGGGTCTGTGTAAGTGGCTTTCACCGCTACCCGTCCATCTTTCTTCCCCACGACCATACCGCTCGAAAGCGACAGCACTTCCGGGTCGGAAACCTCATACTTGGCTTTGGCCGCCACATTTTCTGTATGACCGTCCTTAAAGGTAGCCATCAACTCTAATACCTCGCTTTGGCCAATCATTACTTCCATTTCCGGCCTTACGGAAAGTGACTGCATGGTGAGCATATCTTCACTATAGCCCTCAAAATCCGGGTCGAAATAAGTATTTTCCTCAAACTGCTCTTCCGTGGTAAACCAGTCTACGTCCACATAACCGCCCAACGCTTGCGTGGCATAATTGAAGATGCCGAAACGGGCACCGACGAATACGGAAAGGTTAAATCGGAATGTCGTCTCACTGCCCAACTGCACATACTCCTTGTTATCTGTGCTATAGAAGAACCGTGCCTTGCCGGTGCCGCAATCGAATTGCGCGCGCAGATAAACCACTGTGTCGATGGACACGGAGGTTTCCGTGACCGCAGCCGGCTCGAAACCATCTACCGTTCTCAACGTATCCTGTCCCCAGATGAGTTGTTTCTTGCCGTCTTTCACGTGGACTGCGATATAAGCGTACGGGTCTTGTTGTATGGTCAGACCGGCCATGTCTCCTTCTTGCATGTGCTTTAAGTTCAGCGCGACCGTACCAATGGAAGGACGCGACGTATCCAACCCATATGGGCTTTTCGTGTTGTGGAAGGCGAAGATGCGTTGCGTCAGGGTATTGCGTGCCTGCATCAGGTCGTCGGTCACCGACGCGGTGTACAGGCGAAGGAATCCCGGACGCTCGAACAGGCTCCACTTGCCATCGTCGGGATTATGGTTCCACTGCCACTGCATGCCAAGGGGATATTGCCGGAAATTGTCATTGGTAGGGAGTATCTTTTCCTGATAAGTCGTCCCGACATCTGGCTTGGTATAAGCCAGTTGGGGAACCCCGTCCTTGGCCACCGTAGGCCAACCGTCGGCCCATGCCACAGGATGCAGGCTCGGCAAGCGCCCGATGGCACCTTTGTCCTCCATCAGCATCGTCCACCATTCTCCAGTCGGTGTCTCTACCAACGCTCCTTGATGTACGGTATTGGGCTGCCCGTTGATGGTCTTCTCTATGAGCATCTTCTCCTCATACGGTCCGGTGATGTCCTTGGAGCGGAATATGGCTTGCCCAGACGGCCATCCGCCATACGTGGCATAGATGTAATAATAATCCCCTATTTTATAAAGGTGGCTGCCTTCCAATCCGGGCTTGTCCCTCAGCACTGTGGTCGACTTCTTGAATTTCAGATTCTTGTCCAATTCACAGATGTCGATGTTACCGATGCCGCAGGCCACATACACCTTATCACCTTCAAAAAGCAGCCCCGGGTCATAATAACTCCGTTCCAATTTCTGCATTTGCCATGCTCCTTCCGGGTCGTCGGTAGAAAGCATGTAACCTCCTGCGTCATTGCCATTGATAAGCAAATAAAGCTTGCCTTCGTGGGCTGTCAGTGCTGCGGCCCACATCCCTTGGGCGTATGAGTCCTTTCCGCCGATAAGGCTGTACTTGTCTGCGGTGGAAAGCTGTTCCAACGGTTGTGCGCAATACTCCCAATTGACCAAATCATATGATTTCAGAATCGTGGCACCGGGGAAGAGATGCATGGTGGTCGATACCATATAATAGGTGTCGCCCAAGCGTGCCACGTCCGGATCCGGGAAATCCGAAGCCAATACGGGATTGATGAACTTCTTGCCGTCCGTAGTCTGGTTGGTAGACACGTTTGTAAAGTCCGGACGCGCGAAATCCACCTTGGCATAATCGGCGTACCAGTCGAAAGTGGCCTTTCCGCAAGCTTCGGGGTTACCTTCAAAGGCCGGGGCCACCGTACCATCTGCCAGATATTTATCGATGTCGATGTAGCACGCCGTTCCGGAAAGTGTCATGCTGACGTTCCCGTAATGGTCGAGTACGGCCTTATAAGCGTTGCCCCATTTGGAAGTAGACCCAGTGGCCCATGTTCCCCAGTTGGCTGGAACCCAGTTACCGTGCTCGTCATAGTGCCCTTCTCCTTCTTTCTCCGGACTCCAATCGACTTCGGTGATAATGACGGGGTTCGTATTTACTACCGGCACCGCCTTTCCGAACTCTTGGATGAACGTTTCCCCATTGGCATTCTCGTCGCTGTTATTATACCATCCCACGTAGGCATGCACAGCGTAGCCTATATTATAGCCTTCGATGGGATTGCTCTTATAACAAGTGTAATTGCTCTGCCATCCCGTCCCGGGCACCCAAATGATACCGTCGAAACCGTTGGCACGTATCTTGTCCACGATGGGTTGGAAGAAATCATACGGGGCGCGTGCGCTTTCCAAACTGTCGGCATCGTAAATGTTCACCGGTTCGTTGGCCAATTCAATGGACACCTGCCCGCTATGTTTCTTGATGTTGGTATTGCTCGAAACGATGTCCCACACCTTCAGCAGGTAGTCCTGATAGTACCCGTCTACTTTGATGCCACCGGGGCATACGCCGGGAGGACGCACGACTACATAAAGCCCATGGTCCAATGCCTTTTCTATGATTTTCCAATAGAGCGTGGACAGATACGTGCGAAGCCGTTTCTCACTGAATTGCGAGATATTGGCCTCGCCGGTTTCTTCTCCCGTAACGGGAAGGTTAGGATCATTCGTCCAACAAGGATCCAAATGAAGCCGGAACACATTGCAATAGGCTCCCTGCGTGGAATCCGTAATAGCCGTGAAGAGCTTGTCGAAATACTCGATGCAGTCTTTTTTGGTAGCATCGTTGGCAGCATTCCCCCAACGGTAATTATTAAAATAAGGGCTTGGCGTATCCATCACGCCGTGCAACACCACTTTGTTGCCATGGGTGTCTGTCAAATTCTTCCCGTCTACATGAATGGACGGAGGAACTTCCGCGCTCACCGAAACTGCCGCCAACAGCAGTCCGGAAAACATAAAGTTTTTCATTCTTCGCATAACTAATCTAATTTAAGGATTTTCATTTCTAAATCACATTCCTTTTTCAATTTACACATTTACAAAAAATCTATTGTGCTCTTTTGCAAAGATGAAAAATATCGGTGACACAACCATACGGCTGTGTCACCGATATTTTACGCCATGTATCAAAATATATAAAAAAAGGACTATTTCCTCATTTCTTAGCTAAATGTTCCTTCATGTAAACCATAGGAGACATCCCATACAAAGCTTTGAATTTGATGGAGAAAGATGCGGCGTTCTCAAACCCACAGGCATACATAACTTCAGTAATATTACGATGCCCCGAAGCCAATAGGCCTGCAGCTTTCTTAAGGCGTATGTTACGCACAAGGTCTCGTGGCCCTTGATTGGTCAATTCTTTCATTTTACGGTGCAAGTGCGCACGGCTGATGCCCACCTCCCGCGCAATAAGTTCCACACTCAGGTAAGGATTACTGATATTCCCATTGATAATCTGCAATACGCGCTCCAAGAGCTTGTCATCGGCTGATTTGGATACGACCACATCTATGTTTTCTTCCGGCATTTCTTTACCCTCTACTTTGTTACGAAGAATATCATACGAAGCTATCAAGTTACGTATGGTATATTTCAACACATTGATATTAAAAGGCTTTTCAATATAAGAATCAGCACCGGTACTCAATCCCTCTATTTTGTCTTTTTCATGGGATTTAGCCGTAAGCAATACCACTGGTATAAAATTCACATTAATGTTGGTCTTTATTTTGGCACAAAGCGTATAACCATCCATTTCCGGCATCATCACATCGCTCAAGACCAAACTCGGAGGAGTCCGTAAAACTTCACTCAATGCTTCCTTCCCATTGTGACAAGGCACGACGTAATAATGTTTTCTCAGCTCCTCCACCAGATAACTTCGTATTTCATCATCATCTTCCGCGATAACAATACGTTTGCGATGCTTGTTTTTGTTCTCCTCCTTATTTCCTTCGGTTACGGCAGAAGCTTCTTCTATTTTCAGAATTGATTCTTCCGTCGTTTCTTCTATGGGCGTCTGCAAAAGCTCTTCGGGTTTGAGATGGGCACTGCCGACAGGCAATGCGACTTTAAACGTACATCCTTTCCCGTCCGCATTGTTGTACACCGAAATCTCACCATGATGCAGAGTGACAAGTTGCTTCGTGAGGTTCAACCCTATCCCGCTTCCTGGAATATTGTAATTGGCCGTATTGTCAGCCTGATAGAAGCGTTGGAAAACCTTATCCATCTTGTCGGGTTCTATCGTCAAGCCATCGTCCCAAACTTCCATCGACACCTCACGTCCACCTTGCTTCAACCGGATACCGATATTCCCTTTGGAAGGCGTGAATTTAAATGCGTTGGACAAAAGATTCATGATTACCTTATCAAAGTTCTTTTTATCCAACCATACTTCTATGTTATCTGCATCGTATTCAAAATGAAAGTGGATTTCTTTTTCGCGTGCTTTACTGTCGAAGAGTTCATAAACATCTCGTGTAAAATCTACCAGATTCACAGGTTGCATCTTCATCATCATCTGTCCTTTATCTATTTTACGCAAATCCAAAATTTGATTGACAAGAGCTAAGATACGTTCTGCATTGCGGTTCATCATACGGTAAGACCTTTGCCTTATTTCATCGAAGTCTGTATTAATAAGATGTTGCAAAGGCCCTACAATCAGAGTCATAGGAGTACGAATTTCATGATTGAGGTTCATAAAGAATTGCAACTTCATTTCGTTCAACTGCTCTGCATGTATATGTTCTTGCAAACGCAAGCGAGCCTGTTCCCGTAAACGACGACCGTGAATGAATCTCATGACAAGGAAAATCACTATTAAAAAGTAAAGGATAAACGCCGGCAAGCTAGCGTACCACGGAGAACGGACAATTACGGTAAAAGCCTTGACATCAGACTCCAGGCCATTAACGATTGCCTTTACTCGGATTTTATAAGTCCCGGATGGCAAATGGTTCAAAGTCAGTATACCTGACGAACCAACCATAGCCACGTAAGGTTCGTTGTCTATGGAATACAAATATTGCACTCCATCCGGCATGTTATACGACATCGTTGAAAAACGTATGGAAAAAGTATTGTCCTCATGGCACACTTCAAACAAGTTGGATTCCATTACGGGGCGACTCGTCACCTTGAAGAATCCCGATTTTGTATCTGTCTTCACTTCCTCATCTCCTATGCGCATTTCTACTATCTGCAGGCAAGGACGCTTACCGGCACGGCACACGGTTTCGGGCGAGAAGAATGTCAGTCCGCAGTTTCCACCGAAAACCATCAGGCTGTCCCATCCGCAGGATGCCCGTTCGCTAAACTCATTTCCTTGTAATCCGTGACTCGCATAATAATTGGTAAAACTACCCCGCTTCAAATCCAACATGGACAAACCGTGGAAGGTACTTATCCATATATCATTTTGGATATCGAACCGCATGGAAGCTATATAATTGTCCGGCAAGCCGTCATCGGTAGTGTAGTGCCGTTTCATGCGCCCATGGCTGTCCAATACAAAAATCCCGTCATGCGTGCCCACCCATAGTTGGCCTTTCGAATCCTCAACTACCGTATGCACAGGCTGCTCCGTCAGGATACAATTACGTCCGAACGTGGAAACAAAGTCATCATGCTTCAAGTCCAAGCAAGCCAATCCACTGCTCATGCAAATATAAAGCCGCCGTCCGTCTTCAGACAGGCACAAATCGTTGACCCACATGTTCGTCAAAGAATTGCCTTTCGGCTCAAACGCCTCCGGCTGTACTTTGTACTCTGTCAGTTCATGTGTCTTCAAATTATATTTCTTCAGCCCGTCACCTAAAGTGGCAATCCATAAATTATCTTCCGCATCAGCCAACAGGCGGAACACATGCACGGCCATTCCCCTACAAGTAAACGGAAGACGGTTGAATTGTCCCGTTTGTCTATCTAACCATCCGGCTCCCCCCCAATAAGAGCCTAACCACAACTTGCCATCCTTATCTTCCACGATACTGGTGATTGTGGCGGGCAGACCTCCGGTGTCAGAGGAATAATGGCTAACCGCATATGATTTCATGTCCAAAGCGTAAAGGCCATCGTTATCCGTACCGACCCATAACGTACAATCCTTTCCAGCATAAACGGACATCACACAGGCTGAGCCTATGATATCATATCGCCCGGACTTATAGCCCACATAGCTGAAGCCGCTATCCTGATGTGGTTGCATGAAAACCCCTTTCTGAAATAGCCCCAACCAAATGTTACCGTCGCGGTCTTCCAATATACTGCTTATCTTGGCGTGTTCCAAATTCACTTGTGCATGAAAGTAATCACAGGGTTGCGGCGAACGTTCTCCAAACCGATAAACCATAGCCCCTTCTCCGTCCGTACCCAACATAACCCTCCCGTCCGACAACGGACAAAGGACAGAGACATTCAAATGGCCTGTTCCGGCTACGGGCGAGAAAGCGTCAGATGAATTGTCGAAAACAAATAATCCTTCGGAAGCCGATCCCATGAAAAGATGTCCTTCACTGTCGAAAGCCAAGCAACAACGCCCCAAGACAGATGCCTTCTCACAAAGATAACGGCTGACTTTTCCATCTTTCCGGCAGTAGATCCCGTAATTCGTCACGGCCAACCAAACGGAACCATCGGACGCTTCCACCATATCCTCCACATTATTGTCTCCTTCAAACATCAAAGTGTAATGCGCCTCATCCTTACCCGATGGAATCACATACATGCCGAATCCCGAAGTGCTTACCCATACATCCCCATTGCGTACTTGTAATATAGACATGACATGGCATGCCTTTAAGGTGTCTTCCTTATTTATAAAAGGTATAGTCCGAAACCGTCCAGTGTCCTCATCGTAAGCTTGTAACCCTTTGTCCATACCAACCAACAAATGTCCGGCTGCGTCTTCCAACACGCAGGTTACATGCTCGGAAAGCATCGAACCCGGCTTCCGCGTCTTATGAAAGGTTTGAAACTGGGAGCCGTCGTAACGGTCAAAGCCATTCCGGGTAGCTATCCAAATAAAACCATTCTTATCTTGGTATACTTGGTTCACCAAACTACTTGACAACTGTGTATCAGAAGTAAACAAACGCCCTTCTTGTCCCTTTATCTCGGAAGCGACAACCATGTAGCACAACAAAATAAAGTAGAAGGCAAACGAAACGTGCCATGTTTTTCTTGCTCGCATGTGTTCATGATATTTAAAATCGGTACGAAATTATATAAAACTTTCTAAAACACTACTCGTCTTATTGGAAATGCAATTGTCTTTTGTATTATATAGTAAGTAAG
>OWKE01000479.1_pt1 | contig 22506 bp, 19 predicted proteins | sample 1732631 | NCBI WGS metagenome assembly OWKE01 (sample SAMN05065736, study PRJEB22554) | human gut metagenome | biome: ENVO:2100002; feature: ENVO:00000062; material: ENVO:00002003 | host: Homo sapiens | place: USA | reverse complement strand
CTCGACTAGTCGTCGGCAGCGTCAGATGTGTATAAGAGACAGGGTTAAATATGAAAACAGATGCTAAGTCAACCATCGAAACCGGAAAAGCTATCCTGGGTATAGAATTCGGTTCTACACGAATCAAGGCGGTCCTGATTGATCCTGAGAACCACCCCATCGCCCAAGGAAGTCATACTTGGGAAAACCAGTTGGTAGATGGCCTTTGGACATACAGTATAGAAGAAATATGGTATGGACTGCAAGATTGCTATGCCGATCTCCGTGCCAATGTAAAAAAGCAATATGACACAGAAATAGAGACCTTGGCAGCCATTGGCGTCAGCGCTATGATGCACGGCTACATGGCATTCGACAAGAATGAAGAGATTCTGGTCCCTTTCCGTACATGGAGAAACACGAACACCGGGCAAGCCGCTGCAGCTCTATCCGAGCTTTTTGTCTACAACATCCCTCTCAGATGGAGCATCTCTCATTTATATCAAGCCATACTGAACAACGAAAAGCATGTCAACGAAATAGATTTTCTGACTACGCTTGCGGGTTACGTACATTGGCAACTTACGGGTGAAAAGGTATTGGGCATTGGCGATGCATCCGGCATGCTTCCCATCGACCCGGCCACCAAGAACTATTCGGCTGAAATGGTAGCCAAATTCGACAAACTGGTTGCCCCCAAAGGATATTCATGGAAACTGGAAGACATTCTCCCCAAAGTATTGAATGCCGGAGAAAATGCAGGCTGCCTTACTCCAGAAGGGGTCAAAAGACTGGACGTATCCGGCAATTTGAAAGCAGGCATACCGCTTTGTCCCCCGGAGGGTGACGCCGGAACCGGTATGGTGGCCACGAATGCAGTCAAACAACGTACCGGAAATGTTTCGGCCGGAACTTCTTCGTTCTCCATGATCGTATTGGAAAAGGAATTGTCCAAACCTTACGAGATGATAGACATGGTAACCACGCCGGACGGAAGCCTCGTCGCCATGGTACACTGCAACAACTGTACTTCCGACCTCAACGCATGGGTCAACCTTTTCAAGGAGTTCCAAGAACTTCAGGGCCAGCCCGTCGATATGGACGACATATACGGCAAGCTTTACAACCACGCACTCACAGGCCATCCGGATTGCGGTGGACTCGTATCCTACAATTATTTCTCTGGCGAACCTGTTACCGGACTTGCCGAAGGCAGACCTTTATTTGTCCGCTCCGCCAATGACAAATTCAACTTGGCCAACTTTATGAGGGCACACTTATATGCTTCTGTCGGTGTTCTTAAGATTGGTAACGACATCCTTTTCAACGAAGAAAAAATCAGAGTGGACCGGATTACCGGCCACGGGGGCTTGTTCCGTACCAAGGGAGTAGGCCAACGGGTTTTGGCAGCAGCCATCAATTCTCCGATATCTGTCATGGAAACGGCTGGCGAAGGCGGTGCTTGGGGAATCGCCCTGTTAGGATCCTACCTTGTAAACAACGAAAAGAAACAATCGTTGGCAGACTTCTTGGACGAACACGTATTTGCCGGTGATGCAGGCATAGAGGTTTCACCCACAGCAGAGGACGTGGAAGGCTTCAACAAATATATTGAAAATTATAAGGCCGGACTGCCCATTGAAGAAGCAGCCGTCCGGTTCAAAAGATAAATATTCGGAAGAAAACCATTATCTTTGTCCTTATAAAATACAAAAGACAGGCTTTAAGACTGTTTAAGTATGGATTCAATTTAAAATTTAGTGAATATGAATAGCAAACAAGTAATGAACCACGCAGCCGACAACATCCGTATCCTGGCTGCTTCCATGGTTGAAAAGGCCAAATCCGGCCACCCGGGCGGTGCAATGGGTGGTGCTGACTTCATCAACGTATTGTACTCCGAATTTTTGCAATATGATCCGGCTAATCCTAAATGGGAAGGACGCGACCGTTTCTTTCTCGACCCCGGACACATGGCTCCCATGCTCTATTCGCAATTGGCCCTCATTGGCAAGTTCACGCTTGACGAACTGAAACAGTTGCGCCAATGGGGTTCTCCCACCCCGGGCCATCCCGAAGTAGACGTAATGCGCGGCATCGAAAACACTTCAGGTCCGTTAGGACAGGGACACGTGTTCGCCGTAGGTGCAGCCATCGCTGCCAAGTTCTTGGCCGCACGTACCGGCAATCCGACTTTTGCCAAAGAGACCATCTACGCATATATTTCCGACGGGGGCATCCAGGAAGAAATCTCCCAAGGTGCCGGACGTATTGCAGGCTGCCTCGGCCTGGACAACCTGATCATGTTCTACGACTCCAACGACATCCAACTTTCTACCGAGACCAAGGATGTAACAACCGAGGACACAGCCATGAAATACCGCGCATGGAACTGGAACGTCATTGAAATCAACGGTAACGACTGCGAACAGATTCGCGAGGCGTTAAACGCTGCAAAAGCAGAAAACCAACGTCCTACATTGATTATCGGTAAGTGTATCATGGGCAAGGGTGCCCGTAAGGACGACAACTCTTCCTACGAACATAACTGCAAGACACACGGTGCTCCCCTCGGTGGAGATGCTTATAAGAACACCATGTTGAACCTCGGTGCGGATCCTGAAAACCCATTCGTGATTTTCGATGACGTAAAGGAACTTTATGCCAAACGTGCCGAAGAACTGAAAGGTATCGTAGCCGCCCGCGTGGAAGAAGAAAAAGCATGGGCTTGTGCCAATCCCGAGAAAGCAGCACAACAGGCCGAATGGTTCAGCGGAGCAGCACCCAAGGTGGACTGGACTGCCATCAAACAGAAAGCAGGTGATGCCACCCGTAACGCCTCTGCTGCCGTACTGGGCGCATTGGCAGAACAAGTGCCCAACATGATTTGCGCTTCGGCCGACCTTTCCAATTCTGATAAGACCGACGGCTTCCTGAAGAAGACACACGCCTTTACTTCCGGTGATTTCAGCGGTGCGTTTTTCCAAGCAGGCGTAGCCGAGCTGACCATGGCCTGCTGCTGCATCGGTATGATGCTCCACGGCGGTGTCATTGCTGCTTGCGGTACATTCTTCGTATTCTCGGACTATATGAAACCGGCCGTACGTATGGCAGCTTTGATGCAAGTTCCTGTGAAATTCATTTGGACACACGACGCATTCCGTGTAGGCGAAGACGGTCCGACTCATGAACCGGTTGAACAAGAGGCACAAATCCGCCTGATGGAAAAGCTGAAGAACCATCATGGCCAGAATTCCTTGCTCGTGCTCCGTCCTGCTGACGCAGAAGAGACTACAGCATGTTGGAAACTCGCCATGGAGAACACCGACACTCCGTCCGCCCTTATCCTTTCCCGCCAAAACATTGAGATGTTGCCGGAAGGAAATGATTATAGCCAGGCAGCCAAAGGTGCTTATATCGTTGCCGGTTCCGATGAGAATCCTGACGTTATCCTCGTGGCTTCCGGTTCCGAAGTATCTACGCTCGTGGCGGGTGCAGCCTTGTTACGGGCAGACGGTGTGAAAGTACGCATCGTAAGCTGCCCGTCAGAAGGCTTGTTCCGCAGCCAGTGCCCGTGCTATCAGGAAGAGATTCTGCCCGCCGGTGCCAAGATATTCGGCCTCACCGCCGGTCTGCCCGTCAACCTCCAAGGTCTGGTAGGTGCCAACGGCAAGGTGTTCGGCTTGGAAAGCTTCGGTTTCTCGGCTCCCTACAAGGTGCTCGATGAGAAACTCGGCTTCACGGCACTGAACGTGTACAACCAAGTCAAAGAAATGCTCTGATGATGGAAGTGAAGACTGTCGGTCTGGCCTCAGACCACGCAGGGTACGCACTCAAGCAATTCGTGAAGGAATACCTGGCCGAAAAAGGCTATGCCTACAAGGACTTTGGTACGGATTCCGAAACCAGTTGCGACTACGCCGATTATGCCCATCCTTTGGCACGAGCCGTAGAAGACGGCGAATGCTATCCGGGCATAGCTATATGCGGCAGTGGCGAAGGTATCAGCATGACGCTGAACAAGCACCAAGGCATACGCGCAGGCTTGAGTTGGATTCCGGAAATCGCCCATTTGTGCCGTCAGCACAACGATGCCAATGTGTTGGTCATGCCGGGACGTTTCATCGACACCGACATGGCACGCAAAATCATGGACGAATTCTTCGCCACGGATTTCGAGGGCGGTCGCCATCAAAAACGGATAGACAAAATGCCGGTAAAATAATCCGCGTCTTTCCTTTTTTCACATCATACAGCCGCAATTCTTCATAAAGGATTGCGGCTGTATTTCTAATATGGGGGATTTACTCGGGAAAATCCCTGTTCTATCTTTCTTAATCACCGGAAAATCATTACATTTGCACATAAGCTTGAACCAAGGGGTTTGCAAGATAAAATCCAAAAAGAATACATCATGAAAAAAATTCTACTTTGGCTGAATGCCATCTTCATTCTGTGCTCATCCACCTCGGCACAAAACCCAACTGATGTACCGGGCATAGACACCCTAGCCTCCCATGTAAAACTTTTCGGAGAAACCCTGCCACAAGAGAAAGTGTACCTGCACATAGACAATACTTGCTATTTCGTGGGCGACACCATTTGGTACAAAGGTTACGTAACCCGCAGCGACAAAGGAACCCTCACGGATTTGAGCCGTATCCTATACGTGGAGTTACTCACGCCGGACGGTTATCTGGTGGAACGCCAGCAACTGGAAATGCCGGACGGCACGGCACACGGTGCTTTCCTGCTCACCGATTCCCTGTACGCCGGGTATTACGAACTACGCGCCTATACACGTTGGATGCTGAACTTCGGCCGTTATGAACATCCTCACTCCCCCTACACAGAAGAGATGTTTTATAACAAACAGATGGCAAAAGACTACTTTCGCGACTACGACAAGCTCTACTCACGTGTGTTTCCCGTATTCGATTGTCCGTCCTCTCCCGGCACTTACCCAAAAGACATGACGCTTCGCCCTCTGCGACGATACTTCCGCACACGGAAAGGGAAACCGGACATGGACTTGAAATTCTATCCGGAAGGGGGCACACTCGTGGCCGGACTACCCGGACACGTGGCCTTCGAACTGAACGATGAGAACGGACAGCATGTCGATGCAGAACTCACAATATACGATTGTCATGAGCAGATTGTTGCACGTACGCATACCGTCCATCGCGGACGCGGCACGTTCTACATCCCCCAAGTCTCAGCCGAAGAAAGATACAAAGCCGTATTCCGATACGGGAAATATGAATATGAAGTGGAATTACCAGAAGTTGAGGATACAGGATGCACGTTGCGCATCACACAAAATGACAGCCTGGTCCATACCCGGATAGAAAGTCATGGACTGTCCGACGAGAAAATCGGCTTACAAATCCTACACGGTGGAGCCACACAGGCTTTCTTGGCCTTAGAACTGGACAGTCAAGGAAAAGCCTCAGCAGATGTTCCGGCCGACAGCTTAGCCGAAGGAGTGAACCAAATGACCCTCTTCGACGGACGTGGACACATCTTGGCCGAACGCCTTTTCTTCGTCAACCACCATAACCCTTCACGTACATTACTGACCGTAAACGGAGTAAAAAGAGAATATGCACCGTTCGAGCCTATAGAAATACGGCTGAAACTCCATGCCTCCCTACCTGACTCTACCCGGTTGTCCATTTCCGTACGTGACCACAGTACGGATGAATCAACCTATGACAACGGCACAATACTTACCGAAATGCTGCTTTGCAGTGACCTGAAAGGCTTCGTGGAGGACCCGGGATATTATTTCGAAGCAGACGACAGTATACACCGCCGCAATCTCGACCTGCTCATGCTCGTACAGGGATGGCGGCGCTACGAATGGCACGAGATGGCAGGCGTGGAACCGTTCCGCCTGTCTTTCTATCCCGAACGGATGCAAACCCTGACAGGCAGCGTGCATCCCACCTACTCACTCTTGCCAGAAGCCGACTATGGCGATACTATCTACATCCCGGGAATGGGAAAAGAGCTTCCCCTCTACACTACGGCCGGCACGCCGTTTTCGTTGGACGACCTTTACGGCACGACTTACAACGGCAAGATGAAAAAGGAAGTGACCGTGACAGCTACTTTCGCCCAAGGCACTGACATCGTGGAAGCCTCACAGGACACCAAAGGAGGGCGTTTCACCATGCTCTCCCCCATCCTGCACGGTGATTGCAGCCTCTTCCTGACGGCTACGGACTCCACCAAATTCAGCAAGCGGAAGGAGAAACGGAATTACAAGGAGTTCCACGACGAAGAAGCCTACCCGGACTATTACGTGAAGCAAGACCGCTTCTATCCCGTCTTCCCCAAGCCATACAGCTATTATCATGATGCCGTATTCGAAAACATGGAAAACACGTCACTTCTGCCGGACAGTCTGGTTTCGGGCACGCACCTTATGTCTGCCGTGACCGTACGCAACAAGCGCGGCGGTTTGCGCAAACTCAACCTGAAGAAACCCACGCTCGTGGTGGATGCCTACGAGGCGTTCAACCTGGCAGCAGATTACGGACTGAACTCTGGCATGTATGACTGGCGCACTTTTACCAAACAAGTCTGCACAGCCTACATCGGCGACATGAACCAGTCCCGCCATTACTTCATACAGGAACGTTACGACAGCCTGCCGCTCAACCACAAGGACAAGACATTACCTGTGGGAGTGGCCATCACCAACCAAACGGAAGCCGTACGCCGCAAATACCACAAGCTCTACAATCTGGACAAACTTTACATCTACACCGACTATTCCCCCCGCGAGGAAAACAGTTGGAAGTACAGCGGTACAGACCAACCCGACGTGGTGGTAGACTACCGCCTTTTCCCGGGTGAAGCACGACAATACACCTTCCGTGACCGCCGTTACCTCGTGAGAGGCTACTCCGTGTGCAAGGACTTCTATCACCCGGACTATAGCCGGCGTCCCCTGCCTGGCACTGCAGACTATCGCCGCACGCTGTATTGGAATCCCGAAGTGAAGTTCAATGCACAAGGAGAGGCACAGCTACGTTTTTACAATAACAACAAAAGAACCACCTTATCCATAGAGGCGGAAGGAATAACCCGAACAGGACTTCCTGTAACCACAACTCTTTCCCTTTCATCCAAATAGACCATTTCTGTCTCATATAAGAACACTTCCGCCCTAAAATTAAGTCCTACCTTTGTAGGACATTCATATTTTTTACACAGATAAAAATACAACAATGGGAAAAGAATCAGCAGAAAGAATTCAAACTTCCCTTCTCAGCAAAGCCGAGAAGAAAGCACTGGTATGGTTAGCCCAAAGACAACCCGGATGGATGACTTCGGACACATTGACTTATATCGGCGTATTGGGCACAGTAATTTATGCCATAGGGGGATGGCTGTCGAATACAGACATCAAATATTTGTGGCTTTCATCGTTCGGGTTGGTACTTCATTGGTACGGCGACAGCCTGGACGGCACACTGGCACGTTTCCGTAATACCCAACGGCCGGTATACGGTTTCTTCATCGACCATACATTGGATGCCGTCACCACCTGCCTCATCTTTCTTGGTGCCGGACTTTCTCCAATGTTCCGCATGGATGTGGCATTGGCTGCCTTGGCAGGCTATTTGAGCCTTTCCATTTACACTTACGTATGTACTATCGTCAAGGAAGAATTCTGCCTGACGTACGGCAAACTCGGTCCTACAGAATTCCGTTTGCTGCTTATCCTTTTAAACATACTCTACATGTACACGTCATGGTCCGAATGGCATGTCGACTGGCGGGGCATCGAATGGGGAATATTCGACATCTTGGGCATCCTCATTACTATTATCCTTTTCTGTATCTTCTTGGTACAGTTCATGAAAGACCGTGCCGCATTTGCCAAACAAGACCCACTCAAGCCCTACAGCAAACAAAAATAAGAAGGACTACTAAAAATAACATACACACATTTCTTAAATGGCAAGTTTCTGCACATGCAAAAACTTGCCATTTCCCATCCTTGATGCCTGATGTCTAAAACGACACGCTCATCGTACAGCGCACGCCTCGCTTTTGTATCCCTGGATTATCGCGATAATTCAAACGCCAGACATAATCAAGGCGCATGAACTTGAATATATTTTCGATGCCTACACTGGCTTCCATATAAGGCGCACGGCCCATCACGCCCGATCCGGCAGGAAAACCATACAACCCATTGCCCTCTTTCATGGGATTGTTCTTATTTGTCAAATGCCCCCACAGCCCCCTGAAGCAAAGCACTTCCCTCCATTTTAATTTTTTGATGAGAGGAAGGCGGTTCAATATCAACCCATTCATATAATACGTCACATCCCACGATATGTATTCATCATTAATGAACTCTATGGCATTCATATTCGTATAAGCTTCCGGCTGAATCGTATAAGTCAGGTTGGCATTAGGCAAAATCAACAAGGGATAAGGCACTTTGTTCCACACCTTCCCGGCTTTGCCTATCACATCCACAAAACCGAAAGCCGAAAACCACAAACGTTTCTGCACGCCCAATTCCGTACGTTGGTAATCATACGAAGAACCTAAGAAACCTTGTTTCGACATGGTATGTTCCAAATTAAAAACCAACGCATCATACGTAATCGGTATTCGTTCATCATGGGTTTGATAAAACTTCTCATTCTTACCATAACGGAATTTCAGTTCCAATTCCGTCATGTCATACTTTCTCACAGGCGTCACGGCTCCATCGGCACCTATACGGTCGAACCGGGCATAATCCGTGGCATACTCACGGAAGTTACGAATGACGGCGTTGTACGATATACCGTTATAATGCTCGCGGCTGTACGTCAATTCGGCATTACGCAAATACGTTGCCCGCGTGTCTTTCTTCCGCTTGATGGCCAAGAGCACATTATCTTTACTGGTGTACATGTACTGCTGCCCCAACTTGTTGATGTCATACATGTATTCAAAACGGAGCGAGTGCATAGGAAATTCCTTACGGTACGTCTTTCGGTCGTTGAACGAATATTCCACCAAGGCATCATACTTCATCTTGTTGTCCTTCGTTCCGTATGCCGCATATCCCTCTACGAACCAATTCTTACTCAACTGAGGGGTCGTAGCCCCTCCCACGCGGAAACGGGCACCTTCGATGGCATTACCATTGATAGTGGAATTCATCGGACCAAACTCAAACTTGTTCTTATCCGGCACCTTACTCGTAGGAACATAGCCCGACACCAAGACAGAAACCACTTTCTCCGTCACGGCAAAGAGCGGGACAGAACGCAATTTCGCCATCAGCTTCTCCATAGAGTTCGGATTTCTCTTGACTGCTTCTTGCGGACGAACTTCTTCCCAAAAATCCTCCGTACGGCTATAAGCCTCTTTTTGCGTAATAACCGGTGCGCTTTCCTTGAATATTTGTTCTTGCCCGCCTTCCGGTGCCTCAAACGACTGATGGGTATATACATTCAAACGTCTCGCATAAAAGCCTTTCGATTTCTCACTCAGCTTAAAATCCACACTGATGTCATCTTTCGTAATGACACGGGTACCATCCGGCTCGCGTTCGAAGTTTTGCGCGATAGTCATTCTGGAAATGAAATTCAGATTGATATCCTGTGCCACATTGAGTATCGCTTTACGGACAAAATAAGTGGAGTCCAACGTCACATATAAGTGCCCTGTAAACCCAAACGACTCGGACGCAAAAGGAACGAAAGCCAAGTCCGCACACCTGTCACCCTCCACATCCAACGTGTCAAGCAGGTAATATTTATAAAAAGTCGGCCCGATGGAAGAAAGCGGACTCACGAAACGTTGCAAGAACAAAGGCACGTTATTCTGGTAAATGTCAACCTCACGAAAGACTTCATCCAGAAACTGCTGTATCCCGTCACGCGAAAAGACCTCGTCTACTCCGGACGACTTGTCGCCCTTCACCACCGTCTTCTCAGCCCTCGGGTCGCGACGGTAATACACCGTCTGTACTTTTTCTTTCTCCGAAATCGGAAGGATTGTCGTACCGACCTCCAACGTATCTACAAAATCCGACAGGAAATCGAATTTCCCTGTTTTTCCATCCTTCTTAGGTTTCGGTTTATAATCGTTTTTCGCTATCACAATCTTTTCATACTGATCGTAACAGAAGTAATCGTGGTTGCGTGGGTCGTTGCTGTCCCTCCGTGCAATAACCTGCTTTACGAAAGCCACAGCCGGGTTTTCTTTCCTCCTATACTTCTCCCTTTTCGGCTTTACCGTTACTTCGTGTAAAGCAATCTCGCTTTCCCGCATTCGGATCTTAAAATGATTGGTTCGTCCCGGTACCACTTTCAGATATTGGGTGTCATACCCCATATAAACTACTTCCAACACTTTTCCCGGCGTACGGGTAGAAAGAGAAAAGTGCCCGTCGATATCGGTCGTAGTACCGATATTCGTCCCTTTAAACACAATCGTGACAGAAGGCAGGGCTTCTCCCGTAACCGAATCGGTAACAATGCCTTTTACTATCGTATGCTGGCCGAATGCCATGCCGACTCCTACCGTCAGGCACAGCCACATGAAAATAATTCTTTTTCCCATAAACCTAATACCTTATCTTAAACCTTATCTCTTTGCCCGACTATACCTATCCTGGTCATCCGGTATGCTCCTCACTCCCGTCCGGCACAGACACTCCGGTACCTACCTTCATCAGCAACAGCCCGACAGAAGCCCAGAACAATTCCCGCACCCGGCTGATAATACTTACAAACATACCGATGCCTCCCCCCATTCCCATTTGGGCCACGGACAGGGCAAAGCCCCCCTCGCGCCCTCCCAACTGCAACGGAAGGAATCCTAATACATTGGCAAAGAGCGAAGTAAAAGCCAAAATCAGAAAGGAATGGAAAAACGTCAACGTATATCCGTTCACTCCACCTCCACCGTCGATGCCAAACAAGACCAACATGAAAAAAATCTCAAAGCTCTGGCAAAAGCGCCCGACATATTCCAAAACGAAACTTCCGAAGAAAGAACGTTTGTTCTGATTCTGTAATTCAGCGATTTGCCGGTCTATCTTTTGCAAGTCCTCCAAATGGTGCTCCATAAAACGTCCTCCCCAACTCCGTAAACCGGGCACTTTACTCAGCAAGCGAACCAATTTGACCGTCATCCCGTTCTTGTATCCTTTGATGAAAAGATAGATACCGCACCAACAGAAGGCTGTAATGAGCCCCAATACAATCCCCATTACGCTATTCATCGGCACATCCCCTGTCAAAGCCAAGACCCAATAGGCCACGACCCCCGTCACCCAAAACCAGAAATGGGCAAAAATGTGCATCATGGCAAAAAGTATCACGGAGGAAGTAGCCCGTTGCACACCGATGTATTTTGAAAGTTCCATAATACGGTAAGCCTCCCCGCCCAACAGCCCTACCGGAGTGGCATAGTTCAATGCAAAACCGGAAACAGTCAATTTCAACAACTGCATGAAGCCCACCGTGCAAGGCCCTCCTCCCTGGATAATGACCCTCCACGCCCATGCGTTCATGAGATAAAGCACACACCACAGCCCCAATATGGCCGCCAACCAGTAACCGGCCTTTGTAATGTATTCCCACAATTCGGTAAGGCTTACGTCGAAAGAGAAAAACATTACGATGACGGCTATCATGCCCACTCCGAAAAACAAGTTATTCAATCGTTTTCTCATACCTGCCAGTTTTTCGTTTTAGGGATGGTTATCACCCCGTTCCACATAGCGTTCCTGCCATTCCTTATAATAATCGGGCAGGTCTACCATAAGCATACCTTCCACATCAATGAACAACTGCACCGTACTTCCTTCCGCACACAAGACCCCGTCCGCCTCACGGTAAACTTTATACTCGAAATCCAACCGTGCACCGGGATGGTACACATAACGTGTATGCACCACCGCCACATCGTCCAGTGCCAACGGAGCATAGAACCTCTGGTGCAGGTCGTAAATCGGAGCGTAGATACCGGACCGCTGCATGTCTGCATATCCTATGCCCGGATAATGCCGGCCGAAAGACTCCCGTCCATCCTCAAAATAAGCAACGTAAGCCCCATGCCAGACCCTCCGCATCGAATCAATTTCACTGAACTTCACCCTTACGCGGCAAACATCCTCAAGCCCGTCCATCAGCATAAGAAACCCATCAATCCGTTACGTATAAAGACCTCCGTTAACAGCTATCACTTCACCGGTAATATAACCGGCATCCGGAGAAACGAGAAATCCCACGGCACCCGCCACCTCTTCCGGTGTCCCGAAACGGCCCGCCGGAATGGTTTTCTTCAGGGCAGCCTCGTCCAACCCTTCCACCATGTCAGTCCGGATGAAACCTGGTGCCACGGCATTCACCGTCACATTCTTCCGTGCCACTTCCTGTGCCAAAGCCTTTGTAGCCGCAATGATTCCTCCCTTTGCAGCAGAATAATTCGCCTGCCCCGGCATGCCTTTCAATCCGCTTACGCTCGCCATGTTTACGATACGCCCGAACTTATGTACCAACATCGGTTGCAGCAAAGGTTGCGTCACGTTGTAGAATCCACCCAAACCGGTACCCAACACACAGTCCCAATCTTCTCCGGGCATGAACACCATCAGATTGTCACGGCGCACCCCCGCATTGTTCACCAACACTTCTATGTATTCTTCCGGATGCTTCTCCATCCAAGCCTCAAGCACGGCAGATACCTGCACACGGTTTCCCACGTCAAATTTCAGAACTTCACCATCCTGCCCCTCTTGACGTACCAACTCCAACGTGTGCTCCGCCTCGTCAGTCCGGCTCATGCAGTTGACCAACACGTGGTAGCCCATGCGGGCCAGTCTCACACAGACAGCCCGCCCTATTCCCCGGCTGCCCCCTGTCACTAAAGCATATTTCATATTTCCACTCCTTTCTTATTTGTTACAATATTCCATATCCGCTCACGTCCCAACACTTCCGCACACGTGAACAGAGCGGTCATCGTCACGCCGTGCACCCCGTGCAACATCAGGTTCTGTCCGGTGAGGAACAGGTTCGGCACTGGTGTACGGACGGACAGCAAGGCAGCCAACGGATTCCTATAATCCTTGCGCAAACCGTAGGCCGTCCCCCCCGGAGCACCGGTATAATCGCGATAAGTTAGCGGGGTACTGGTATAGCATTCAGACACCCAACCACGCAGCCCGGGCATCACCCGTTCCGCCAACCGGATACACTCATCAGCCACACGCCCTTTCATGGCCTCATAATCCCCGCCACGCCTTCCTACTTCTGTTCCGCTCCAGACCGCACATTTCTCCCACGTCATAGGAGTCAGCAAGTCCACTTGTGAGGCAAACCGGTCCCCGTCTTCGGGCACACGGCAAGAAGCCATCAGTCCGGATACAGGCCCGCCGTCTTCATAAAACGTCCAAACACCGGAATGCCCGTAAATGTACCGGTTATAATTAAAATACTCCAATGACTGAGGTTTCATCCGGAGCGACACGGTGAACATGCCGAACGTGTTCGGCAACGCGGCCATACGATGACGGTAAGCATTCTTCATCCTTTCGCTCCTCTTCACCAACTTGCAGGTCTGCTCCGGATGTATGTCGCTGATAAAAACCGCTCCTTCATACACTTCACCGTCCCGGCAGACCGCCGCAGACAACCTTCCGCACTTTTCTACCAGTTCGACCACCTCAGCTCCACACACTACCCGGCCACCTTGCTGCCCGACTCCCCTCACCAACCGGTCCGTTATCAAAGCCCCGTCACCCTTCAACCTCCAACTGCTTTCAATGAAACTGCTTTGGCCATGAAGGAAAGTGAAAAGCGGAAGCGAATCGCGCCGAAGCTCCATCTTCAAGGAAGTCCCGCTAAGCACGTCCACCAGCAACGGATTGCGGAAAGTCTCATTCAAATATTGCCAAGCACTCGTTTCAACGAGACGTGAAGGCCATACGGTCTTTCCGGCACGTGGATTCAGCAAATCCAGTTCCTGTTCCGACATACGCCTCAATAAGGCAGCATACCGTCCCAAAGCCGGACGTTCGGAAGGAAATTCAGCAGCCAACGTAGCGGTAAAATCTTCATACCCTTGCGCAAATGCAAAGGTACGCTGCCCTATCGTCACCTTGTCAAACTCATGGTCAAGGCGTTGCCAAGGCAGTTGCATCAATCCCAAGTAAGTGAAAACGGTATGCAGCGGCTGTCCTTCGTCCAGTCCTCCCACATAATGGAAACCGGTATCGTAAGCCAATCCCCGTCTCCGGTAAGACTGGAGGCATCCACCGGGCTGCCGGCCTTGTTCGAGGACGAGCACCCTCAAACCGGCACGCGAAAGGATATATGCACACTCCAATCCTCCCAATCCACTACCTATGACCACCACATCGTACTTCATTGCCCATTCAAACGACCGTCATCAATCCCTTATATTCCATATACACCTGTTCCCCGTCGGCTACCCGTGCCCTGACCTCCAACCCGTCTTCCACAGGAGAGAGCCTCACCGCCACGTCCAGTTCCGTACAAGTGCAGGGTGAAACCACAGCCGTCAAACGGCATAGCTTAATCGTGTGGATGTGCAATGCCTTGCCTGACACTTCCATCACACACTCCTTCACCATTTGGATATTGAATGCCCCGGGACACACCGGATGTCCCGGAAAATGTCCGCGATAAACTTCGCAATCCGGCAGGAGTACAATACGGAACACCGTACAGCCGTCCGAAACGCGCCGGGTCAACACCTTATAATAATGATCCTTCAGCCACATATATCTTCATTTGCGTACAAGCCAGCGTTTCTTCCCCTACGCAGGTCTCACCCGTCAATAAGGACACGCCACCCACTTCCGGCCCGAAGGTCACCGTGGTCTGTAGTTCTTCTCCCACCCGGGGGCAACGAAAACAACGAAACTTCTTCACTTCGCCGATATAACCTACCGGCGGTTCCGAAGCGCCTGCCTCCATGGCCTTGTAACCGGCAAAGGCAGAAGCCGACTGGGCGATATGCTCGATAAGCCCCGGCTCAGCCAACAGTCCGTCGTCACCCACAAAACTATTGTCGCGGCGCACCGTGAGCTGCGTCCGGGCCATATCGCCCTCCACACCGACCAATGCGTCTACGAGCAAAATCGGTTCACGTTGGGGAATCAGGCTTTTAATGTCATAATTTGTCATTCCTGCTTCGCGTGCGATTCGATGTAATCGTAAAGGTTGTCGAACGTCTTGATTTCCCGCAAGTCCGCCACGGGAATTTTTACCTTATAAGTCTGTTGGATGATGGCGACAAGGTCCACCAGGCTGAGGCTGTCCAAGGAAAGCGTGTCCCTTACATTCGCGTCGGGGACAAACTCTTCTGCGTCTACTTCAAACTCTTCTGCCAATAAGGCATTTACTTTCTCTACAATGTCTTCACGTGTCATAACTGTTTGTTTTTATCGTGTTTATTATATGTTTTTTACAATAAGGGTGGAGTTCGTCCCACCGAAACCGAAAGAATTGGAAAGGAACATGTCGAAATGCGCCTCCCGTGTCTGCGGTATGATGTTCAGGCAGGCCGTATCTTCATCGGGATGCTCGAAATTGATGTTGCCGGCAATGAAGCCGTTTTTCATCATCAGCGTCGAATAAATCAACTCGCTTGCACCGGCCATCCACATTTCGTGCCCGGTCTGACTCTTGGTAGAAGTGACTGGAACCTTGTAGTCCCCGAACACCTGTGCTATCGCCTGCGCCTCGCGGCTGTCGCCGATGCGGGTGGATGTGGCATGGGCGTTGATGTAGCCGATTTGCGACGGTGTCACACCGGCATGTTGCAGACAAAGCTCCAACGACCGCGCCGGCCCTGCCACGTTGGGCGTGGAGATGTGGTCGCCGTTTCCGGAAAAGCCCCATCCCACAATCTCACACAAGATGGGGGCACCGCGCTTCAAAGCATGTTCGTAACCTTCGACCACCACCGTGGCCGCGCCTCCTCCGGGTACCAGTCCGTCGCGGTCGCGGTCGAACGGACGGCTAGCCTTCTCCGGCTCATCCTCACGCACGGAGAACGACTGAATCCCGTCGAAAGATGCCACACCGTAGAGGTTTGCCTCTTGCGCACCGCCGCATACGACACAATCCTGCATCCCGTTACGGACCAAAAGGTAGGCCAACCCCACAGCATGGGAACCCGAAGCACATGCAGCCGAGGCCGTCAGGTTGATGCCGCGCAAATGGAACAAGCAGGCCAAATTCATCGTCACGGTGGAGTTCATCGACTGGAAAATGGCTCCACTACCGCAAGCCGCTGTGTCTTTAAACTCACGGAACTTGTCAAGCGCACGCATGGTCGCTTCGGCCACGGAGTCGTTTCCATAAATGATCCCGACTTCGTGCCGGTCGATATAATCTTGTTCCAAACGGGCATGCTCAAGGGCCGCACGCGTAGCCATATAGGCATACTGGGCTTCCTCCGGCATGAACTGACGCAGATTCCGTGACACAAAGGGTTTCAAGTCAGGCTGTCCTACGGCAGCACACAAAGCGGAACGAAAACCCGCATCCTTGCGCTCCCGGCTGAATACGATACCGCTTTTCCCGGCATAGAGCGCATCGCGTACCTCGTCCAATGTCTTCCCGAGGCACGACCATATCCCCATTCCCGTTATTACAACTCTATTTTCCATAATCCTGTTTCTATAAAATCTTTTTGTAACATCTCCTACGCTTGGTGAAAGTGGGATGCAAGGGCTTCCATTGGCTCAGCTCCTTCACGTTGTCTTCCAACTGCGGCCCGGTCTCGGCATATCGGAACCCCAACCGGTTATACACGGGAATCAGGTCGTTGAAGAATAAGGCATTGACTCCCAAACCTTGGTAATCCGGACGAACGGCCACCAGAAACATCTCGGCTTTCTCTTCCCTTCTCCATTTCAACGCACGAAGCAAATAGAACCACCCCAACGGCCACAGGCGCCCTTTCGACTTACGCAAGGCCTGCGACAGGCTGGGCATCGTAATGGCCACGCCCACCAATTCACCTTTTTCATTCTCCACCACCGACAGCATCCGTAAATCCAACAAGGGCAAATAACGTTTAAGATAGGTATCTATCTGCCTGTCCGATAACTCCGTATATCCGAAAAGCGGAGAGTAGGACACATTCAGCAAGTCAAACACCTTCCTGCCATATCCCCGACGAGAAATATCGGCCCTCGTCAATTTCCTGCTTCGCAGTCCAAACATTTCCTTGGAAAGTTCCGCAACCCTGGCATATTTGTCAGGCACATCCTTCGGCACCTCAATACTCACCTGTACCCAATCCACCTCCTTCTCGTACCCTAATGCCTCCAAATGTTCCGAATAGTAAGGGGGATTATATATCGTTACCATTGACCCTATCCGGTCAAAGTCCTCCACGAGCATACCTTCCTTGTCGAAATCAAAAATCCCCATAGGACCTTGGATGCAATCCATCCCTCGCTCGCGCCCCCAACGCTCCACGGCCTTCAACAAAGCCGCAGACACGTCCTTGTCGTCAATGAACTCGACGAAACCGAAACGGACGTTCTTCGTGTGCCATTTCTTATTCGCACGATGGTTGATAATGCCGACGATACGCCCCACCGCATTTCCGTGCTCGTCGTAAGCGATGAAAGGCTGGATGTCCGAAAAGTCCAACCCGGCATTTTTACGGGGGTCGAACGTCTCACGGATATCCGTCTCCATATCAGGAACATAATAAGGACTTCCGGCATACAATCTTTCCGTAAGTCCCACGAAATCATCCATTTCGCGTTCCGTATTCACTTCTTTTACATTTACTTTCCTCATGACAGGGCACGAATTTATGAATATTTTTCCTTTCAACAAGACCGGCCAAATTCAAAACCACCTTATAGAACAAAAGTAGAGATTTTAAGAACACTGATACGACAAAAGACATCCGAAAAACCCACGTTACAACAGAAAGTTTTAGGTCCGGTAGGAGAAATAAAACATGCCAAAATGGCAGTCCGAATCCTCACGAGAATCGCTCATTTCAAACCGTATCCGACAGAGATACAAAATAATCCATTCACAGAAAACCACCCAAAAACAAAGTGCAAGACGCTCCCATCCTTTTGCTGACACAATGAAAGCCTGCCGTGCCCTACCTGCCTATGACAAACCTTTCTTCGTTATCTTTTCGACCTTTCTCTTATCATTGCGTTCGTCAAATCTTGTACACGAAAGTGGTTCTAAAAAACGAAAAAACTGCTTTTTCCTGTACGTATTTTTCTAAGAAAAGCCGATTTTCCGAGTAACATGAGGAACTTCTCGTTTTTTTATGCGGAGAAAAATAAATCATTTGGCTGCAAACCATTTTTCGTTCGGCTGAGATTAAATCTTCATTTTACCCTGTTTTCTCCTCTTTATTCATACAAATATACATTTATTTGCATTTATACACTCTTTTCTGCTACTGTCATTCGATTGAATACTCCACTAAGAAAATGTTTTTCTGCCATTTTGGCAGTCTTTCCGCTGCATGAATTCCACGGAAAACACTACTTTTGTACTGTGAAAGAAAACATCCTGAAAAAAACACATACACGCATAATTCCATACGACCATGCAAGAAGAAATCAACGAATTCGTAGAGGCACTTTACCGCTTCGTAGCAAATGAAATCAAACGGGTCACAGACCCCATATACTGTCAGGAGGGCATCAAAATCGTGGATGCCCGAAACCATATCTTCCGCCTCTCCGATACGTTACGTACCGATGAAGCGGAAGACACATACGCCTTGTCCGACCTTTGCATCGTAGACGAGGACATGCAGACCGTCCCCAACCGCCAACGCATGTACCGCATTGCACGGAACCACTGGAACGGCTGACCAAACGTAGTTTCCCTTCCTTCTATCTTTCAGACAAGCGCCATCAAAGCCTCATCGTCCAATACGCCGAGTTGGTGCACGCGGATAACTTCTTCCGTCCGCACGGCATCATCCGTGCGGAAAACCAAAATACCCTTTCCGCCCAAGAGGAAAGAATAAAGATAGGATATGCCTATCCCCTCGCCCGTAATCACACGTACGGCATCGGCCGCACGCCCGGGACGGTTGTCCAACGTGATGGCAAACACTTCCGACATGCTGGCCGAAATGCCTGCCGCCCGCAACACTTCGTATGCCCGTGTAGGTTCGGAACAGATAATACGGTAGATGCCATATTCCACGGTGTCGGATATGGTGGAAGCAATCAACTGGACACCGGCTTCTTTGAACAAGTCCAACACGCGTAACAACGTACCCGACTTGTTCTCTACAAAAATAGATATTTGATGTACTGTCATATTTTTCATTTTTATATCAACGTTCTACGTAAATCCCTTACCCTTACGGCCTTGCCTTCCTGTTTGGGCAAAGTCCCCTTGGGTACCAGTCTCACCACGGGCGTCAGAAGGATTTCATCTTTCAGTTGGCGTGTGATTTCACGGGTCAGCGCCTGCAAGCGCGGATAGTCGTCGCTGAATTCCTTCAACTCCACTTCCACCGTCATCAAGTCGTTGGCCTCTTCGTTGGTCAGGGTTATCAAATAGTCCGTCCCGAGTTCTTCAAACTGCATCAATACCGTTTCAATTTGAATAGGGAATATGTTGACCCCTTTCAGAATCATCATGTCGTCGCTCCGTCCCTTCATGCGGTCGAGCCGCTTATGGTGACGTCCGCACGGACAGTCGCCCGGTAAAATACGGGTCAAATCGCGGGTGCGGTAGCGCAACAACGGCATAGCTTCGCGGTTGATGGTGGTCAGCACCAGTTCGCCCACCTCGCCGTCGGGCACGGGTTCCAACGTCTGCGGATCCACAATCTCCACGATATAATAATCTTCCCAAATGTGCATCCCGTTCTGTTCCGTACACTCGAAGGCCACCCCCGGCCCACACATCTCGGACATGCCGAATGAGTTATAAGCTTTCACGCCCAACATCTTCTCGATTTTGCGCCTTTGTTCCTCCGAATGCGGTTCCGCCCCGATGACCAAAGTACGGAGCTTCGTGTCGCGCACAGGGTCTATCCCCATTTCCTCCATCACCTCATGGATACGGCTGGCGTAACTGGGGATGGCATGCAAGGCCGTCGTGCCGAAATCCGTAATGAACTTAATCTGCCGCTTGGTGTTGCCCGCAGCCGCCGGCACCGTCAGCATGCCGAGACGTTCGGCTCCGTATTGGAAGCCCAGTCCGCCCGTAAACATGCCGTACCCCGACGAGTTCTGAAAGACATCGCCCCGCCTCAGGCCGACCATGTACAAGCAACGCGCCACGGCATTGGCCCACTCGTCCAAATCCTTCTGCGTGTGCAGGATGACCGTAGGGGTGCCCGTCGTGCCACTGGAGGAATGCAGGCGCACCACTTCGCTCATCGGCACCGCGGCAAGCCCGAACGGGTAATTGTCGCGCAAATCCTGTTTCGTAGTAAAAGGAATCTTACGCAAGTCGTCCAACGAACGTATGTCTTCAGGAGACAAATGAGCCTCGGCAAACCGTTTCTGATAAAAAGGAGATTTCATACAACGACGGACCGTACGGAGCAAACGCTCGAATTGCAACGCCTCGATTTCCGTCCGCGTCAAAGTTTCTAATTCTTCATGCAAATACATTTCCATTTGTGTTTTAATCATGACGGGGACAAAGTTATAAAAAACTATCGCAAAAAGAGGGCATTTCCTTTTATTTTTTCACGGCATCCTCCATATCTTCCTCCCGGAAGGACATAAAAAAAGGGCTCCGCTGAGCCCAACCTTTGTTAACCTTAAATCTAATACTATGAAAAACACAGTACAAAGGTACAACCTTTTGGCGATTCTGCAAATTTCTTGCTCTAAAAAACATGTTATATAACATATTTTATCTTTTCAAGAAACATTTTCAATCTTCATGGGAATCGAAAGCAAAGTTTTTTGTACCTTTGACCGGAAAGAAAAACCAATCAAACAAAACCTGAATGAAAAAGCAATATTTAAAAACCGTGATTCTGGCCGCCGCATTAGCAGGGCCGCTCAACGCCATGGGACAAGTCGCCACTCCGACGCATACCATCCAACAGACATTTACCATCCCCAGTCCCGACTACAAACTCAGTCCTTACACCGGCATGACGCGTCAAAGCTGGATTGACGCAGCCGAATACTTGTTAAGCGGGGCCTTCACTTACATCCGCACATTGGACGACCCGATGTATTTCCCCAAACAGCTCGACAAGGCTTATCCTAACAATGAAGGACAAGTGCCCACGGCCAAACTGGAAGGATTCTGCCGCACGCTGTTCGTAGCCGCTCCCCTGCTCCGGGAAAAGCCGGAACTCACTTTAAACGGGATAAAAGTGGCGGACTACTACCGCCACCAACTTCTGAACCTCATCCGTCCGGACAGTCCGAGCTTCATCCCTCACCGCAAGGGGGGGCCAAGCCAGATACTGGTGGAATTCGGCGCCCTGGCCATATCATTGTCTGTGGCCAAGGACATCCTTTGGGAACCGCTCACACAAGAGCAGAAAGACCAACTGGCCGCCACGATGCTAAGTTACGGCAACGGTCCGACCATAGGGTCGAACTGGATGTTCTTCAACGTTTTCGTCATCAGCTTCTTCAAGGAACAAGGTTATGCCGTCAACGACCAACGCATGAAAGAAAACTTGGAAAAGATTCTCAAGCTCTATCGCGGAGAGGGCTGGTATAACGATGCGCCGGCATACGACTATTACAGCATGTGGGCATTCCAGATGTACGGCCCCATTTGGGCGCAAATGTACGGGCACTTCTATCCGGAATATGCCGCGCAGTTCATGAAAAACCAGCATGACTTGGCGGACAATTATCCTTATATGTTCAGTGCGGAAGGTAAAATGAACATGTGGGGACGGAGCATCCCTTACCGCTTCGGTGCCGTCGTGCCACTCGCGTTATTAGGATATGAAAAAGCCCCGGACATCAATTACGGATGGATGCGCCGCATCGCTTCCGCCACTCTGCTGCAATTTTTGCAAAACCCCGATTTCCTGGAAGACAATGTGCCGACGCTGGGATTCTACGGCACCTTCGCACCGGCCGTACAGATTTACAGTTGCCGAGGCAGTGTATACTGGTGCGGAAAGGCGTTCCTGAGCCTGCTCCTCCCTGCCGACAATCCGTTCTGGACCGCTGTGGAGAATAACGGGCCGTGGGAAAAGGATTTCAAAAAAGACCATGTGTACAACAAATTCCAACCCGCAACGAACCTGCTCATCACCGACTATCCGAATTGCGGAGGGGCGGAAATGCGTTCGTGGTGCCATGAAACGGTAGCCAACGACTGGCAAAAGTTCCGCAGTTCCGAAAACTATAACAAGCTGGCCTACCACACGGAATTCCCTTGGATGGCCGACGGGACGAACGGAGAGGTTTCCATGAACTACGCCACCCTGAACGGCAAGAACCAATGGGAGGTGCTCCGTCTATACACTGTCTCTTATACACATCTGACGCTGCCGACGACTAGTCGAGTG
>OWKE01000440.1_pt1 | contig 23759 bp, 24 predicted proteins | sample 1732631 | NCBI WGS metagenome assembly OWKE01 (sample SAMN05065736, study PRJEB22554) | human gut metagenome | biome: ENVO:2100002; feature: ENVO:00000062; material: ENVO:00002003 | host: Homo sapiens | place: USA | reverse complement strand
CGAGATTACTACGCGTCTCGTGGGCTCGGAGATGTGTATAAGAGACAGCCTGATACACCTATTCTAATAGCTTCAGAAACAATAGGGAATGTATCATTTTCAGTAGCATAAACTATTTTAAAATAAGCTCTTGTAGAACCATCAGGTGTTATAAAAAAATGTTCTTCTGCAAGGTCATTCCTAATAACCCTATGTGTATTAGATAAATAATACCAACCAACCCAATTCCACCTAACATTTGAAGGTATTGCTCCGATAAGTTCTAAATCAGTAGCTGAATGTAAATCACCACCTTGCAATAACATTTTTACCATCATTTCAGATGTTAGAATAGCATATTTAACAGGCGGAGTATTACCATATTCAGAAGGTGCATCGGTATTACAATGTACAATTATATAAGGTACATATACAACATTTGCTGCATCATAAAAACCTATAAATATATAAGATTCTCTATCACCAGAAGTAATAAATCTATAACCAAGTACGCTGGGATTACTGGGGTTAACAAAGTTTAATGTAGCATCCCCTCCCCTAAATTGTCACTATTAGGAATTTTATTTATCAAATTTTCAAAATCAGCTTGTGTAGGAATTTTTCCAGTTTGAAACAAGGCTTTAATTTGTGCAATAGTCATAGTAATAATAGTTAAAGTTCGACATATATCAGTTAAACTCTAACTATTATTACTAATAACAGTCAGAGTTTACAGTGGAGCATTGGCTCTACTACATTTTGTCTTTAAGTCATTAACAACTTGTTGGTCTGAAACATTCCATTTGGTTTGAGAATTACCAGCAGGATAATAACGATTTAATTAATTAAGATTAGTAACAATACGTTTAATTTTAGCAAACAAACTTTCAGATTTAGTTTCTGTTGCAACTTCGGCAGGTTCTTCTGATAAAGTTTGAACATCATTAGAACGAGTATTTGGTGTACGACCAACTTGGAAAATATAGTGGTCAATACCATTACCTTGAATCTGCATATAACCAATACCATCAGGCCCAGCTGATTGAGTAATAGTAACAGATTTAGAAGTAGCTCCAGAATATGAAGCAGTTACAGTAGCAGTTCGAGATGCAGCATTATTCTTTGAAGCTGTAACAGTAGTTCTACTTAATGTAAATCCAGCACCACTAATTGCTAATGTTGGAGTTGCAGATTCAGTAGTAGCTGTTCCAGTAGAACCTGATGTATAAACAGGAGTTTTAGTTCTCGTACAACTTGCTGTGATAGTAGAAGTTCCACCTGATGCAGCAATAGTTGTAGGATTTGCTGAAATAGCAATATTCCAACTACCGTAATTATAAGATTCAATTTTGTTAGCCGCTTGATAAATATACATTGTTCCACTTGCAGATTTACCATTAGCTGACCAAGTAACAACTTGACTCTTTACAGTAGTTTGAGAAGAAACATTGGTTCCTTTTGAAGATGCAGTAGCTTCAATAGAAGCAATATTTGGTGAAACATTATTTGTTCCACTTGAAGCATTTTCAGTTGTAACATCTTTTGTAGAACCAGAATCATATTGGTAAGTAGTAATAGTAGCAGACTTGTTCCAACTTTGAGTACCATTTCCAGCTTTAGCAGTAGCAGAACCACCACTCGCAGGAATCGTAGCATTAGTAATTGTACCAGCTGTTATATTACCATATGTATAAACACCACCAGAAGTAGATTTAACAGTTTTACTGTTTGTTATACTCTTAGAAGCCGTAGCTGATTTAGAACTATCTCCGTCATTTACAGCTTTTATAGTAATAGTATCAGTAGTTTCATTAGTTCCCATACTACTATGGGTAATCGTATTTCCAGATAAACTGAATCTACTATTACCATTAACAGTCATAGAAATTGATAAACTACCACCAACACTTCGTGTTTGATTCGGGCCAATAACACCCGAACTATACAAAGCATTATAAGTTTCAGTATTAGTAACAGAAGCACTTACAGTCGCAGAACCACCAGCTGCTGTCAAACCACTACCGATACTTATAGTAGGAGTTCCGTAAGCAGTAATCCGAGGATTGTAATTACTATTAGTTACTTTATTTTCAGCTTGATAAATATCAACGGTTTTCTTGGCAGTTGCACCACCTTCACCAGTATAAGTTACAGTAACTTGTCCAACCTTAGTTCTTGCCTTAACTGTGGTTCCAAGAGAAGAAACTGTAATTTCACTTGTTTTTGAATAGGTAACTGTACCAACACGAGTCGAACCAGATGTATAACTAATTGTCTGTGACATATTAGTAACACTGGTTGAAGAAGTTCCACCACTTGCAGGAATATCAGATGCTGAAACAGAACCACCTGTTAAAGCACCATAAGAAGCTTCATTAGCTTCTTGATAAATAGTAATAGTTGATGATACTGTTTGACCATCAAATGTATTTGAATATTTACCAGTTACAACAATACTTCTCTTACTACCAACAGTTGTAGTTCGATTGCTTGCAGTAACCTTAGTACCAGATATAGAAAATCCAGTAGCACTTCCTGATAGAACTGGTGTAACATTATCTGTACTAACTAAATTACCATTACGATACGTTTTAAGTACAGCTGTAATAGTTGCAGTTCCACCCTTTGCGGCAATTTCAGTATTATCACTATTTAACGTTAAATCATATGTATAAGTAGATGCTTCTTGTTCAACAGTAAGAATAACTTGTTTACTGGAATCTTTTTTACACTTTCCAATAAACTTCATACTTCTTTTAGAAGTACCCTTTTGAACAGGTGATGAAATTTTAACAGTCTGATTTCCTTGAAAAGAGGGAGATTCAATATTAATTGAATCTCCACTCCCGTCATTCCATTTATTAGTGATAACACTCATAAATGATTAATTAATTTATTCAGCAGGTTCGAATGTCCATTCGTCATTAGACAGAACGCTCAGAGTCTGCTCACCACCACCCTTCGGAATAGTAACAGTTGCAGTAGTTGTACCCTGCGAATTGAGATACAGATAACTGTCACCAAGAGCCTGAGTAATAGTAATAGTTTTAACAACAGTCGAACCTTCACCCTTGATTTCAAGAGTTGCAGAACGAGCTTTGATAGTGTCGTTCTTCGGTACAACAATAGTAGCATCATAAGTGTATTCTCCAGTAGCACCGGGGTCACCAGTAATAGCAGTGCCAGAAGTAGCTGTTGTACTACCATTAACTTTAAATGATGTTACATTTGCAATACCGAAGTTAGTTTTCCATGTAAACGTAAGAAGTTTCGAGTTAGACTTACCAGTTACATGAATTGTTTCACCACCTTTAGCAACATTAATAGTTAAACCATCGGGAGTAATAAATTCGTCAGCAGCCTTTTCAAGAACCGTGACTGTAACTGCGTTAGTCTTTCCAACAATCTTACCGGTAACTTTAGTGCTTCTATTTGCACGACCGGTATAAGGATTCACAGAATTAATCTTAATCTGTGCATTTCCAGTACCAGTTTTAGGAACCCATGATAAATAACTCGGAATAGTTGCCATTTGTTTTTTTTTGGTCGATTAACTATAATAACAAACTAATTACCAAATTCCCATTCAGCTGTATCACTTGCGAAAACAGTTATGATATCATGATAATTATTATCTTTATTTAGAATAACAAGAGTTTTATCAACAGCTAATTCTACAACAGGTTCATCTATTGGCCAAACTTTTTTACCATTAAGCCACATATCAAGAACCTGCCGACGATTACCATTAAGCATTACGACAGCTTCCGTAGCTCGTTCAAGAAGATTAAGTTGTGCCATAGTTGTAGATTAATATTAACCTTGTGGTGTTTCAAGAGCAGTTACACGACTTTCCAAAGAAGTATAATTACTTTCTAATGTACTTACTTTACCACTTAAAGTAGTAATAGTTTCTTGTAATGTATTAACAGTACTTTCAAGAGTTTCTACTTTTGTCTGTAATTGTTGAACAGTTGAAGATTCAGCCTTAGTGGCTAAACCTTCAACTACAAAAGTAATTAACTTCTGAAAAGCACCAGTTTTCGGAGGCCAGTTTAAGGCACAAAATACTTTACGAATTACTGATTCTTTCATATTATTAAACCGTTAATTAGATTCGACATCACCAACCCTAAATATAGGATGTTCAATACCATCACCTTCGATTTGCATATAGTCAATACCATCATTTTCAAATACTGGTTCAGGTACTAATTCAATAGTTGTAACACTATGATTTGCAAGATTATCATAACTTTGATTATATTCAGTGTAGCCATCACGTCTAACCAAAATTACAACCCTTGAATCATAAGTACCACTGATATGAGCTATACCTTGATAATCAGTAACGATAGTTTTAACAGAAGAACTAAACCAACAACTAATACCTGTGGTAATAGGAGCTTTAGTAACAGAATCTACAAATTTAAGAGCTATATAATCTTGACCTTCTTTCGGATGTAAATCAATATAATTGACAACAGCTTCAGAAGGTTTAGCTGCAATAAACAATGCAGGTTCAGTAGCTTCATAACGAGTATTACCTAAAGTCTTATAATTACGTTCGAAACCAATCGGATTAGCTTCACTAACATAACCATCTTCTGATGAATCACAGTTACCTATCTTTTTATTAGTTTCATCATAAATGGTATTACTAATCATGCAACCAGTTAAAGCATCTCGTGTACGAACTTTAATAAGACCGTTATTATTACGAAGACATAATATTTCAACTGTTTTATCAGTATCAAATACTACTTCTTCATGACCAATATGATACCAATCAGAAGATAATGGTAAAGCATAATAAGTTATAACACTACCTTTATTCCTTGTGATTACTAAAGGTTCATCAGGTCTGGTTGTACCAACAGTAGTTCCAGTAATTGATATCTCTTTAATATTAGCAGCTAAATAAAGTTTATTATCATCATAAATTTCATAAGCCTTGATAGTTACAGAAACCTCTTCGGGTTCAGGCGGTAACTCTTCAAGTACAATAGTAACACTATGTTCACCAGTAGAATTAATCGTACCAGTTCCAGTGTTAGTTATATAACCAGTTTTGGAAACTCGGAAATCAATACTTGTTCCAACTGGAGCTGTAACAACTTCAGATTTACCAGTAGTTGATTCATCATTACCAAGAGGTTTCCAACTACTTTCGGTACTGAGTTTATACTCAAACGTAACACCGTCTAAAGCAGTAGATTCAGTATTTACAGCAGTTGCATAGATAGTACCAGATTGAACTGGAACTTTATCCATTTCAACAGTAACTTCTGCAGTAGGAATTGCATAAGTTACCAGTTGTTCAACCTCTATATAACCCGACGAAACAAACCTCAAAATTCGGCTCGTATTGACATCTCCGGTGAGTTGTAGCGGCGTATCTTTTGTGACTTGACCTAATATACCACCCGTGTCTTTATCATAGACGTATGCGGCTATTTTGGCCTTTGTTTCGCTATCGACTACCGTAAGATTTACAGCACCTTGTTCAACCGGTAGAGCTGTAAGAGTAATATCACGAATTATATTCTCATCTAATGTAATACGCTCTTCATAAGTTTCATATCCACTTGCACTAACCTGAATCAAAATATCACGCGGGTCATAAGTTTCATATGTAAGAGTACCAGTACCTTGAGCAATAACTACATTAGAAGGTTTATCAGTAAATATAATTAAAGCATTATCAGGAGTTGCATTTACAGTTAATGTCTTTTTAGTCTTAGGTGTAAGAACAACATTGATTGTCGTATCTTCAACACCTACATCGACATAAACATCTTTTGTAATGTAATTCTCTTTTTCTACAATATAATGTAAACGACTTTGAATTAAACATTCAAGACTTGCACTACCAATACCTGCTGATTCTTTACCTTCCGAATTAATCATTCGTATAGTAGAATCAACCGGAACAGCTTCAATCTTAATTGTTATATAATCTTCCTCATTTCGAGGAATACGAATCCAAAGTGTACCATCTTCAAACGTAGTAGGAATCTCGCTTGTAACTTCAATTTGATTAATACTATTGCTACGAACATGATTATTGTGTTCTACAACAATACCATAAATCTCATTAATAGCATCTACAATACGTTTGTTATCAGTAACAAGTTCTTCAGAAGTTTTATCTTGCTTATTAATAAGCAAACCTTGAAGCTCTTGAGCTTTTTGTTTTAATTTATCAATATCACTTGCAGCTGTTGGTAAACCAACTTGTGCGGCAGTAACTCTATGAGGATTATCATAATTACGAATATGAGCGTTGAAATTATCTTTATCATTCTCGTAATCTTCTTTATCAAGTTTCTTGTTTATAGCAGCCCAAACATCTTGAAACTTCTTATTAACTTCTGCAACATGATTGTTAATCCAAACATTCAACTGTTTGAACCAACCTTTAACCCTATTTTCAAGAGCATCAATGTACTCTTTTTGAGGTCGAGATACAGGTTTATCCATATCGGCAGTGTTATCAACATTGCCAAGACCAACTTGTTCTTTTGTTACCTCATGAGGATTAAACTTATTATTAATATGTTCAAATAAAAGTTTTGTAAGTTGTTCAATAGGATTTAAGTCCTCAGCTGTAAGCTCACGAACATATACTTGAACATCAAGAATCTCATTAACAGCATCATTAAAATCAAAATTGGTCTTTACATTCGTCCGATAAATCCACCAAGATTTACCCTCGTGAACATAAATACCAGTGAGAGTAAATATCTGATTACTTATGATACCTTGTACTGTAATTGTATGTATAGAACGAACAATCGGTACAAGTATATAAAGATATTGTTGAGTTGATTTAACCCACGGAACTTTATATTCATAATGTCCTACATCAATATTTCGAGATTCAAACTCGGTAATCTTTGCAGAACTAATATCAGATTTTTCAGTTAGCTTAAATAGAGCACTATTATCGTAAGCAGTTACATTAGTTAAGTCTATTTCAATCCTCTCCTTTGTCCTATATAAATATAGGTGGCCGTTCTTTCGATAGTACATATATAATGTAGGAACTGTTTTAACACCAGCACCTTCACCATCTACTGTACCAATATATTCTCCGGTTTGGCCATTATAAACACTCGGATATATACCATCTTCAAGCACACCGAGCGCTACAACATTTCGAAGATTAATTACTGTCATACCAAGAACAATAACGAAATAAATACTCCAACTATAAAGTTAATAATAATAGGATGAATTTTAAGACCAGTTACTGTTTTCTTTCTTGCAGCTTGAATACCACAAGTAATGATTTGATAAGCTAATGTAATCCATAAACTCATAAACCAAGTAGCAACAGTAGCCTTAAATAAAATACCTACGACAGTAGCAATGACGAAACCAATAATAATATCGTCTTTATGTTCTGAATAATAACCACTTAAAAAAGTAGTTATTTTATTCCATATTTTCTTTATCATAATACTAATCGTATTTATTATTATATGACGATTAATAATAATAATGGTGCAACTTGTATGGCTCGGCCTGCGGCCTCGCTCCCCGGTGGGGCAGGAAGTTGCACGCCCACTTGTCACATAACATTAGCATCATTAAGAGAATAACTCCTAACACCACAATTAATAGCATTAGGAGTTATCTTTGTGGTTACATTTTTAACAAATCAATTTCTTACTTAATGAGTGCTAATACCCCTTCAAGTGCAGTAATTGCAGAAGTTTTAGTATTGTCAATAGCAATAAATTGAGTAACCTGTAAACCCTCTGTATGTAAATTAAAGGGATGTGTGAAATCAGCACGAGAAGTAATTACATAAGTGTCATACATAACACCCTCGGTAGCTGTAAAAATATCACCATAAACACGGTCATATTCCTTGAAATTAGGATTATAACCTACACCGGCAACATCTGCTTCTTTCTCAAGTTTAGCAACTTGGTCATAAGTACCAACCGGAGTTTGATTCTCAGTACCCTCTTCAAGCGTAGCACGAAGAATACCATCAAACGTCACATAATACTCAAAACCTGCGGCGCCAGTGAACGTAACACTTGCTTCGGTAAAATCATTAATCGTGATGCTATCAGCACCAAAACGAGCATTAATCTTAGTTAAAGTCTTTTCAACCTCAACTTTCAGACGAGCAATAATATCTGCACTTGCTTCGTCAATTCCGTTGATAGTTACACTGGCATTATAAACTTCCAGAGGATAACCACCAAAAGAATTAATAGGCTTACACGAGATAATAACCTCAGCATCGAAACCTTGATAACCAATACCACGATTAGCTACAAGATTCGTAAACTTATACGTTTTACCAGCAGGAGCAAGATACTTTTCCTTATGTTGCTTCGACCACTTGGGATTAATCCAAACGCCGCGTTTAACCTTGCCATCACCAAGACCAAGAACAAACTGCAACATCTCATCATCCTTGACATCCGAAGCAGCTGCAACGACTTTACCAGCCGAATTAAGAAGAACAGCTTGTCCGCGAGTCAGCTTGCTAACATCATTATTAGCAAGTGTTGTCAGAAAATCATTTGCGACAATTACACTTTTCATTTTCTATTCTAAATTTGATTGTTGTTTAACAGCACTAAAACTGTCATCTTTAAGAACAAGAAGAATATCGCTAACTACACTATCTATGAAATCAGGTGTAACTTCCATATCTGACATTTGGTTAATATCAATATTAAAAAGACGTGGTTTCTTAATATATGAAATTTTAACCGCATCAACACAAAAATCATCACCGTAATAAACAAACAATCTATCATCAACAAGTTCACTTATTGGATTAAGATGTCTATTTTTATTACCATAGAAGTTGTTTAGAGTAGCTCGAATATTTTCGGTAGCAATTAAATCATTTTCAGAAAACTTATTTCCTACATTTACGAACTCGTCATAAGTAGTATTATAAGTAATAACAGGAATGTCTGTATTATTAACTTTTAATGCAATTTCATCTTTTACATTAGAAGTAATAATAATACAATCTTTATAATAACGACCAATCAGATTCTCCCAATAAACATTATATTCATTAGAAAGAGCTTGACGTAATCTATCACAAGTTAAACCTGCAATTTCATACAAATCAATCTTATCTGAATCACTATCATAAAGAGAAAGAATATCTGAAATATCAATCTCATTCCCATTAACAATAATTTGTCCATTAAATTCATCACCAGTTAAGGCAATTTTAGACAAATCAATTAGATGATAATATAAATTCTTAACTTCATCATCAGGATAAACCTCATGTAAATTCTCAACAAGTCGAGCTTTACCATAAGTTAATCGAGAAGTAGAAGAAATAAGTTTTAGATAATCACCCGGAAGAATAACGAAAGCTCTATTTGGATAATCCGTATCTTGCTTATCACGTTTAAGTTTAAGCCACGGTGTTTCACGCTTTAATGATTGAATATCATCTACACGTTTTTTACTATCTTCAAGACCTTCGCCTTTATAATTAGTTTTCCTATTTGATTTAGTTTGTATATATTTAACGGCAGCTCGATTCAGCATCATATCAATAAACTGAGGAGCAATACTCCGATGTCTATTAGATGTTATCTGCTGTATTCGTTGCTCTATTTCGATGTGTAATTCTTTTACCGTTTCATACATGACTAACCTTTCAAACTACGATACTTCGCGTTCCACTCGGCAACAATACCTTTGTTGTTATCATTCGAGAAATACGAGATAGCATCATTAATATTATTACCAATAACATTTTCCGGATTAGAAGCATCGACAATGATAGAACTATTCGGAAGTTGTCGAATAATATTCATCCAAAGATAAATAGTAATCTTAGCTTTCATCTCCAGATGTTTATCATCAACAATACTAATAAACTTCTGCGGGTCACTGTCAATAAGTTCAAGAAGAACAGATTGCTTATCATCGGCAGTCATTGCCATAAATTCTGAATAATCACCTACGCTACCTGTCGATACAACAACATTGTCGATAAGTGCGCTATTCGGATTATTAATAAGCTCCGTATATTTCTTGAGAGCATCAGTGCGAAGTTTCGTCCGAGCAGCTTTGAGTGCTTTACGCTCACTATCCGAAGTAAGATAAAATTGAATATTGACGCTCTTATTAATATCTTCAACCTTATTAGCAACCTTGCTACTTAAAAGGCAATATCTCCAACTAATATAATCGGGAATATTAACAAAAGTAACATACTTATAAAGTTCCGTTTCATCAAGTTCCTTAATCCGTTTCAGAACAATAGCTTCAAGTTCCGAACCAGTTTCATTCTTAATCTTATCAGCTTTTTTAAGTTTACCAATAAGTTCGTCGATATTACTTTTCAGAGCAGGATTACCTAAATCTAAAACGTAAGAAGTATCGAACTCTAAGCCATGAACAGGAATCTCAAGAAGAAAATCATTTAAGTATGTAGTGATTCGTTCTTGCCAAGAACTATCAATAGGAGATACACCAACAACAGTAGGAAGAAGAACTCGCATTTCCTCACTACGGCTCAGCAATTCATTAACAGGACGAATAGCAGAACCAAGACGAAGAAAATCAGTTTTGAAAGCATCTTTATTCCGAAGTTCAAAAGAAGAAGGATTGTTCCTCCATTCAATACGAACTGAACGATTAACTTTAATCATATTTTTAACATTTTAAGTTATTCAATCTTTTATATGTTAATGAGTAGTAATAACCTTTCGATTATTACTACTCAAATTGGGTGTTTAGTTCAGAGCTAAATCGAGCCAGAACGAAGTAGTAGGATTATCAATATTGATACCCTGCGAACCAAGAACTTCATAAGAAGCAATATCCTTCGTATCCGACAGTTGAGTACCACTTGCAAGTCCCCACGAAGCAGGCAGTTCAGCCATACCTTTATAGACACCTACTTTATACTCACGACCCTCTTCACAAACAAACTTAATATTACGCTCACCATTCGAACCCATAGTATGGTCAAGGAATACAGCACTATAAGAAGTAATAGGCAGACCTTGATACATATTACCGGCTTCACGGTCACGACGAGCACGAATACCGTGGTCGAACATATCAACAATCTTGACAGTAAGAATCTTACCATTAAACATCTTATAACGGTTAAAATACTTACCATAAGACATCATCTCACCATCGCTCTTAATCTCGTTATCACCAAGAGTTACAAAGTAATTCTTAAGACGAGCATCATAGTAGATAGCATCATTGAACATTCGTGCGAAACCTTTACCGCAATAAAGAACAAGTTCCTCAACGGTAGAATCAATACGATTGTCAAAGATACGAGTGATGATACGGTCGAAACGATTAAGTGTCAGAACAGAATACGTTTCATAATTACCAACGGCCTTAAGAATATCAAGAACACCAGCACCACGAGGAATTGCCTCACCAGTCTTCTCATCCTTTAAGTGGATAATACCATTCGAATCGCGGTTGTACTCCGAGAACCACAAGTCCTCTTCGAGCATCTCGCGTCGCATGATTTCCCACATCTTCATTTCGTAAGGCATCCACAGATTACGCTCACCACCAGATGCAGTATCAAAAGCAATATTAACAACCTTATTACCCATGTTACCAGCAATCTCTTTCGAGAAACGGTAGTAACCATACTGGTTGGTTGCCTTGCTGAACGACTGGTTATTCGAGCGGTTTCCATCAGACTTGCTACCCGGAATAGTCGAAGCACCTAATGCCCAAATAGCACCACTAATAAAGTCTTTTGCAACAGCATCAGCCGAGATAGGAGCACCCGACATATTGGTAAAACGATAAACGTATCCACCAGTCGAAGTAGCAATACCCTCATTCTGAATACGCCATTGCATACCCGAAGGAGCAATAGCCGTGTGCTGATAAATAAACCAATTATCCTCCATTTCAACCTCAACAGTTCCGTAAGGCTGAATAGCACTTTTATCAGATACCAGCTTTTTCAAACGAGAAGTAACACGCTGACGAGGAGCAATTTCCCAAGTATATTGAGTATCACCACCATTCAGCTTAACTTTTGTTGTAACAGCACCCTGACCCTCAGTAAGAGTAAGAAGAGGATACTTGTCACTATCCTTACCCCAAAGATAAGTAAGATTACGATTAAGTTTAACAGGGTCAATCAAATCAAAATTCAGAAGCATATTAGCATCTGTATATTGATTCGAGTCAAATTTTACAGTTCCAATTTCACGCATTGTAAATTAGATTTTTGGTTAAGTTATTATTATAAGGCAAGAACATTTGCTTTATTTAATAGGTAAAACAATTTTATCATCCTTTGCAATCTTTTGAACCTTAGGATTACCATTGTTTTTACCAGTCTTACTTGCTAATGAACGAAGACGTTTAACTTCTTTTTTAGCAAGTTCAGCTTTAATCAGTTGGTCAACTCCACCATCAAGATTCATAATAAATCGCATAGCCAATTCAGCAGGATTAGAAAGACGATTAATCTCATCAATCTGTGCTTGACTATAAACCATTCCATTAATCTCTTGAACAGGACGAGAGAAGTAATCAAATAACTCTTGACGAGAAACAAGTTTCTCACCATCAGTTGTCTTAATTCTCAGACCTTCTTTCGGAAGAGCGTATTCTCCAATCTGACCTTTAACAACAATTAAATCATAAAGACTACCCGGTGCATTATGAACTTTGACAGTACCGTCATCTTCATACGAAACACCAAAGTATTTAATTTCCTTTTCAAGTTCAGCCTGCATTTCTTTGGCCTCACGTTCACGAATTGCTTTAATCTCACTCTCTTGAGTTTTACGCAACCAATTAAGACTTTCAGTCGCATCGTCTTTAAGAGTATTATTTGCTTTTGCAAACTCAACAATTCGTTTGGCACGTTCCGGAGAAGTACCTTTTTGAATTTCAGCTTTATAGATTAAATCAGTAAGTAAGTTATCATCATCTTTGATTTCAACTTTACTATAATCTACATTTGCCGAATAACCTTCGATTGTACCGAACTTACTCTTATATTCAACAAGAGCTGCAATATCAGGATTGTTAGCTAAAAACTCGTTAAAACCTTTTGCAAAACCCTCTCGTTCACCAAGAGCTTTTACAGCAGCTTCACGTTTAGCAAAACCCTCAATCGTAGGTTCAAACTTAACAGGTTCACCTTTCTCATCTTTAATAACAATGCCACTTGCTTTTGAAATAGCTTCGATATAATCACCGTCTAATTCATTAGCACCTTCATCAGACATTGCATCAATTTGTTCTTTTGTGAACTTAATTTCACCGTTATCATCTACGGCGTTTCCGTTATCATCAAGTGTGTAAAGAGTACCATCAATTTCTACTTGTTCAGGTTCAGTTTCTTCTTCACCATTACCAGTAGAACCACCCTTATCACCTTCTTCTTCAGCTTTCTTACGAGCAGCTTCCTCTTCAGCTTTACGTCGTTCTTCAGCTTCTTGAGCTTCTTTAGCTTCCTTAGCTTTACGTTCTTCTAATTCTTTACGAAGACGTTCTTGTTTTTGCTCCTGAGTTTCATCATCAGGTATAACAACTTTTTCAACAGCCATATTAGTATTTATTTATAGTTGAATATTATTACATGAACAAAGATATACTATATATAATATATTATCAATAATTATAGTAGTATTATCTTGCAGGTTCTCTTGCTCGCCGTCGATAATTCTCGGTCATCATTGCTTTAATTCTTTTTGTAACTTTATTCTATTAACATCAGAAGCAGTGTAACCAGATTGAGCAGCCATAGCTTCATCTTTATCTATATTACCATTTCCATTGGTATCGACTTTAAGTCGCATATTCCAAATCTCTTTTTCACCTTCTTGTTTAAGAATCTCAAGATTAACATCATGTTCTCTATCAAGAGCATTTTGTTGAGCTTCAAATTCTTGTTTAGCTGCTTCACGCTGACTAACAATTTGTTCAACTTCTGCTTGAGCTTGTTGTTGAACTTGTTGCATTTGAAGTTCATAATCTCGACGAGCTTGAATAGCTTTCTTAATATTCTTAGCAATAGAAGTAATATTATTGTTTTCAATAGCTTCAATAGCAACTTCCAGTTGGTCATTCTGACCTGCACTAAATGCAAGTTCTTTCATCATGTTCAGCTTATTCTGAACATCGGCATTATTACGAATATAAATTCCAATATTACCAGAGAAATCAGAAGAACCATCAATATCAACTACAACAACTTTATTAGTTGTCGGGTCTACATAAGAACCTCGTTTACCATCAATCCAAGCAAACTTACTGTAATCAATATTTGCAACATAATCACGTTCACGGAAGAGATTAAAACATTCAAGACTCCAAACACTTCCGGTCATTGCTTGAGAATAATTCGATTCATTAACAGCCTTACCGGCATAATCTTTGGCATCACCAAAGCGAGCATTATTCATATTAGCTGCTTCCCAAGCTTCTGCTTTCAAACCTTGTTTAAGATTATCAAGCATTTGAATATAATTCGTAATAGCACTTGTGGCTACTTCTCGAATAGATTGTAAAGCATTAGGTTGTGCATCAGAATCATCAAACGGTAAAAAACTATCTTTATTCGCAACAGCAAGACGTTCCTCGGTAGTCATGTCACTACTATCAGCGAGAATACTTTCAGGGAATAATAACCAAGATTTAAACTTAGCTACTGCACGTTCTTGTTGTAAAGTATAAATGCGATAAAGAGCAAGATAAGGTAAAACACGGAAAGGAATAGGATTACGAAGATTATCTTTATGTAAACCTACAATACCATTATAAGGTAGTTTACAATCACTATAATTGTTAAATCTTTCACGTTGAACTTCGATAGGCCGCGGTTTAATATAAATACCACTATGACAACCACCGATACGCCAACCTTCCCAAACTTGATTTATCCATTCCCATTCAATCTCAATATCACCAGCAGAAGCATCAAATTCATAATTCTCGTCTACAACACTTTCAACGATATTTCCTAATAAATCTCGATGTTTAAGAATACCTTGTTTAATTTCAGTTTTCCAAACATAATGATAAATATCAATTTCTTTACCATACAATCGAGCTTCACTACGAAGTGCTTCTGCGTTAGTATGTAAGATAGCTTTACGTTCAGCAAAATCTGTTTTATTGAAGATTTGAACTATACCATCGGGAGCATCATATTTAGGAGATACAGTATAAATATCTTTAAGATAATTCATTTCTGCATCTGTAAGCTCATCACGAAATCTATCAATGATTTGAGGAATAGTCATTCGATAAACACGAAGTCCTGCATCATCATCTTCGATATATCGTTGACCACTTTCAATACGATAATATTCGAGAGGAGATATTACTTGAAGATAAACATCACCTTTATAAACTTCTCGATAAGTATAAACCTCTTCACAAGCCCACCAATAGAAATAGCATTGTTGATACTTGTCTTTCGCTTCAACAATAGCATTGATAAGTTCAAGACGTTTTTGAGTTGTAATAGTTACATCATCAATCCAATCGTTAAGAACTTCCTCAATAATATCGTTAAGTTCACCTTGCTTAATTGTCTTTTGACCAGTATTAAATCCTGCTTCATTAAGACGATTAATAATTTCTTGATTACAATAAGCCATTACTTTATCAGCAAGAACTTTATTGCGAGCAAGAGTTACAGAAGGGTCATTATTAAATACTTGATAATTAGAGAACATATTAATAAATTCTCCCATATATCGTTCTTTAATAGGAGTAAGAAAATCTACATCACGTATCTCACCATACATGACAGCTTTCTCACCAACCTTATCAATATAATTCCGAAGAACATATTCATAAGTCTTAGGGTCTACTAAACCATTAGCAGCATCGAGAAATTTCTGCGTAACAGTTTTATCATTCTGACCAATAGCAAGATTAATCCAATAATTACAATTAGGAATGTACCAAGCTTTCGTTTGTTTTGTAGCAGTACTTGCACGCTGGTCAGGCATAACAAGTGGAGTTGCTCTTAAATCACGTTCACTCATTTTAGGAATCTATTAACTTTACGATCAGTGTTATTAGTTTTACTTTTCGAGTTAGCTTCTCGTTCAAGTAAAAGGGAATCTTTACGAAATTCAAACATTGCAACGATAGCCGAACTTAATCGGTCTGCATTACGCCCAAATATAAATCTATCTAACTCTAATAAGAAACTTATATCATAAATTTGATTAAATCTATATATTGGTGTATCGTCGGACGTTTTTCCGACAATTTCGTATAAGAAATCCCGCACCATGCGCATACCCTCTAATTTAATATCGCCATCACCAATGACAATACCATAACCAGTAATACGAGGGCCATCAACACTACGATTGATATAACTACTTGGGTCTTTCAGCAACTTATCTCTATAACCCCATTTCTTGAAATTAGTAACAAGTTCACCAGTACCAGCCTCATAAAGAACTTTACAATTCCAACGTAAACAAGCATAAAGAACAAGTTTATCGACAGCTTCCATAGTATCAAGACGACCACAATAAGAAGCAACAAGTCGTTTACCCATGTAAGGAGTTTTGCTATTAGTACGCATCCATACTTGAAAACTTGCAAGTGAATTTTTTGTACTAACTTCTTCTTTATTTTTATCTACACGATATGGGTCATAAGAAATAAAATAAAGACTACCATCATTTGGAATAGGAGAATAAAACTCTCTTATACAACCATGAACATCAGTCTTTGAATTATGAGGTACATCAGTTATATATTCATGGAATCTATCGGAACCAAATATAGCTCGTTCAATACATTCCTGTTTAGTAACAAATCTAACACGTCCATCATCAAGTATATACCAACCATCTTCATAAAAATGATTAGACTTATCATATTTAATAGCATTAATATGATTAGTAAGTTCCGGACTGTGAAAAATGTTCTCTTGTGTGTTCGTAAATGCCTCATTAGGACTGTTAGCACGTTGACCTACATAAATATTATATTCACCAGCATCTTTCTCTTTTTCTGCACCACGTTTCTTGTCATAATCATCCTTCCAAGAAGCAAACAGTAAAGAATTACCATCTTCTATAAAAGGTTCATAATCCCATATCTGCGGAAAAAAGAAACCACAAACAGCATGTCTACTATTAGCATCCCAGATATTTTCCATAGGAAGCATATCATTCTTTCCGGGATTATAAAAACAATTACTGAAAGCTTCCCAGTTAGCACCTTTTGTACCACCCGTACCATACACACGAATAGTACCAATTCGCATTGCACCTGATTCACTATTAGACATCATAACATCTAATGCCTTTTGAAGATTAGGACAGTTATGAGTAATAGTAAAATCTTCTAATAATACAAGATTATCACCATCTACTTCAAATCCATAATATCTACCTCGACCAATAGGTTTAATATCAAATCGAGTTTCCAATACATTCTTTTGTAATGAAATATAATTTTCTGCTTTTTTACGATTTATTTTAGTAGGAATTAAATGACAACCAGATAAAATAAAAATTCTATAATAAGTAACACCTCTTATAATCTTTTCTGAAACAGTGGTTTTCAATCCAAGACTTCTACAAATATAAACAATATCATAAACAATTGCAGGGTCTTTTTGAGCTATTTCAAAATTATGTTTTTTAGAATTATAAGAACCATCAGTGTCAATAATACCAGCTAAAAATTCTAATCTACTTTGTTTATCAGTATAAATGTACTCTTTTGGAATATATTTATTATGAAGAACTCCCATATTAAAAAGTTCTTGTCTAAACCAATTATCCGAAGCATCTTCACATTTTACTAATGTAATTCTTTTAGCATTAGAATTAGTATCTGCAATCGAATAATCAAGATTATTATTTTTTGAATATTCTTTTAAATAATCAATTACTTCACTATCTTCATTGGTAAATCTACATGTATCTTTATCTCCATCACCAATCCATAATCCAAAAACATAAGGTTCAATTTTAACATTCTTTTTATCAAAATCAATACATGTTTTTATAAGAGCATGATTATCTTTCCAGCGAGGATGTTCTTTAATCATATTTATATAATCTGGAGCAGTCATAGTAATCGGTTTACATATATTACCATAACTTTTCCTATAAATCATATAAATGTCATGCTTACTATTTACAACATGAGGTATTCCATTTAAAGGACTTATTTCAAATAATTCATCTTCACCAGTAGTAGTAGCTAAAACAGTTCGAGGTTTACCATCAGGCCCCATAAGTTTATCACCAATGCAAATATCTTGTACAAATTTAGTACTTCCATCAAACATTATAAAACCAGTATTTTCCCCAAAACATTTACCTGCTTCCTCAAAATCAGTTTCAATAGCTTTCTTACCTACTGCGGCACTTTCATTTTTACCAATAGCAACACTTAAAAGTTTACTACGAAATCCGAAAGCCTTCTGACCTTCTTTTGATTTCTTATATCCAAGTTCAATACCTTTATCGAAGTTCTCACTTAGATAACCTCTTCGCCAATAGGTTTTATCTTCATACCAATCAAGATTAACTTTAACCATATAAGATGTAGCACCTTTTTCGGTTAAGTAATCCATTTGGTCGGCAGCAAGTGTAACAGTTACATTCTTATTTGCGTTAATAGTATTAGCTGCTTGACTACCACGTTTATATGAAAAACCTTTACGACGAGCTTTTGCCTTACATAAGTTACAACTATTATTAGCAATCAGCTCATCAATCTTAAAGTTCCAATAATCTCCATCCCAAAATCGAGGAAAGCCTTCAACAGTATTAACCTTAAATCTTCCCTCTTTATCTAACTGTTTACGTTCCTTTTCATTAGGAGCACGTTCGATACGACCATAGTTAAGATAATTATAATGGTCGCCAGTTATACGAACTTTATGGAGTAAAGCTTTACGTTCAGCATCAGATTTAGCTGCTAAATAAGCAGGAATATCTTTAATGTATAATTTACAATATGCTTGGACACCTTTAACTCGTCTATCCATTTCACGTTGCCAAAACTTTATGGCATTAGGACTATCATCAGGTTCAAGACAATAACATCCATGTTTCTCATAAAAGTCTGCAACACGACTGAATATTTCAGTACCTACGAAAACAAAGTCTATTTTCATAAGTACACCACCACTTTCACCTATAAGAAAATCGTTATCTCTGTCAATCCAAGGTTTACCAGTAAAACGACAAATACTTGAAGATAAAGGTTTGTAACTTTCTTTATCTTCAAGTATGTAATCTATAAACGGACTTCGACCAGTTTCATAACCATAACGATTGTCTTTACGATAATGTTTCTGTTTCGTTAGGAGCATTAGATGCTCTATCATTTGTTCCGTCATAGCTATCTCTATATTCAGCTCCACCACGAATTGACGTTACACCTTTTTCAATCTTATCCCACTTATCATTAAGCTCAGTAAGACTTTCAACTCGTGCAGGAATTTCATTAGCAATTTTAATAATCTGTTTAAGAGTATCTTCACAAAGAGCTAAATCTTTCATTTCAAGTTCTTTCGACATTAAATCTTCTATACTATCAGTTAATGTACGAACTAATTTACTTGAAAGATTCAAAGATTTAATAGTAGAATTAATTAAATCTTCAACAGCTGTAATATTAAGATTTGATTTTACAAATTCAATAGCAGATAAAACAACTTTATCCGGTAGATAAGATTCATCTAAACCAGCATTAGACTTAGCATAAGCATAAGCTTCTTTTTTAGTAAGTCCTGCTTTTGTTACATAACCTTTTCTATCGGATAAATATAATATAAATCTAAATTCTTTTTCTGCAAAAGATTTATCTTTACTATCATCACGAGCATATATCTGTTGAAGTAAAGGATATTGAAGTATCTCTTCTACATCAAGAATTAGTTTATCATTTTCTATCTTAAATCCATGTACCATATATCATCGACTTGATATAAATATTAATATAGCGTTCAAAGCAATAGAACCAGCTGCAATCCAACCATTTCTACGTTTCTTTTTTCGTTCAGCTAAATATCTTTCTTGATAATCAATTAATTTACTATTGAGTGAATCAAGGCCACCAAAAGAAACAACCAAAAGACTATCACGAATAGCAATATGATAAGACTGGAAGGATATAACGCTATCTTGAACTCTTTGAATTTCACTGGCAGTAAGATAAAGTTTTTCATACTTTTCACCTTCAAGAAGTTTTATAGCTAACTTACGAGTTTCTTTCGGAGTAAAAACAATAACTGTATCGCCATCAATCTTGTATCTTTTTTGCGATATAGCGGAGAATGGAATCATCACTAATGATATTACTATCATTAAAATCACTTTCAGCTTTTTCATAAATAGTAATAGTTTTTTGTTCAATTCCTCTAAGACTATCAATAACAAATTGCTGTTCATTAATAATCTTATCATATTTCTTAATGAAACTATTAAGACTATCTCTTAAAGATTTAATAGTTTCATCATGTCTTTCAATACCTAAAAACTTACGATTAACATATCTACCAAAATAAGTAGCCCCAATACCAATCGCAAGAATCAAAACAATATAAAATATATATCGAACAGTATCTTTCATAACTTACAAATCTAAATCCATTTCATTAATAAGAACATAAGATTGAGTTCCTTTACCAATAGCCTTATCAAACAAAGGAATAATAATATCATTCCATTGATTCACATCTTTGATAACTTGACAACCAGCAGAATAAAGACCAATCTCGTCACTTACTTTCCAGCTTGACGCCCTATGTAAATTAATACCAAACATACCAAAGTCAGTATTATCGGTAATATCAATTTTATCATCTCGATTATTGTCACGAATTACTTGACAAGGATTAGCTTGAACAAGCGCCTTATATTGTCCTTTATGTTTACCTATTTTCCAAAGAGCTTTGTGTACACCTTCTCGAAGAACTGCACAACCTTTATTATTGACAGGAGTTTCAAGATTTAGATTACTTGGGTCAGTAGTAGCTTCAAAAACCATACATTCCCATATATTAAAATCTCGTTCATAAAACATTACAATAACATCATTATAATGTTTAGTACAGCTACTTTTAGAACGAATACCCCAAATATTAAGATTAATAGGATAACTATCATTTTTCCTAAATATAGGATATTCTAAATCTTTCGCAATTTCAATAAGTCTATTTGGTAAATCATTTATACCAATAAGTTTATTAAATAATGCGTTATATTTTGATTCATTAGTTGCTTCCATATTTGTAATACTTTTTGTAACTTGTGTGGGCCTCGCTCCGCTCGGCCTTTCGGGTGCTCCGCACCCTCACCCGGTGGGGGAGTGGGTTGGACGCCCACTGGCGACACCATTTGCATCATCATTTATAACACTTCTATCGTCCAAACTAAATTTTATAGTTGCCCACGATAATTACTATTAAAAATCCTAATAAGATTTACTGCAAGTTTACCACGAGTATCTATATAATAAATCTTAATAGTTTTCATAGCTTAGAAAAGTGTTTTAGCAGTTTTATAAATATGTTTACTTGAATAATCAGCAATCATCATTCCGACTTCATTTTTAAGATAAGGAATATCATACATTTCTACGACTTCTTCATCTTCTTCATTTTCGTCTTGAAATTGATTCTGAATAGTTCTAATATGACAAAGAATAATTCCTACATTTTTATAACCCCAGCTCTCAACAAGATTAGCATAAGTAGAAAGTTGCATTGCATAATGATTACCTATACTATCTGCAAGGTGGTCAAGCGGTGCACCGAAATATTCCTCTTTATAAATAAAATTATTGAGGTCAAGTGTACCATCAAGTTTCTTATCATAATAACCACTTTCAAATCTAATTGGAGCCTTATTAGTTTTCCAGTCTAAAATGATAAATTCATTACCACGAATTAAGAGAATATCAATAAGACCAGAAACAAGATTTTGACTATCATAAACACCAATCTCAGCGTAAATATGATAACCTTTCGTAACAAGAGCAGCAATCAGACTAAATATATCAGGATATTTTTCTCGAATACCAGTCTTAACAAAATATTCAAGATTCAGCTTACCGTATTTATGACTACCAACAATATCATCTATTGTATAGATTCTATCATTGATAAAACCATTAGCGTTCAGCTTATATCCATTACAAGTCTTAATAGCAGTTTCAAGGTAATTATGTTTCTTTGTTCCTTTATCACAAGCCTTAATAGTTTCTTGTTCCCATTCCCAAAGAATTTGTTTCTTAGTTTTACCTTTATATTTTTGATATTTTGGATGTCGAGGATTCTTACCTATACGTTCACACGCTGCGGCAATTTCTTCTTTCTTAAATTCTTGCGTATATTTACCAATAAGAGTAGTAACAGATATGTAACCATTACCTAAATCATCTGTGTATTTATGTTCCTCTTCATTAAAGTACAGTATTCTACCCTTTGGCAAAATCTTTTCTGAAACGCATTTTCTTCCCATCTTCTTCGGCAGTTCTACGTCTACGACGATTAGCAATATGATAAGCAATAATCTTTGCTTTACGTTCCTCTCGACTTAAACCTTCAAGTTCCTCAGCATGAGTTTTCTTAAAGAACTTAGCTGGACTGTATTCAAATCTACCAACGCGAGGAACACTAACAACTTCATCTCCTCGCATCATAGCTTTGGCAACACTATCTTTTTGTGTTCTTTCCAGTAACTCTAATACTTTCGCCTTTTGGTCAGGTCTTAACTTTTCCCAAGCTGCAACACTTCGTTTATAAGAAGCAGGTCGTCGAAGAACATAAGGTTTAAGATGTTTTTCAATACGTTCATCTACGAAAGGAACTAACTTATCATAAACAAAAGGATTAAGCATAGTTTAATTATTAACGGCAGGAGATTCAATCCAAACACCTACGATAGAATATTCATCTACAAGAACAAACTCACTAAACTTAACAGTTCCAACACCAATAATAGATTTACCTTCACGATGAACTTTCTGTTTAGCTGCAAGTGTTTGAGTATCGCCCGGCATTTGAATAAGAGTAGGAATACAACCGTTTTCCAGTTTTACTTTATCTCCAACATTAAGACCTTTGACATTTTCGGCAACAGCCATAACAGTATAAGCCTTAGCTGGAATCTTGTTAATCTCCTCGTTATTAAGAATATTAAGAGTAGATACTTCAAAATCTGCACGAAGAAGAACTTTGTTACCACGAGGACTAAATGCAATTTTTGTTTCCATAGTTTTACTTTGTTTAGGATTTACATTATTATAACTACGAGTACAAATATATAATATAATCTTATCCCATGCAAGCAAATCTAAATAAATTTCAAACTGAATTAATAAAACTATCACTATCAGAAGCAGAATTATTAATAAGTCTAATAGTAATTACAATATTAGCGATTGCAAGACCTCACGAGTGGGCGTCCAACCTACTCTCCCACCGGGAGTACACAAGTTAAAACTAATAAAATCCTTATTAAAAGTTCTTCAAAGTTTACCACTTTTTGCACCACCAGTTTTCCCACCAAAAGAATTAATTTTGGTGACATTAGTATCTTGACCAGTTGCACTACTAAAATCACTAATTTTTGAACTAATTTTTTCGTTATTAAATTCGTTATTAATTACGTGATTATTTGATATAGTTTCTGAATTACGAGTTGGAATTTGTATATATATTATATATTCATTATTTGTAATAATATTACTTGTAATATTATTACTATATATAGGCTGTCTCTTATACACATCTGACGCTGCCGACGACTAGTCGAGTG
>OWKE01000405.1_pt1 | contig 25374 bp, 24 predicted proteins | sample 1732631 | NCBI WGS metagenome assembly OWKE01 (sample SAMN05065736, study PRJEB22554) | human gut metagenome | biome: ENVO:2100002; feature: ENVO:00000062; material: ENVO:00002003 | host: Homo sapiens | place: USA | reverse complement strand
TCGACTAGTCGTCGGCAGCGTCAGATGTGTATAAGAGACAGGGCTCGGCCTCTCCGGCTACACCCTGATGCTGGCGGGAGGAATCGGGAGTCTTTATAAGGTGCTGGTGGGATAAAGGGCTACAGCAAGGAATGTGTCAAAAGCCATCCCGATAGCTTTTTGACACATTTCTCCTTTTTATTTTAACAAATCACAATATTTCCTTTTGGGATATGGCCTTCTGTTTTTATTGTGCCACATACGCACCATCTTTAGCCTCAAAGATGGTGCTTGGTTCTTTCACATCCACGCTATGCCACACACCCAACGGGATCTGTACCCCATATTTGCCTTCGCGCGGACAAAGCGTAACACGGGAAACCTCCACGAACTTCCTTTCCCCGCCCGTTTCATCCTGACCGGAAGCCTCGGCATATAGAACAACCTCCAAATATCCCTCTATACAGATCGTCGTTTCCGCCGTTTCCATATGTCGGTGAACAGGTACTTGTGTCCCAGGCTCCAACGCATTCAGCATACGCTGACTCTGATCCAGAGCTGATGTACGCAAGTCAAAGTTCATACGCTTCCGCTCATTCGCAACTGCTCTCTGATGAAGATCCACAAGTAACTCCTTATCTATCGTTTGTATATTCATATCTGTTTGTTATTCTATAACCATTACACAATAAAGATGTCCCAATTATTTCCACCTTTAATACATCTGATATCGCTGTTCTCATAATCATTGTTGTTATACTCGCTAATATGAGGATTATTCCGTTCCTGCATACACTCTTCTTTTATAATGCTTCCACCTCGTTAAGATAAGTATCCATCATAAGAACCTTTGTATGAAGAAGCTTCGTCCTCACCTCATCAAGTCTCTCCTAATTTCCCGACTCCCAAAGCTCTCCCAAACGTTCATCCTATACCAGCGAAAGACCTCCATAAATTTCCAGACTACAATAAACTGTTTTTCCATATTCAACAGTTTATTATGATTGCGACTCAATAAAGTCGCAGTACCACCTCGAAGCTTTCTGCATATTCGCACCCCCACTGTCCGCCACGTATGGCTGCAAGACCAGTGATATATTCTGCTGAGCGAGGATGAGGATAAGGACGCATCACGCCACGGTACATGGAGAGTGCCTTTATCTTAGCATCCACTCCTTCTTTACCAACTGCTACATAGCAGTTAGGATTAAACGTAACCATCGCATTGTTGACTTTCCACTCTGTACACGAAGGAACCTCCATGTACCAGAACTCTTTCACACGTTTCACCTCGGATCTGCGTTGGAACAATCGGATAGCCTCCTGACACGCCATTGAGGTTTGCAGATGGTCATTGTTCGTATCCGCAGGATGATGAGTGATGATAACATCCGGCTCGCTCTCCTTTATGGCATTCTCTATAAATTGTACCAGTTTCAGATGCGGCACCGTATTCATCTCTATATTAGGAAATGTTCCCTCATAAATACAATTCACACCCAGAAACTTGTTTGAGGCATTCGTATCATCCTCCAGCTCATTATCCTCAGGACGGAAAGCACGCGCCTTCGCCTCTGTACACATGATACATACATCAACCACATCACCTTGATGTGACCATTTCCACATTGACGCTCCTGCGCCAAGCGTCTCATCATCAGGATGAGCCACTACGAGTAAGTATTTCATTTTGATTTATCTATATTGTCTGTTACTTAAATGTATCAAGTACTTTTGTGGTATAGACAGATCTAGCTGACCTGTGTTCTGCTAGCACACCTTAGCACCTTCATCCTCAACTCTATATGTCCATGAAATCAACTTGCGTATTGGTAATTGAAACATTTCAACGCCTCATTGTGAAATTTAAAGTTTGCTATTCACGATTCTTATCAACAATCTGGTCATCCGTCATCTTAGGAGCACGTATACTATCATCAGGTCGCTGGAAACCAAGTACAATTTGTATAGTCTTGTAGAAAACCATCCAATCTAATTTCAAGCTCCAATTACGTACATAGAACAAATCGAACTCTGCCATCTGTCGGCGGTTTTCCGATTCACCCTCATGTACAGCCTCCCAACCTGTGATTCCTGGACGCATAGACTGACGTTCTATCTGTTCTTCCTCTGTCATTACTAACATTTCCTTGGCGAGAATTGGGCGAGGGCCAATAAACGACATTTCTCCTTTCAGAATATTCCAAATTTGAAAAAGTTCGTCCATATTGGTCTTGCGTACAACCTTTCCCCATTTCTTCAAACGAAATTCATCAGGTAACAACTCGCCATTCTCATCACGCTCATTAGTCATCGAGCGTAATTTATAAAGCGTAAACAGTTTGCTCTTATACCCCACACGCTCTTGTTTGAATATAGGTAACGACTCTGGAGATACAATTTTCACAAAAATGACACCACAAAGCAAAATCAATGATGCAGGAATAAAAAGAATCAAAGCTAACACCAAGTCAAACAGTCTTTTTACAACTTTTTCCATTATCGTTTTATTATGTTTACTAAATAATCTATTTCGTTTTTTCCATAGCGTTGATCAATAGTGATGGGTATCACATAACGGCTAATCCAATACTCAAAACTCATTTCTGGCTGCTCATCACAAATATAGCTCCACCAATGTCCTTGAAAATGCTTTGCAGCGAAGAGACGTTTGATAAGGTTGTCATCTTCCACTACTAATGGATAAACCATTGGGATGGTTTCCTCATCCATGTATTTTGTTGGATTAATCTTATTGATGTCCCCAAGAAGCGAATGAGCATAGGCAAAATTCTCCTTACGCTTTTGACAATCATAGGCATAATCTTCAGCATCCATCAGCGTTCGAGTCAATTTCGACATCTTCATACAGTCCTCCGCATCAATACGATGTTCATTCAAACTACGAGCTTTATAGCCCTTGCCCTCGCAACCATACTCAATACGTTTTAGGAGATAGGCTGCCGTGTCCGAGCTATAGCATTGAGGATATTCCTCCATATATTTATGAGCACCTTTACCTATTACATAAGCGCCATCAGGTACACCAACAAATTTCCTGCACGAATAAACCATTAAAGCCCCCTCTACAGAACGGCAGAAAAAAGCTTGCGCACAATCGATAATGGCATGTTTATAAGGCTTTACCAACTCTGCCATACGTCCACTTGACATAATGCCATAGTAGTTAACAAGAAGAACTGCATCATCATCCGCTACTTCAATGTCCAGCGGATTCCAGTCCTTATCTATATGGTAGAAACATATTTCTACACCTTTCTTCTCCAGGGTTTCACGGATAGAATCGCACTGATAGATAGGAACCCAGATACGATTGCATCCTGTCACACGAAATGCATGCCATATCCCCATTCTGCCCGTATTCAGTCGGGCAATATTAGTCTCTTGATTATAGAGCTCCCTGCCTTTCGGTAACTGGAGTTCAAGAAATGAACCTATTTCCATTGTATCTATTTTCCAAATATAAATTCCGCCACAATGGCATCATGATCACTTAATTCTTCTGCATCTATCTTTTTGATTGAATGAAGCCTTAGTCCTTTCAATCCTTCTCTATACAATATATGGTCAATTCGAAAAGGTAACGGGCTATGAATGGTAGCACCATAACCACCCCCCCCTTTCCACCAAGCATTAACAAAACCTGCCTTCTCGAATGTTCGAAATACAGGCGAACCTGCTACATCGTTCATATCACCTAAGATGACAGTTGGAGTATTAGAATCCACTCGATTTACAATGACATCACATTCTTCTTTCCTTAATTGAGAAGCAGCCTCCACGTTTTGCAGATATAACGAAAGGCTCGAAAAATCTTTTATCTGTTCTGCACGCAGATTGTTTCCCCCGCTTGAATAGTTGTTGCTGGAAAGGTGGCAACCATAAAATGCTATTTTCTCTCCATTGATATCCGCATAACACTCTATGATGCACGACAGAGGGTCAACCTCTCTACCTATCCACTCACTCTTACTCAATGGATATTTACTATAGAAATAATGGCTGTCATTGCATACTATATGTGTTGTGAATGGATATAGTGGTTTCAGAAAAGCATCAAGCGTGTCACAACATTGATAGAAATCTTCTGCAATAAATACCACATCCGCATTCTCTTGCTTAATCTTCTGGCTGATTTTATTGATATTGTCTAATATTTTAGGTGAAGATCCGGCAATATTCCAAGTCATAACCTTCAGAATGCCATTGTTCTCTTGACGAGCAGAAAGATTGAGTGTAACGACTTCATACCAATAATTCAGCAGTAATACCACCGCCACTAAACCCAAAGAAAGCCACCGCAAACGTTTAAAGAATAGCAGAAGTATAGAAATTGTCAGCGACGCGGCCAACAACCAAGGAACACAAAGCTGCCACATACTTTCTTATTCAAGTGTAACTCTTCGATATAGGACGAACTAAATACAATCATGTTCCAAATCGAAGTGTCAACACATTCCGTTTTTATCGTTTCGTATTTATATTGTTTTTGAATCGATTCCAAATATAAAGAATCTTTTGCCAAAGAGTTAGATGACCGTTGCCTACGAAGGCCTATTCATCACATCATGTATCATGTCATTCACAATCTCTTAATAAGCCCCTTTAAGTAGTTTGAATATTATCACTTGTGTGTTTGTCATTATTGTTTTACTCCACGTGAATAGAGTCTCTTTAATTCTTCCGTAACAGCCTCAAGTGAGAACACTTTCACAATATTCTTATTCTTCTGTCCCATTGATTCTCGCTTTTGACCATCATCCATCAGAAAGGAAAGTTTCAGACTGAGAGTGTCAACATCTGTGGGTATAAACAAATATCCATTATCCCCATCCTTAATAATATCCACATTTCCGCGAATTTCTGAGCATATTACAGGCAATCCACAAGCCATTGCTTCCAATGCACTCACTGGCATACCCTCATGAAATGAAGGGAAGACAAATATATCGGCTGCATTCAAAATATCAGGAATGTCCAAACGATAACCTGCTAACACCACATTGTTCTTCAACCCAAGATTGGCGGCTTCTGAAAGTAAAATTTTTTTGTTGGGTCCAACACCACAAACCACATACTTGAAGTCCTTGTGACCAATTTTTGCTAAAGCACGGATTACTGTTATATGATTTTTGTTGTCATCCAATTCACCAATAGAAACCACAAACTTATCATTTCTCCTCAAAGAAAACTCTTTGCGCACCTCTTCTTGCGAGCGAACAGGACTCTGCATACGCACCACATTCAGACCGATACCATGAACGTAGGTGGAGGTACGTTTGTTCCAACGTTTCAAATTGTTCACTTCCTCCATATTCATGCCCAAGTTCATGTCCATACCTGAACAGATCCATCGTTCCAAAGGTTTATAAACCAACTGACTTTTCAAACTACTACCTTTCCAGAAAGACATCCCATGAGGGGTATAAAAAAACCAGCTCTTACCTTTGACACTATGTGCTAACTTCAGTAACAAACCTCCTGTTTCTGTGTGTGTATGTACAATGTCATACTGCTCTCGTTTAAGAAGTTCTTTCAATTGTGGCAAGCACTTCAGACTTCCAATCAAACTATGCCGAGCAAAAGGAATAGAGTGTGTCTTTATACCATTAGCAACACACCATTCCTCATACTTCTGATTTTGAATCTCTGGACCCTCTCCGTTTTCGAAGTTTGCACACAATTCCACCTCATAACCTAATGACAATAACGCATCTATATTTGCTTTATTAAAACGCCTATGAACAGACCCCATAGGGGCTAACATCAAAGCTTTCATCTTATTTGAAATTCTCCCAATTCTTAATCACCTCATCCCAAGGACCACGGTCTTCTTTATCGTAGATGTACACACACTTGGCATCTTTAAAGTCACGAAGCCACTCTGCGATAGAGCACATTCCACCTTCCACACGTTTTCCGTAGTCAATCACCTCACTCATTGAGGTAAATGGATCAAACTCTTTGCGGTCTGCAGAATCGATATATCCATTCTCCATACCTTTAATCCATAGGTAAGGCAATGGCATACCAGCGAACTTACAGGTCGGATTCCAAGCAGAAGCACGGAAGTTTGTTTCCATGAAGTAGTAGGTACCGTCTTTGTCAATCAAGAATTCTACTTCAAATACACCTTCAAAACCTATTTCCTCAAACATTGCCTGAAGTTTCTTTTCCATCTCCTTGTCCTCAAACATCTTCACGTCATGATAAGGACTATAATACCCTTGGATGAGATACTTCCACTTCATTTCTGTGATAATCTGCATTTCCTTTCCTTTGTTAATGGTATAACCCTCCAAAGCCATTTCATTCTGCTTATCCACAAAATGCTGAATCATTATTAAAGGACTTTCAATCTTAATGATAGCCTCTTCCAGTTCTTTCTCATTTTGACAGATATAGACATCCCCCTTCCATGAACCAGAGTTAGGCGAAATGTCTTTGGTGATAATAGGATACCATAGATTTTCAGGAAGCTCGTCCTCCTTGCTGATGACATAGGAGTCCAACACGTCGAAACCATGCTTCTTTGCAAGTTGCTGGATATTATACTTGTCCATAAATTCATTGATTCGACCGTTACGCCCTGCGTTATAGGTTATGAACTTATCCTTCCATTTATCATAATGGAGATCAAAGTAACCAACCGATTTATCGTCTGAGAAGACAATGTATGGTTTCTTACCCGTTTCTGCTGCTAGATGACCATATTTCTCCATTAGAAGTTTAAAGCCATCCTCAACAGTATTCACTCGATGCAGTTTTGAGATATACTTACTTTTCGTTGCCACTTCGTAGCGACGCTTCACGGAAATATATACTGGATTCACGCCATTCTCACCCAAAGCACGAATCATATTCAATGGGTTGTAGTGCTCCAGTGCAAATACAATACACAGGCGGCCGTTATATTGATTATTCATATATTTGATTATTTTTTATGCGTTCTTAAATATTCTATTAATTTAAGCATTGAAAACAGTAAAAAAGAATGTTTGTGTTTGGCTAAAAGATAAAAAACTTTCCACGCAAATGGCATCACAGATGTATCTAATTTCGAGAGTGCAACTTCATAACGCTTACATTGAAGCATTTCCTTGATGAGTCTAGATCCTTCTATTAAACTATCATTAGAATGAGTTTGATTAATACCAACCCCAAGAATACTAAGAGCTATTCTATTCTCAAGAGCTTTTGTATATTCTTCTCCCTTATTATGCTTTGCAATATATTCCTCCATATAGTCATACATTCTTTGCCACCTTTCAAATAAATGGGGATTATACTTGGTAGTAAGCGACCCCTCGTTTATGCGAAGGTAATGGTAAAACGGTCTATCTATATAAACGAATCTATTACAGTTTTCATAAAGTAATATCTGATACCAGCAATCTTCTGTACCAATAATCTTTGTATCAACAAAACGAATGTCCTTGAATTTCGAGGCTTTAAACAATTGCATACAAGCAGATACTATAAGATCACCGTCTTGAGGTCGAACCAATTCCTTACCTATCAACCCAAACAGTCTTCGGTGAATGTATGCTTTAATTTCGGGTTCATTCCATACAATTTTATCTTGATTAAACACATGGTTGATAATACTGTAGTTTCCAAACTCCTTGGTATATGAAAACATCAAACAATCTGCATCCGAGACAACTATTTCATCATAACAGGCTTTACAAGTTTCTTCATCCAGCCAGTCATCGCTATCCACGAACATATAATATTCTCCTGTTATATGCTTCAACCCTTCGTTTCTTGCGCTTGACAATCCTCCGTTCACTTTGTGAACAACGCGGATTCGACTATCCATTCTTGCATAATCGTCACACATTGCAGGACATCCATCAGGACTTCCATCATCAACAAGAATAATCTCAATATCGTAAAATGTTTGATTTATTAAAGATTTGACACATCTATCTAAATATTTTTCAACATTATAAACAGGGACAATAATACTAATTAGAGGATTATCCATATCATATCTTGCTAAAAATCCATTGTACTATAGGTAAAAAAGGTGCCTTGATTCGTCTTTTCCACAGACATCGTTTCAAAGCACTTTGAATGCCAACCTCTCCATATACAGAATGAAATTTTTCTGCATTCGGAGCAATTGATGGCCTACTCAGATTATGATTTCCATCAATAGCTTCCTCTAAAGAACGCTCTACTGACTCATACTTGTCTACACAAGCGTCCACCAACAATTGTCCCTTGGCACTATTAACTAACACCACAGACACATTACCATGAGGATTATGATTGAATGGTTCTTTCTTGCCAAGCCCCCAAAAATCGCCAATTGTCAAATCACCAACACGTTTAGATGAAGAATATCGACAAGTGAAACAGGAATCACGAAAACAGAGATTGTCATTGAAAGCCATGTAATACAAATCCTTACTCTCTTTTTTGTGGTAGACGCTCCTACCTGACGATTTTATCGTCAGGTAGGAGCCTTTCGCTTCGCGAAAGGCTACTACAAAAACATCATCTCGCTTAATACCTAACGACTCTATATACTCAAATAGGACTTGTTGCGATGGTACACCATGACAAATTAAATCTATGGTGTACAAACTATCATCAACTTTCCCTATATAGTTTTTTAAACCAGCCACCTGACAAGGAAGTCCAATAAAAAGCACGGACTTTTCTTCCTTCAAATCTTTCTTAATCGACTTGAACGTCTCGTTAATATGACTATGTACATATTTGCTTCCTTTCAACTTATAAGCATCCACTTTATGGTCAATTCGAATATGTTCTATCACACCATGAGGAAGCGAGGCACATCCATATACAACTCCACTATTTTCCAACATATAGTTGGTAAAGCACGCTGCCGCTCCACCAGATGTACTACTATGATGCTCTTCATCGTCTTTCATCCAAAATGCCAAGGTTTTAGTTGGCTTCGATAATTCAATAGGGCTGTTCACTGGACAAATCTTAACACATTTGTTGCATTCTATACATTTATCAGTTATCACTGGAAACAAATGCCCTACTTTCTCTGGTAACATTTGAATTGCGCCAACAGGACAGGCATTAGCACAAGCAAAACAGCCTGAACATTTGTCTAAGTCGCATACTTTATCTATCATACCTCTAAACTTCTCTTTAAAAACTCCATACTGGACTTACGAGCAATGTTTATTCGCTTGTTTACGCTCTCAAAGTCAACAGAACAAGCTTGTTTACATTTCTTGTCTACTGTAGTATACGTTATCTCTCGTTCTTCTAGACCTGTTATCTTCAACAATGTACTTATACGTGCATCGCTCATACCATCAATAGCAAAGAATGGTACATTTAGCAATGTAGAGAAAACAGTACCATGAAATGATGAAACAACAACAAGTTTAGCATCACGTATCAAAGTCAAGAAATCAAGAGGTCCAGCATCGTATCTTTTAATAAATGAGTTAAACACATCATACTGATTTGAAAAATTAGAAGTCACTACAGGCAAACCTGTAATTTTTGATATTTTCTTTACGATAGCTATTCGTTTTGGATCAGCAAACAATGTGTAGAAAAATATGTAATCCCCTTTCACTATCCGCTTCTCATCCTTTACCAAACTCAGCCATTCTTCTTTTTTCAAAAGCAAAGTTGGATCAAGAACAATTTGAGGTTCCATCCCTATCAGTTGCTTTACATTATCAGCAGTTCCTTGTTCTCGTACGCTTATGGCATCAAAATCTTTCAAAATATCTGAAATACGATGTTTTGCTCCTGCGTCTCCCTTTGATGCTAACTGCCCAAAACTCGGAGCATACGAGATTTTACGGCCCTCGTGCACAAAGGTAAGATAGTAAGACCAGTCGAAGTCTGCTGGAACAGGATTCCATATTTGGTCACTACCTGCTATATATAAGTCATAATCTAAATCAGCATTCTTCAAATCCTCCTCAGAAGCATATTCCTTTGTAACAATAAGTTTATTGTTAATAAACTCTTCAAACTTATCATACGCTTTCTTTAGCGGAAAATAATATAAGAGATGTGATAGGTTCTTGAATACATATTTTAATCCCTTACGTTTTGTAAAAACCGTATATAGGTCTTTTTGTCGTTCTGTACGAAGGTTTATTATTTCATTTTCATAACCTAATTTTAATATGGTTTGCTGCAACGCGTATGCTTGAAGATTAGAACCATAATTATGAGCGGCATGGAAAGTTATTGTTGCTGTTTTTCTTGCCATACTAATTACGCTCCCCCTTGATTTTTAGTAATCCATTATAAACAAATCTCAAAATCATCTTTATTTTTCCCTTTATATAATAAGGAAATGCGATTTTTTTCATCTTAAAAATGCTATAGCCATTGTTTTCCAATATCTTTGTAGATTCTTCTATCCCAGGTTTATTACCTCCTTTTACAAATAGCTTATAATACAATTCATACAAGGTGTTCTTATCACTAATAGTAATAGATTCTTTTATTATGCCAAAATGCTTAACTGCCAATTTTCTACGATCTATGTCAAACACCTCAGAAATCGTATTTGTCTGTTGCCCTCTGTGAATACGTGTCACGACAAGTAAATCTCTTTGGCATACAATAGTATACTTATTATACATAAGTATACGAAGCCACATATCTAAATCTTGAAGATATCTCATTGATTCGTCAAATGTTCCAACTTCCTCAAAAATATGTCTTGGGATCAAAAAGCCAAGACCATTAAGGCTATAGTCATGTATAAAAGCATTAAAGACCTCTATATTATTCAATCGCCCATCCAACGTCCTTACATGGTGAGGCATCGGTTTTCTATTCTCATCAACAAGAGAACCAGAGCACAAGATAATGTCATTCTCATCTTGTATCAATGCAACTTGCTTTTCTATCTTAGTCGGTTCGTACAAGTCATCATGAGAAAGCCAAGAAAAATACTCACCCCTCATTTCCTTGATACCTGTATTCAAAGCAGAAGATACACCACCATTCTTCTGAAAGATATATCGAATTTTATCACCATACGAAAGTGCCACTTTTTCTGTCGCACCATCGTCTGGAGATCCATCATTTACTACAACAACCTCAATATTCTTATATGTTTGAGCTAAGGCACTATCAATTGCCTCAGCCAAATAATTCGCACCCTTATAGACAGGGATTACGATAGAGACCAATGGATTCTTATTCATATCGTTACTTTTTTATTTGCTTATACAATTTTCTATATGCCTCTACCATACGATTAGCAGTAAACCTTTTGTGTATCAAAGAAGAATCTATATCAACCTTTTGTGTGAGCATATCATTTACAACTTTCTCTAAAGCATTAACATCGCCAAACTCTACAAACTTTGCAAAATTGCCGACAAACACACTCTCTGGACCACCAGCTTCAAAACCTACGATTGGTGTGCCACATGCAAGACTCTCAGCACAAACCATAGAGAATGTCTCGCGTTTACTGGTTAAAAGAGTCAAAGATGCTACGTTGTAATACCAAGAAAGTTCCTCTTTGCTTTGAGTATGGCTGATAGGAATTACATTTTCGGGCAGTTTTCCATTTCCGTTATAGCCAACAATAATAAAATTCCATTTTGGGTTTCGCCTTGCAAGTTCTATAACATACTTACCTCCTTTCAAAGGATGCAAGAAATTTGGCGTTACATAAAGAACAATAGGTTTAGAATGATCTATGTGATTCTTTAATGGGTTATCATGTAATGCTATAGGATGGAATGACAATAAGTCAAGTCCATTCTCAATAGTAATAAATCTTGCATTGGTATGCTTGAAGATTGCAGATAGTTTGGCTCTATTCGTCAGCCAATCCGATACACTTACTACAGTCAGATTATTGAATTCAGCGAAAGATTTCTGCATCTTATGATAAGCATATTTTGCATCATCTCGGAAATAGCACGTCAATCTGCCTTTAATTCTTTCGCAATTATGACATTCTTCCATCCATTTCATACAATCAAAAGCATGTTCACATCCTGCGGTATGCATTATCTCAGCGTGCAATGTCAGAACTGTAGGGGTGTCTTTGCTCTTTAGATATTTAATAAGATCATATACATTGATAAAGTGTCCATTTAGACAATGTAGATGAACAATTTCTGGCTTAAATTTCTCTATTGCCTTAATTGCTTTTCTCGTAGCTAAAGGAGAATAGGAAAAATCTAAACCTGTCATTCGCGACAATACTGCATGAATCTTGGCTTCAAACTCAGATGAGACTTTTATTACACTATGAGTGATGTTTTTTCCTTGCCTACCATATAAGATTAATACCTCATCTCCATTGGAAGTACAATAATTGGAAATATCTTCCACTATTTTTCCTGTACTTCCTATCGCGTATACGCAATTTATTTGAAGGATTTTCATAATTATTACAATACCGAATGATATTCAGGCAGATTGCTACCTGTCAAAAAAAATAAATAATATAGACATACAACGCTAAAACCGAAATATATGAATTTACGATAATTAGTAGAGTATTCTTTGAATGCACGTGGTACCAAAATCATAGCAAACATGGAGAAGTAGAACGAAATACGTGCCATCTCTGCCATCATTTCTGAAAGAGACTGAAATACAAGTCCAATGAACAACAGATTAAAAAAGAAATTGTTTTGGGTATCACGCCTAACGAGTTTATCCTTTACTATAAAACAAATAAGGAAGAGAATAATTTGCATTATTAATGCACTGATATTCTGACTACTCTCATAGACTGTTCCGTATGTAGCAAATCGGTCCTCGAAGAACAGCTTTGACAGCAATACGACTTGATCTATTTGAACATATTTTCCAATAAAAAAAAGTCCGAATACCAAGAATAAATACCACCATCGGACTTTCAAAAAGACTAAAGGAATAGCAAGTAAGAATAAAACAGACGAGTTATGAATCAGATAGGCCAATCCAATAAAAATCGCAAAACAATAAATTACTTTACCCTTTATGACTGACTTTATATCTTTCATATTATATTCTCTCAAATATTTTGCTCCAGCGAAGAACACCAATGAGAGGGCTGCTGTTTGACGTATGCCAGCAACATAGAATGCGAACAGGCCCAATAGAAAGAAAACAAGTATTGCTATAAAAAAATCCTTACTATCCTGTAATTCAGCTTTGAATACCTTGTACAATGAGCATACAGGAAACAATGCCCAAACCAAAAGAAAACAGGTATAGTTGGTTGACAATAATGAAGGAATCCATGAAATAATCACATATAATGGTTCTTTTGTGGTAAATGCATAATTCCACATTTCAGAGAAAGACATATGAGAGAATCTTATAAAATCTTCAGTATAGCTTAATGTATCAGTACCAACTGACACATCACGCAAACTAATAATTGCCAAAAGAAGAATCATTATCATGAAGAGATAATACACACTTTCCTTGCGAGATTTCGTTACCAACGTGCCAAAAATTAGTATAAAAAAAAATATTATGTAAACCATCTTATTTTAAGATATCAACTATAGATTTAGTCCTTTCTATTATATCATTGTCAATCATAGTCCAATCTGTTGTTTTATCCAACAGCGCAATAATTTGAGAAGCATGTTCTTTATATACAATATGATTTAACATTTCTATATTATATAGCAAAGTATAGAGTCGGTCGTTCATACCCACATTACCTTCTTTTTCTGTAACAATCACAAAAGGTTTGTGAAGTTTCAAACACATCACTACACAATGGAATGAATCGGTGACAACAAACTCTGCGTGTTTGATTTTCGAGAGCCAACCTTGTATTGTATAATCGCCATCTTCATTATTCCAAAGAATACATTTTCCTTTCAGAGTGTCGTTGATCAATAGTTTTCTGTCTGCAATATGGCGGATAAAAAAGCTATAAATATACGATTCTGATTCTGAAGTTTTACATCCATTAGCAAGTCGGTGGTAAAATTGTGGCTTCATCAAGAGTGTCGGGTCAGGAACGACTATAGCATCGTCTCTACCTATCGACTTCACAATTTCGACACCTGTCCTTTCACGTACTGTTATCACATCAAAGTCCTTAATAAACTTTGTTGCCACATCCCGAGCTACCCCGGGATATTCCACACAACCAAAACTCAAAGCATATCCAATACGTTTGCCTTCAAAAGGAAATCCAAGAAAATATGCAGGTGATACCACCCCACAACCTTCCCCTGACATCAAAAAGGAGGGATTACATACCTGATCACTTCCCGAAATGATAGCATCAAATTGTGATGCAAGCAAAGCGATATCTTTACAGTTATATACCCGCTCTGTTTGATGAAGATATTCACAACGGAATTCACGCAAAACAGATTCTTTCTTGCGGTTATTAAAATATTCTTCCAAATTTAAAAACTTACGGAAACGTAAGAAGGTATAAAGATTATCGTCATACTGACGAGGCTTATAATTAATAACCTTCACATCATGCCCCATAGATTCAAGATAGCTCTGCAATGCATAGCATTGTAGCACTGCCCCATAATTGGTTGCCCAATGAAATGTCAATATACCTATTTTCATCAAAATAATCGCTTTATGACTCGTTTTAAGATATTCTGTTTCTTTCTTTTTAACAATAGAAGGGCTTTAATGCCTTGACATTTGTAACCACTCCAGAACTGCTGACGTTCTACAGGTTCGTTGGTACTTTTGAATATGCAAGAATTGTAATCTATTGACGTTTGATAATCAACTTGTTCCATTTGAATGTTTAACTGCTTGATAAATGCTTTGCCCTTTTGTGTGTTGCCGCAGATGAAGCTAGCACCTTTATTGTCATCCATCTCCGGAACGATATGTTCAATACCCCAGTAGTCGGCAAGAGTTATATCAGCTCTGCTTTTGCCAGCCTTAGCTGGGCAAGAGAAGCATGATGGACGAAGGGTTAGGTTACGAACAAACGCCATCAGATATTTATTATCTCCAGCTCGTTCTGTGAATATCACCTTGTTTGTAGTATTCTTAATTGTGAACGAGTAACCTCTCCAACCTGTTGACTTATCTTTATGGGAGATATGACCGATGTTCATCAAGTTTAATGATTCTAGATATTCTCGCCAAATCTTAGGACTTGGTACGCCATGACAGACAACCTCAATAGTAAGTAAGTTGTTATGTTCTTTACGCAAATAATGATTCAAACCTGAAATTTGGCAAGGTGTTCCAGAAAACAGAACCTTACGACCTTCTTTCAAAAATGATTCAGTTTGCTTGAATGTTTCTCCTATCTGACTCTGAACATATTTTGAACCTCTAAATGCAGCAAGGCCTTGTTTCGTTTCGACACAAGTGTGAAACACTTGCCAGTTATTATCGAAACATGCACCAAATACAACTCCGCCCTCAGCTATCAACCTCTCTGCAATGGCTGTAAAAATGCCACCACTACTGCTTTGCTTACGTATTTCTTCGTCAGTATTCTTTGCGGCATAGCATGATAATGGTTCCTGAGACTCCTCCTGATTGAGGCAAGGACATGTTTTTTCACAGAGATGACAGTCAATGCACTTGTCAAAATCAACCAATGGATAAAGGAATCCTTCCTCGTCCTCATGCATTGATATGCATTGCTTGGGACACTTTTGTACACAGGCGTTACACCCACAACAATTATGTTTGTCGAGTATTTGAATCATGTATTAAAATCCTATAATCTTCAGATATTTTTTAGGTAATACTTTTCTTGCCAGATAGATGATCAGCATTGTTATAACTACAACGATTGCCCATCTTACTATCCAAACAGGTACCGTAACAAAATGGGATGCCAGTATTATCACGAAGCAATGAATCAAGTAGATCGGGAAAGAATAATTCCCCATTACTATTAATACTTTATTTATGATGTTGCCTGATTTATATTGCATTTCTATTCGTTTGGAGAAGAGCAAAAGTATCATTAGTAAAGAGAACACAAATGAAGATGGCTTTATTCCATATCCTCCACTGTAGCCTCATGTCTAAACTTCGTCTCTATTACCATCAGCACGAAACTAATTATTACACCAATGAGTATCCACCTTATATTATAATCTCGGCTGTTTCTTGAAATATATACTCCTAACCAGAAGAATATTAACCATACGATTACAGGGCCGGCAAACACTATTAAAGGAAGTTTTGTAATGCTTGTGTAAGAAATTAAAGCAACACATATCATTGATATACAAATAATTACCCCTCCCATTACAGAATTTAGCATTTTCTTTTGTATTACAGGGAGTAATAAATAACATTGAACGATTAATGCTATAAAGTAATATATGCTATAACCGCAAAAAAAGAACAACAAAACATTCTCTAGTATTGATTGTCCTTCAAGTATTGCCAAGACAAAATAGGGAATAGACCAGAATAGAACAGGAATATAAACTTTTGGTATCTGTTTCTTCCAAAACGCAAAAACTTGTCTTTTATCTTCAAAAACCATCCTGCCGATAAAGAAGCCAGAGATAGCTAAAAACAGAGGTACTGCCATATTGAAAATCTCGCGCATACTTATAGCGCAGATGGATAGCCAGCTTTCAAACTCACAAGCATAGAATGTATGAATAGCAACAACCATCATGATGGCTATTCCACGAAGAGCATCAAAATATAAGTTTCTCTGCATACTCCTTTACCTTTCTTTGATAGACTTCAAAATATTAAAAAGCCTAGAATTCCTTGGGATTAATCTCCTAAAGAAACTGACAATATTATATGGTATTACCTGCATACGCATACAAAGAGTTACCTCATTCTTGAAATAAGGATACATCTCAAAATAGTCATGTTTACCATCTGATATTCGCTTTAACATTTGAATGAGATACCACTTTTTGTGCTCACGATAATAGTCTATATCAAACACCTTGCTGTATTTGTCAAGCGCTCCAAGAGCATCTATTCCTAAAAGCGTGCGTACACATTTCTCACACTTACCACAATTGTCTCCTTCTTTCAGACAGACATTTAAGTATTCGTATGATGGAACATATTTTACTACAGACTTCAACTTTGTCATTCGTGACATGCCTTCACCCTCTGAATATACTCGCAAACTATGAGTTGATAATAATGGCAATGAAAACATTTCATAACTTCCACAAGAACTACCGGGTATATCATACAATCTGAATTCGTGATACTTATAACCAGATGAAGCATAATAATAAACTGAATAAAGTTTCTGTAAACAATACACTGCAAACATACTTGAATATGTGTGTGTCTTAAAGTGACTCTGTTTAATCACATCCTGTAAATTAGAATCACTTGTTACAAATTCAAAACCATATTCTGCTGCAAAACGTCTTGGACGTTCCAATCTTACATGATAAAGATTCTCTGCTTCTTCTCCTTCACCATGACTACCCACATTATTGAATGTCAAATGGGTAATATTATGTTTTCTGAATTTCATTGCCGTTTGACTTTCAAGGGCATGCATGGAATCTACACCACACGAAATACCTGTACCAACCGCACCTGCACATGGCAATGATTCAGATGACACATCCGCTGTTATCTGTGGACGATAGAAGTCCTTGTTGTATTGTGCTATGGCATCCAGTAAGTATTTGTCTATGTTGTAGTACAAATCTTCAGACAATGGTGCTTCGCTCACAATATCATGATGGTTACGCATGGCAAAGTTCAGCACAGCTATAACAAAAGCATCGCCACGTTCATAACAAAGATATTCCTCATATTTTTTGTCAACCTTATACCATACCTCTTTACGCACATTGTCTATTATAACATATGCAAAAAGTGTTGCCGTTGTGCTATCAACACGTACTTGCGGCTTTTCAATCTTTATCATATTGTTATTTGTTTTTCTTGATTCTACTTAAAATCTTTTCTGTTATAAAGCCTTTTTCTGTTTTGTCAAGGCCAAACTTCCATATTAAAACAATCGATGTCAAGAATCCGACAGCAGAATTTGCTATAAATGTCAAAAATGAAGTCCCTACGAAATTGTATATTGAAATCGGTACAACCAACGACAATGCTGATACAGGCAACAAGGGCAACATAATTTTAACTAAATATGTACGTGCGGGGAAATCATTATCACGCCTCAAAATTAATACCCTAACAAACAATCCGACAACGGCCAAAACCACCGACAATACAAAAGTACTATAAACAGGCATTTTCATTTCATACAACACATACGTCAAGACGAATGTTGCTAAGAATATTATAGCTATTGCCATTTGATAATTACGTATTTTTCCCGAAGCCTGATTTATTTGTGCAATGGGAACGTATGCAGAACTGATTAACAATTCTATCAACACAAGACGGGTGAATAACACACAATATTCTGGTACTTGCTTCAACCACCACTGCAAAATAAAGTCTGTATATATAAGAACGGGGGTCGTCAAGACAAACAACAGATAGAACGAAAGTTTGGAAGAAGAGAACACAAGTCTGTACATATGCAAATATTCGCCAGCGGAATAACTCTTGATTATCTGTGGGCGTACTGCTGTCATAAAGTTTATCACAAAATTATTGATTGCAGCTTGCACTTGTACGGCTATCGCACGAGCCGCATTGAACACAGGGCCAAAAAAGATGTTTATCAACACATTAACCCCTTGTTTACTTAACATATCGCTAATACAACCAAAGAGCATCCATCCGGAGAAGAAGAACATTTTTTTCATCAACTGCACATTCCACTTCCATTGATATTTACACTCGGTAAAATTTCTGATACAATACACATTATATAAGATACGCATTAGCAGACTTACCCCAAGCGAAAGCAAACCATAAACAACCAGTTTGTTATAAGGAATAACTACAAGCAGATAAACAATCAATAGTTTCAGTACTACCTCTATAATGGAATAATAGGCATATACCCCCATCTGTTCGTTCGCAATTATAGCTGCATTATATGGTGTGCTTATTATACTCACAAACAAAGACAATACTGAGCAATGATACACCCACACAGCAGCATCAAATTGTTCGACAGGAATATTCAGCTTGTTATACACAAACCATAATCCAACGGTTTCAAGCCCGATTACAGTGACTATACCTATCAGATAATGGGCATTTACAGCATTGATAAAGACACTCCGTAACCCTTTATCATTGTTCCGCCCCATTTCATAGTTCAAGAAACGTTGTGTACTTGTGGCCATAGACGAATTGAAGAAACTCAACATGGAAACGATTCCACCCACAACATTATATATACCGAAATCTTCTACTCCCAGTGTATTCAGTACAACACGGCTTGTATATAAGGCAACTACCATGCTGAAAAGCATACGGAAGTAAAGAAGAAGTGTATTCTTTGCTATTCGAGTGTTGTTTGCTATATCTGACATTTATTTTTCTTTCTTTTCCATACCATTTTGAGGATGAAGTCCCTCACCAAGCCATTCGCCGTTTGCCAGCCAAGAATCATATAACTATAGATGCAGGCACAAATTGCCACATTTGACATTTACACCTATAATAAAGATTTGAACTTTTCTCTTTGAATAACTAAAACCGCATCAATAAATTTAGGCTCTTCAACTTTTTTTGCCATAATCTATTGTTTTGAAAATTCATTAAGTTTCAGCATTTCGTAACAGCCACTAAATATTAATTCGAAACGTGAAATATATAAACATCAACATTGCTAGTGTTCATCTATAATCTGCACGTATTACGACTTGCGCCAAACCATTTTGTTTATAATTCCGACATAACTCTGTATCAATTTAATGACCTTGGTAGACACATTGTTATCAGTATACGCAGGAACAGGACAGGCATCATCGCCATTGGCATGCATGGCTGTAGCAAGTTCTACTGCTTGACATACAGCTTCAGAGGTTATACTACCGATTGTGAACACACCTTTGTCCATTGCCTCGGGACGTTCTGTTGAGGTACGAACTGACACCGCTGGGAAATGAAAAAAAGCACCTTCCTCTGGAACTGTCCCTGAGTCAGAAACTACACAGAAAGCATTCTGCTGTAGCTTGTTATAATCGAAGAAACCTAGTGGCTTATGTTGAATAACACGTTCGTCAAACTTAAAACTTCTTTTTTCTATCATCTTCTCTGAACGTGGGTGACAACTATAGAGAACAGGCATGTTGTAGGTACGTGCCATCTCATTGACTGCATTCATCAGAGAAAAGAAGTTCTGCTCTATGTCGATGTTTTCTTCTCGATGAGCAGAGAGAAGGATGTACTTACCCTTTTCAAGACCAAGTTCGTCAAGGATATTGGATGCCTCAATTTGAGGGAGTACAGATGAAAGAACTTCAGCCATAGGCGAACCGACGACATATGTATATTCTGGTTTTACACCACTCTGAAGTATGTATCGACGAGCGTGCTCCGAATAGCAGAGATTTACATCGGACGTTACGTCTACAATACGGCGTATAACCTCTTCCGGAAGGTTCTCATCTTTGCAACGATTACCGGCTTCCATGTGGAAAATAGGTATTTTCAGACGTTTGGCTGCTATAATCGAAAGGCACGAATTTGTATCGCCAAGAACGATCACTGCATCAGGTTTGACTTCTGTCATCAAATTGTATGCCTTGGAGATGACATTGCCCATTGTTTCACCGATGTTGTTGCCGACAACTCCTAAATAGTAGTCGGGGGCACGAAGACCAAGATCCTTGAAGAATACCTCATTGAGGTTATAGTCGTAGTTCTGACCTGTATGTACAAGCACATGGTCGAAATATTTGTCAGCTTTTTTAATGATTGCTGACATTTTTATGATTTCAGGACGTGTGCCTACGATGGTCATTAATTTTAATTTTTTCATTATCTGTCTGTTTATTTGAAATAATGAGGATAGAATTCTTTATGAGTGTTTACCCAATCTGCCATTTCCTTAATCTGCTGCTCATAAGAAGGAACAACAAATGAAAAATCGGTACGGCGGTGACGGAGAGATTTGTCCAGCCGGAGCTTGTCACTCGGATTGATTATGATCTTGCCATTACGGAAGTATTTGTTGAATAGGCTACAAAGATCAAATTTACTGATGCTTTCGTTGTTAACCAAATTGTAAAGCCCTGTAAGATTTTGCTTAACAGCTTCTTCCATAGCCTTGGCAAGTGTCAATGTGGTTACACCGGTCCAAATAGCTCCGGTAAAGCCATTGATCGAATCCTCCTGTTTCATAAACCAATTGAAAAGCCCTATTCCTTTCTCGTTGATATCCGGTCCTACAATAGAATTACGGAATGTGAGATTCTTATCGTCATTCACTTCTCCGATTGCTTTGGAACGATCATAAAAAATCTTTCCGTCGGGAAACGAATCTTCATAATAAGGTCCCGTATTACCGGCAAAAACACAATCTGTACTCATATGGATGAGCTTGGTCTTACTTTCTTTCAATGTGTCAGCAATGAAATGCGGAAGAAAACCATTAAGCATCACAGCTGTGGATTTGTGGTCTTCAGCATCTTGGTTGAGCACACCGATTGCATTGATCACGATATCAAGGTCATCGCCAAGAATAGCCGCCTTCACTTCTTCCGGCTTCATGGCATCACCGATAATGTTCTTACAAAACAATATCGGACGACGAGTGAAACCGGTTACATCATATCCTTGCTCTTTAAAATAAAGCGATATAACATGTCCAGCCATTCCGCTGGCTCCCAATACAAGTATTTTCATCTATTCAGCTTTACTGTATGAAATTACCTTCTCCACTCAATTCGCGCTTAATATATTCCAAATCGGCAATTTTTGCTTTAGTCTCTTCCAAAGTCAAACGATAGGTATTATCTGAATTGAATTCGGTCAGTACATCACGCTTTTCATTTCCTACTGTAAAGTATTTGTCATAATTAAGCGAGCGATTGTCTGCCGGGACACGGTAAAAGTTTCCCATATCCTCGGCCTTGGCACACTCTTCATTGGTAAGCAATGTTTCGTACATTTTCTCGCCATGCCGGATCCCAATGACCTTGATGTCCTCTTTCTTGCCTCCGAACAACTCGCATACAGCTTCTGCTTGAGTTTGGATGGTGCAAGCCGGTGCTTTCTGAACAAGAATGTCACCATTTTCGCCATGTTCAAAGGCGAAAAGCACGAGATCTACAGCTTCTTCCAAAGACATGATGAAACGAGTCATTTTCGGTTCGGTAAGGGTTATAGGATCACCGTTGCGAATCTGGTCAATCCAAAGAGGAATAACAGAACCACGGGAACACATTACGTTGCCATAACGAGTACAGCAAATTTTTGTCTTGCCGGAGTAGCGTGACTTTGCTACTGCAATCTTTTCTTCAATTGCTTTAGTGATACCCATCGCATTGATGGGATAGGCTGCCTTGTCTGTCGAAAGACAGATTACGGCTCCAACTCCTGTCTCGATGGCAGCGGTCAAAATATTATCTGTACCAATTACATTCGTTTTTACAGCTTCCATTGGAAAAAATTCGCAGCTCGGTACCTGTTTCAACGCAGCAGCATGGAATATATAGTTAACACCCGGCATTGCGTTACGACATGATTGAATATCACGTACATCACCAATAAAGAACTTTATCTTATTTGCTACATCAGGGTACTTAGCCTGATATTCATGACGCATATCATCCTGTTTTTTTTCATCACGTGAGAAAATACGGATTTCACCTATATCCGTACGAAGAAAACGATTTAATACTGCATTACCAAAAGAACCTGTTCCACCGGTAATCATAAGGGTTTTACCTGCAAAAATACTCATAAGTTTATAGGTTTAAATATCTATTTTTTCTTTCACTCATTATTCCTTTCCAAACCACCATATTATGGTCGCTATAAGATGTTTTCGGAGAATAGCATACACGACCTCTCAACGATTCCGAATAGAAAACATAATCAATCCGCTAGAGTTTGTATAACTATCGGAAAGTATATTGGTAGCCACTTCCACAATCACGAAAACTGTCAATCAGACTTTCTCGCGTTCGATGATATGTATAAGAAGTGGGCGTGTCATTGAAGTTACCGCAAACCAATACCGGATAAGGTGAGCGTTCGATCTCAGCACAGATCATATCGGCTTGTTCTGCTCGTTTCAGATAATTACTTTTCATTTTCAAAGCCAAATCTTTGACTGCTTTTACACGAACTTTTAAAGTCTTGTCGGGAGCAGTAATGATACCACTATAAGCATTGACACTTGTTGTCTCAAACAAAGGACGGATAATACCGCAAAAAACAGGAGTAGGGTATTATTCAACCTTGTCCAGCACTTCATATACTGAATTCTTGCTCTTGAACTCCGGCACGATTCCTTTCATCATCCGGACGGTACCCATTTTATCTACTCTGATGGCAAGGTCGATCAGAGGGTTCATGACCGTACAGATGTCTTCGTAATCGTATTCCCGGACTTGGGCACGGTAGATCTTTTCGTTTTCCGTAGGTAATGTATTTTCTTTCGTTGCTAAAAGTTCTTCGTACAACTTTTCACCCGGACGAAGACCGGTATATTTGATCTCGATATCCTGTTCGGGGACAAGACCTGCCAGTTCGATCATGCGACGTGCCAGATCGGCGATCTTTACAGGAGTTCCCATATCGAAGACGAAGATTTCGTTTCCTTTACCCATAAAGGCGGCTTCCAAAACCAGACGGCAGGCTTCGGGGATCGTCATGAAGTAACGGATGATGTCGGGATGGGTAACGGTCAGAGGACCGCCCTTCGCCAACTGCTCGCGGAAACGGGGAATGACGGAGCCGTTACTGCCTAACACATTGCCGAAACGGGTAGTGATAAAGCGGGTTTTACCGGAATACCGACCTTTGCTGATAGCAATGCTCAGGCTTTGTACATACATCTCCGCCAAACGCTTGGACGCTCCCATGACATTGGTCGGATTGACCGCTTTATCGGTCGAGACCATAATGAATTTGTCTACTTCATATTTGACTGCCATATCGGCCACGTTACGCGTACCGTAGACATTCGTATGGACGGCTTCGCACGGGTTCTCTTCCATCAGTGGCACATGCTTGTAGGCGGCGGCATGGAACACGATCTGGGGATGGAAACGCTGGTAGATGCTTTCCACACGGTGGATCATACGGATATCTCCCATGACAGGGGTAAATTCGACATCGGGGAACTTTTCTTCCAGTTCCAGCCGGATGTTGTGCATCGGGGTTTCGGCACTGTCGAACAGGACCAGTTGCTTCAGGCCGAAGTGACAGAGCTGGCGGCAGAGCTCGCTACCGATGGAACCGGCGGCTCCAGTAACCAAAACGACTTTGCCTCTCAGGGAGTTGGCGATCTCCTCCATGTTGATACGGATCTCTTCGCGTCCCAACAGGTCTTCAATGCGGACTTCGGGAAGGGTACGCAGCTGTATTTTACCTCCCTGAAGTTCGTCGATGGAGGGTAACAGCAGCATACGGATCTTCTTTTTCTCGCAGAAACGGACCAGGCGTTCGCTTTCCTCTTTTACGACCTTGTAATCGGTGAAGAGAATGGCCTTGATGTTATAGCGGTTCACCAAACGGTTGAATTCTGCCTGATCGGAAACAAAATAGACTTTATAGATTCCTATACGCATAGAGATTCTCGGTCCGAACCGAAGAATACCTTCGACCTGATAAGAGGAGTTTTCGCGTAAAAACGAATCGTTCAGGAGTGCCGGAGAAGAATTCTCATGCCCGAAAATAAGGAGTTTGTCTTTACTGCGGGAAGTCATGCTGCTCACCATAAAGGTATAGGCCGTGATCAGGAAAACACGGAAAATCGTCAGGATAAAGAAGGTAAGGAAGAAATCGATCACACTTCCCAACAGGAAGCTACGGAAGGAAAAAGCATCAGTCGCCAGGAAAAGGATAGGCAGGATGATCGCAACTTTCAGGGAAGAGGCCATAGCGATACGACCAGTCTCGGTAAAAGCAGAGTGACGGATAATCCCTTTATAGGTCTGGACAATAAAGAAACTGATAATGCTACAAAACGACGAGACTAAAAAAACTTTGAATATAACCAAGTTGGAATAATCATGGTCTAAAATGTAGCTGATTAAGGCCAGGGAGGTGATGGTCGAAAACACGGAAAGAAACAGATCAATCAGGAGAATCACCCAACGATTGATATATTTTTCTCGTGTTAGCCTTAATAATAAATAGTTGATTTTCATATGATTAAAGAATTAATTACCCCACACAAAAGTTCGTCAGTCCCAATATAGGCAACGTAATCGAATAATCTTGGTTACAAAATCTCAAAATAAAATACCATTAATTCGTATTAGAAACGGCGGCTATTTTGTACTTTAAAGTACAAAATAAGAGGTATTTAAATACCTCTTCAGGTGATAAATCTGTCTCTTATACACATCTCCGAGCCCACGAGACGCGTAGTAA